>Ga0070730_10003125_pt1 | contig 14930 bp, 7 predicted proteins | sample Coa_R1_3_FD_66447 | JGI IMG/M metagenome (GOLD analysis project Ga0070730, IMG submission 66447) | Surface soil microbial communities from Centralia Pennsylvania, which are recovering from an underground coalmine fire - Coalmine... | ecosystem: Environmental > Terrestrial > Soil > Unclassified ...
CGCAGCGCGGCTGCCCTTCCTATTCTCACGAACCCCTGCCGCTCGGCCCAAGATCCGCGACGACGCGCATTACTTCGCCTGTGGCAGCTCGGCGTGATGGCGGCCATTTGGCCGGTGCGCCAGCGGTTCGCCGCCCGCTATCCGCTCAAGAGCCCCAGCCGCCTTCCCCGTCGCCGGGGCGGGTGACGGCTCCGCCTGGTCCAGGGTAAAGCGGCCCACCAGCGCTTGCAGCTGAAGCGCCATTTGGGCCAGTGATTCGGCCGAGGCAGTCACTTCTTCCACCTGGGCGGTCATCTCTTCAGTCGAGGCGGACACCTGTTCCGTCGCGGCGCTGTTCTCCTCGCTGACGCTGGCGATGTTTTCGGTGGCCCGGATCACCTCGCTTGAGCCGGCCGCCATCTGTTGAGTCGCCGCCGTGTTGCCTTCCACTACCGCCCCCACTGCGTCCATGGCACTGACGAGCGCGCTGGAGTGCGTGGTGATTTGCTGCGCGACGTCGCCAATGGCGCCCACCTGCTCGTTAACCAATTCCACTGCCTTGAGTATGTCGCTCAGCGCCTGCCCGGCCTGCCCAGCGCGAGCCGTGCCGGTGGCGACTTCCGTCGAGCCGTCGTTCATCGCGCTCACGGCTTCGGCCGCTGCTTGCTGTATCCCGTGGATCAGGCTGGCGATTTCCTTGGTGGCCGCAGCCGATTTTTCAGCCAGCTTGCGCACCTCATCTGCCACCACCGCAAAGCCCTTGCCATGCTCGCCGGCCCGGGCGGCCTCGATGGCGGCGTTGAGCGCCAGCAGATTAGTCTGACTGGCAATGCCGTCGATAGTCTCCACGATCGCGCCGATCTGCTCGGAGCGGCTGCCCATCTCCTGCACCTTCTGCGTCGACAGGCCCACCTTCACCTGAATGGCCTGCATGCTGGTCAGGCTGGCTTCCACCGTGGCCGCGCCGGCGCGAGCAATACGCGTGGCCTCGGCCGACTCGTGCTGACCCTTTTGGGCGCTGCCCGCCACTAGCTGTACAGCGGCGCTGATTTGAGCGGTGACACTGGCCGCGTTAGCTACGGCGGCGGATTGCCGCTGGGCGCCCTGGGCTACGGCTTCAATTGAACGCTTCATCTCTTCGACTGAAGCAGCAGTCTTGGTGATCCCCTCGGTTTGCTGGGCGGTGCCCCGCGCCACCTGCTGAATGGTCATCGCGATCTGGGAGGTGGCCTGGCCGGCCTGGTTGGCGGCCGCGGCCAATTGCTGAGAAGCAGCGCCCACCTGGTTGGCGTTCTGCGCCACGCTCGCCACGATACCTTTCAGGTTCGTGGTGGTCGCGCCAAAAGCCTTGCCGGTCATCTGGAGCTGACGAATGATCTGGTTGAAGGCCACGGCCAGTTGGCCCACCTCATCGCGCGATGTCAACGGCACTTCCTGGGCCGTCACGGCCAATTGCCGGGTCAGGTCGCCTTCGGATAGGGCGGCCAGCTCGGTGGTCAGCGCTGGCAGGTCCACCTGGGCAATCTGATTGGCCACGGTGGTCAATTGTCCCAGCGGCCGGGTCAGGCCGCGGCTGAGCACAATGCCCAGGCTGACGGCCAGCAGCATCCCCAGCACCGTAGCCACGACCTGGATGCGGCTGGCCAGTGTAAAAGCCGCGGCGCTTTGCGTGTTGAGCTGAGTAGCGGCGTCAACGTTGGCAGCCAACAGCCCGCTTAAGGCGTTCCAGGCGTTCTGCCGGTCGGTGTGGGCGGCGCCAGTCTCCAGGCTGGCAATCGGATCGGCGGTGTCGCCGGCCTTCGCCTGCTTGAGGATGGTGGCGACGTCGGCCTGATAAGCGGCCCAGGCCGGGTCCCACTGGGCCAGCCCATCTTTTTCGGCCTGAACCAGGTGTGTGGCGCGGTACAGTGCCATCTGCTTATCCACGGCCGCGATGTCGCTGGTGATGGCGGGCTCAACCGTGGCGCGCGCCTCGGGGATCAAGAGGAATTTGTAAACATCTCCCCGCAGCTGATACAGGCTGGTGCTAGAAAGCCCCAACTGCTCAATCGGCAACGTCCGGTCGTCATACATGGACGTCATGAGCTGATTCATTGAGCTGAGTTGGGAATAGCTGACGATCGAGACGATGGCAATGCCCAGGGCCACCAGCAGGAATGCGCCGATGAGCTTGGTCTGGGTCTTCACGTTGCTAATGATCTTCATGGCTAATATCCTTGCGGAGTTCTAAAAGTGCCTGCAGCTGGCGCTATGGATCAATGCCACATCATAGAAGTCGTGATGGGAGTGGTCTGTAAAATCGGTGTGAAACCGCATGGAATGTCCGTCGAATTTAGACGGGGCTTACGGCACGGATTTTAGGCGTGCGGCTCCTGCTGGGTCTGCCGGAAATAGCACATCAGGCTCATCAACTCATGCGCGGCGAAACCCTTGAAGAGCACGGCATCCGCCTGTGCCGAGCGCGCCAGCAACTCAGCCTGATAGGAGCTGACCAACATGACGCAGCGCGCAAGCGGGTATTGCGTCCTGATCTGCCGCAGCATGGACAGCGCCGCGCTATCGGGCAGATCCCAGTCCAGCAAGACCACGCCGGGCGGCTCCGTGCGCATCTGGCTCAGCACCTGTTCTGTATCCTCCGAGGGCGGCAGCAGTTGGATATGCGGAAACGAGCCCAGCAAAGCCGACAACAGATCGCGGGTGCGGCCGGCCCGCATCACCACGAGGGTCGGCAACACAGTATCGGGTGTGACCGAGCTGGCGTCTGATAGCCCTCCAATAATCACCGAGCAATACCTCCAACCAACCGGACCAGACAACTGTTCGTTGGCTGTCGTAGGTTATCCCGTTACCGGGCAGCACACATCCACCATGCGGGCGACTTTGCACCCAACAAATGCTCCTTATCGCAGGGACTAACCTCCCTCATTTGAGGGAGGCGCCTCAGCGCGACGTTGACCTGCGGCCAGCACAACCGCCCATGGTCGCTCACCAAAGTTCGCCCCCGGCACGGATGTGCCGCCTGTCAAAGACCTTTAGGATTAGGGCGATCCCAAAGGATGCGGCCCCAACGAAGGTCTCCCTGCTGATGAACGATTTCCAGAGCCTCAGGTTCGCGGTCGAGGGCGGGCCTGCTGATAACCACCTGCGCCGCCTCGTCGACCAAGCCCACGACCTCATCTGCCAGGTCGATCTCGGCGGTATCATCCGCTACGTCAATCCCGCGCCGACCCAAGCGCTCGGCTACGTGCCTGGGCAGCTTCTGGGTCGGTCCCTGTTCGAGTTTGTCCACGCGGACGACTTGCCAATCTTTTCCGCCGCGCTGGAGATCGCGCTGCTGGATCACGGGGCGGGCCAGTTGGAGCATCGCTGGCGGCGGGCCGGCGGCGGATTTGTCTGGCTGGAAACCCGCGTGCAGGTCCTGTCCGACGGTTGGGGCCAGCCAAGGGGCGCCATCTATTACAGTCGCGACGTTACCCGCAGCAAGCAGTTGGAGGCAGAGCTCGCCTTCACGCGTGGCCGGCTGGCAGCGGCTGAAGCCCGCGTGCAGCAGCTGACCGAGAGTGCCCAGGCGGCTGAGCGCGCCAAGATCGAATTTCTGGCCCTGGTGTCGCACGAGCTGCGGACGCCGCTGACCGGTCTGCTCGGCGGCTTAAGCCTGGTGCTTGAAGGTCTGCTCAAAAGTCCGGAAGAGCAACACGAGTTCATTCAACTGGCCCACCGGGCGGGTTACCACCTGCTGGATGTTATTAACCAGATGCTGGAGACGGCAACCCTGGAGGCCGGGGGGCTGAGCGCCCGGCTTCAACCGGTAGCGGCCGAGCCAGTGCTGCGTGATGTGGTGGGTATCCTGCGCCCCCTGGCACAGCGAAAAGGGCTGCAGCTTAAGCTCCAGCTCACAACCGCTGAACTGCGCGTCCAGGCCGACCCCAATCTCCTGCGCCACATCCTGCTTAACCTGGTCGGCAACGCCATCAAGTTCACCGAGACCGGCCAGGTGGAAGTGAGCCAGCGGCTGGCGGGGGACCGGATGCTATTTAGCGTCGAAGATACGGGCATCGGCATTGCGCTGGGAATCCAGTCAAAATTGTTCCAGCCCTTTGTGCAGGGTGACAGCTCCGCCACCCGCCGGCACAGCGGCACGGGGCTGGGGCTATACCTATCTCGCCGGCTGGCTGAGCTGATGGGCGGCCGGCTCCATCTGCACAGCGATGGCGAGGGGTTGGGTACTCGTCTGGTTCTGGAATTGCCACTCGCCCCTGGCGGAGATTACGCGGCGTATGACGGCGTCGCTGAGGACTAGCTTTGCTGCGGGAGACTTTTTGAAATGCATTGTTTGCCTTACCCACCGGCGGTTATATAATCCCAGCAGCCTCGACTTACCGGCTCGCACTGCTAATCTACCCATCCGCTGAGCGTAGCGGACCGCGAGGCCGCCGCGGCCCTGTCGTTGTGTCCCGGGCAGCCAAGCCAGCCCGCGTCGCCGGATTACCTGAGCCAAATGATCAATAGACTGCGCGCTTTCTTCACTGCCCCCCGCTTCGCTGACGAAGACCAGACCCAGGCCGCTAGCAAGCTGCACTTCATCTTGTGGACGCTAGCTCTGTCATTGCCAATGTGGGGCCTGTTTTCGACGGTCGCCCTGGGCGAAGCCGTGGCACGTGCCGCCCTGCTCGTTCTGGCCATCGAAGCATTGGTGTTTGCCGGCCACCTGCTGAACCGGGCCGGCCGCGTGCGCTGGGCCAGCGGGCTACTCGTGATCGGCACCTGGCTGATCCTCACCAGCCTTGCGGCCACAGCCGGCGGGGTATCGGCCCGGGCCGCCTGGGGTTACTTTATCGTCGTGTTTGTGGCTGGTGTCACGCTGGGCAATGGCGCCGGGCTGGTCGCCACAATCGGCTGCAGCCTGACCGCTTTGGGGCTGGCCCTGGCTAGCCTGGCTGGGTGGCTGCCGCCCACAGCCGTTTCCTTTGGGCCGCTGAATGTCTGGGCCACTATCACCTTGTACCTGGGGATTACGGCCGGGCTGCAATACCTGGCCAGCCGCTTTCAGCTAGAAACACTGCAGCGCGCTCGTCGTGAATTAGTCGAGCGCCAGCGGGCTGAAGCTGAGCTGCGCCAGAAAAACCGCGCGTTGATCACGCTGAGCGCCTGCAACCAGGCGTTGGTGCGCCTGACAGGCGAAGCCGAGCTGATGGACGCAATTTGCCGGGCCTGCGTCCGAGCCGGGGGCTACCGCATGGCCTGGGTCGGTTGGGCCGACGCGGACTCAGCCAAATCGGTGCGTGTGACAGCCCAGGCGGGGTTTGGCGATCGCTATTTGGAACAATTGCGGATTAGCTGGGACGATGGCCCTGACGGCCAGAGGCCAGCGAGCGTGGCCATCCGCACCGGCCGCCCCGAAGTTTTGCGTCACCTCGCCGAGGACCCCTACTGGAACGCGCGAGCTGTGGAGTACGGCTACGGCGCGGTGATCGGACTGCCGCTGCGGGTGAACGGCCAGGTGCTTGGTGCGTTGACGATTTTCGCGGCTGAACCGGACGCCTTCGACCCTGACGAAATGAGCCTGCTGGCGGAGCTGGCCGGCGATCTGGCCTTTGGAATTGAGACACTCCGCACGCGGGCGGAGCACGCTCGTGTGGCGGCTGCCCTGGAAGACAGCGAAGTCCGGTTCCGCAGCATTTTCGAAAACTCGCGTGACGCCATCGGCGTCTCCCGCGCCGGCGTGTTCGCTTTCGTCAACCCCACCTGCGTGCGGCTATTTGGCTGCGCTACCAGCGACGACCTGGTGAGTCATTCTCCACTTGAGTTCATTGCACCCGGCAATCAGGCCGCGGCGGCAGACATCTTGCGCCGCCGCTGGGAAGGCCAGGATACCCCGCCCCTATATGTAACGCGCGGCCGGCGGCTGGACGGCTCCGAATTTGACCTGGAGGCCCACGCCAGCACGTATCAACTTGGCGGCGAGAAGTACATTGTGACCATCCTGCGCGACATCACCGAGCGCACCCAGGCTGAGGCCGCCCTCAAGCACTACGCGGACCGGATGGCGATCCTGCACGAGATCGACCGAGGTATCCTGGCGGCGCACTCGGTCGCCCATACCACACAGGCGGCGGTCAGCCGGATCCGGGCGCTGGTGGCCTGTGATCGCGCCGGCGTGGTCCTGACCGATCCCGAGTCGCCAGCGCAGGTCGTCGCCTTCCGAGTGAACCATGCCGGCCTGGAGCCAAGGCCACTCGGCGAGGCCGAACGGCTGGACCTGAGCGGTGCGTTCGGCCGATCCATCCTACCCGGCCTGCGGCAGGGCCAAGCCGTGGCGATTGAAGACCTGCAGGCCCTGGACTACGACGATGCGGCCCTCAGCCTGATCCGGCAGATTGGCATGCGGGGTTGGCTCATCTTGCCGCTCTTGGCCAGTGGCGAACTAATGGGCGCGCTCAGCCTCTCGCGCCGCGCGCCCGGTGCCTACAGCGCCGCCGACCGAGACATCGCCCGCGAGGTGGCCGACCAGCTGGCCATCGCCATTCAACAGGCTCGGCTGCTGGCCGAAACCCGCGAGGCCCTCCAGCGTGAGCAGCGGCTCAATGAAGTCGCCCGCATCATCAGCACCACCTTGGATTGGCAGACCGTGGTACAGACTCTGATGCGGCTGGCGGCCGAGACGGTGAACGCCAGCGGCAGCCTGGCCGGCTTGCTGACGGCGGCCGACCAGATTACCTTCTTTCCATCTTTCTTCAGCCCGGCGAACGACTTTACCGCCAGCCATCCTATCCATCAATCGACGCGGCGTGGCGAGGGCCTCGTGTGGCAATTGATCGAAACCCGCCAGCCGATGCGATTGGACGACTACAGCGCGCAGCCCGGCGCCTTGCCCTACCTGGTGCAGTGGGGCGCCCACGCACTGCTAGGCGTCCCGCTCATTGCGGGCGAACGGGTCCTGGGTGGGCTGGCCGTGTTTGATCGAGACCCCCGGCGGCGTTTTTCGGCCCGCGATCAGGCCACCCTCGAAAGCATCGGCCGGCAAGCCGGCCTGGCCATCGAAAACGCCCGGCTGTTTGAGGCCGAGCGCGCAGCCCGGCTGAGCGCGGATGCGCTGGTGGAGTCCGCCCAGGTCATCTCATCCGCCTTGAGTCTGCCGGAAGTCCTGAACCGCATCTTGCTTCAGGTGAAACAGGTGCTCCCGGCCATCACCGGTTCGCTATCGACTGAGACGGCCGAGGGGTTCAAGGTACAGGCCCTGCTAGGCTATGAAGGCCGCGAAGGTATTGTGCGCAAGCTCCTGGAAGAACAAATTCCGGATACGCCGCACATGCAGCAGTTGCGGCGCGATCGTTGCGCCGTCTTGGTGCCCGACGTGCAGGCCGATCCAAACTGGGTGGTGCTGACGGAGTTCGCCCACGTCCGGTGCTTCATGGCCGCGCCCATCCAGGGGCGCCAGGGCCTGTTGGGCGTGTTGACGGTGGACGGCGATCGGCCGCACGTGTTCAACGAGCAACACATGGCGGCCGTGAAAGCCCTGGCGGCCCAGGCGGGCATTGCCATTGAAAATGCCCGGCTGTTTGAGGCCACCGGCCGCCAGCTGGCGGACCTGGTCATGTTGCACGCCGGGGCGGTGGCTGCCACAGAAGCCACGAATGAAGACGCACTCATCGAGCGGGCCACGCAGATCATCCGAGACAACTTATCCCCCGACTTATGCGGCGTAGCACTGGTGGACGATGCGCACCAGATGCTCTACCCGCACGCATCTATGGCGGGTAGCGGCCACCGCCAACTCACGCCCATACCATTGGGGTATGGCATCGTCGGCGGCGTGGCCCTCACCGGCCAGGCGCGCCGGATCGGCGACACACGATTGGAGAGCCCGCCAGTGGTGTCGACCTCGAGCCGGTTAGCTGAGCTGTGCGTGCCCCTCCGGGCTGGTGAGCGAATCGTGGGCGCCCTCGATCTCGAAAGCAACCGGCCGGACGCCTTTAGCGCTGCCGACGAACGGCTGCTGGTAACGTTCGCCGGGCTGCTGGGCACCGCCATCGTGCGGCTGCGGGCCGAGGCCGAGGGCCAGACGCTCAACAAACGTCTGGAGCAGCGGGTGGCGGCGCGCACTCGCGAGCTGACAGCCCTGTATGACGTCTCGGAGATCGCCAGCCAGCTGATTGACCTGCCCAGCATGATTGCTCGCGCGCTGGGGCGCGTGCTCGAAGTGGTGGACAGCCAGGCGGGGGCTGTTTTCCTCCTGACCTCTGGAGGCCTGACTGTCCAGCAGGGCCTCGACGCCGCGGTGGTGAACCAACTGGCGCAAGCAGGCCCGCACGGTCTCTTGGGACAGGTGGTGGCCCAGGGCCAGCCTGTCATTTGGCCGGAAGCGGTGGACAACCGGCTGCTGTGTGTCGGGCTGCCGATGAACGTGAACGGCGCTCCAGTGGGGGTGCTCAGCGCCATGCGCGAAACCACCCAACCCTTCAATGTGGAAGAGCTGGCGCTGCTGGCCTCCACCGCCGACGCCCTGGCCATAGCCATCGAAAACGCGCGGCTGCGCCAGCAGGCAGAAGAGACCGCGGTCGCCGTCGAGCGCGAGCGCCTGGCGCGCGACCTGCACGATTCAGTGACCCAAGGCCTGTATTCACTGACTCTCTTCGCCGAGGCTGGCCGCCGCCTGGTGCGCACGGAGGGCAAGGTTGACACCCTGGAACACTATTTGAACCGGCTGGGGGAGACCGCGCACCAGGCCCTGAAGGACATGCGGCTGCTGATCCACAATCTGCGGCCGGCCGAATTCGCCCCTGACGATCTGATCGGCGCCTTGCAGCAGCGCCTGGAGGCCGTGGAGCGCCGTTCCGGGGTGGAGGCTGGCTTGGTAGTGACGGGACAGCTGGTCATCGCACCGGCTGCGGCTGAGGCGCTCTACCGGATTGCACAGGAAGCCTTGAACAATTCGCTAAAGCACTCCGCGGCGACTGTGGTCCGCGTTCGGCTCTATAATGAGGCCGGCGAGACAGTCCTGGAAGTTTCGGATAACGGCCGCGGGTTTGAGGCCGGCGGCCAGGCCCAGGCGGGGGGCATGGGCCTGCGGAACATGCAGGTGCGCGCCCAGCAACTGGGCGGCCGCTGCGACATCCGCTCCAAGTTGGGGGCCGGGACGATCGTGGTCGTGACGGTGCCGGAGGGAGGCCACTGAAGCCTATGATTCGCCTCTTAATTGCGGACGATCAGGCGCTGGTACGAGAAGGGGTTCAGGCCCTGATGGCAACCGAGCCCGAGATCCAGGTGGTGGGCACCGCGGCGGATGGCCTGGAAGCGGTGGCCCAGACCATGGCCCTCCGCCCAGACGTGGTGCTGATGGATCTCATGATGCCGCGCCAGGACGGCATCGAATCCATCCAGCAAATCCGCCGCCAGGCACCTGAGACCCGCATCCTTGTGGTCACCAGCTTCTCCCAGGACGATAAAGTATTCCCTGCCATCAAGGCCGGCGCGCTGGGCTATCTGCTCAAAGACGCTTCGCCCCAGGAGCTGGTGCAGGCCATCCGTACGGTCTACCGCGGCGAAACCTTCCTGGCTCCCACCATTGCCGGCCGGCTGATCCGCGAGCTCAACCGCCCGCCCGCTCCAGCGCCCGCCCCAGACCCGTTGACCGAACGCGAGCGGCAGGTGCTCGTGTTGCTGGCGCGCGGGCTCTCCAATCAGGAGATCGCTGACCAGCTCGTGTTGGGTGAAAGCACGGTCCGCTCCCACGTCAGCAACATCCTGGCCAAGCTGCACCTGCCCAGCCGCATGCAAGCGGCTCTCTACGCGCTGCGCGCAGGCCTGGCCGACATCACGCCTTAGCCCGCCGCCCGGCTGCCTTCGCTTTCCTGCTCCCTGCCGAGCTCAGGCTCCGTGGTTCCGCGAGGCTCGCTCTGGCGGGCCCAACCGGAGTTGCTTTTTGCGGCCACGTACCAAATTGACTGCCAGGCCCAGTACAGCGCTGCGCCGAGGGCACTCCGCTATTTGATGGGCCCGCCTCCGCCATTTGAGGGAGGCCGCGGCCGCCCAAACTGATCGTTATGGCTGAGCCCTTGTCACCCGGCCGATTGATGCGCGGCCGGGGTAAATGCCCTAGGCTGTCAGCATGATCCGCTCTGTCTGATCGGGGAGCGGGCAGACAGGCGGAGCGCGTATCCCATGGCTTTATCACTGGCAGCGTACAGTCAATTTCTTGAAACGGTCCCGGAGGCCGTTCTGGTGGTGGATCCCACGAGGCAAATCGTGCTGGCCAATGCGGCCGCCGCGATCCTGTTCGGTTACCCGCTAGGCGAGCTGGTGGGCCAGCCCACCGGCCAGCTTCTGCTCGAAACCGATTGGGCGCGTGCCCTGTCCAATTGGGACAGCCGGGAAAAGGATCGGGGGAGCACGAGCCAGACCGTGCTCGCCCGGCGCCGGGACCTGAGCGAGTTTCCAGCTGACCTGACTCTCAAACCCCTGGAGCTGGATGGCGCCCAACTCCTGGTCGGCACCCTCCACAATGTAAGTGAACGGTTCCAGGTGCACGCTGCGCTGGCGCAAGCCGAAGCGCGCTTCACGCAATTGTTCGCGCACTGCCCCATCCCGATCACACTCAGCCGGCTCGCCGACGGCACCTATCTAGATGCTAATGACGCCTTCGTGCGTTTAAGTGGCTTTTCCCGCGACGAGATCATCGCCCGCACTCCACTGGACCTGGGCGTCTACCCGGATCCGGCCGTGCGCGCGGGGCTCCTACGGCATTTGCGCGAACACGGCCGGGTGGAACAGGCCGAACAGTCATTTCGGTCCAAGTCGGGCGCGGTCATGACGACCCGGCTGTGGCTGGAACCGCTCACGATCGACGGTGAACTCTGCATCCTGGCCCTGGCGCTAGACATCACCGACCAGAAGGCCGCCGAAGCGCGCTTGCGCCAGCTATCGCGCGCCGTCGAGCAGAGCCCAGCCAGCATCGTGATCACCGACACCGCCGGTCACATTGAGTATGTCAACCCCAAGTTCACCCAGCTCACCGGCTACAGCCTGCATGAGGCCGTGGGGCAGAACCCGCGCCTGCTTAAGTCGGGAGAGACTTCGCTCGACGAGTACCGGCGGCTGTGGGCGACCATCAGCACCGGCGGCGAATGGCGCGGCGAGTTTCACAATCGCAAGAAGACTGGCGAGCTGTATTGGGAGAGCGCCTCCATCTCGCCCATCTTCGACGCGGCCGGGCAGATCACTCATTACCTGGCCGTAAAGGAAGACATCACCGAGCGCAAGAACGCGGAGGCGGCCCTGCGCGCCTCGGAGGAGCGTTACCGCGGCTTGTTTGACGGCTCGCCGATTGCGTTATGGGAAGAAGACTTCTCAGCGGTCAAACAGCGGCTGAACGGCCTCATCCGTGACGGTATCAGCAACCTGACGGAATACCTGCGCGAACATCCCGAAGTGGTGGCCGAGTGCGCGGGGCTCATCCAGATCCTGGACGCCAACAGCAGCGCGCTCAAGCTATACGGGGCCCACAGCCTCGCCGATTTGGCCGGCACTCTGCCCAAGATCGTCGCGTCGGAGCCTGATGAGACCCTCTTGCGCGAGCTGGTGAACATCGCCCGCGGCCAGACGGATTTTCAGCTGGAAGGTCCGTCACAAACGCTGACTGGCGAGCGGGTCGGCGTCAGTCTGCATTGGTCGGCCCTGCCGGGTTATGAAGCATCGCTGGCGCGGGTCATGATCTCAGCCATCGATATTACGGAGCGCCAGCGGGCCGGAGAGGCCCTGGCCCAGGAGCGCAATCTCCTCCGGACGCTGATCGACCAATTGCCGGATGCGATCTATGTTAAGGACAGCCAGGGCCGGTTCGTCGTCAAGAACCTGGCCGATGCCCGCCGGATGGGCGCCGCCAGTCCTGACGAGACGATCGGCAAGACAGATTTCGACTTCTACCCGCCTGATCTGGCCGCCCGCTACCATGCCGACGACCTGGCCGTAATCGCCACCGGCCAGGCCATCGTCAACCGTGAAGAGCCGATCACGCCGGCCAGCGGCCAGGCCGGCTGGGTGTCAACGACCAAGGTGCCCCTGCGTGACCCGCAGGGCCGGGTCATCGGCCTGGTGGGCATCGGCCACGACATCAGCGAGCGCAAGCAGTCGCAAGAACAGATCGAACGGCGCCTGGCCGAGCTAGAGGCGGTCAACCGCGTCTCTACAGCCCTGCGCGCGGCGCACCGGCTAGACGAGATGCTGCCGCGGCTGCTGGCCGAGGCCGTGGCCGTCGTGGGTGGCAACAGCGGCAGCGTCTGGCTCTACGAAGCCATTGCCGATGAGCTCTGGCTGGCCAGCGAGCAAGCCTGGGGCCGCACCGACCACACTTACGGGCGCGGCGAAGGCATTCCCGGGCATGTGATGGCCACCGGCCAGGCTTACCGTTCCGCCAACCTGAAGAACGATCCGCGCGTGCTCGAGGCCGATCGGCGGCGGATCGCTGCTGGGACGGGCGGCCTTTGCGTGCCCATTCGCGCCGCCGACGAGATGAGCGGCGTGCTCTATCTAGCGACCGATCGGCCCAGTGGATTCTCGGCCGCCGACGTTCACCTGCTGACCACGCTGGCCGAGATCGCCGGTAGTGCAATACATCGCATGCGACTGCATGAGCAGACCGAACGACGTCTGCGTCAGCTCACCGCCCTGCGCGCCATCGACCTGGCCATCAGCGCCAGCCTGGACCTTTCCATCACCCTGAGTGTTCTGGTGGACCAGGTGATGGCGCAGCTCCAGGTGGACGCGGCCGATGTCGTCCTGATCGATCCGCAAGGCCACGCGCTGAGCCATGCCGCCCGGCGCGGTTTTCTGCAAGAGCCGGCCGGGCACTCCGTCTTGCCATTGGAGCAGGGCTATGCGGGTCGCATTGCTCGCGGCGGCGTCCAGGTGGCGCTGCCCGACGGCGCGAACGAGGCTCCTCACGCAAACCTGCTGCCGCCCGGTGAGGAGATCCGCGCCTATTACGGCGTGCCGCTGGTGGCCAAGGGCCAGGTGGCCGGTGTGCTGGAAGTCTATCAGCGGTCCCCACTGCGCCCAGACCCGGACTGGCTGGAGTTCCTGGAGGCCCTGGCTGGGCAAGCGGCCATTGCTATCGACAACGCCCGGCTCATGAACGGTTTGCAGCGCTCCAATATCGACCTGAGCCAAGCATATGAAGCCACCATTGAAGGCTGGTCGCGCGCGCTGGACTTGCGCGACAAGGAGACCGAAGGCCACAGTCAGCGCGTGACGACGCTGACCTTGCAGCTGGCGGTGAGCCTGGGTGTGCTGGCCGAGCCGCTGGTGCATATGCGCCGGGGGGCGCTGCTGCATGACATCGGCAAGATGGGCATTCCAGACCGCGTCCTGCTCAAGCCCGGGCCGCTGACCGACGACGAATGGGTGCTGATGCGGCTACACCCGCGCTTCGCCTGCAGCATGCTTGGCCCCATTGATTATCTGCGCCCCGCGCTCGAGATCCCGTGCTCGCATCACGAGAAGTGGGACGGCACGGGCTACCCGGAGGGACTGGCCGGCGAGGCTATCCCGCTGGCAGCGCGCATCTTCGCGGTAGTGGATGTGTGGGATGCCCTGACGTCTGACCGCCCTTATCGTCCAGCCTGGCCACCCGACCGGGTGCGCGAATACATTCAATCGATGGCAGGCACCCACTTCGATCCGCACATTGTGAAAGTGGCGCTGGACTCGGGCCTGCTCAATTGGAATGCGGGCTCTTAACGCAACCATTGGCCCAACCTGACCTGGCTCGGCAGGAGCTAACACGAGCGTAGCCATATCCGTGGGCCTGATCGCTGGCCCACACCCATTTCAGACAATTCCGATACTTCCGCAGATCAATCATCGAGGGCTGATTGAGCACAGCGCCCGACATTGGACTGCCGGAGGCCGGGGCCAAGCTCATCGTCGAGAGTGGCTATCGAGCGGGGCACGAAAATGCTTTGGTAGCCTCGCAGGATTGAATAGGTGCTCGAGGTCGCGCGGCTACTCAAACTATCACGCGCCAAGGCTTATGCTCTGCTAAAGACCGGCGACATCCGCGGTTTCTGCGTGGGCAGCCAACCGCGTGCTTCGCGCGCCGCCTATTGGCCTACGTCCAAAGCCATTCCGATTGTAACAGCTATGCGTCAGATGTGGACGGCAGTGATGGCTGGGATGTGGCTTGACGAAATGCCTAGTTTTACAGGCGGGGATGGATGGGAGTCGAACCCACCTGTCCGCTCGGAGAGCGGGCACAACGGTTTTGAAGTCGGTCCTGGCACTTGTCCAACCCATCCAAGCGCCCAGATGGTTCGATTTAACGGGCAAATTTAAGGGCGGGCCGGTCTAGACCATCCAGTTTGTCCAGTCGTCCGAAACCACATGATACAGTGCTGATACAGTTAACCGCCCAAGATGCGGTTCATCTGTTGGGCGGCATCGTCCTGCATACTGGGCAGCACGTGGCTGTAGGTATTGAGGGTCAGCGTTATGGTGGAATGCCCCAGTAGGTCTTGAACGACCTTCGGGTGGGTGCCCGCCAGCAGATGCAAAGTCGCGCAGGTGTGTCGCAGATCGTGGAAGCGGATCTCGGGAACACCCGCCTCTTCGGACAAACGCTTAAACGTGTCGATGACGGAGTGCGGCAGCAACGGGGTTCCGACCAGCGAAGTGAACACATACCCCTGTTTTCCCTTCATCACCCGGGTGTGCTCATCCAGCGCGGCGAGGGCGGCAGCGGGCAGTTTGATATTCCGGCGAGACTTCTCAGTCTTGGGCGACGACAGCAGCTGCGCCTTGCCGCGCATGGTCTGTAGGGCGTGCTGGACGTTGATCGTACTAAGTAGGTGGACAGAATTTCTTTGACATAGGCACAGACTTGGACTACCTTCTGTTCACGGGAGGTGCCCAGTCAGCATGGATCGTATCCGATTGACGGCACATACGCGTCAGCAACT
>Ga0070730_10003126_pt1 | contig 14929 bp, 24 predicted proteins | sample Coa_R1_3_FD_66447 | JGI IMG/M metagenome (GOLD analysis project Ga0070730, IMG submission 66447) | Surface soil microbial communities from Centralia Pennsylvania, which are recovering from an underground coalmine fire - Coalmine... | ecosystem: Environmental > Terrestrial > Soil > Unclassified ...
CGACGGCATCACCTACAAGGTGTACCTCGTGCCATCAAAGCCAGGCGAGCGCCACGCCTACTGCGGGACTTACACCAAAGAGGATTTCTCTCTCGACACGATCAGGGATACAACTGGCGGCGGTAACTACAAAATCACCGCCTTTAATGCGCAGAAGCAATATGCCGGAGCCAAAATAATTTCGATCTTAGGCGTGGCGAAAGCGCCAGTGGCAGCGGCGCCGGCACCATCACCGGCGAACGATTTGATGCAAACCATTTTGATGAAGCTCATGGATTCCCAATCCGCGATGATGACGGCGATTGCCTCGCGCCCGGAGCCGGCGGCAGCGAAGCAACCTAGCGCAATGGAATTGGTGACGCTGATTCAAGCATTGAACCCAAAGCCGCCAAGCGATCCCATCGAAACATTGATGCGTGGCTTGGAGCTCGGCCGCACGCTAGACGGTGGCGGCGGCGGCACCGATATGCTGTCCCTCGGCGGCAAGGCCTTGGACACGTTGAAAACCATTGCGGCGGCCCAGGCGCCAAAGACAGCGGCGACTGTGGCGCCGGCGCTCGCGGCACCGACCGCTGCACCGCCGAAGGCCGAGACGCCGCCAACGCAAGAGGACTTGGCAGGAATGGAAATTCTCAAAAAGCTAAATTGGGTGCGCGCGATCACGGCGGACTTGGTGAAACGCGCGGCGGCCAACAAAGACCCGGAGCTCTACGCGGATGTGATGCTGGACAACTTGCCTGCATTCGTGAGCGTCGATGAAATACACGAGCGCTTTAGCGCCGCCGATGCGATCGACCAACTAGCGCAGATAAACCCGGATGTGAAAAAATACGCCGACTGGTTTGCGCGCTTCCGTCAAGCGGTGCTTGAAGGAATCGAGGACGACGGCGAGCCAGGCGAGGGAGGCGAGGTAAATGACGGACTGGGAGGCGGTGACTAGGTTTTTTTCCTTCACCCCCGTGGAATATTTTTGGCTGGGCGCCGGCATTGCATGGGTGGTGGGCGGCCTCGTGGTGTTGATCATCACAGTGCTGCGGCCTGGAGAGTTCCACGTCATGATGTACAGTGACAAGCGTCTCTTGCGCCTGGCCAGGGTGGTGAGCCGCGAAATGCAATACCGGGGATTTTTGGTGTCGCTATCGCCGAGCGCGACCAACATTTCGCCGACGCTGCCAATTCCGGATGACGACACGCAATGAACGATGATGACGGCATGGGCCTCGCGCGACTCTTTCGCGCGATCGGTTGGGTGGTGTGGTTGGGTGCGCTCGTGGCGCTCGCATGTAACAGGGAGTTTTTATGGTGACCCTCCATTGGGGCGTGATTGTCGGTTTTGCCGTTACGATGTTCGTGGTGGGATATGCCTACGGGCTAATGTCGGATATTCACCGAATTTGACTAAAGGCGCGTTCGCGTCGTAGGCTCCGCTGCAATTTGGCACGGAGTCTGCATGTCCCTATACCCCACGAGTCCCCGGCCCATGACGGTGCGCGGGCTCGCCGGCGGCAGATTGGGAACTGCCGACACTCTCAAGGAAATGGCGAAGCTCGCGCGCGCGGGCTCCAAAGACGCGGGAGTGATTCAGGTTGCATCGAAGCTGGTTAGAGACCTTCCGCAATATGACCGCGTCGGCGAAGTGGTCGCTTTACACGGCTTTGTTCGTGATGCAATTCGCTATACATCTGATCCCATCGATTTCGAACTACTGCGCACGGCTCGCGCTGTCCTCGAAATGGGCGTGGGAGACTGTGACGATAAATCTATTCTGCTGGCAAGTTTGCTTCGCGCTATCGGTCGGCCGGCCCGCTATGTGGCCGTGTGGTTGCGAGGGATGCCCGGCTATTCTCACGTTTACGTTGAAACGCCGCTGGGGAGCAAGCGCTGGGTTGCCTTGGAGACCATCAAGCCCGTTGCTGTCGGTTGGTCTCCCGATAATGTGATCAAGCGCATGGTGGTACATGTATGAAGGACACGGAGCTCTACACGCGACTATGCCAGCTGGGAATGCCGCAAGAGAAAGCATGGCCACTCACCGCGAAGATTCGCGACGTGTTGCATCCGGTGGCAGCGGTGGCGGCGGCGAAGCTGCACGCGAAGGCGGCGGGGTTGGGAAGCCTGGGCGCTTCCGCCAATTCAGGCAACGCGGTCCTCGCCGCCGTAGGAGTGACCGGCACGGGTGGTGCTTCCGGAGCCGTTAAAGGGGCGGCCACCGGCGCCGGCATCGGTACCACGATTTTCCCAGGATTGGGAACCGCGATCGGCGCCGCAGTCGGCGCCATCGTCGGCGGTCTCTTGCATTTCGGCACCGGCGCGCAGCGCCTGGCGACCGCAACGCAGATAATTCAGGGATTGACCTCGCAGCCACCACCGCTATCAGCCGGCCGCACGGTCACCTTGCAAACCATCACGGAGTGCTATGGAGCGCTCGTCTCCACCGGGAATTTTTTCGGCTATGTGAAGCCGAGCCCTGCGAATTCCCCATCGGATATCCAAAACGAATTCAACTCGATGATGAAAACCATTGCCGGGTTGGTGCAGTTGATGAATGCAAATCCCATCGGCGCGACGGTGACCTATTCGGCCACCGGCTTTAATGGGATTTCCTTCTCGCTCACGTTTGTGAACCCCGGCACCGCCAACACCGCCACCGTGTTGCAAACGGCCGTGATTCCGGCCATGAAGGCCTGGCTCACCCAAATGGGCAGGGTCGATATCGCCAATGTGGGTAATGACTTTGCGCGGCCCATCGTGCAGTTGGTGTTCGGGCTCATGACCGATTACGTGATCGGGCAAAATCCCCCGCCGCCCGCGCAACTCTCGACACAGTTGGCGACGAGCTCAGCACCCGTGGCGGTTCCGCCGGCCGTGGCGAGCCAGGCGACGCAAGTCGCGGCGAGCACCGCGCAATCGACCCCGCCCGTGTCACAAGCGACAGCGGTCACCGGATCACCGCCCGTGGCAACAGGTTCCGGGGCTCCGCTCACCCCGGTGCAGGACACCACTGCCGCGTTGCTCGCGCAAATCCTCGCCAATCAACAGGCCAACATGGTGACGCCGCAAGCGCAGCAAGTAGTCGCGGACGTGGCGGCCGAAGGCGTGCAGCCAACGGCGGCAGGACCGGCATCGAGCTTGCAGGAATTTTTATTGCCGGGGCTCATAGCCGGCGCCGCGCTGCTCGTAGTGTTGGCGATGAAAAAGAAATGAGCGCCGCAAAAGTAGTGGCGAGTCCGAAGATTTCCCAAAAGGGAACCTACGGATATTTGTTGTGGCTGCGCTCATCGATGCCGCATGCCTATGTAAAGGCGGTGCAGTCGATACCTCAAGTGGCGGCCTTCGAAGCATCGCTCCCGCGCGCGCAATCGCCGGGGCTCGGTGATGATTTCGATGTGGATACCTCGGCCTTCGATATGTCGGTGCCGGATGTGAGCGTAGCCACGGATGTGTCAAGCGATTTTTCGCTCTCAGCGTCATCGGTCGATTTGGTCAATGATCCGGTGAGCTTCGATTCATCGAGCTTTGCAGCGCCGAGTCTGCCGGAAGTAGCGCCGCCGCCCGATATCATTCCATCGGCTTCAAGCACGGCGGCGAGCATCGCCTCATCGGTGTTGCCGGCAATCGCGAAAATAGTCACCGCAGCGGCGCCGGTGGCGGTAGCGGCGATCAATAACTCAACGGCAAAGGTAAATCAGGTGACCGCTGCCAAGGTAAACCAAACCGCCGCGATTCAATACGCGGCGGCGGTGCAAGGCTTGGCTCCGCTGCAAACGGGCGTGATAACGCCGGCGGCCGGCAGCGCATACATTGCACCGCTCGCCGCTCTGCCGGGCTCACTCTCGGCGGGGCTTTCTTCAACGGTGGCCGGCATCCCGGTTTGGATACTGGCGCTAGGTGGTCTAGGATTGCTCGCGCTCGTCGCGGCTTAAAGGGGTTCATCATGCAATTTCGAAAAGTACCATTCGTCGATCCGGTCGCGCGGGCTCGCAATCCCAATTTCTTAGGAAACGACTTCGGACCCAAGTATCCGAATCCATCCTTTTTGGGCGACGCATCGACGCCGGTCAAGACCACCATCATCATGCGACCGCAACAGGATGCCCCGCCGGGTTTCCCCGGCTTCTTCGGGTGGCTGAAGGCCACGCATCCGGATTTCTACAACTACGCGGTCGCCGCATTGCCGAGCTATTCGACCTTCACCGAAGGTCACCGCACCGGCGGTGCCACCATGGCGGGCTTAGGCGATGACTCGGACTTGAGCACCGTGGATGTGGGCACCATCGATCCGGGCTCAGTGCCGAGTGTGAACATTCCCGATGCCGGCGGCGGTGCGACGGGTTCACCGGCGCCGAGCACGAGCACGGCCGCGCAAATCATATCCACGCTCACCCAGGCCGCGCCATCGATCCTCTCGGACGTGAATCAGCAGCAAATTTTCCAAACGCAGTTGCAACGCGCAGCCGCCGGATTGCCGCCGCTCAATACCTCGGCCTACGGGCTCACCGGCTCCGGTGTGACCGGGCTCTCATCCACCGCGTTGCTCGCGCTCTTAGGTGTCGGTGCATTGGTGCTCGTGATGGCAGGAAAAAAGGGGTAAGCCATGGACGTGAAAAATCTGTTGGCATTGGTGGGCCTAGGCGGCCTGGCTTATTGGTTGTGGAAACAAAAAAATCCCAACACGCCGGGGCCACTCGACTGGCTGGCATCGCTCTTTCCCGGAACCTCGCCAACGGTCGCGGCGACCTTGCAAAATTCGATTCAGTTTCCGGACGGCTCATCGATACCGATGAGCACGATCGCGGGCACGCAAACCATGGTAAGCGGCGTGTTCACGTTCCCCTACAACGGTTCGACCTGGCAACTCGCGCCGCAAGTCAACGGGGTCTATCAGGCAACGCAGTTGTCGGGCCTGGGCAGCTATAACCGATATCAATATTCGCAAATCACGCGCCAGCAATCGAGCGGCGATCCGCTTTTAGATTCGGTGCTCATGCGCGGGAGGTAACATGGCCAAAGAGGACAACACGCTGCTCTATGTGGCGCTCGGCGCGGCGCTGTTCTTCATGCTGACCAAAACGAAATTGGTCAACGCCGCCGTGCCGCCTGCACAGCCGGCATTGCCGCCGGCATCTAGCGGCGCCGCTGCAAACGCCGCCGCATCCGGTGGGCTCACCGCGAACAACTCGGACATGGGCGGAAATAATTTCGGAGTGACCGATCCGACTTCCTGGTGATGCGCGTATCGAAAAAAAAACTGCGCCAATCGGTCGAGCTCTACGAGTCCTTCCGTGAGGCGAAGCCAAAGCGCTTGAAGGTGATTTCATTCGACGTGCCGGAGTTGGTCGCAGTGATCGGGCATGTGGAAGCGATCGACTACCGCACCACCCATGGCGGCAAAGTCACGCTCTACAACCATAAGTTTCAAAAGGGATCGCGTCCGCTGTTGGTGGCATCATCCGACGGCCGTCAATTGCTGCTCCTGGGTGGGCGCTATGTGTTCACCGATCGCGGCATCGTCGATAAAGACGGCAAGGGCCGGCAGATTTTGAATCCCAAGCACGGGGGCAGGGCTTGACGGCGCAAGAATCGTGCCATAGAGTCCCGCTCCATCGGCTTACCGCGTCTCTGACTCCATAAGGCCGATTTCCCCGCCTCCCCGGTAAGGATGCGCCGCTCGAAAAAGTTTGGAGCCGCGCGCCTTGGCCATGTACGAAATTGCCGTGATGAATCCTCGGCGCCGCTCCAAAAAGCGCAAATCAAAGGCGACTCATCGCCGCAAGAGGAATCCCATGAAGCGTCGGAAAATGTCCGCTCTACAGCGAAAGTATTTTGGAAAAAAGCGCCGCCGGGCACGCGCAAGCAATCCGCGTCGGCGGACTCATAAGCGCCGCCGCGTGAGCCGTTCGCATGCTCGCCGCTCGAATCCGCGTCGGCGTCATTACCGCGTGGCGCGTCGACGGCATCACCGTCGATCAAACCCGCGCTTCGGGCTCCCCTCGATGGGCGGCATCGTTTCGCAGTTGAAGGACGCGGGAATCGGCGGCGCCGGCGCCATCGTCAATTCGGTGCTCTTAGGCTACATCGCCGGAGCGTCCGGGCCGCTCACCACGTATGCACCGTTCCTGACATCCGGTTACGGTCTGCACGCGCTGCGCATCGGATCGAGCTTAGGTTTAGGCATCCTGGGAAAAAAGTTCGGCGGTCGCATGGGGCAACTCGCCGGCGAAGGCGCGCTCACCGTAGCGATGTATCTGTTGCTGCGGGATGTGGTGGTCGCATTCGCGCCGACGCTGCCGTTGGGTGACTACGAAGAAATCTCGATTGATTCGACCGCGGATCAATTGGGCGCCTACTTCGACCCGGCCGCAAACCTGGGCGCCTACATGGGCGGGCGCTTGCCGGACGGCTCGCGCGCACGCGGCATGGGCGCCTACATGGGCGGCAACATGGCGCAAAATCCGGTGGCGAGTTCCGCGTCGTACGAAGGGGAAATGGACGGGTTCAACCTGGGTGGGTTGGACTACTGACGAGGGCAGTCCTGTTGCGCCTTTGAAAAAGGGCGCAATGGTCTGGCTTCACGCAACTAGCGCGAATTGAAACCGCGCAACAAAGGAGAGAGGAAAAATGAAGGTCATTCGAAAAGCGGTACTCGATATCGCGTTACTGACGGCGGCCTCCGGCCTGGCGGCGATCCGCGCGGCCACGGAGTTTGAGGACAGCTACGAGCACCACGGCGATGTGGCGCACGCAGCAGGCCTCACCACCACGACCAAGGCGGCTCTCGCGCAGCACATGGCGCGCATTCCCGGCACGCAAGATGAAATCTACGGGCCGCTGTATGACTCGGTGACCTACGCGGCGGCAGGTCAAACACAGTTGACTCTGTTCTCGCTGCCTCTGGGCCAGGGCACCACCACGGCGCCAGGCGCCACCGGTGCCAAGACCGAGAACGACACCAACATGCAGAACGCTGGCCTCCTTGCGGCGGGCAATCGCTTCTACATGACCGGCTTCGAGGTCACGCTGTTCCCCGGCGTGAACCCCGGTACCGGTGCGGCGGCCGACTCCACCACCGGCAATTTCTGGAACGACATTTACGCCGTGGCCAAGTCCGGTTGGGTTCGCTTCCGCATCCAAAACCGCGACTATATCCTGGACGGACCGATCGGGAACTTCCCGAGCGTGACTCGCCTGGCGGGTGTCGCGTCGGTGACGAGCACCCTCACGGCGGGTGCGTCGACCAAAGACGAAGTGAGCTATGCATCCTTCGCCGGCATGCCCTATAACTTGGTGCCGATGTTCATAGAGAGCAATCAGTCTTTCACCTGCACGCTCAATTGGAGCGCGGCGGTGCCATTGCCCTCAGCCGCAGCGGGACGCATTTTCGTCCGTCTGCGTGGCCGACTGATCCGCGACGCGCAGTAGCGCGAGGGCGGGGTTACAGGGTGCGCGGGGTATTCCCGCGCACCCTTTTTCAAGGTGGTGCAGATCCCGCATTGCCACTGGTGACTAGGAGAGCTCGACAATGAAAATCATCCGCAAGTCTGTCCTCGATATCGCGACACTGACCGCGATCCATGGCCGCGCCGGTATCCGCGCCGCAACCGAGCATGAGGATAGTTACGAATATCTGGGGAGCCTGGCAAAGGCTCAGGCCGCACCGGGCGCCGTGCAAACCTTCAACCCCAGGGAAAACGGCTCCGATTATTTTTGGTATTCGCATCCGGCGGTGAGCACGCTCGCGAGCACCGCGACAAACGCCACCGCGCTCATCAATTTGGATGCCGACAGCAATTTCTACTGCGTCGCTCTGTCATATCAGTGCTCGATTGCCGATGCGATTCTGACCGAATCGACCAATGTCATCCCATTGGTGCGCGTGCTGATCACTGATACCGGCAGCGGCAAGTCGCTCATGAATACGCCGCAATCGATGGGCGCGATCATGGGTGACGGCAAGCGGCCCTATCGCCTGGTGCGTCCGCGCGTCTTTATGGCGAACGCGACCATTCAGTTGAATTTTACGGCCTACGTCGCGGCGGGCACCACCTACAGCGATTTGCAGATCACTTTCCACGGCTACAAGGTTTACACCTAAAGCTGCCGATCGATTCGATTGGCCGGGCAGATACTCCCCGGCCAGGGGGCAAGAATGGGTGAATACACGCGCTACACGCCGTTGCCGGATCAATCCTACGATCCGCGCGTTACGGACCTCCGCAAGCCGTTCAATGTGCCGGCGAGCACCGGCCCGAATCAAATTGCAGTGGGCGACACCGGGACCACCGATGCGATGGGTGTCCCGGCAGCGGTGCAGCGCGCTGGCCAATGGGTCAATCGCAATGTGGCCAACACCACGCCGATCACGGTCGTAAACAATGCATTGGTTCGGGTGTTGCCGGCGAATCCAAAGCGCACCGGATGTGTGATTCAAAATTTGGACGCGGTCCAAACGTTATTTTTTGCCTGGGGAAATGCGGCCAATGCGCAGTCAGCGCAAATCGGCGCCGGCGGCTCCGTGCTCTTTGACTTCACCACGCCAGGCACGGAGCTCTACTTGTTCACCACGGGTGGGGCCAACATTCAAGCTGTCGTCATAGAAATGGCGCGGGTGGGATGAAGTGGGACAGGTGTCACCAAAGCCAACGCCAGCGGCGCTATCGAGCGCGGACGGCCAGGCGCAAAGTCAGAATGGAATCCGCATCGCCAATGGTGCGGTGGGCACGGTGGCGCCGGTGGGCGGCGGCTATTTCTATGTAAGCGCCGGTGCGCTTCACTGGGTTGGGCCATCAGGGACGGACACGCTGATAGCGCCAGGGTGAGACAGTGGGGCAAATAACCAACCCCATCGTTAAGGGCATCACGGTAAATCCGATCGATCGAGAATCGGGGCCGGGTGCGGGCGCCGGCGCCACCGGCAACAATGACCTGTATTTGGGATTGAACGCCGGGAAAAATTCGGCGCTCTCCAACTCCATCATCATTGGCACGGGCACGGGCGCCGGCGGCATCACCGACACGGCGAACTTAAACGGCTCGACCATCATCGGCGTGGGCTCGGCCCCAACGTTGATATCAGGCGCCGCCGCCGCCGGCGGGCTCCCGCTGACTCTGTACGGGTCTAATAACCTCGTCGGCTTCCCCAACGTCAACACCGGCATTGGCGGGACGGTCATCGTCGGCACCAATATTTTAAACAGCACGCAGTTCGGCAACAACGCGCACATCGCTGGCTGCGTCTTTATCGGCAACTCGATTTTCCCCACCGCCGGGCTTTTCACGCCGGCGGGCTCGAACAACGCCACGGTGATCGGCTATCGCATTGGCATCGGCTCAACGCCGGTCGATACCGTCGTGCAGTCGCTGGTGATGATTGGCTCGAATTTATTCCTGACCACGCATAACAATCCCTACAGCGGAGTGGTGATCGGCACCGACATAGATTGCACTGCGAGTTTGGGCTCGGCCTTCGGTCCCAACGTCATCATCGGCAGCACGATGAACATCCCAGGCGGCGCCACCGCCGATGTGATCATTGGCGGGGGCCAGTACCAAGGCGGCGGCGCGCTCCAGGTGCAGGACAATGTGCTGATTGGCTTCGCGGTCAACTACAACGGCAGCAACAATGTAGCGATCGGCTTCAATGCATTGGTGCCATTCCCGGCCGGCGTTGCCGGTAGCTCCAACGTCATCATTGGGAGCTTCGCCGGCACCACGGTCCCGACCACGGCGGGCTTTAATAATTTGCTGGTGATCGAAGCGGGTCCGAATGCGGGCGCCGTCAAAACGCTGGTCTATGGGCAATTCCTCACCGGCAACACGATTTTGGGAAACTCGGTCAACGGCACGAATCGCGACGTGGGCGGCACCACCACCACCAATATTTTAAAGCTGCTGAACGGCACCGTGGGCAACGCGGCGCCGGTGGGCGGCGGCTATTTCTACGTAAGCGCCGGTGCGCTTCACTGGGTGGATTCGGGCAACAATGACACGCAGCTTTCCCCCAGCGCGAGCGGGCAGTTAGCTTCAAGCGTCGTCAACTACACCAACAACGCCGCTGCCGCCGCCGGCACTCTCAACAACGCGCCGGTGGCCGGGAATCCCACCAAGTGGATTCCGATCAATGATAACGGTACGATCCGCAACATCCCGGCCTGGTGAGAAAATCGATTATGGAAAACTGCAAATTTGAACTGCCCACCAAAGAGCACGCCATGCTGTTGGTGGAGTTGACCGAAAAAGCGGCGGCCAATGGCCCCTCGGCCCGCAAGCTCGCCGATATCTACGATGCGGCGAAGGCAGCGCTCGCGGCTTTCGATGGAAAAAAGTAGGCTCATTTTCCTGATTGGCGCGTTGCTGGTGCTCGGTGCCGGAGTGGGAACGGCGGTCTATTTGGCGGATTGGAAAAAGCGCGCACAAGCGAACGCCGGTGACCCTCTCTACGGTCAATTGATGGCCTTATTTGCCTCAGCCGAATCTAGCTATGGGATCCCGCAAGATCTGCTCGCGCGCACCGGCTTCGAGGAATCCTCTTTTCGGCCGGATATCATCAATGGCACCCAGGTATCAAGCGCCGGCGCGCAAGGCATCATGCAATTCGAGCCGGCGACCGCCGCCCAATACGGCGTGAATCCATTAGACCCGACGAGTGCTATCCCAGGCGCCGCGCATTACCTCTCGGACCTGTATCGCCAGTTTGGCTCATGGAGCTTGGCGCTCGCGGCCTACAATGACGGCCCCGGCAACGTCACGGCGGCCGGCGGCATCCCGGCGGTGAGCGCGGGTTATGTGTCGGACATCCTCTCAGACGTGAACGCCGAAGGCGGCGCCCAGGTGGCATAGATGACCGCGCCTAGTAGCGATCGCCAGGCCTACGAGCTCATCGTCGGTGCCGCGAGTTGTTCTCTCACCTTGGGCGGCGAGGTGATGTGGTGCTCGGATGGTGACGATGATTTCCTCGAAGAATTTGGCGAGGAATTGATCGACTACGACGACGAAGCCCAGTGCGATGATGTGATCGAATGGTTGGTGCAAAACGAGTACATCCCGCCGGACACCGACGTGGAAGTGATCGAGGAAGGCGACGAATTGGGGGAGTCCGATGCCTAGAACTTTCAACAATCGCGGCCAACTGCTCTTGGGCGACGATGCGCTCCCGCCGGGCACCACCGCCGCGGCGGCCGACATAGACCCCAATGCCCCTGTGGGATCTCCAGACAACCCGCTGCAACTGCCGCCCATGACGGTGAGCGTGGCGCCGGCGACATTCACCTGGGCGCAGTTGCTGCAACCACCGTATATTTATCTCCTCGTCGGCGCGATCGTGGCCGGCGCATTTTTCTCCAAAAAGAGGTGATGTATGACCGAAGAGACCAAAACCGCGAAAGCGGAGAGTGACGAGCAAGCGGCATTTCGGCGTAACGTCGCCGCTGCCAAGGAAATGGCGCAGATCGAGGGACACTCGCTCGAATCCGCCGGCAAGTGGCTGCACGCGCAGTGCCCCGGCGCTTTCGAGTCCGAGACCCACGCGATTGAACATATCAGCTAGCCTTGCGCTCTATTCTGTGACCTAGATCGCATCCGGCCAGGGACGGCCGGAGTAGATTAGAAACCGTTCGAGAATCAAAACGGTCAAAGAAAAGGAGTTTTTCAAATGCACCACGCTCACAACATCGTCGGCATCCTGGTGATTGCCGTCATTCTGTTGCTCGCGATTTCCGCCGTGGGGAATCGCTCATGAACGCGCCCACCAAAGCCGAGCTCGGATACATGGTCATCGCTCTGGTGGTGGCTGCGTGCGCGCCGTTCGTCGTGGCGGTGCTCTCATGAGCTCCGTGGGTGACGGATTGGGAATCGGCATCATGATTAGCGGCCTCATCGCTGCGGGTCTGCTCATCGCGGCCGGCGCGCTGATTCTGTGGTCCGACTACAAGCGCCGCCGGGGCAAGCAATGAGCTATCTCTACGAGGAAGGCGCCGAGGGCGAGTGGGTCACGGGTTTCTACCCGCCGGACGGCGGAATGCTGTGCATAGATCGCGTCTACAAATCGCCGGAGGAAGCGGCCGAGCGTGTCAACTATTTGAACGGCGGCCTCGATCCCGAGTTCAAGGCGGCTATGCTCGAGGTGGCGCTCCGATTCGTGGATGCCTACTCCCGCGCGAATTTTGGCGACGGATTGGCCGGCGTTCATCACCCGGAAGCATCTGACCCGCGTTGCATCCATGGGCGGCGCCGATCGGAGGATTGCGAGCTCTGTGCGGACTATGGTGGCCAAGAGACGACGCTAATCGAGCCAATGAACGATCAGCGAATCTGTTGCGTGGTGCATGTGGGTGCCACCCACGGGACGGATGGTATTTGCCATTTGCCGGCGGGCCACGCCGGCGAGCATAGATTCGAATGACTGCGCGAGCTCACCCGGTGCCGATCCAGCGCCCGCGCCTGGACCGCCCGTATCCGGATGAGCGGTGCGAGTGCCACGATGCAGCGGACGCGGTGCCCGTCTGGGGGTACTGTCCGCGCGCCGATCGCATCTACTGCGTCTTTTGCGGCCACGTGTGGCCACCCAAGGTTTCGGGGCCGATTCAGCAGCCACCGCCGGTCTAAAAACTCCCGTCTGGTGTTGGCCCCGACGCCCCAGCATCATCCCTGGGGCGTTTTCTTGTGCGAGGTCGGTAGCCAGCGTCTATGCCGCCTGGCGCGGCTCTATGGGCTTCCTGAGTGGGGGAAAAGGCCGGGTGCGGGTGGCGCACTGTCCGCAGACTCAATCCTCTGCCCGCCCCGGCTTTATAAACGGAACTTATACCGTCGATCGACGGCTAACGCAAGAAACATGCCAAGTCAGCGATAAAGCCGCGAACTGTAAGAAATTTCCGTCGGACGGTTGTAAAGTCAGGGTAGGACATGTAAAAACGAAAACGCCCCAATGAAGGGGCGGTTGCGTGGGCCGGCAAGCCCTTGCGATCAGTGCTGACACACAGTCGCAGCGGAAGCGAGCGGATTCTACCACGCTTCGCCGCCAAAGCAAAAAAGTCGCGCTGATCCCTTGACGCCGGCCCAGGAATGGGGATCGGTTTGGGAATCTACGTCGAAAAAGACCGGCGCATCTATGCGACCGGATTCACGCGCGGTCGCGAGCTCACGGCACTCCCTGAGCTTTGCGCGCCCAAGCTCTACACGTTGCCGGCATTTCTGATCGATCACATGCTCGCCGAGTACGAGCGCCGTCAGCCGCTGCAATGGTTGGGCGAGGCGACAATCGACGCGCGCGCCTGGCTCACCGCGACCACTGACAAATTCGTCCGCAGAAAAGTAAACGTGGCCTTCGATATCGAGGAAACCGAGTTGAAGGCCGAGCGCATGGCCTACCTCTCGCGCCGCGAAAAGACATTGCCACTCATCAAGCGCTTTGCCGACTTCGCTGGCCTGGCGCTCCCGAAAGGAAATCGCCTCTCAACACCGCGCACGATCGCTAATCGCTGCTATGTTCCGAAAGTCTGGCGGCGCATCATCGAAGTGAGCAACACTCGCGAAAGCGAAAACTGTCTGCGTGAGGTCGGCTTCATCGAGCGCCGCTCCCATCTGTACTGCTCAGACCTGGCCCTCTCGTGGCATCGCTCAAAAATGCGCGCGCAAAAAGCCTATCTGCAAAACCACTCGGCGGTCTCCACCGAAGGCGAGCAACTGAATTTATGGGAGGTCCGGGAGCGATCGGTCAGCAATCCGGCGTTGCGTCGCGCCGAGCTCATGACGCGCATGCGGGGCTTCGAAGAAACCGCGCGCGAGCTCGGCCACGTGGCCGAATTTGTCACGCTCACCTGTCCATCGGCATTCCACAGTATGTTAAGCGCCGGTGGTGCGAACCCGGAATATAAGGGCTTTTCGGTGCGTGATGGCCAGCGCTGGCTGTCAAAAATGTGGGCCAGGTCACGCTCTAAATTCAAGCGCAAGAGTATGCTGGTATATGGATTTAGGGTAGCGGAGCCGCATCATGATGGAACCCCGCACTGGCATATGGTGCTGTTTTGCCCGTCGCATCAGGTGGAAGCATTGCGACTCGTGCTTAAGTCTCATTGGCTGTCCGAGTATGCACATGAACGCGGAGGGGAGGCTCACCGAATTGAGTTTAAAACCATTGACCCGGCACTCGGCAGCGCCACCGGATACATCTCAAAATACGTTGCAAAAAACATCGACGGATTCGAAGTAGGGAGGGATTATGAGTCAATCGAAGCGCCAAGCGAATTGGCTGCCGGCGGACGAACCGAAGCGGCCGAGCCGCAAGGAAATCGAGAAAGGCCTTCGGACGCGACGCAAACAAGTGCGCGAGTGCGTGCCTGGGCTTCGCTCCATGGAATTCGACAGTTTCAACAGGTCGGCGGCCCTCCGGTCGGTATTTACCGAGAGCTTAGACGAGTCCGGACCGCACTCTCAGTGGCTCGCATTGAAAGCGCTCGCAGCGCTGCCGATGCTGGAGAGTTCGCTAAATTCATTGCAGCGCTCGGCGGAATCGCGATCGGCCGCGCCCGCTACCTCAACATCTGGACAAAGCAGACAGAGAAAAAAAACGGCTATGACGAGGCGCGTGGTCCGCAAATCAAAGGAATTGTTGCGGCGAGCGGTGAGCGTCTTAGGACGCGCGAAAAACTTTGGACGATAGAGAGAATTCAAGGGGAGGCGAGCGGAGGGGCCGGTCAGTCGTTTTCCCAAGCAGCGCGCGGTCTGGCTCCGCTGCCTTCCCTTGGACCCGTGTCAATAACTGTACGCGGAGCTTCGGCGATCGGTGAGCCGTCCGCGTGGACCAACTCCCAAGAAACTTCGATGTATGGCCCTGTCGTGTGGCAAGACACCGCAGCGAACCGCGCAAAGCTGTATGCGGCCTGGCGCGCTGACGATGAAAAACGCTTGAATTAGGGAATAACTATGGCGGATCCGA
>Ga0070730_10003127_pt1 | contig 14929 bp, 15 predicted proteins | sample Coa_R1_3_FD_66447 | JGI IMG/M metagenome (GOLD analysis project Ga0070730, IMG submission 66447) | Surface soil microbial communities from Centralia Pennsylvania, which are recovering from an underground coalmine fire - Coalmine... | ecosystem: Environmental > Terrestrial > Soil > Unclassified ...
GGGACGACGTTCCGGCCGGCGCGGGCTGCCTTCGCACGGCCGGCGCGACCAGGACGCCTGACTTCGGACGCGGGGTGGGCTCTGCCTCAGGTGTCTAGAGCGGACAGCAGCAGGCGCAGCATCTCGGCCGGGTCGCGGCGCACCCGGGCCGACGCCTCGGGATCGCGCTTCGTCAGCTGGAGCGCGCGGGGGTCGGTGAGGGGCTTCAGCCGTCCCTCGCGGATCAACTCCTCGTCCACGCCGCCGAGCCGTCCGCCGTAGGTGGTGTAGACCGGCACGCCGAGTGCCGCCGCCTCGCGGTTCATCGTCCCACCGGCCGAGACGACGAGATCCGCGAGCGCGATCAGGCTCTGCGCGTCGACGGCGTCCTCGGGAAGGATCACCGACGGCAGCGCGAGCCCGCGGACGTACTCCCGCTGCTCTTCGGTGCGCGGCAGGACGAACGCGTGCACGTCCTCGGCCCGGCCGAGGTGCTCGAGCGTCTGCGGGAAGAGCGGGTTCGAATGGCGGTGGTAGAGCGACACGTCGGGCGGCGGCCGCAGCACGACGAGGACGCGCGCCGGGTCGACGCCGAAGCGGTCGAGCAGCGACCGGTCGGGCTCGAAGTCGGCGAGGTAGTACTCCTCCTTCAGCCCCGGGTACTGGACGAGCTTCGGCGGACGCACGCCGTACGGCTGGAGCCGCTCGGGCGGAATCGCGTCCGGCACGAGGACACGCGTGGCCGCCCGGCAGCCGAGCTGGTGCTGCAGCGTGGCGAACTCGTAGTCGAACGTCGTCGAGCTCGGGATCCCGAGCCGTCGCGCCGAGATCGTCAGGTCGTAGGAGCCGTGCGCGAGCGCGACGTCGAAGTCGCGGCCGCGCGCCCACGTGCGAAGTGCGCCGAGCCGATGCGTCATCTGCCGCGCTTTCTGCACGCGGGAGCGACCGCCGTGCCGTCCGACCACCTCGGCGTCGAGCCCGTGCAGCTCGAGCAGCTGCAGCGTCTGCGCGTAGTCGCGCGCCGTGATCCCGACCTCGTCGCCGCGCTCTCGCATGATCCCGATCAGAGGCTCGAAGACGAGAACGTGGGCGGGAGCGGTGATGTCGATCCACACGTTCATGCGACGAGCGCCTCCATGCGCGCCGAGTAGATCCGCGGCGGCTCCTGCTCGACGTGCCGCTCGTACCAGAGCGTGAACGCGAGCAGCCCCCAGAGCTGGCGGCTCCAGTCCTCCCGGCCCGCGGCGTGCTCGTCGATGAGGCGCGTCACCGGCTCCGGCTGGAAGAAGCCCTGGCGCCGCAGGTTCGCGGGCGCGAGCGTCTCGCGCGCGAACGGCTCGAGCTCGCTGCGCAGCCACGCCGCCGCCGGAATCGAGAAGCCGCGCTTGCGGCCGTGCACGACCTCCGTCGGCACGAGCGGCTCGACGGCCTTCCGCAGCAGCACCTTCTTCGCGAGCCCGCGCACCTTCAGGCGCGTCGGCAACGCGAAGGCGAGTGTCGTGACGGCCGGATCGAGGAACGGGACGCGCGCCTCCAGCGAGTGCGCCATCGAGGCTCGGTCGGTCTTCACGAGCAGGTCGTCGACGAGGTAGACGCCGAAGTCGACGTCCTGCAGACGCGCGAGTGCGGGAGCAGCCGCCGTCTCGGCGTAGCGCGCGCGATACACGTCCACGGGATCGAACGCCGAGCGGCGCCCGGTCAGCTCGGCGCGAACGTCGGCGGAGAAGATCTCCTTCCAGCCGTGATGCCGTTCGAGCGGCGGCAGGTGGGCGGCCCGCACGAACCGCTTCGCCCTGTAGTCGAGGCTCGCCTTGCGAGTGGACGCGGGCAGCGCTTCGACGAGTGGGCGGGCCAGCCGGGCGAGGGGGGCCAGGTGGTCTGCTGCGAGATCCGCGACATACGTGTAGTAGCCGCCGAAGAGCTCGTCGCCGCCCTCGCCCGAGAGCGCGACCTTCACGTGCTCGGCTGCGAGCTGCGACACGAGGTAGGTCGGCAGCGCCGACGAGTCGGCGAACGGCTCGTCGAACGCGTCCGCGAGCGCGCCAAGCAGCAGCTCCGGATCGGGGCGGACGAGCAGCTCGTGATGCTCGGTGCCGTAGCGCTCGGCGACGAGCCGCGCGTCGTCGCGCTCGTCGAAGCTCCGCTCGGCGAACCCGATCGTGAAGGTGTGCACCGGCTCCGGCGTCTCCTGCGCGGCGAGCGCGGCGAGCGCCGCCGAGTCGACTCCGCCCGAGAGCAGGACCCCCACCGGCACGTCCGAGAGCAGGTGCGCGCGCACCGAGTCGCGCAGCCGCGCCCGCAGTTCCTCGACGAGCTCCGCCTCGTCGCCGTCGCGCACCTCGGCGGCGTCCGCGAATCCCGCCCGTGCGTACCGCTCGAGTGTGACCGCGCCGTCCTCCCAGACGAGCACGTGACCGGCCGGGAGCTTCCGGATGTCGCGAAAGATCGAGTACGGCGCCGGGATCGAGTTGAACGCGAGGAACGCCTCCAGCGCGTCGAGGTCGACCTCGCCGCGCGGCAGCGAGCGCAGCTCCGAGGCGAAGCGCAACTCGTCGCCGGCGTGCCGGTAGTACAGGGGCTTGATCCCGTAGCGGTCGCGCGCGAGCACGAGCCGCCGCCGTGGCGCGTCCCAGATCGCGACCGCGAACATCCCGCGCATTCGCTCCGCGAACCCGGTGCCGTGCACTTCGTAGAGATGGACGATCGCCTCGGTGTCGCAGCGCGTTCGCAGCGTGTGACCGGCGCGCTCGAGCTCGCGGCGCAGCTCCGGGTAGTTGTAGATCTCGCCGTTCTGGACGACGACGCAACTGCCGTCCTCGTTCGCGATCGGCTGGTCGCCGTGCTCGAGATCCTGGATCGAGAGGCGCCGCGCCGCGAGTGCGACGCCGCCGTCGACGTATTCGCCTGCGCTGTCCGGACCGCGGTGTGCCAGCAGGTCGCTCATGGCACGCAGCGTCTCGATCTCCGGGACGCCGCGCGTCGTCGCAATCCCGCAGATCCCGCACATCGCTCTAGGTTAGGCGCCGCGTCGCAGCAGTCCTCCGACGGACTGCTTCAGCACGCGCCATCCGGTCGCCACGACCGTGAGCAGGTAGAGCCGTACGGAGCGATCCGCGATCCACTCGAGATCGTGCGCGAGCTTCTCGCCCATCGGCGTCTCGTAGCCGCGACGCACCTGCGCGAAGCCGGTCAGGCCCGGACGCACGACGAGCCGCTGCCAGTACGACGGAAGCTCGTGCGCGAGCTCCTCGAAGAAGACGGGCCGGATCGGCCGTGGCCCGACCAGGCTCATGTCCCCGCGAAGCACGTTGACGAACTGCGGGATCTCGTCGAGCTGCGTCGCCTTGAGCCACCGCCCGGCTCGCGTGAACTCGGACTGCGTGCGGACGACGAGCTCCTCGCCGAGGTACGGCCCGAGCCGGGTCTCCGCGCCGCGTCGCAGCGTCCGGAACTTGTACATCGTGAAGACGTGCGCGCCCCGGCCGACGCGCTCGCCGCGGTAGAGGACCGGCGTGCCGCTCGTCACGAGCACCAGCAGGGCGATGGGAAGCGAGATCGGCAGCGAGAGGAGGAGGAACAGCGACGACAGGAGGACGTCCAGCACGCGCAGAACGTGGTCTCGCGGCCGCTCCGGCGTCTCGAGCGCGAGCTGGCGGTAGCCGCGGACCAGCGTGTCCTCGATCCGCGTCGTATCGGTCACGCGTCGATCGTAAAGCCGCCGTGGGTCTTCACGTGCCCCGACAGCTATAAGATGTCCTTATATGGATACGCGCCAGTTGGCAGCCTTTTGTGCCGTCGTCGAGCGGAGCAGTTTCTCGCAGGCTGCCGACCAGCTCGGCGTGACCCAGCCCGCGGTCAGCCTGCAGATCCGCTCGCTCGAGCAGCGGCTCGGCCAGCAGCTTCTCGACCGTTCCGGCCGCCGGGTCGAGCCGACCGAGGCCGGTCTCCGGCTCTACCGCGGTGCGCAGCGGCTGCTCGCCCTCGAGCAGCAGGTGCTCGCCGAGCTCGGCCAGGAGGCGGAGGGCGAGCTGAGCGGACGGCTCGAGATCGGCGCGTCCACCGGCCCCGGCGGCAGCGTGCTCCCCGTCCTCCTCGGCGAGTTCCAGCAGCTCCATCCGCAGATTCACGTCGCGCTGACCGTGTCGGACACGCACACGGTGGTCGACCAGGTCGCGCGGCGTGAGCTCGAGCTCGGCGTCGTCGGCGTTGCGAGCCGTCAGCGCGGCGTCTCGTTCGAGCCGCTCTACCGGGACGAGGTCGTCCTCGCAGTTCCGGCCGAGCACGGGCGAGCGGGGAAGAGCATGAGCATCGAGGAGCTGAAGGCGGAGCCGCTGGTGCTCATGCAGGAAGGCGCGGGTATCCGGCAGATGATCGACGACGAGCTGCGCGAGCTCGGCCTGCGCCTCCGCGACCTCAACGTGAAGCTCGAGCTGGGGCTGCAGGAGTCGGCCCGCGCGGCCGTGCTCGCGGGGGTCGGCGCGACGTTCATCTCCCGGATCGCGATCGAAGGAGACCTCGACGCCGGAGCGCTCGCGGTCGCACGCGTCCAGGGGCTCGAGCCGGCAAGGGACGTCCAGCTCGTTCGCGCGAGCGGGCGGGCGGAGACGCGGGTCGCGCAGGAGTTCGTCTCGTTCGCGCGCGAACGGCTGTCGTGATCGTCGAATGGGGGCTCCGGTTGCTTCCTGAGGCTTGCGCGGAGGCGGGCGCCTCGTCGCCGCTGCTCGTTGCAAGTCCGCGTTGGGACTCGCTCGCGCTGCCGGTCGAGCCGGCCGCACGCTGGGAGGAGGCGCCGTCCGATCGGATCGCGGAGGCAGTTGCGGCTGCGCAGCGCGCGGACGGCGTGCTCGCGGTTGGCGGCGGGAGCGCGATCGACCTCGGCAAGGCGATCTCGGCCGCGTCCGGCCTCCCGCTCGTGTCGGTGCCGACGACCTACGCGGGCGCCGAATGGACGAGCTTCTTCGGCGTCCGGGATCCGGGTCGGCGGATGCGGGGCGGCGGTGGTGGCGCGCATCCCGTCGCGATCGTCTACGAGCCGGAGCTCACACTCGACCTGCCGCCGGAGACGACCGTCGGCACGGCGATGAACGCGCTTGCGCATTGCGCAGAGGCGCTCTACGTCCAGGGGCACAATCCCGCCGCCGACGGACAGGCTCTGGCCGGGGCTCGCTTGATCGCCGATTGGCTGCCGCGCGTCGTCGCCGCTCCGCGCGATCTCGAGGCGCGGACGGAGCTGTTGCGCGGCGCCTGCCACGGCGGAGCCGCGCTGTCCGGCTCGATGCTCGCGCTCGCCCACGCGATGGCGCAGGCGATCGGCGGCCGCTACGGGCTGCCGCACGGGACGCTCAACGGGATCTGTCTGCCGCCGGCGCTCCGCTTCAACGCCCCGTATGCGCCGGACGCCGTGAGGCGCTTCGGCGAGGCGATCGGCGCACCGGACGATCCCGCCGGCCGCGTCGAGGAGCTCGCCGGCCTTGCGGGGCGAAGCCGCCTCGGCGAGCTCGGCGTGCCGGTGAAGGACCTGCCGTCGCTCGCCGCGGACGCTGCGCAACGAAGCGGGAACCGGGCGAATCCCAAGCCGGCGACCCCGGTCGAGATCGAGCGACTCCTGCGAGATGTCCTGTAAATAAGTGAATGCAATTCCTTCGATTAGATATAGTGGCGGCAAACGCTGGCGACCACTCTCGTGAAGGAGCACGATGTCGGGCTTTGAGGACGGATTTCTAGGGATACCCGCGCGGCCGGGCAAGCCGCGCGAAACGGGCCTGACCCACGTCATCGACAAGGGCCTGAACCTGCGGGAGATCGAGGGGCTCTTCGACACCGCCGGGGCATACGTGGACATCGTCAAGCTCGGCTGGGGCACGGGCTATGTCACGAACAACCTCGAGAAGAAGATCGCGCTCTACCGGCACTTCGACACGCCTGTCGTCTGCGGCGGCACCTTCTTCGAGGCGGTGTACGCGCGCGACCGGATGGACGAGTTCAAGTCCTGGCTCGAGCATTACCGCTTCTCGCACGTCGAGATCTCCGACGGAACGATCGAGATCCCGCGCGAGCGCAAGCTCGAACTGATCGCCGACTTCACGCGCGACTTCATCGTCCTCTCCGAGGTGGGCTCGAAGGACGCCGAGGTGAACATCGCGCCGTACCTGTGGGCGCAGTGGATGCGCGAGGAGCTCGACGCGGGCGCCTGGCGCGTGATCGCCGAGGGCCGCGAGGGCGGCACCGCCGGCATCTACCGGCCGAGCGGCGAGCTCCGCACGGGTCTCGTCGACGAGATCGAGCACTCCATTCCGTTCGAGAGCCTGATCTGGGAGGCGCCGACCAAGGAGAGTCAGTCGTGGTTCGTGAAGCACTTCGGCACGAACGTCAACCTCGGCAACATCCCGCCCGACGAGGTCATCCCACTCGAGACGCTGCGGCTCGGCCTGCGCGGCGACACCCTGAAGGAGGTGCTCCTTGGCGGCGAGCCAGTCGCGTAGGCTCGACGGAGCGGCGTCAGCAAAGGTGTCCGCTTCGCCGGCGCCGGAGCAACAGCACAGCCTGCCCGCTGACGTCGAGTCCTGGCCCGCGCAGCGGGTCGTCGAGCACGTGCTGAGCGAGTTTCCCGGTCGCGTCGCGCTCGCGTGCTCTTTCCAGAAGGAGGAGTCCGTCCTGCTCGACATGCTCTTCGAGCTCGAGCCGGACCCGCGCGTCTTTGCCATCGACACGCATCACCTCTTCCCGGAGACGTACGAGCTCTGGCGGGAGGTCGAGCGCCGCTACGGGATCACGATCGAGTCCTTCGAGGGCGCGGCGGTCGAGGACGAGCTCTGGAACACGAACCCCGATCTCTATCTCGCGATCGCAAAGACCGAGCCGCTCAGCCGCGCGCTGCTCGACCTCGACGGCTGGATCACCGGCATCCGCCGCGACCAGTCGCCGACGCGCGCCGGCGCGCGAAAGCTCGGGTGGGACGAGCAGCACGAGCTCTGGAAGGCGAATCCGATCGCCGACTGGACGGACGACGACTGCTGGGCGTACATCCGCGAGCGCGAGCTGCCGTACAACAAGCTGCACGACCGGGGCTACGACTCGATCGGCGACGCGCACTCGACGGTGCCGGGGAAGGGCCGCGAGGGGCGCTGGGCCGGAACCGAGCGAACCGAATGCGGGCTGCACACCGGCGTAGGCTCGACGGAGCCGGCAAAGAGCGGAGGCGCCGGCATGGACGGCGCCGGAGCGGACAAGTGAGCGGCTTCGTCCTCTGGTTCACGGGGCTGTCGGGCGCCGGGAAGACGACGATCGCGAACATCGTCGAGCCGGAGCTCGAGCGTCGCGGCTTCGTCGTCGACCATCTCGACGGCGACATCGTCCGCACACACCTCTCGAAGGGCCTCGGCTTCTCGAAGGAGGACCGCGACACGAACATCGCCCGTATCGGTTGGGTCGCGTCGCGCGTCGCGCGCGCCGGGGCCGTGGTGGTCGTCTCGGCGATCTCGCCGTACGAGGAGATGCGGCGCCACGCGCGCTCGCTCGTCGAGCAGCACTCGCCGTTCGTCGAGATCCATGTCGCGACGCCGCTCGAGGAGTGCGCGCGTCGAGATCCGAAAGGGCTGTACGCGGCTGCCTTCGCCGGCGAGCTCGAGGAGTTCACGGGTGTCTCCGCGCCGTACGAGGCCCCGCTCGAGCCCGAGCTGAGGCTCGACACCTCCGGTCGCACTCCGAGCGAGTCGGCCGCGGCGGTGCTCGAGCGGCTCGAGGAGCTCGACCTGTTGCCGCCGCGCGTGGAGTCGGATTCGTGAGCACGACTCCGGCGATCCCGACGCTGACGCACCTCGACGAGCTCGAGTCCGAGGCGATCCACGTCTTTCGCGAGGTCGCGGCCGAGCTCGAGCGGCCGGTGCTGCTCTTTTCCGGCGGAAAGGACTCGATCGTCCTGTTGCGGCTCGCCGAGAAGGCGTTTCGGCCCGGCAAGTTCCCGTTCCCGATCATGCACGTCGACACCGGTCACAACTTCGCGGAGGCGATCGAGTACCGCGACCGGCGCGTCGCCGAGCTCGGTGAGCGGCTCGTCGTCGCGTCGGTGCAGGAGTCGATCGACAAGGGCCGCGTCGTCGAGGAGACGGGGCCGCGGGCGTCACGCAACCGCCTGCAGACGACGACGCTGCTCGACGCGATCGAGGAGCATTCCTTCGACGCGGCGATCGGCGGCGCACGCCGGGACGAGGAGCGGAGCCGCGCGAAGGAGCGGATCTTCTCCTTCCGCGACGACTTCGGCCAGTGGAACCCGCGCGCGCAGCGGCCCGAGCTCTGGAACCTCTACAACGCGCGCGTTCGCAAGGGCGAGCACGTCCGCGTCTTCCCGATCTCGAACTGGACCGAGCTCGACGTGTGGCAGTACGTCGCGCGCGAGCAGCTCGAGCTGCCGGGCATCTACTTCTCGCACGAGCGCGAGGTCTTTCGTCGCGACGGGATGCTGTACGCGGTCTCGCCGTACGTCGAGCGGATGAAGGGCGAGGATCCGTTCGTCACGTCGGTTCGCTTCCGCACGGTCGGCGACATGACGTGCACCGGCGGGGTCGAGTCGCGCGCGTCGACGATCGACGAGGTCGTGGAGGAGATCGCCGCGACGCGCGTCACCGAGCGCGGCGAGACCCGCGCCGACGACCGCTTCAGCGAAGCCGCGATGGAGGACAGGAAGCGCGTTGGCTACTTCTAAGAACGTGGAGGAACGCATGGTTCCCCCACGGGCCCCCTCCTTCTGGTTTGCGCGTGGACCCGCCGCACTTGCGCTCCGGCGAGAGCGCGGTCTCGCCTTCGCGCGCGACGGGTCGTTCACCGGCGAATCGCCAGGTCGGAGATCGGAGAAACGCGATGGTCACGTCTGAGGCTGCACGGTCGACCGAGCTGCTGCGCCTCGTCACGTGCGGCTCCGTCGACGACGGCAAGTCGACGCTGATCGGCCGTTTGCTCTACGACACGAAGCAGATCTTCGTCGACCAGCTCGAGCACATCGAGGACGTCTCGCGGCGCCGCGGCAACGAGTACGTCGACCTGGCGCTCCTCACCGACGGCCTGCGCGCCGAGCGCGAGCAGGGCATCACGATCGACGTCGCCTACCGCTCGTTCGTCACGCCGAGGCGCCGCTTCCAGCTCGCCGACGCACCCGGCCACGTGCAGTACACGCGCAACATGGTCACCGGTGCCTCGACCGCCGAGCTCGGGATCGTGCTCGTCGACGCGCGCCAGGGCGTCGTGGAGCAGACTCGACGCCACGCGTACATCCTCTCGATCCTCCGCGTCCCGCACGCGGTCGTCGCGATCAACAAGATGGATCTCGTCGACTGGTCGCAGGAGCGGTTCGACGAGATCGCGGCTGACCTCGATGCGCTCGGCCTGCCGGATTCGGTCGTGATCCCGATCTCTGCGCTGCGGGGCGACAACGTCGTCGATCGCTCCGAGAACATGCCGTGGTACGACGGCCCGCCGCTGCTCGAGTTCCTCGAGACGGTGGAGATCGCCTCCGACCGTGATCTCGACAGCCGCCGCTTCCCCGTGCAGTGGGTCATCCGGCCGCAGTCGGGCGAGCACCACGACTACCGCGGATACGCGGGCCAGGTCGCGGGCGGCGTGTGGAGCGCAGGTGACGAGGTCGTCGTCCTGCCCGCGGGCCTCAGGACGCAGGTGGAGGTGGTGGAGACGACCGACGGGCCGCTCGAAGCCGCGGTTCCGCCGATGTCGGTGACGATCCGGCTGACCGACGACGTCGACGTGTCGCGCGGCGACATGCTCGCCGATCCCGCCGACCCAGCCATCGTGGCCCGCGAGCTCGAGGCGCGCGTCTGCTGGATGAGCGACCGGCCGCTCGAGCCGCGCGCGCGGCTCGCGGTGAAGCAGACCTCGCGTTCGGTGCGCGCCGTGGCCGACGAGCTCGTCTCGCGGACCGACGTCCACACTCTCGAGGACGTTCCTGCTCCCGAGTCGCTCGGGCTGAACGACATCGGCGTCGTCCGGCTCCGGCTCTCCGAGCCTCTCTGCGTCGATGCATACGAGGAGAACCGCACGACCGGCGCATTCGTGCTCATCGACGAGGCGACGAACGAGACGGTCGGCGCCGGCATGGTGCTCAGCGTCTCGCCATGACCTGGCAGTTCACGCTGACGGGTCTGGGCCTCGGCCTGATCGTCGGCCTCACCGGCGTCGGCGGCGGGTCGCTGATGACGCCGATCCTGATCATCGTCTTCGGCTTCAAGCCGACGTACGCCGTCGGAACGGACATCTTCCACGGGGCCATCTTCAAGACGTTCGGGGCGATGCGGCATCGCCGGCTCGGCACCGTGCACGGGCACATGACGATGTGGCTGTTCGCCGGCTCCGGGCCGATGGCGATTGCGGGAGTCGTCGTCTCCTACGTGCTGCGGAACTCGATCGCGAACGCGCAGACGATTCTCGGGTACGCGATCGGCGTCGCGCTCATCGGCGGCGGCAGCGGCTTTCTCGCGAAGTCGCTCGTGAAGCGAGGAGTGCAGCCGAGCGAGGCGCCGTTCATCATGAGCCGCCGCGACAAGCTGATCGCGCTCGCGACCGGGGCCGTGTTCGGCTTCATCGTCGGGCTCACCTCGGTCGGAAGCGGCACGTACTTCGGGCTCGTGATGGTGCTCGTCTACCCACTGACGATGCCGCGGATCGTCGGCACGGACATCTTCCACGCCGCCGCGCTTCTCTGGGTCGCCGGCGTCGGCCACCTGATCATCGGCGACGTCGACCTGCACGCGGCCGCCTGGCTCCTCCTCGGCTCGGTGCCGGGGATCCTCATCTCGGCCCGCTACACGCTGAAGGTGCCGGATCTGACGATCCGCGGCGGGCTCGGCGGGATCCTCGTCATCAGCGGGCTCAAGCTTCTCCTCGCGAACTGGACGTACGCGAACTGGCTCTTCGGCGGGGGGCTCGTCTTCCTCGCGATCGTCCTGACGATCTACACCGCGAACGTGATGCTGGGCCATCCGCGGACCACGCCCGAACGGGCCTAACCTCTTCCTTAACCCTGGCCCCGTAGAATCAGCGGGCTTTGCAGCGGGTTCTCACGACGGTCACTCTTTTGGGCCTGCTGGTGGCGACCGCTGCCGCGTTCGTGATCACCGAGCACCTCAAGCTGACCAAGCTTCCGCTTGCCGGGGCGAAGGTCTCGAAGGTGCTGTCGCCCGCCTGTCACTGCGCCACCGGGAAGGCGACAGTCCAGATCCGGCTGCGCCATCGGGATCGCGTCACCGTGACGATCGTGAACTCGAGGGGCGTCAAAGTCGCGACGATCGCCTCCAACGAGGTCGTCCAGCCCAAGCTGGCCCGCGTGTTCACCTGGTACGGCCGCACGGCGGGCGGAGGTATCGCGCCGGACGGCGTCTACAACCCGTGGGTCGCTCTCGCCAACGCGCGCCACACGTACCGGCTGCCGAACAAGATCGTCCTCGACACCAAGGCGCCGAAGGTCATTTCGGCGAGCGCGGAGAAGCCGATCTTCTTCGCCCGCCCGGGACGCTCGATCGTGATCCGGTACTCGTTCAGCGAGCCCGCGCATGCCGTGGTCTACGTCGGCGGTCGCCGGGTGGTCGTCGGGCGCGCGACCCGGCAGCAGGACAGGGTCAAGTGGACAGGCGCCCTTCCCGCGGGCGCGTACACAATCTCGGTCGGCGCGCGAGACGTCGCCGGGAACGAGACTCCTGCCGCGGAGCGCAAGCGATTCAGGGTCGTCATCCACGACATCGGGGTCGCGCCGCAGCGACTCGTGGTGCGGGCGGGCAAACAGTTCACGGTGGCCGTCCGGACGGCGACGGCGCAGCGCTACACCTGGCGGCTCGTCGGCCGGCACGGCTCTCACGGCGTCAAGCTGCTTCACCTCCGAGCGCCGACGACTCCCGGCGTGTATCACCTCGTCGTCGCGGCTCAGGGGGACACCGCGACGGTCACCGTCCGGGTGCGGGCGAAGTGATCGGGCTGGCCGAGATCGCAGGGCCAATCGCCTGCATCGGCCTGGCGGTGTTGCTGCTCGCGCGCACCCGCCGGAACCGGATCGCGGGGCTCTGCTACGCGGGAGTCGGCGCGGTCCTCCTCGTCGCGTCGTTCTCGCCCGCGAGCGTCCCGGAGCTCGTGGCCGCGATCGTCGGCGCGATCGTGCTCGGACCGGGCCTCGCATACCTCTTCCGCCGCGAGCCGTGGCTCGTGGCCTACAGCACGCTCGCGTTCGTCCCGCTGCGCATCCATTTCGCCGGCCACAACCTGCTCGTGCCGCTCTACGGCATCGCGCTCGGTGCCGCGTTTCTCATGCTCTGGGAGCTCGCTAACGGAGACGAGCGGACGCGCGAGCTCGGCATCGCGTCCTGGCCGCTCGCGCTCTTCCTCCTCTGGACCGGCTTCTCTGTCGGTTGGAGCGTCGACGTGCACGCCGCCGCCATCGACCTGCTCGCGTTCTACGTCCCGCTGCCGATTCTCGCGATCTCGATCGCGCGCCTGCCCTGGCAGAAATCTCGTGTCCGGCTCCTCTACTTCGAGCTGGTCGTCATGGCGCTCGTCTTCGCGGTGGTCGCCTTCTACCAGTACGAGACGCGCACCATCTTCGAGAACACGAAGGTGCAGGTCGGCAACACCTACGAGGCCCTCTTCAGGGTCAACTCCCTGTTCTTCGATCCGTCGATCTACGGGCGTTTTCTCGTGATCGCGATCGTCCCCACGGCGGTACTCATCGTCCGCGGGCGCCAGTCGGTGAGGGAGGGGATCGCCGCGTTGTGCTTCGCCGCGGTCGCGTGGGTCGGCCTGCTCGTCTCCTTCTCCCAGTCGAGCTTCTCCGCGCTGCTCGTGGCGGTGTTCCTGCTGTCCGCGATCGTGTGGCGGTGGAAGTCGCTCTTCGCGCTCGTGGCCGCGATCGTCGTGCTCGCCGTCGCCGTCGCGACCCAGCCGAAGCTGATGCACGCTCTTCGTCACGACTCGATCGGGAAGCTCAACCACCTGACGAGCGGACGGGCGAGCCTCATCGCGACCGGGCTCAAGATTGCGAAGGCGCATCCGGTGAGCGGCGTGGGGCTCGGCGGGTTCGAGCGCGCGTACTCGAAGCGGACGCACCGCACGCCGAAGCAGAGCGCGTCGCACAACACGCCCGTCACGATCGCTGCGGAGGAGGGCACGCCCGGGCTCCTCCTCTACTTCTGGCTGCTCGGCGCCTTGCTCCTCGCGGCCTACCGCCGGATCGATCACCGCTTCTACGGCACGCTGGCGCTCGCGGCCGGGCTGGCGCTCGTGGCCGTCTTCGTCCACTCGCTCGCCTACGCCGATTTCTTCGAGGATCCGACGACGTGGGGGATCATCGGTCTGATCGGGCTCGTGTCACCGATCCGGGTGCGCGCCCGCGCGCCGAAGCCGGTCGAGACCGTGGAGGAATCCGTGCCTGAGATGATCGCGCGGTGATGGACCAGTGATGGAGCAGTGGAAGAAGGCGCTCGTCCTTGCGCCGCACACCGACGACGGCGAGTTCGGCTGCGGCGGGACGATGGCGCGCCTGGTCGAAGCCGGTTGCGAGGTCCGCTACATCGCGTTCTCGATCGCGACCCGCTCGCTGCCGCCCGGCTTCCCGCCCAACACGCTCGCGCGCGAGGTGGCCGAGGCGACGGCCGAGCTCGGGATCCCCGCCGAGTCGCTGACGGTGCACGACTTCGACGTCCGCACGTTTCCCGAGCGGCGCCAGGACATCCTCGAGCTGCTCGTCGCGCTGTGGGAGGAGTGGCAGCCGGAGGTCGTGTTCCAGCCGAGCCTGCACGACATCCACCAGGACCACCGCACGGTTGCCGAGGAGGGGCTTCGCGCCTTCAAGCGCACGACGATCCTCGGCTACGAGATTCCGTGGAACAACTTCGACTTCGAGTACCAGTGGTACTCCGCGCTCGAGCAGCGCCACATCGAGCGGAAGATCGCCGCGCTCGAGCACTACGCCTCGCAGCAGCACCGCCGCTACGCGAACGCCGAGTACGTCCGCAACCTCGCGCGCACGCACGGCGTGAACGTGAACCGCGAGTACGCCGAGGTCTTCCAGGTGTACCGCGTCGTGGCGTAACAACAACAACAACACACACGCCACCCAGCCGCCGTTCGCGGTTCTGGTCGCGTATCGAGGTCAGCCGGCTCCGCTAGAGCTTTTCAGCAGCAGGAGCGCACGTTGGTCGCGATCAAGTGTCGGTGAGCTCAGGCGTAGGGACGCTCGTGCAGGCGAGACTCCCGGCTCCTGATGCAGGCTTGCGTGTGGTTCTGTCGTCAGTGATCATTGCGACGGCATGCCGGAGCGCAAGCAACTCGTGCTGGAGGCATTCGCTGCGCTGGACAAGGGCGAGCTTGAGCCCTTCAGAGAGCTGCTCGACCCGGACGCTCAGTGGGTCGCGATCCCGCAAGGCGAAAATGTGGCGGACACTCCGACTTGCGTGAATCGCGCGGCGATACTCAATCGGCTCAAGCGAGTCCACGAGAACGGCCGCAGGTTCCGGGTTGGGAAGGTGATTGAGGGAAGCGACCGGGTGGCCGTGGAGGTCACGGTGCTCTCGCCCGAGTGGTCGGACTCGGTGACCCTCTACCGGGTCTTCACCTTCGACACCAGTGACGCGGTCGTGCGATTAAACGACTGCATAGACGAGTCGTACGCCTTGCAGGTTCTCGTCGCGTAAACGTCAGAGGTCATTCCGGGACACTCGCCGAGGCGAGTGTCCCTCGGCGCGGTTCATGCTGGGTTCGTGCTCGCCCAGGTTCGGCCGTCGGGTCGCAGGAGGAGGGTCTCGCTGGGCTGAAGTCCGAGGTGGCGGACGAGGGTGTCGCCGACAATGTGCGTGACTGTCGGTGCGGTCGTCGCGATGGCCGCGCGCGAGGTGTCCGCAGTTACTTCTGTCGAGCTAAGCAGTGTGAGTCCGTCGCTGAGCAGGTCGAGGGTCGAGATTGT
>Ga0070730_10003128_pt1 | contig 14926 bp, 13 predicted proteins | sample Coa_R1_3_FD_66447 | JGI IMG/M metagenome (GOLD analysis project Ga0070730, IMG submission 66447) | Surface soil microbial communities from Centralia Pennsylvania, which are recovering from an underground coalmine fire - Coalmine... | ecosystem: Environmental > Terrestrial > Soil > Unclassified ...
TCCATGGGCGGCATCACGGCGATGCAGGCGCTGGCGGAGGGGCTGCGGCCCGAGGCGCTGGTACTGGTGGATATCGTGCTTCGGCCCGAACCGCTGGGGGTCGATCGGATCCGCAACTTCATGCTGGGAAATCCCACCGGATTCGCAACGGTCGCCGAGGCTGCCGACGCCGTGGCCGCGTACAACCCGCGGCGGCGGCGCCCTCGCAATCCCGCGGGACTGCTCAAGAATCTGCGCTTTGGCGCCGATGGCCGCTACCATTGGCATTGGGATCCTCGCGTGCTGTCACACGAATCCGGCGAGATGTCGGGGACGTTCAAACGGATCGCGGACGGCGTGCGGGCCTCCCTGCCCGTACCCACGCTCCTGGTGCGCGGAGCCGACAGCGACGTCGTCAGTGACGCCGGCGTGGCTGAATTCCGTGAGGTCGTGCCTCACGTCGAAGTGTTCGACGTGGCGCAGGCGGGACACATGGTGGCGGGCGACAGCAACGATGAGTTCAACGACGCGGTGCTCGAGTTTCTTGCGCGTCAATTTGCGGCCGAAGGACGCCGTCGGCGCGAGGTTCCCTAATTTGGGGCTTCATGCGATCATTGGTGCATTCTCTTCACGATGTCTAGTCACGCATGTCGAGCCGGGCCGCCGTGGTCGCCACCCAAAACCAACTGCTGGGATGGCTGCGCGACGTCGCCATACCGGTCTGGGACCAACACGGCGTCGATCGGCGTTCCGGAGGCTATTTCGAAGAGCTCCTCTTTGTCGAGCCGCAGCGCGTCTATGCGGCCTCCGGGGCAGTGCGTCGAGGACGAGTGGTTGCACGGCAGATTTTCGTATTTGACGTGGCCCACCGTTTGGGATGGCAATCTCCCCTGGGGAGTCCGGTTGCGCACGGCGGCGATTATCTGTTTTCGCGGCTGCATCTCGGTGATGGACATTTCCATACCGCCGTAGACGCCGCGACCCATCGGGCGCGATCGCCGTTCAGCTTGTACGAGCAGGCCTTCTACCTGTTCGCCTTGGCGCGATTGAATGCCACCCTGGGGAACCGCTACCCCATTGTCGACACGGCGGCGCAATGCCTCGGGCGGTTGCGCCGCGATTACGGCAGGAGTGAGGCAGGATTCGAGGAGTCGAACCCGCCCAGCCTGCCGCTCAAATCCAATCCTCACATGCATCTGCTCGAAGCGGCGTTGGAGTGGATTGCGGTATCGACCGGGGAAGTACGGCAGGGTTGGATCGAGTTGGGGCGAGAAATCGTGAGTCTTTGCCTGAGGCGCTTTTGCGACCCCACGTCGGGTGCGATACGCGAGTATTTCGACGATCGGTGGCGGCCGCTCGCCGGCGACGCGGGCCGGATCGTGGAGCCGGGGCATCAATTCGAATGGGCCTGGCTCTTGCTGCAGTGGTCCGGTTTAGGGTTCTGCAGCGTCGCGGAGCGGAGTGCGTGCGCGACCGCGGCAGTTCGCCTCGTTGAAATTGGCGAGCAATGGGGCGTGGATCCAGCGCGCGGAGTTGCCATCAATGAGATATGGGATGACATGAGTCCGAAACACGCAGCGGCGAAACTCTGGCCGCAGACGGAGCGCGTCAAAGCTTGGTGTGCGATGATGGAACGCGCCGCCGGCGCGGCCGATGCCGAGCATGCCTGCGCGAAGGTGGTGTCTGCGGCCGCCGGGTTGTCAAAGTACCTGCGTGCGGATGCTCCGGGGTTATGGCATGAGGCGATGCTGGAAAATGGTGCGATGGAGATCGGTCCCAGCAAAGCGAGCAGTTTCTATCATGTGGTCTGTGCCATCGACGTGCTGCGCAGGGCGTCGATCCCGCACACTGCGGCGGTAACCGGCGCGGATCTCGAGTTAAAGCCTTTACATTCAGAGCGTTTATGATCGTAACCGACAAACTGAGCGGAGTTCGCGTGCTATGCGTCGGCGACGTGATGCTGGATCGCTTCGTGTCGGGGCAGGTCAAGCGAATATCGCCGGAGAGCCCGGTTCCGGTACTGTCGATTGCGGGAACTCAGAGCTTTCCCGGCGGCGCGGCGAACGTGGCCCGCAATGTCGCGTCGCTCGGCGGTTCGTGCACGCTGGTGAGCGTCGTCGGTGCGGATGCGATTGCGCGCGAGTTGCGCGATACGCTGCACGGGATCGACGGCATTCGCTGTGAGTTCCATGTCGCACCCGATCGTCCGACGAGCGAGAAAATACGGTTCGTGGCTCAGGGCCAGCACATGCTCCGGGCCGATTCCGAAGTGACGGCTCCCATCAGCGACCCGACCGCGCGAGACCTCATCGAGTCGATCGACAGACTGGCCGGCGACCATGACGTCATGGTGCTCTCGGATTATGCGAAGGGGCTGTTGACCGACGGCGTGGTACGGGCCTGTCTGGAAGCCGCGGCACGGCATCGCTTGCCCACCGTGGTCGATCCGAAGTCGGTCGATTTGCGGCGCTACGCCGGGGCGACGGTCATCACCCCGAACAGCAAGGAAGTTCTGGATGCGACCGGCATTGATCCCACCGACGATGATGAGCGTGCCGAGGCGGCCGGTGCGGTGGTCCTTCATACTGCGCGGGTCGATGCGGTTCTTCTCACCCGCGCCCATCGAGGCATGACGCTCGTCGGCGCCGGGCGCGCCGCCGTGCACATCGAAGCGAGTGCCCGTGAAGTCTTCGACGTGGTGGGCGCCGGCGACACCGTCATCGCGACCCTGTCATTGGCCTTGGGGGCAAAACTGGATCTGGCGCAAGCGGCGCGGCTCGCGAACTATGCCGCGGGCGTCGTGGTGGGCAAACGCGGCACTGCGACCGTTACGCAGACTGAACTCGCGGATGAGCTGGCGCGGCTCAGCAGCGGGAGTCTGCAGTCGCTGCAAAACAAGATCTTGTCGCGTGACGACGCGGTGGAACTGGCGGGGGTTTGGCGCAAGAACGGCTTCAAAGTCGGCTTCACCAACGGATGTTTCGACATCTTGCACGTCGGTCATTTGGCGATACTGGCCTTTTCCCGGCAAAACTGCGGCCGGCTGATCGTCGCCGTCAATAGCGATTCGTCCGTCAAGCGCCTCAAGGAGCCGGGCAGGCCGATCAATCCCGAGAACGACCGCGCCATGGTACTGGCCGCTCTGTCCGCGGTCGACGCGGTCGTCGTCTTCGATGAAGATACCCCGCTCGCGCTCATCGAGGAACTGAAGCCCGACGTGCTCGTCAAAGGGGCGGATTACACCGTCGATACCATCGTCGGGGCCAAGCAGGTCATGTCGTACGGAGGCAAGGTGCTGACCTGCGCCCTGGTGCCGGGCAAAAGCACCAGCCGCGTGGTGAGGGAGCTGCGCGGTGCGCATGAGCGGTGAGTGGGCGCCGCCGGTGTTTCTGGATCGTGACGGCACTCTGATCGAAGAGATGAGTTACTTGAGCGATCCTGAACTCGTCCGCCTGGAGAAGGGCGTCATCGAGGGCTTGGCGTTGTTGATGCAACGCCGGCACCCCTTGGTGGTGCTTTCGAACCAGTCCGGCATCGGGCGAGGGATGTTCTTGGAAAGCGACGCGCAGCGCGTCAATGCGAGACTGAGCGACATGTTGCAGGGACACGGAATCTTGATCATGGGATGGTACCTGTGTCCGCATATCCCGGAAGCGCGGTGCGACTGCCGCAAGCCGCTGCCCGGCATGGCAATTGCCGCCGCGCGCGATTGGCACCTCACTCTTCCGGGCAGTTACGTCATCGGCGACAAGCAGTCGGACCTGGAACTCGCCGATGCCATCGGCGCCACGGGTATCCTGTTGACCACCGGGCATGGCCGCGCATCCGCCGATCGGGCGCGCCGCGAGACTCGCCCGGTATTCGACGATCTACGAGGTGCCGCCGAGTACATCGGCAAACGCGACACCGCGGCGGCGGCGCCATGATCATCGTCACCGGTGCCACCGGGTTCATCGGATCGAATATCGTGGCCGACCTCAATGCCGCCGGCCGCTCGGACATCATCCTCGTCGATGATCTGGGCACGGAATCGAAGTGGAAGAATATCGCCAAACGCCGGTTCCAGGACGTGGTCTTGCCGGCGGAATTGGATGCCTTGCTGGGCAAATTACCCGGTGGAGAGATGGTGTACCACATGGGGGCCAACTCCTCGACCACGTCGTTCGACGGCGATCGGATATTGCTCAGCAACTTCCGCGCGTCGAAGAGTCTTTGGGAGTGGTGCTCGGCCACCCGAACGCCGCTGATCTACGCATCCTCGGCAGCGACTTACGGCGACGGAGCACGGGGATTTGTCGACGATCAGTCGCCGGCGGCGCTCGACGCGCTACGCCCGCTCAATCTATACGGCTGGTCGAAGCATGCATTCGACAAGTGGGCCGTTGCGCAGACGGCCAGCCCGCCTCAATGGTGCGGGCTCAAGTTTTTCAATGTGTACGGGCCCAATGAGAATCACAAGGGCGACATGCGCAGTTTGGTATGCAAGAACGCGGCAGCGGTCGCCCAACGTCAAGCGATCAAGCTGTTCAAGTCCTACCGTGCGGATTTCGCGGATGGCGAGCAGCTGCGGGATTTCGTGTACGTGAAGGACTGCACCCGGGTCATGCGGTGGCTGGCCGGGCAGCCGCAAATCAGCGGCATATTCAATCTTGGCACCGGTGTTGCGCGGTCCTTCGTCGACTTGATTCGGGCAATCGCTCTGCCGCTGGGCGAAAAAGTAAACATCCAATTCGTCGACATGCCCGCGACCATACGCGCCAACTATCAATACTTCACCCAAGCCGATATGCGCAAGTTGGCGGCCGCGGGGTATGATCAAAAGTTCTATACGCTGGAAGACGGGGTGGCGGACTACGTCACGCAATATCTGACGCAGGCCGACATTTATCGATAGGGACGCTTCGACGCTGGAAACCGCGGCGCCCCTCGACGTGCAATGAGCGACGCTTCGGCCCCGTCGAAACGAGATCTTGAACGGCGAGTACCTCGCCGAGGTCGGCAAATATGTTGACTGACTCTGAGCTCGGCGCGCTGCTCGACGCACACGATGCGCTCGTGACCGCGTGCGTCGAGGAGCGTCTCACGCTGGTCGAATTCCTGGCCGCCTACAACGACTTTCCGCGCGCATACGGGCTCGACGGACGCGCCGCCGGCGCCGGCGAGCGACTGAGTTTGCAGCGCTTTCAGCGGCGCATCGCATTCCACTTCCGGGTTCTGGAGGCGGTATCCGGGCCGACGGGAATCGACGATGAGGACGCCGCGCAGGCCGGCGTGGGCGAGTTTCTCCGGCGCGCGACGCTCATGAGACTGCGACAGCTGGTGGCGCAATATCCGGATCTCAAGGCGCTGCCGGATACTTCCTCGCAAGCCGCGATGTACAGTGTTTGAAGTGCGTTGGTACGGGATGGATGCATGTGGACCATGCCCTGATACCGGATGGACGCGCCGTCAATCCCTCGCCCGCGGCATGAGGAGCTTCGCAATCAACCCCGTCCACCCGGTTTGATGCGGGGCGCCGGCGCCCCGGCCGGTGTCGCCGTCGAAGAACTCGTAGAACGGGATGCACTCCCGATAGTGCGGATCGGTCTGCAGTTGCGGATATTGGCGCAATAGAGCGCGGTTGCCCGACGCATCCTTCAGGAACAACCGCGATAGCCGGCGCGACAGCTCGGCGGCCACCTCCTGCAGGCTCAACAGGTTTCCGGAACCGGTGGGGCATTCGACCTTGAAGTCGTCGCCATAGTAGTGATGGAACTTCTGCAGCGACTCGATGATGAGGAAGTTCACCGGGAACCAGATGGGGCCCCGCCAATTCGAATTGCCGCCGAACACGCGGCTGTCGGACTCGGCAGGAACGTAGCGCACCGACAGATCACTCCCATTGACCCGCAGCACATAGGGACGCTCCAGGTGCGCGCGCGACATGCTCCTGACCCCGAAGTCCGACAGGAACTCCGACTCATCCAGCATGCGCCGCAGCAGTTTTTTCATTCTGTGACCGCGCAGCAGCGACAACAGGCGGCGCTCGCCGCGGCCGGGTGATTCCCAATAAGACACCAGCTTGGCGAGGTGGGGCCGGTGCGCAAGAAGCCATTCCAGCCGTTTCTGAAATCCCGGAAATTTGGCGAGCATTTCCGGTTCCAGCGTCTCGACCGCGAACAGCGGAATGAGTCCCACCATGGAGCGGATGCGCAGGCGCACGCGCACATCGTCGGGCAGGTTGAGCACGTCGTAGAAGAATTGGTCCTGATCGTCCCAGAGGCCGAAATCGCACAGACTGTTCATCGCCTCGGCGATCCCGAGAAAATGCTCGAAGAACTTGCTCGCGATGTCTTCGTAGACGTGGTTGTGTTCGGCCAGTTCCAGCGCGATGCGCATCAAGTTGAGCGCATACATCGCCATCCAGCTCGTTCCGTCCGATTGATTGATGTATCCGCCGGTTGGCAGCCGGGCGCTGCGGTCGAACACGCCGATGTTGTCCAGTCCCAGAAAGCCGCCTTGAAAAATACCACGGCCGGTATGGTCCTTCCGATTCACCCACCACGTGAAATTCAGCATCAGTTTATGAAACACGCGCTCGAGAAATTCCAGATCGCCGATGCCGCCATTTTGCTTGCGGTCGATCTGATAAACGCGCCAGGCGGCCCACCCGTGCACCGGCGGATTCACATCGCCGAAGGCCCACTCATAGGCTGGTATTTGTCCGTTGGGCCGCATGTACCATTCGCGGGTGAGAAGCACGAGCTGATGCTTCGCGAACGCAGGATCGATCAACGCGAAGGGGATGCAGTGGAACGCGAGATCCCAGGACGCATACCACGGATATTCCCACTTGTCCGGCATCGACAGGATGTCTGCGTTGTTGAGATATTTCCACTCGCTGTTGCGACCGAGCTTGCGCGATTCGGGCGGCGGTATCTGGCCGGGATCGCCGGCAAGCCAGCGGTAAATGTCCAGATGATAGAACTGCTTGTTCCAGATCATGCCGGCGAACGCCTGACGCTGCACCGTGCGTTCGTCGCTCGAGGCGATGCCTTTCTGCAGATCCGCATAAAACTCATCGGCCTCGGCGCGCCGCTCCGACAGGCACTGGTCGAAATCGCCGAACGGCCCCGGCTGCGGCCGGCGCGACAGCCGCAGGCGCAAACGGCAACATTCGCCGGATGGAATCGTTTCCCGGTGCCACGCCGCGGCCTTCGTGCCGGTCCTGGCAGGGTTCACCCGGGTCAGCCGGGACGAGACGATGCACTCGTGAAAACCGTCCTTGAAGTAACCCGCACCGCCGAGCCCCCAGAGACGCTCGGCGTTCGATTCGTTCTCGGTGAAGAGCAGCTGCGCGTCGCCGTCCACGTACAGAAAGCTCATGCCCAAGGTGGCGGGCTCGATGCCGACCGTCCGATCGTCGAGGCCCCGCAGCAGCGGTTTGACCGTTTCCGGCTCCCAGCTCCAGGTATTGCGCAGCACCAGCTGCGGAATCACGTGCAGGGGCGCGGCTTCGGGCCCGCGGTTCCACGCGGTGATTTGCATCAACAAGTCGCCGGGCTCGGCCTGCGCGTACTCGACGAACACATCGAAGTAGCGATCCTCGGCAAATATGCCGGTGTCGAGCAATTCGTACTCCGGCATGTCCGTGCCCCGCCGCGCGTTCTCGGCCACCAGCTGCGCGTAGGGATAGGCCCGCTGCGGATACTTGTAGAGCATTTTCAAATAGGAGTGGGAGGGGGTCGCATCCAGGTAAAAATACTGCTCCTTGACGTCCTCGCCATGGTTGCCTTCGGTGTTCGTGAGCCCGAACAGGCGCTCCTTCAAGATGGGATCGGCGCCGTTCCACAGAGCCAGCGACAGGCACACGCGCTGTTCCGCATCGGAGATGCCCGCGAGCCCATCCTCACCCCACCGATATGCGCGGCTGCGTGCATGGTCGTGCGGAAAGTATTCCCAGGCGGTGCCATCCGCACTGTAGTCCTCGCGCACGGTGCCCCACTGCCGTTCGCTCAAATACGGACCCCAGTGCTTCCAGCCGTCGCGGCCGGTTGGTTTCGCGAGCATGCGCTCCCGCTCGCTGTTCATTGCGATGTCATCACCGGACCCAGCGTCAGGCGCGGGACCTATTCAAAAGATGATCCAAGGAGATCTTGCTCGGACCGTAGGCGATCAAGAACACCAGGATCGAACCCCAAAGAATATGCTGATGCAAAGCCGCCTCCGAGCCCTGCGCCAACAGCACATCTTTGTAAGAGACCACCGCCAGGACGTTGACCGCGAACAGGCCGACGGCGCTCAGCCGGCTCATGAAACCGATCACCAGCAGCGACGGGAAAAAAAGTTCACCGAATGAGCCGGCAACCGCCGCATCGTGCGGCGTCAGCCACGGGGTGTGATATTCGTTCTCAAACAGCGACAGCGTGCCCGCCCAGTTCGTCACCTTGATGTATCCCGATTGCAGAAACTGCCAGCTCACATACACGCGTGCCGCCAGGGCGACCAGCGGCTGCAGGGGATTGAGCACGCGAGCGGCCATTGTGGTGGGGGCACAGACGATATCGAGAAGCGACATGGGAGAGATGCCTTGCTAGAAGTTGAACGTCGAGATAAACGCGGCGACCGCCACTTCGGCCGCCACAAACCGCTCTAATGCGGCCGAGGCGCCGAATTCAGCGTCGGCGTCGCTGCCGCGCTCGAAAGGGGGTGGGAATGGGCGGGGATCGACATTGAATGAGGCGGGCGGCATGCGTTGACGCTAGAATACCCGTTTGGATCAACCGGGTGTGCGATGGTAAATGAGCGCGGCGGCCGCAAGGCTGCCCTGGTATGCGGTTCGGTCGCCTACGATACGATTCTGGTGTTTCCCGACCGGTTCAAGTCGCACCTTCTTCCCGACAAGCTTCACATGCTGAACGTGTCGTTTCTGGTGCCCGAGATGCGCCGCGAATTCGGCGGCTGCGCCGCCAACATCGTCTACGGCCTGAACCTGTTGGGCGACGTGGGCTTCGCCATGGCGACGGCAGGGCATGATTTCGCGCCCTATCGCGAGCGGATGGTGTCCCAAGGCATCCCGGTCGATTACATCAAAATGGTCGACGGGACGTTCACCGCCCAGGCCTTCATCACGACGGATCTCGACGACAACCAGATCACGGCATTTCATCCGGGTGCAATGCAATATGCCCATCTCAACCGGGTTGGCGATGCCCACGGTACGGTCAGATCGGGCGGCAATGCGTTCGAGATGGCGCTCGGCATCGTCGCGCCCGATGGGCGGCAGGCCATGATCGAGCACGCCGCGCAATTCGCGGCGGCGAAGATCCCCTTTATTTTCGATCCGGGCCAGGGTCTGCCGATGTTCGGCGGCCCGGAACTCGCGGTCTTCATCGATCAGGCGACGTGGGTCGCGGTCAACGACTACGAATGGCAGATGCTGCAGCAGAAAACCGGCCTGACCGAGGCCCAGCTGGCCGCCAAGGTCGAGGCGCTGATCGTCACGCGCGGCGCCGAGGGCTCGAGCATTTACACCAAGGAACGGACCTGGACCGTTCCCGCGGTTGCGCCGCGAGCCGTGGTCGATCCCACCGGTTGCGGGGATGCCTACCGTGCTGGTCTAATCCACGGGTTGTTGCGCGGCTTGGATTGGGAGACCACCGGGCGGATCGCATCGTTGATGGGTTCGATAAAGATCGAATCCCGCGGACCCCAGAATCATGAATTCACCAAGGCCGAGTTCGATCGGCGTTACCAGGATCTATTCGGCTAAGGATTCAAACATGAGCAGAAGCTTTTCTTTCACCTCGGAATCGGTCTCGGAAGGTCATCCGGATAAGGTCGCCGATCAGATCTCGGACGCCGTGCTGGATGCAATCTTGACGGCGGATCCGCGCGGCCGGGTGGCCTGCGAAACGCTGGTCAAGACCGGCGTCGTCATCGTCGCCGGCGAAGTCACCACGAGTGCCTGGGTGGACGTCGAAGCGCTGGTGCGGAAGACCGTGCTCGACATCGGCTACGACCACTCCGACATGGGATTTGACGGCGCGAGCTGCGGCGTGCTCAACATCATCGGCAAACAATCGCCCGACATCGCCCAAGGCGTCGACCGCAAGGACGAGCGTAAACAGGGTGCGGGCGACCAGGGACTGATGTTCGGTTACGCCACCAACGAGACCGATGTGCTGATGCCGGCGGCCATTACGCTCGCGCATCGGCTGGTGAAGCGCCAGGCCCAGGTGCGCAAGAACGGCAAGCTCGCCTGGCTGCGGCCGGACGCGAAGAGCCAGGTCACCCTCCGCTACGAGAACGACAAACCCGTGGGCCTCGAGGCGGTGGTGTTGTCCACGCAGCATTCGGATGACATCAGCACCAAGCACCTGCGTGAGGCGGTGATGGAAGAGATCTTGAAGCCGGTGCTGCCGGCCAAGTGGATCGACAAGCGCACCAAGTACCACATCAATCCGACCGGGCGCTTCGTCATCGGCGGACCGGTGGGCGATTGCGGTCTCACCGGGCGCAAGATCATCGTCGACACCTATGGTGGTTTCGCCCGCCATGGCGGGGGCGCGTTCTCCGGCAAGGATCCGTCCAAAGTGGATCGATCGGCTGCTTATGCGGCGCGCTATGTCGCCAAGAATATCGTCGCCGCCGGCCTGGCCGAGCGCTGTGAAGTGCAGCTCTCCTATGCCATCGGCGTTGCCGATCCCACCTCCATCATGGTCGAGACCTTCGGCACGGGGAAGCTTCCGGATCAGCGCCTCACGCAGATCGTGCGGGCGCATTTCGACCTCACGCCGTTCGGATTGCGTGAAATGCTCGATCTGGCCCGGCCGATTTACCAAAAAACCGCCGCTTACGGCCATTTCGGCCGCAAGGAAGAAGAGTTCAGCTGGGAGCGCTCCGATAAGGCGGAGGTGCTTGCCGCCGAACTGAAAGCCACTCGCGCTGCCTGAAGCAGCGCTCGAGCCTCCAATAAACCGATGAACGGAGTAAACCAATGAATGCAGCAATGAAGCCCCAGGCGGATTTCCTCGTCAAAGACTTGAACCTCGCCGACTGGGGTCGCAAGGAAATCAAGATCGCCGAGACCGAAATGCCGGGTCTCATGGCGATCCGGCACGAGTATGCCAAACAGCAGCCGCTCAAGGGCGCGCGCATCGCCGGCTCCTTGCATATGACCATCCAGACCGCGGTGTTGATCGAGACGCTGCTCGCCCTGGGGGCGGAGGTGCGCTGGGCCTCTTGCAACATCTACTCCACTCAGGACCATGCGGCGGCCGCCATCGCCGCCGGCGGTACTCCCGTATTCGCGGTCAAGGGAGAGAGCCTGGCCGAGTATTGGGACTACACGCATCGAATTTTCGAATGGCCGGACGGCGGACATTCGAACATGATTCTCGACGACGGCGGCGATGCGACCTTGCTGCTGCACCTGGGAGTCAAGGCGGAGAAGGACGCCGCGGTCATCGCGAAGCCGGGCAACGAGGAGGAAGAACACTTGTTCGCCGCCATCAAGGCCCGCCTCAAAGTCGATCCGAAGTGGTACTCGACCCGCATCGGCAAGATCAAGGGCGTGACCGAAGAGACCACGACCGGAGTCAAGCGCCTGTATCAGATGGCGAAGGACGGCCAGCTGGCCTTCCCGGCGTTCAACGTGAACGACTCGGTCACCAAGTCCAAGTTCGACAATCTCTATGGCTGCCGCGAATCGCTGGTGGACGCCATCAAGCGTGCCACCGACGTGATGATCGCCGGCAAGGTGGCGGTGGTCGTGGGCTATGGCGATGTCGGCAAGGGCTCGGCTCAGGCGCTGCGCGCCCTCTCGGCGCAGGTATGGATCACCGAGATCGATCCGATCTGTGCGCTGCAGGCCGCCATGGAAGGCTATCGCGTCGTGACCATGGACTATGCCGCCGACAAGGGCGACATTTTCGTATCGGCCACCGGCAACTTCCATGTCATCACCCACGATCACATGAGGCGCATGAAAGACCAGGCCATCGTCTGCAACATCGGCCATTTCGACAGCGAGATCGAGGTGGCGGCCCTCAGGCGATACACCTGGGACAACATCAAACCCCAGGTCGATCACGTGGTGTTCCCGGACGGCAAGCGCATCATCTTGCTGGCCGAAGGACGCCTGGTGAACTTGGGCTGCGGTACCGGCCATCCGTCCTATGTCATGAGTTCATCCTTCGCGAATCAGGTACTGGCGCAGATCGAACTCTACGGCAATACGGCGAAGTATCCGGTCGGGGTCTATGTATTGCCGAAGCATCTCGACGAAAAAGTCGCGCGTCTGCAATTGTCGAAGCTGGGCGCCCAACTCACGGAGTTGACCGACGCCCAAGCGAAGTACATCGGGGTCGCCAAGCAGGGCCCCTACAAAACCGATCAGTACCGGTATTGATCGTGGCACAAGCGATCGTGCTCGACGGGAAAGCCGTCGCCACCCGCGTGCGGGCGGAGGTCAAGGGGCGTGCCGCGGAATTCAAGCGCGCACGAGGCCGGCCCCCCGGTCTCGCGGTGGTGCGCGTGGGTTCGGATCCGGCGTCGGCGATTTACGTGCGCAACAAGCGGCTCGCCTGTGAGGAAGCGGGCATCCGGTCCTTCGCCTTCGACGTGCCGGACGGCATCTCCCGGGAGGATCTGCGCGCCAGGATCGGCGCCCTGAACGTGGACCCGCAGGTCGACGGGATATTGGTTCAGCTGCCGCTGCCCGCCGGTCTCGACGCCAACGAGATCATGGACCTGGTCGACCCGGCCAAGGACGTGGACGGGTTTCATCCGTACAACACCGGGCTCCTCGCGCAGAAGCGACCCTTCTTGAGGCCATGCACGCCCTACGGTGTCATCCGCTTGGCACAGGAGTACGGCATTGCACTCAAGGGACTGCGAGCCACCGTGGTCGGTGCATCCAACATCGTGGGCCGCCCCATGGCGCTCGAGCTGATGTTGGCTGGTGCGACGGTCACCGTCTGCCACACGCGCACCCGGGACGTCCAAGCGGAGGTTGAGCGCGCCGAAGTCGTCGTCGCTGCGGTGGGTAAGCCGGGCATGGTTCGGGGCGACTGGATTCGGCCGGGCGCCGCCGTTTTCGACGTCGGCATAAATCGCTCCGAGGCCGGTAAGCTGGTGGGCGACGTGGAATACGAGGCTGCGGCGAGCCGCGCCGGGTGGATCACTCCGGTTCCGGGCGGCATCGGACCCATGACCATCGCGATGCTCCTCTCCAACACCCTGGACGCGGCCACGGCTCGCGACGGAGCTGCCAGTCGGGCGGATTAGTATACTGGCGCGACGGCCACGGGCTTGAACGCGGAGGGGAGCGATGTCTATATCCAAGGTCTATCCGGATGCCGCGAGCGCGCTGCGCGGCATCGTCAAGGATGGCATGACGCTGTGCTGCGGGGGATTCGGCCTGTGCGGTGTTCCGGAGAAGCTCATTGGGGCCCTGCACGACTCGGGCGTGCGAAACCTCACGGTGGTGTCCAACAATGCAGGCGTCGACGGCGCCGGTTTGGGACTGCTGCTGGCGTCACGCCAGATCCGCAAAATGATTTCATCCTATGTCGGCGAGAACCGGGAATTCGAGCGGCAATACCTGGCCGGCGAACTCGAACTCGAATTCAGTCCACAGGGCACCATGGCGGAGCGGGTGCGTGCCGGCGGCGCCGGCATCTACGCTTTCTTCACCAAGACCGGCGCGGGCACGCTGGTCGCGGAAGGCAAGGAAACGCGCGTGGTGAATGGTGAAACGTACATCCTGGAAACCGGCATCGTGACCGACGTGGCGCTGGTGAAGGCTTGGAAGGGCGACACGGAGGGTAATCTCGTGTACCGCAAGACGGCGCGCAATTTCAACCCGAACATGGCCACGGCCGGACGCATCACCGTCGCCGAAGTCGAGGAACTGGTGGAGCCCGGTACGCTACACCCCGACTCGATTCATACGCCGGGAATCTATGTGCAGCGCATCATCAACGGCAGCCCGTATCACAAGAAGATCGAGAAGCTCACGGTCCGCAAGCGCACGGAGAGCTCTCATGCCATGGTCTCGTGAAGAGCTGGCCGCGCGGGCCGCACGGGAACTCCAAGACGGGTTCTATGTGAACCTGGGCATCGGCATACCCACCCTGGTCGCCAACTACATTGCGCCGGGCATGAAAGTGGTGCTGCAGTCCGAAAACGGCATGTTGGGCATCGGGCCGTTTCCTTTCGAGGGCGAAGAGGATCCGGATCTCATCAACGCCGGAAAGCAAACCATCACCGAACTCGTTTCGAGCTCTTATTTTTCGTCGGCCGACAGCTTCGCCATGATCCGGGGCGGTCATATCGACATGGCGGTGTTGGGTGCCATGGAAGTTTCCGAGAAAGGCGATCTGGCGAACTGGATGGTGCCCGGCAAGATGGTGAAGGGGATGGGCGGCGCCATGGACCTGGTCGCCGGCGTGAAGAGGGTGGTCGTCGTCATGGAGCACACCTCGAAGGACGGCGAACCGAAATTCAAGCAGAACTGCGAGCTCCCGCTCACCGGCACCAATGTGGTCGACATGGTGATCACCGATCTTGCGGTATTTTCACGTGCGTCGCGCGGCGAGCCGTTCAAGCTCATCGAAATCGCACCTGGCGTGACCGCAGCGCAGATTCGCGCGAAGACGGCCGCACGCTACTTGGACTAAGTCGGCAGGAAGCCGACTTGAACGCCGCGCACGCGGGTGAGACGCACTGCGTCGAACGGGTGGCCATGGAAGGCCACCCAGGGCTTGCGCGGAGCAGGACAGCGCAGCGCAATGCCTGGAAGGCGAGGCGCAGGAGCGCCGAGTACTAAGTCGGCAGGAAGCCGACTTGAACGGCGCGCACGCGGGTGAGACGCACTGCGTCGAACGGGTGGCCATGGAAGGCCACCCAGGGCTTGCGCGGAGCAGGACAGCGCAGCGCAATGCCTGGAAGGCGAGGCGCAGGA
>Ga0070730_10003129_pt1 | contig 14925 bp, 14 predicted proteins | sample Coa_R1_3_FD_66447 | JGI IMG/M metagenome (GOLD analysis project Ga0070730, IMG submission 66447) | Surface soil microbial communities from Centralia Pennsylvania, which are recovering from an underground coalmine fire - Coalmine... | ecosystem: Environmental > Terrestrial > Soil > Unclassified ...
TCGGCCAGCCATTTCGGCACATAGCCGCCGTGAAGCGGCAGATCGGCACTGCCGGAGCGTCGGGTCATCGGAGGCTTTCGAGTCCACGCAAGCTGTTTTGTTCTTATTTCGTTCTTTCCGCGCCGGTGGTCAAGCAGGGTCTGTCAACCCAACGTCATGTGCCGGCAGTAGCGTCGACACACACAATGGGCGACGGTCAAAAACCACCCGAAAGCGAAGGGGAGTGGCGGCGCGCCCTTTTTATCCTGTTGATCATCGCCATGATCGCCGCCGCAGCCCTGGTTTCGTTCTGGCTGCGGCCCTGAGGGGCCGGCTCGGCGAGCGGCTCATTCTTCTCAAGGCGGCGGGCTATTCCAGCGAAACGTGGCTCTCGCGGATGACGCGACCCCACAATTGGGTCTCTTCGCCGATGAATTTCTTGGCGTCCGCCGCGCTGCCGCCCATCGGATCGAGCTCGATGGCGCGCAGCTTTTGTACGATGTCGGGCTTGCGCAGCACCGCGTCGGTGTCGCGGTTGATCTTGTCGGCGAGCGCCGCCGGCAGCCCGGGCGGGCCGGCGATGGCGAACCAGGTGATGGAGCGGAAGCCGGGCAGCCCCTGCTCGGCGACGGTCGGCAATTCCGGAACGGCGGCCGAGCGCGCCGGGCTGGCGACGCCGAGGATTTTCAATTTGCCGGCGCGGTAGAGCGGCACCGAGGTGGCGAGCGTGTCGAAGAACATGTCGACATTGCCGGCCATGATGTCGGTCAGCGCCGGCTGCGCGCCGTGGTAGGGCACGTGCACCATCTTGATGCCGGCTAAAACTTCGAGCTCGCTGCCGGACAGATGCGCGGTCGTGCCGACGCCCTGCGACGCGAATGTCAGCTTGCCCGGATTGGCCTTGCCGTAAGCAATCAGCCCTTTGACGTCGCTGGCCGGAAAATTCGGCCGCACGTCGAGCACGTTGGCGATCGTCGCCAGCATGACGATCGGCACGAATTTGGTCGGGTCGTATTTGAGGTTGTGATAGAGCAGTTGGTTGACGGCGAGCGGCGAGGGCGGACAGAGCAACAGCGTGTAGCCGTCCGGCGCGGCATGGGCCACGTATTCGGAGCCGAGATTGGTCGCTGCGCCCGCCATGTTCTCGACGACGACCGGCTTGCCCCATGTCTCCTGCAGCTCTTTGGCGACGAGCCGCGCCAGAATGTCGGTGGTCGAGCCGGGCAGCGACGGCACCACCACCTTGACGACCTTCGCTGGATAAGCCTCCTGCGCGCGACCGCTGGCCGCCGCCAGCATGGCGATCAAGAGAGCAAGCAGGCAAGACCGTGCGCTCGGCATGTCAGTTTCCCGGATTTGCACATTTGCCACGACGGCGCCCGCGACTATAGGAAGTTTTGCGCATGAGCCAAGGGCGCCAATGCCGCGGGTGGATTTGAGTCGATGATGACGAAATATCGGCTGGGCGTCGACGTCGGCGGCACCCATACGGATCTGGTGCTGCTCGATGTCGCGGCCGGCACCATTGCGGTGGAGAAGGTCGCCACCACGCCCAAGAATCCGGCGCTCGGTATCATGCACGGCATCGGCAATTTCGCCGCACGCGGCATCGATCTTGCGGCAGTCGAATTTTTCTCTCACGGCACCACCATCACCACCAACGCGTTGTTGGAAATGCGCGGCACCAAGGTCGGGCTCTTGATCAACCGCGGATTTCGCGCCGTGCAGGAGACCCAAGGGCAGGCGCGCGACGGCAATCCGTTCGATTATTTTTTCCAAAAACCGCAGCCGATCGCACCGCAAAGTTTGACCCGCGAAATCGGCGGCCGCATCGATTTTGCCGGTGCCGAGCTCGAGCCGCTCGACGAGGCGGCGGTACGCCGGGCGGCGGCCGAGCTGAAAACCGCGGGCGTGCGCTCGATCGCGGTCTGTTATCTGTTCTCGTTCATGAATCCGGCGCACGAGCGGCGCAGCGGCGAATTGATCCGCGAGATTTTTCCCGACGCTCACGTGTCGCTGTCCTGCGAGGTGCTGTCGCGGGTGCGCGAATGGCCGCGGCTCTCCGCCACCCTGCTCAACGCCTATCTGGCGCCGGTTCTGGTCACCTACATCGCCGATCTGGAAAAGCGGCTCGACACCGCCGGGCTCGCCACCCGGCAGCGCTTTCTGATGCAGTCGAACGGCGGCGTCATGCCGTTCGCCGCCGCGGTCAAGGGCCACCAGACCGTGCATACGCTGCTCTCCGGCCCCGCCGCCGGCGCACAGGCCAGCGCCTTTTTGCCGCGCGAAGAGCAGATGAGCGCGCGCGGCCTGGTCACGCTGGATATGGGCGGCACCAGCTGCGACATCGCCTTCATCGAAGGCGGCGCGCCGCTCGAAGTCACCGAAGGCGTGGTGGCGCGCCGCCAGCTCGACGTGCCGGCGCTCGACCTGACCACGATCTCGGCCGGCGGCGGCTCCATCGTCTGGATCGACCGCGCCGGTTTTCTCTCCGTCGGCCCGCAGAGCGCCGGCGCCGAGCCCGGCCCGGTCTGCTACGGCCGCGGCGGCGACGAGCCGACCGTGACCGATGCCGACGTGGTCTGCGGCTTTCTCAATCCGGACTATTTTCTCGGCGGCAGCCAAAAGCTCGATGCCGATGCGGCGCGCGCCGCACTCGAAACGCACATCGCCGCGCCGTTGCGGATGACCTTGCCGCAAGCCGCCGCCGGCATCCGCCGCATCGTCGACATGCGCATGGCCGACGAGGTGCGGGTATTCGCGGCGCGGCGCGGCGTCGATCTCTCTGAATTCGCGCTGCTGCCGTTCGGCGGCGCCGGCGCGGTGCACGCCGCAGCGGTCGCCGCCGAGCTCGGCATGCGCCGCATCGTCGTGCCGCCGCGGCCGGGTGCATTCTCGGCGCTCGGACTGCTCTGCACCGACGTGCTGCACGACTACATCCGCTCCGAACTGTGTCCGCTCGACCGTCTCGACCCGGGACATGGCGAGGCGATTTTCCGCGAGCTGGAAGGCAAAGCCGCCGCCGAGCTTGCGGCCGAAGGTCTCGCGCCGAGCGCCGCGCTTTTCGAGCGCGAGTTCGACATGCGCTATGCCGGCCAGGGCTACGAATTGCGCGTGCCGTTGAGCGGACTTGGCGAGGGCAAGCTCGACGCCAAAACGCTGACGGCCGCACGCGCGCGCTTCGATGCCGTGCATGAACGCATCCACGGCCACGCCGCAAAGGAGAAAAGCGTCGAGGTTGTCAGTTACCGGCTGCGGGTGCGCGTGAGCGTGCCCAAATTTTCGCCGCGCGCTTTGGAGGCGCGCCCAGCCTCACCGCCGCCAGCCGCTGCGATCAAGGGCAAGCGCAACGTTTTCTTTGCGGCGGATGCGGCGACCGAGACGACAATCTACGATCGCGACCAGATCAGTGTCGGCACAACGTTCGCCGGCCCGGCCATCGTCGAGCAGTTCGACGCGACGACGGTCGTGCCGCCCGGTTGGAGCTCTTCCGTCGATCGCTATGGCAATCTCATCCTGGAGCGGAAAAGCTAGAGTAGATATGGTCGGTGGTCTGCAATTTGGGACCCTAGACCGATCCCTACCGGGTAGCCGGCAGAAGACCGACCTCAAGCGGCCTATTCATCGGCGGTTAACGTGGCACTGTACAGAATCCGATCTATATTTCATTATGGTGATCGCGACCAGGAAGGACCGAATCATGGCCGGTGCGTTGAAGGAGCTGATCGAGGCGACGAAGGCCATTAAGGCCACTCCCGCGCAGCGGGAGGATCAGCGGCGTAGCTTTGCGTATGGCAACACCGCCTTCGAGAATTCCCTGATCACCCGCGAAATGGTAGACCGTCAAGCGGACTTGCTCGCCAAAGAAGAGAATGGCTGAGCGGAACCAAAGACACAGTCACGCTCTTGAACCTGACCTCATAGCTGATCCGAAGCTCAAGGCAGAGGCGGAGGCCAAGAATGGACTTCGCCAATATGACGTCGGGATTCGCATCGTCGAAACGGCGATCGAGCGGGGCACAGCCGAATTCAAGCTGCGGCCTTCGACGATCCTCGCGCTTCATCGCGAGGCCCTGAGCGGGATAAGCTCTTACGCTGGTCTTTGGCGTCCAGCAGGTGTGGAGATTCAGGGAAGTAAGCACACTCCGCCAGGGGCACATTTGGTGCCAGAGCTGGTCGAAAACATGTGCGACTACGTCAATGAGCAGTGGCGTGATGCAACGGCAATCTACCTCGCGGCGTACCTCATGTGGCGGCTCAACTGGATTCATCCGTTCGCTGACGGCAACGGGCGCACTGCCCGGATGACCTCCTATGTCGTCATGTCCATAAAGATCGGCGGGGTGCTTGCAGGAACGCCCACTATTCCCGAGCAGATCGTTGACAACCGCGTTCCGTATTTCGACGCCTTGGACGAGGCTGACGAAGCTTTCAAGAAAGACCAGATCGATGTGTCAAAGATGGAGGAAATTGCTCGCGAGTCTGCTCGCTAACCAATTGATGAGTATCTATAAACTAGCTGGCGGCGGCCAGTTAAACACGCCGGCTTAGCCTGGCCGTCATCGAACCAGCTCAGCTCTGCCAGCCGAATGCGACCTTGTCGAGCACGCGGGTGCCGAATTTTTCCGAGGAGCGGGCCACGGCCTTGCCGCCCAGCGCGCGATAGAAGTCCACCGCGTTTTCGTTTTCGGAAAGCGCCCACACGATCAACGATTTGAGTGCGCTCTGGGCGAGGTCGCGCCGCGCCGCGGTGAACAGGCGCCGGCCGAACCCGAGGCCCTGGAATTCCGGCCGCAGATAAAGCTCGTAGATCTCGCCGTCGTAATAGAGGCTGCGGGCGCGGTTGCGGCCGTAATTGGCATAGCCGGCAACCTTGTCGCCAAACTGCAGGAGCGCGATGCGGCTGCCTTTGCGGATGGCGCTGTCCCACCACGCCGGCCCGCGGCGGGTGATGAGCTTTTCCAGCTCAGTGCCCGGGATAATGCCCTGATAGGCCATCCGCCAAGCCTCGTCGTGGCATTCGGCGACCGCGGCGGCGTCGTTTGACTTGGCGCGGCGGATTTCGATGAGGACAGTGCTCATGGGGCGATCAAAGCAAGCGGCTGCGCGGGCTTCAAGGGTCGAGATTCACGCATCGTTAACGATGTGGATTATTAGCGGAATCGCGAGCGGCGCGCCATCGGCCGCAAGGCCAAAAAGCCAAGTCCGCTCGTAATCTGGCGGCCCTGTTGCATGGGCGCCACGGTCGGCGACATTTTGCGTCGAAATGCGGTGCCGGACCGCCCAAGCTGCGCTGCGGGTGCTAGTCTTGCGGTTGCACGATGCGGCCGCCGCGCAGAGCGGCGGCGCGCATGGCGAATCACACCCGCCAAATCACACGCGCTCGACTTCCTTGCGCCGTTCGTCGCGCTTGCGCTCGATCGGATCGAGCAGCTTTTTGCGCAGCCGAATCGATTTCGGCGTGATCTCGACCAGCTCGTCGTCTTCGATATAGGCCAGCGCCTTTTCGAGCGTCATGCGAATCGGCGGGGTGAGCCGGATCGCCTCGTCCTTGGAATGAGTGCGGATATTGGTGAGCTTCTTGCCCTTGAGCACGTTGACTTCAAGATCGTTGCCGCGGGTGTGCTCGCCGACGATCATGCCGCGATAGACCTTCCAGCCAGGTTCGATCATCATCGGGCCGCGGTCTTCCAGATTCCACATCGCATAGGCGACTGCCTCGCCCTGGTCGGTCGAGATCAGGACGCCATTGCGGCGGCCGGTGATCTCGCCGCGATGCGGGCCGTAGGCGTGGAACAGCCGGTTCATCACCGCGGTGCCGCGGGTGTCGGTCAACAGTTCGCCCTGATAGCCGATCAGCCCGCGCGTCGGCGCATAAAAGATCAGCCGCACGCGGCCGCCGCCCGACGGCCGCATCTCGATCATCTCGCCCTTGCGCTCGGCGAGCTTTTGCACGACCACGCCGGCATGCTGCTGGTCGACGTCGATGACGGCTTCCTCGATCGGCTCGAGCAGCTCGCCCGACGGGCCGTGCTGGAACAGCACTTTGGGCCGCGACACCGAAAGCTCGAAGCCCTCGCGCCGCATGGTCTCGATCAGAATCCCGAGCTGTAGCTCGCCGCGCCCGGCGACCTCCATGGAATCCTTCTCGGTCGATTCGGAAATGCGCAGCGCCACGTTGCCTTCGGCCTCGCGCAACAGCCTGTCGCGAATGACGCGGCTCTGTACCTTGTCGCCCTCGGTGCCGGCGAGCGGCGAATCGTTGATGCGAAACGTCATGGTCAGGGTCGGCGGATCGATCGGCTGCGCCGGCAGCGGCTCGGTCACTTCGGGCGCGCACAGCGTGTGCGACACGAATGCTTCGGGCAGGCCGGCGATAGCGACGATGTCGCCGGCGAAACCCTCGTCGATCGGCGTGCGCTCCAGGCCGCGGAACGCCAGCACCTTGGTGACGCGGCCGTCCTCGACCAGCGCACCGTGGCGGTCGAGCACTTTGACCGGCTGATTCGGCTTCACGCTGCCGGAAAAGATGCGGCCGGTGACGATGCGGCCCAGATACGGATTGGCCTCGAGGATAGTGCCGAGCATGCGGAACGGCCCGTCCTCGACATGAGGCGGCGGCACGTGGCGCAGCACCAGTTCGAACAGCGGCGCCATGCCGCGATCCTTCGGACCCGCGGCGTCGCTCGCCATCCAGCCCTGCTTGGCCGAGCCGTAGAGCAGCGGGAAATCGAGCTGCTCCTCGGTGGCGTCGAGCGCGGCGAACAGATCGAACACTTCGTTGGCGACTTCGCTCGGCCGCGCGTCCGGACGATCGACCTTGTTGATCACCACGATCGGCCGCAGCCCGACCTTGAGCGCCTTGGTGACGACAAACTTGGTCTGCGGCAATGGGCCTTCGGCGGCGTCGACCAGCACCAGCACGCCGTCCACCATGTTGAGGATGCGCTCGACCTCGCCGCCGAAATCGGCGTGGCCCGGCGTGTCGACGATGTTGATGCGGTCGTCGCGCCAAACCAGAGACGTGACCTTGGAGAGGATGGTGATGCCGCGCTCGCGCTCGAGGTCGTTCGAATCGAGCGCGCGCTCGGCGACCCGCTGATTTTCGCGGAATGCGCCGGATTGCTGCAGCAGCCGGTCGACCAGCGTGGTCTTGCCGTGGTCGACGTGGGCGATGATGGCAATGTTGCGAAGATTCATGCAGCCGGCGCTAAATCGTTGCGGGCCCCCGAGGGGCCCGCGCGTGGCCGGAATATAGTCAGCCGCAGGCCCGACGCAATGAGGCGGCAAGCGCTTATCCGCGCTTTATGCGGACAAGTTTGCTGTTCCCGGCTGGACGACGCTCTGAACTGCTCAGGCGCCCGCCGGACGGCGGCCCCACGGGCCGAACGTAAGCCCGCTGGGCATGGCCCGATGCAGCATCAGCATTTCGCCCACGGTTTCGGAGGTCACGAGCCCGGCCAGCCGGCCGGACATATCGACGACGCCCACCGCCGGCATGCGTTTTTCCTGGAGGATCCGGAATGCCTCGTCGAGGCAGCTGCGATTGCCGACAGTGGGCAGCGGCGCGGCCATGGCATCAGCGACGCGCGCGTCGGGCCCGCGCTCCTTGAGCGCGCGGATGAGATCGGTGCGGCCGAGCACGCCGACCGGCCGGCTGGCCGCGTCGACCACCGGAAACTCGCCCTGGCTCGTGCGCAGCAATGTCTCGACCGCGGCGTCGATGTGTTCGTCGGGCGTCAGGGTCGCGAACTGGGTCATCATCGCGGCGGTGACCGGAACGCCGCGCGACACGGCGCGGATCGCCACCAGATGCGCCTCCGACGAAGCGGCCAGATAGACGAAGATGGCGATGAAGATCAGCAGCGGATTGCCGAACAGGCCGAGGAAACCGAGCAGGAATGCGACACCCTGGCCGATCATGGCGGCGATCTCGGTGGCGTGCACGTAGCCGAGCCGCGTCGCCAAGAGCGCGCGCAGCACGCGGCCGCCGTCCATCGGAAACGCCGGAATGAGATTGAAGACCGCGAGGAACAGGTTGACCGCGGCCAGCCGGTCGATCAGGCCGCCGCCCGAAATGTCGAGCGTGGTGAGCCGGTCGAGATTGAGATGCGCCCCGCCGATCAGCACCAGCAGCGCCGCGATGACGACGTTGACGGCGGGTCCGGCGATGGCAATCAGAAATTCTTCCCACGGCTCCTCCGGAATGCGCTCGAGCCGCGCCACGCCGCCGATCGGCAACAGGATCACGTCGGGCGTGGTGACGCCAAAGCCGCGCGCGGTGAAGATGTGGCCGAATTCGTGGAGCAGCACGCAGCCGAACAGCAGCACCATGAAAAGAAGCCCGCCCCACGCCGCCTGCTGGCCGCCGGCCGCGTAGTTGACGCCGAAAATCCAGACCAGAAACAAGAGAAACGTGACATGGATGCGGACGGCGGTCCCGGCGACCGATCCGATCTTAAGCGACCAGCCCATCACGGCCCTCCCTGAAAGCCTCGTGCCAAGGACGTCTTGATAGCTAGTGATTTGCCCGCATATTTGCGAGAGTGGCGGACGGCGAGGCGCGAGGCGGCCTAGGCAGCGATGGAGTCGACTATGAGCGGCAAGCTTTCCGGCGAGGCACGCAAGACGGCGCTCGGCCGGCTGAAAGGCTGGAGCGAGGCGAAGGATCGCGATGCCATCAGCAAAAAATTCGTTTTCGCCGATTTCAACGCCGCCTTCGGCTTCATGGCGCGGGCGGCGCTGGTCGCCGAAAAGATGGATCACCACCCCGAATGGTTCAACGTCTACAAAACCGTCGAGGTGACGCTGTCGACCCATGACGCCGGCGGCGTCACCGACAAGGACGTCGCGCTCGCGACAGCGATGGACAAGCTCGCCGGCTGAAACAGCGGAGGTACGAGGAAAAATGCGGTTCTGGCAGCAGGCGGCCTCATGGCAGGATTTTGCCGCGCTGACGCGCGGCATGATCGGCAACGAAGAGACGTTGCGCCGAAAGTTCTGGCGCAAGGTTTTGCGCGAGGCCGCGAGCCTGCCGTTTCTCGAGCCATTGCTGACCGCGCATTACTGCGCGTTCGACCGCCACACTCCGCTTTATGTAAAAGGCGTGCTCGTGGGTGCCATTGTCTATTTCGTGTTGCCGGACCATTTGGTGCCGAAATATCTGACATGGATCGGCTTGGCTGACGACGCGGCGGTACTCGGCGCCGCCGTCAAGGCGGTGTCGTCGCATATCAAGCCGGAGCATCGCGAGGCGGCGCGGCGGCGGATCGCGCGGCTGCGCGGCGAGGCGGCCTCACGGGCGTAAGACGATCTTGCCCATCGGCTTGCGCTCGGCGATTTCCTTGAGCGCGGCCGCGGTTTCTTCGAGGGGGTAAATCGCGTGGACGTGGCCGCTGAGCTTGCCGTCGGCGTACCAGCGCACGATGTCCGCCATCAGCGCATGCTGCGCCTTGGGTTCGCGCTTGGTCCACGCGCCCCACAACACGCCGCGGATATCGCAGCTTTTGAGCAGCGCCAGGTTGAGCGGTATTTTCGGAATCTCACCGGCGGCAAAACCGATCACCAGATAACGGCCGAGCCAGCCAAGCGAACGTAGCGCCGGCTCCGCATAGGGACCGCCGACCGGATCGTAGACCACGTCGGTGCCGCGCTCGCCGCCAAGCTTTTTGAGCGCATCGCGCAAATTCTCCACGGCATAGTTCACGATTTCGTCGGCGCCGCGGGCGCGTGCGAATGCGAGCTTCTCGTCGGACGAGGCGCAGGCAATGACACGTGCGCCCAAAACCTTGCCGAGCTCGACCGCGGCAAGCCCGGTGCCGCCGGAGGCGCCGAGCACGACCAGCGTTTCGTCCGGCTTGAGCGCGCCGCGCTCACGCAACGCGTAGAGCGTGGTGCTGTATGTGACGGTGAGGCCGGCGGCCCGTTCGAAATCGAGGCTTTCCGGCACCTTGATCACTTGCCCGGCCGGGATTGTCACAGCCTCACGCGCCGCGCCAGGACATAGCCCATATAGCCCATGACATGGTCGCCGCTGGCGATGCCGGTTACGCCGGCACCGACCCTCCCGACAATGCCGGCGAATTCGGCCGCCGGAGAGAATGGGAACGGCGGCTTGTTCTGGTATTTGCCGGCGATGACCAGCGTATCGAAAAAGTTCAGCGCCGCGGCCTTGACCCGCACCACCACCTCGCCGGGCGCAGGCGGTCCCGGCGGCGCGATATCGGCCAGTTCGAGTTCGTCGGGACCGCCAATGTGGGTGCAAAGGACCGCTTTCATGCGACGTGATTAGCACATTCGGCGCAGGCCTCACTGAAATCTGCCTGAGCGCAACGCCGAGGCGCGCCTTCGATCCGCCCGGTTCGGATGGCGAATTCTTGGCCTCCTTGTGAAGGTTTGGTATCAGTATCGCGGGGCCGGGGAGGTTTGATGCGTATCCGACGAGCATTGCCCATAATGCTGGTGCTTGCCGTTGCGGCGGCATGGGCCGTGCCGTCCGGCGCGCAGCAGCAAGGCGAGCCCGGCGCCGCGGCTCCGGCCAAGCCGGCTCAGCCCAAACGGGCGCCTGCCAAGCCCAGAGAGGCCACCCCCAAACCACCGGCCCCGCTGGCCGGCGCCGCCAAGCCGACCCTGCTCGGCCAATTCGGCGACTGGGGCGCCTATACGGCCACGCCCGGCGGCAAGAAAATCTGCTTCGCCCTCGCCAAGCCGAAGTCGGCCGAAACGAGGCCGCCGGATCGGCCGCGCAACGAGCCCTACATGTTCATCTCGACGCGGCCGGCCGAGAAAGTAGCCAACGAGGTCTCGATCATCGTCGGCTATCCGTTCAAGACCAGCACCGAGGCGACCGCCGAAGTCGGCGCGACCACGTTTGCGCTGTACACCCAGGGTGACGGCGCCTGGATCAAGAACGCCGGCGAAGAGGCCCATATGGTCGACGCCATGCGGCAGGGCGAGAGCGTGGTGGTCAAAGGCATGTCGTCGCACGGAACCCAGTCGACCGACACCTATTCGCTGCAAGGATTGTCGGAGGCGCTCGACCGCGTGGCGCAGGAGTGTAAGTAGTAGCCTTTGCCGCCGGACCGGGGCCGGCCCGCCACCTCGCCGTTTGGTGCAGAGAGACTATCTATGGCGTGGGCGCCCATTGCGGCGCCATCACTCTCGGATCACGGATGTCATTTACCGCAGACCACGCGGAAGCCCCGGCGTCGGCCGCTTTTGTGGAAAAGCGGCCGCTGGAGCGCTACGTGGCGCCGGAGAAGCCGTCGCTGGTCGGTTTTTCGCGCGATGCGCTGGCCGAAGCGCTTGGCACGGTCGGCGTGCCGGAGCGGCAGCGCCGCATGCGGGTGCAGCAGATCTGGCACTGGCTCTATGTGCGCGGCGCCCAAGATTTCGACGCGATGACGACCTTGTCGAAAGAATTGCGCGCCGTCCTGGCGCAGCGCTTCACGCTCGCCCGCCCGGACATCGCCGCCGAGCAGGTCTCGGTCGACGGCACGCGCAAGTGGCTGCTGCGGCTGCCGGGCGAGAGCGGCGGGGAGCCGCACGACGTCGAGTGCGTCCATATCCCGGACACCGACCGCGGCACGTTGTGCGTCTCGAGCCAGGTCGGCTGCACGCTCAATTGCACGTTCTGTCACACCGGCACGCAGCGCCTGGTGCGCAATCTGACCGCAAGCGAAATCGTCGCCCAGGTGGTGCTGGCGCGCGACCGGCTCGGCGACTGGAACGATGACCGGCCGGCGCCCGCCGCGGCAGACGGCGAGCGGCGCCGGCTCGTGTCCAACATCGTCATGATGGGCATGGGCGAGCCGCTCTACAATTTCGAAGCGGTGCGCGACGCGCTCAACGTGGTGGCGGACGGCGAGGGCTTGAGCATCTCCAAGCGCCGCATTACGCTGTCGACCTCCGGCGTGGTGCCGAACATGGCGCGCACCGGTGCCGAGATCGGCTGCATGCTGGCGGTGTCGCTGCATGCCGTTACCGATGAGCTGCGCAACACGCTGGTGCCGCTCAATCGCAAATATCCGCTCGCCGAACTACTCGACGCCTGCCGCAATTATCCGGGATTGTCGAACGCGCGCCGCATCACCTTCGAATACGTGATGCTCAAGGGCGTCAACGATTCGCTCGCCGACGCCAGAGCGCTGGTGCGGCTGATCAAAGGTATTCCGGCCAAGATCAATCTCATCCCGTTCAATCCGTGGCCGGGCAGTCAATACGAGTGCTCCGACTGGTCGCAGATCGAAAAGTTTTCCGAAATCGTCTTCAATGCGGGTTATGCGTCGCCGGTGCGCACGCCGCGCGGCCGCGACATTCTGGCCGCCTGCGGCCAGCTCAAGAGCGCGACCGAAAAACTCTCGGCCCGCGAGCGTCTGGCGCTGCGCGCCATGGCGCTGACCGACTGAGCCGGACCCGCGGCGCCGCATGGCCATCGTCGTCCGCTTGTTCGCGCTGTTGATCGGCTATGGACTGGCGTGCACCGCCGCGGCGCTCGTCTTCACCCTTGGCACGTTTGCGGCAGCGGACCAGGAACTCATCTCGCAGATTCCATCTGTTGCGCTGTGGTGGCTGATCGGCATCGAGGCCGCCATCATGGCGGCGCTGGCCATGCTGCCGGCGCTGCTCGTCATCGCGCTAGCGGAAGGGTTCGCCTGGCGCTCGATCATTTTGTACGGCGTGCTCGGCGGCGTATTGGCGCTGGCGCTCGGCTACGGTATCGATTTTGCCGGTTATCTCGGCGGGCCGGATAGCATCGTGGCGCGCGAGCGCGAGGTTTTGGCGGCGGCGGGAATTGCCGGCGGGCTCACCTATTGGCTTGTTGCCGGACGCAGCGCCGGCGCGTGGAAATGATGATGCGGGTTGCACCGATGGCGGGCGGTCTAGCATGAACCGTGCAGGGTTGGTGATAGCGCTCGTCATCGCCGTCGTGGTCGGCATTGTGTTCGGCGTCTATCCGCGACTCGACCTCGCAATCTCGGCGCCGTTTTACGATCCGCGCGCCGGACTTTTCAAAGTTAACGTCCAGCCCTGGTCCAATAATTCGCGCGACGCCGCGCGTTATCTCATAGCGGTGATCGTGGCGCCGGCATTCCTCGCCGTCGTCGGCAAGCTACTGCTGCCGCGGCGGCGCATGCTGGTGCATGGCCGCGCCGCGCTGTTTCTGATCCTGACCATGGCACTCGGGCCCGGCCTCCTGACCAACGCCATCCTGAAGGATAACTGGGCGCGGTCGCGGCCGATCGACGTGAAAGAACTGGGCGGCACCGATCGCTTCATGCCGTGGTGGAATCCGTTCGGCGACTGCCCGGCCAATTGCTCGTTCGTTGCCGGCGAGGCTTCGGGAGCGTTCTGGACCTTGGCGCCGGCCGCGCTCACGCCGCCGCAATGGCGGGCGGCGGCCTACGCCGGCGCGTTGACGTTCGGCGCCGCGGTCGGCGCCTTGCGCATCGCCGCCGGCGGACATTTTTTCACCGACGTGGTGTTCGCCGGCGTGTTGACGTTCCTGCTGATCTGGCTCGTGCACGGCCTGATCTTCCGCTGGCCGGCGACGCGGCTGAGCGATGACTCCGTCGAACGGCCGCTGGTCAAAGCAGGCGAGGCCCTGCGGCGGGTTTTCGCGGCAATGCTAGGCCGACGCGGCGGCAAGCCCAGCGAATTGCCCTAGGGACTTGCGCTCGGATCCCTTGGCTTGCGTCGCTGCCCCGCCCGCCTATAGTCCGCGCGCAATTCGGCTGCCGCTGCACTCAGGATCGTCATGGCCAAGGACGCAAAAAAGGACGACGTAAAAAAAGTCGTGCTGGCCTATTCGGGCGGGCTCGACACCTCGATCATTTTGAAGTGGCTGCAAACCACCTATGACTGCGAGGTCGTGACGTTTACGGCCGATCTCGGCCAGGGTGAGGAGCTCGAGCCGGCGCGGGCGAAGGCGCTCACGCTGGGCATCAAACCGCAAAATATTTTCATCGAGGATCTGCGCGAAGAATTCGTGCGCGACTACGTGTTTCCGATGTTCCGCGCCAACGCGCTGTACGAGGGCCAGTATCTGCTCGGCACCTCGATCGCACGGCCGCTGATCGCCAAGAAGCAGATCGAGATCGCCGAAAAGGTCGGCGCCGACGCGGTAGCCCACGGCGCCACCGGCAAGGGCAACGATCAGGTGCGCTTCGAGCTGTCGTATTACGCGCTCAAGCCCGACGTGACGGTGATCGCGCCGTGGCGCGAGTGGGATTTTAAATCGCGCGAGGCGCTCATTGCTTTCGCCGAGCAGAACCAGATTCCGATTGCCAAGGACAAGCGCGGCGAAGCGCCGTTCTCGACCGACGCCAACCTGTTGCACACCTCGTCCGAGGGCAAGGTGCTGGAAAATCCGGGCGACGAGGTGCCGGACTACGTCTATTCGCGCACCGACGATCCCCAGCAAGCGCCGGACAAGCCGCAATACGTCACAGTCGATTTCGACAAGGGCGATGCGGTCGCGATCGATGGCAAAAAGCTTTCGCCGGCCGCGCTGCTGGCAGAGCTCAACGCGCTCGGCCGCCGCCACGGTATCGGCCGGCTCGACCTCGTGGAAAACCGCTTCGTCGGCATGAAGTCGCGCGGCATGTACGAGACGCCGGGCGGCACCGTGCTGTATGCCGCGCATCGCGGCATAGAATCAATCACGCTCGATCGCGGCGCCGCGCATCTCAAAGACGAGCTGATGCCGAAATATGCCGAGCTCATCTACAACGGCTTCTGGTTTGCGCCGGAGCGCGAGATGCTGCAGGCGGCGATCGACCTGAGCCAGAAATTCGTCAGCGGCCGGGTGCGGCTCAAACTCCACAAGGGCAATGTCGGGGTGGTCGGCCGCGAGAGCCGTTATTCGCTGTACGACCAGGATCTGGTGACGTTCGAAGAAGGCAAAGTCGCCTACGACCAGCGCGACGCCGAAGGTTTTATTCGCCT
>Ga0070730_10003130_pt1 | contig 14919 bp, 13 predicted proteins | sample Coa_R1_3_FD_66447 | JGI IMG/M metagenome (GOLD analysis project Ga0070730, IMG submission 66447) | Surface soil microbial communities from Centralia Pennsylvania, which are recovering from an underground coalmine fire - Coalmine... | ecosystem: Environmental > Terrestrial > Soil > Unclassified ...
CTGTAATTTCCCCGATGATGTTGAACGAATTCAAATCATCGTCATAGAACTTGTTCTCATCGTTGATGCGCAGGGTCACCGGAATTTTCTTTTCGAGCAGCCGGTAAATTCGCCCATAGCATTCGCTGGCCATGGCCACACTCGGCAAGGTGGCCGGAGCGCCAGGTTCGTAAGATCCGCCCGATTGAACATAAACGGTTCCATCATCCCCGCGCGAAGCCTGGATCCATCCGGCTGCGTGTTCCGCGACGAGGAAGGCCTGGACCTTCTGCTGCAGCTGTCGCAATGCACGGAAGCGCGCGAAGCGGTCTGCATTTCTTGCGCCCGGCACTGGCTCCGTGGCGATCTCCGCAAGATCAGCATCCGTGTACCGGTGTCCCTGCGCCTCAAAATGGGCGGGATCTTCGGGAGGCACCTGCGTCAGCACAAACTTGCCCTTGAGCTGCCCTCGATACTTGTCCAGGTCCTGCTCATTTTGAATCAGCGCGAGAACCGCGGGCGCTGTCACCGCGCCGTCCGTGCCCGGCGTCCACGCCAGCGGATACGCAATCAAAATATAAGGACGCGGCGAAATCATCATCGCGGAGAATCGTTCATTCGACCAGCCGCGGCCAAACTTCCACGGCTCCGTATGAACGTTCGCAATGCCCCATTGCTTCATTTCGTCCTCGGTCCATTGCGCGGCCGCACGCATGTTCGGCGAATTCGTCAGCCGCGGGCCATAGACATCGGTCAGGTAGCTCATGATGTCCATGATCTGCGAATGGTTGAAGCCGATGTCTTTGATCGTGTAGATCGCGTTGTAGTCGATAGACTCCGGCGCCTGCGCCGCGACAGGCAGAACCATCGAAAACATAAATAACGCCGCTACCGCAATTCCGAGTTTTCGCACAATCGTCCTCCGTCTAACCTTAACTTCATTAAATCTGATTTTGGGATCGCACCCGCGAACAGGATATCCCCGTGTGAGACGCCCAGTAGGGGATGCGCGTTTCAAGAGCATGTGCGCGAATGACTCGGGTGGTGTGCAGCATGCGGAAACGAAAAGCGGAAATTGATTAAGCCGTTTCGGCCGTGACAGGTTCTTTAGGCGCACGATTACCAGTCGCGGGTTTTTGCCGTCGCTTGTACAGCCACGCTCCCAGCCTCCATGCGAGCAGCGCGCCAACAACGGCCGCGTATTGCAGCGGCTTGCGTTCGTCCGATTTAACCTGCCAGTAGTAATGAATCACGCCCGCGATCGCGCTCAGGTAAATCGCGCGATGCAGCAGTTGCCACCGCTTTCCGCCGAGCCTCCGGATCCACCCCTTGGTCGAGGTAATCGCTAGCGGAATCAGCAGCACGAATCCCGCGAATCCCACGGTGATGAATCGCCGTTTCAGCACATCTGCCCACATGTCAGAAAGGTTAAAAAACCTGTCGATCCCAATCCATGTGGAAAAATGCAGACAGGCGTAGAAGAAAGCAAACAATCCGAGCATGCGGCGAAAACGAATGAGTTGCGGTACATGAAGCAATTTGCGAAACGGAGTGATACAGAGTGTGATAATCAGAAATCGAATCGTCCAGTCACCCGTCCAATGCTCGACGAATTCAACCGGATTCGCGCCCAGCTCGTTTTGAAATCCTTTCCATACCAGCACCGCCAGCGGCGCCAGGCAAAACGCAAAAACCGCAACCTTCGTCCACTTGCTTGTCAGAATTGAATTCGCGACGCCCATTCGAAATCAATAATATTTGCGAAGGTCCATCCCCGAATAGAGACTCGCCACCTTGTCTCCATACCCGTTGAATATCTGCGTCGGGATGGGACGCGCGAAGAGCCCGCCGCCCAATCGGTGCTCCGTCGCCTGGCTCCATCGCACCGTGTTCACATTCGGATTCACATTCGAGTAGAAGCCATACCACGCCGGATTCTCCGTGCTCCACGTCGTCGGCGGCTGATTTTTCACGAACCGAATCTTCACCAGCGACTTCGCGCTCTTGAAACCGTACTTCCACGGAATTACCATCCGCACCGGCGCGCCATCCTGATTCGGCAGCGTCTCGCCATACATGCCCACGCACAGCAGCGTCAGCGGGTGCATGGCTTCGTCCATGCGCAGACCCTCCAAATACGGGAACGGGATTCCCGCCGAAGGTCCTTCGGGCATTTGCCGTGTATCGTAGTAGCTCTCGAACGCCACGTATTTCGCCTTCGGCGTAGGCTCAACCAGATTCGCCAAATTGCTGAACGAAAATCCAATCCATGGCACGACGATCGACCACGCCTCCACGCAACGGTGCCGGTAAATCCGCTCCTCGAGCGGCGCAATTTTCATGATGTCGTCCATGCTCAGCTTGCGCGGTTTTTTCACTTCGCCTTCGATTGACACGGTCCATGGGGACGTCCTGAAATTCTTCGCGTTTCGCGAGGGATCCCCTTTGCCTGTGCCGAATTCATAAAAATTGTTGTACGTCGTCACGTCATTTTCCGGTGTGATCGGCTCGGCTGTGCTAAACGGTCCTTTTCGAACGCCATCCAGCTTCACAGGCACGGAGCCGGTGGCGGGTCCGGCCAACCAGTTCGAATATTTCTTCCATCCCGTTACCGCCCCGCCCGTCGCGAGCAGTCCAAAAAGAAAATTCCGGCGATTCGTATAAGCGCCTTTTGGCGTTATGTCGGAATAGGTCAGTTTCGATGCAGGTTTTTCGTCCATGTCTTTCTCTCCATATCCTGAGTACTCTAGCAGAGCCCCACCCGGATGTCTGGTCACACGCAAATTGGATGCTAACAGGTCATTTAGCGACTGCCCCAAGACACGAAAATTATCGTCGCTTTTCTTTCTTTAAGATTCCCCCAACCAGTGGATATTGGGATTATAATCGCCCGGCTCAAAATTTGCGTTGTGCAAAATTAACCTGGGAGTGTCGCCTTCATGAAACAAGCAGCGATTACATTTCGTTCAGACCGGTCCAGGCAATTCGTTTTCGCGATTCTGGCAGCTATAATTTTTCTGCCAGCTCATGCCGTCCTCGCACAAAGCACCGCGCCGCAATATGGCGCCGATCCCAAAGCCACCGAGTCCTATCGCAAATCCATGGAAGCCGCCGACCAGAAAATCGCCGACGAAGTGAAAGCGCATTCCGAATTGATGAAAAACGAGGAATATCTCACCACGCAAATCGGGCCGCGCCTTACCGGTTCTCCGCAAATGCAAGCCGCGAGCCAATGGACCCTCAAGCGCTTCCGCGATTACGGCATCGACGCGCATCTTGAGACCACCACTGTCCCGCACGCCTGGTATCGCGGCGCTGATTCCGCGGAAATCGTCAGCCCTATTTCTCGCCGCGTCCCTATCCGCTCCATGGGTTGGAGCAAAGCCACCAGCGGAGAAGTCAGCGCTCCCGTCGTCTTTATGATCTTCAAGAGCGCCGCCGACGCCGAAGCATACAAAGGCAAATTGAAAGGCGCCATCGTCTGCATGGGCGAGCCTGCAACGCTCCCTCCAGCTTCCGAAAAACCGGACAACGCCTACGACGCCGTCATCCCACCCTCGCGCGGCGTCCCGGCCGGACCCGCGATGGACTTTGCCGAATACCGCAAGATTCTCGCCATGCTGGCTGATTCCGGCGCGGTCGCCATTCTTCGCGACAGCGGAAAGGCCGACAATCTTTTCAACATGGGCGGCGCTTCATTGAACGCCTACGAGCCTTCCGCGATCCCGTCTGCATTTATCGCTCACGAAGATTACAGCCTGCTCTATCGCCTCTCGCAAGCAGGCCCGGTCACCATGAAAATCGATTTGAAAGGCACTTTCAGTCCAGGACCTGTTCCCGCTTCCATCACCGTCGCCGAAATCAAAGGCAGCGAACATCCCGACGAGCGCGTCATCATCGGCGGCCATCTCGATTCGTGGGACCTCGGCCAAGGTGCCGTCGATAACGGAACGGGCGCGATGGCCGTTCTCGAAGCCGCGCGCACTCTCAGAGCCCTCGGCTGGCAACCCCAGCGCACTATCACCTTCATTCTGTATACCGGAGAGGAAGAAGGCGGCGTGGGTGTTCGCCTGTTTCTCAAGAACCATGCGGCTGAAATTCCGAAGATGGACGCCGTCCTGACTCACGACACTGGCACAGGCCGCGTTTTCAGCATCGCCCTCGAAGGCCTCTACGAAACAGGCCCCCTGATGGCTGAAGTCTATCAGCCATTGCAGGAAGTTTTTGATTTGCTCCCTGTCAGCACGCGCTACTTCGGGTCGTCCGATCACGTCGCCTATCTGCGCGCAGGCGTGGCGTCCTATTTCTGCGTGCAAGCGCCAGCGGGGTATCGCCAGGCTCATCACAGCCAGACCGATACGTTCGATAAAGTGATTCCCGATCAGATCGACGAAGGCGCGGCTCTGCTCGCCGCGTGGGCATGGAACGTTTCAGAATTGCCTCAGGCCTTCCCGCATCACGCGGAGCAAAAAGCCCCGGAATTTTAGGTCTTTCCGGGTCGTCGACATCGGAGGCCGTGCGGGTAGGAGCGATGCCTCGCTTTGCTGGGCGCGGGAAAGGCGTACTGCGTGCCCTCTTAGGGGCGCGTCTTTGTCCCGCATGCCCACAGCCATTTCATATGGCCGCCCCGTTTCACATTTCGCGTCACTTTTTCGCCATGCCCTTGACACTCATTCGACCTAAGCCTAGCCTGAATCCATAGGCAGCAGCAAATCGAGTACTCTAAATCCCTGCAAGCGAGAGAGGGTATGGGCGTTCGCGAGTGTCCTTTTTGTGGAAAGAAGATCTCTGACGCATTTCGGGATTGCCCCCTTTGTCACGAGACGCTCCCCGAATTGCGTGCCCTGAAGACTTCGTCCTCGTCTGGCAGAGGCGGCCCGCTGCGCCGCGGCCTTCTGTACATGATGATTGTCGCGTTCGTTTATTATCTGCTCTCCGCCAACAGCCCCTTAAAGATTTCCGTACCTTTCGCTCCCATCCTTACCACTTACTTGCTTCCTCTGGTCTTCCTGGCAGGTCTGAGCTTTGCCATGTATGGCATTTTCCTCGAAGTCAAAGGCTGAGCTACGTCGGAATCTGCGCAACTGGCGTCCACGCTGTGAAATCCGTTAGAATGTCCTATGGCATGCCCTTTAAAATAATTGTTTAGAATTTCGCGCATTACTCTGCGGCTCGAAAGGCTTTATGGAAGCGGCAATCTCACAACGGCACAAAACGGTCGGCGTCAAAGTCGGCAAGATTCAAGTCGGCGGCGGCGCGCCCGTAGTCGTCCAGTCGATGACCAATACCGACACCGCCGATGTCGAAGGCACGGTCAAGCAATATCTCGAACTCGCGCAAGCCGGCTCTGAACTCGTTCGCGTCACCGTAAATATTCCCGAAGCCGCTGCCGCCGTCCCAGAAATTAAAAAGCGTGTCCTCGGCGCCGGCTGTGATACTCCCCTGATCGGCGACTTTCATTACAACGGCCACGTCCTGCTCACAAAATATCCCGAGTGCGCGAAAGCCCTCGATAAATATCGCATCAATCCCGGAAACGTCGGCAAAGGCACGCGCCGTGACGAGCAATTCGCCACCATCTGCAAAGTCGCCGTCGACAATGGCAAGCCAGTCCGCATCGGCGTCAACGGCGGCTCGCTCAATCAAGAGCTCGTCATGCAAAAGATGCAGGAAAACACCGACCGCGACCTCGGCCGCACTTCCGAAGACATCATCAACGAGTGCATGGTTCTCTCCGGGCTCCAGTCGACTGAGCTCGCACTTGCCTGCGGCTTGCGCAAAGACCAAATCATTATTTCCTGCAAGGTTTCTCGCCCGCGCGATTTAATCAGCATTTATCGCGAACTCGCGCAGAAAACCGACCAGCCTTTGCATCTGGGTCTCACCGAAGCGGGCATGGGCGCCAAAGGACTCGTCTGGTCCGCATCGTCCATGGCGATTCTTCTCGGCGAAGGAATCGGCGACACGATTCGCGTTTCGCTCACGCCGCGCCCCGGCGGCGATCGCCGCGATGAAGTCTATGCCGCGTGCGAATTGCTTCAGGCTCTCGGCCTGCGCTCTTTCGCTCCCAGCGTCACCGCATGTCCCGGCTGCGGACGCACCACCAGCTCCACGTTTCAGGAACTCGCTGAGAGCATTCAGCAATATATTCGCGACAGAATGCCAGAGTGGAAAACGGAATACGAAGGTGTCGAGGAACTGAAACTCGCCGTGATGGGCTGCATCGTCAACGGCCCCGGCGAATCCCGCGCCGCCAACATCGGCATCAGCCTCCCAGGCACAGGTGAAGAACCAAGCTGCCCCGTTTACATCGACGGCGAGAAATTCGTCACCTTGAAGGGCACCTACGACGAGCTCTCCGCCGCCTTCCAAAAGCTCGTCGACGACTACGTCTCCGGCAAGTACCCGCGCCGCGCCCCAGGCTCGCTTCCGCCCGCCATCCGCATGCCCGAGCCCTCCGCCGCGCCCCGCCTCCACGTCATTTCATAGACAACGTTTGTCATGCGAACGGGTCCCGATGTTTCTTATCGGGACGACGAGGAATCTGCAGTTGCCTTAGGTGGCACAGGCTTCAGCCTGTGTACTCTACGCCCTCAGTTGAATCCTCATTATCGCCAGCGTAGTTCGTAGGGGCGACCCTTGGGTCGCCCGTCGCGATTCACCGAATCGCGACGCGGGTTGGCGGGGTACAAGCTTTAGCCTGTATGTTTTTTTATAAAGTGCGACGCGCTTTTTGCATCCCGAGTGCTTCTACGGGACGGCCCGACTCCGCTTTGCTTCGCTCACACACGGTAAATGCAAAGCCCACTCAGCAGCTTGGGATAAAAATCCGTGGATTTCTGCGGCATCACATCGCCCTCCAGCGCAATTTCCGTCACTTGTCCCACGCGCACCGGATTCAACAGAAACGCCACCTGCGCCGCGCCGCGATCGACCGCGCTAATCGCAGCCTCCATCTCGCGCTCGTAAATAATATTCGCCTCCGACATCACTTTCTCCGCCGTAATTCCCAGGCATTTGTGCAACAGCAGCCTGTGAAGCAGCACCACGTCAAGCTCCCGCTGCGCCGGCGAAATATCCGGCAGCAAACGCTCGAGCTCCGCATTATTCCGCAACACCAGCAAATAGAAAGCGTGGTTGCCCGCATAAACGCCGATGCAATGTCCCGCTCGCCCGCGTCGTTGAAGATCGTGCCTGAATTCTGCGAAGTTTTCTTCGCGTTCGCTTCCCGCCGCAAACGGATACGCGTACCAGTCGAAGTATTCCGAAGCGGCTTGCAAGAACTTCTCAATCGAAAATCTAGCAAGATTGCGAACCACGCGATGCGTCGGCAATATCGTCAGGCCTTCTTGCTGAGTATTGAAGCACGTATACATCGCTTTCTCGTGGGGCGCCTCAGGATCGATGCGTCCATCTTTCGCGCGGCGCTCGTTGCGATACGCGAGCGCCGTTTCATATCGATGATGCCCGTCCGCGATGATCAAATTTTTATCCGCCATCGCGGTCGTGATGCGTTGGATCTTCGCCGGCTCGCAAATCGCCCACAGCCGGTGACGCACATCGTACTCATCGCATATCTCAGTCATTGGCGGCTGCTTCGCCGTTTCCTCCAACACTCCATCCACTCGCCGCGCCGGATCGTCATAGAGCATGAAAAGCTGTCCCGTCTGCGCCCGCGTCTGCCGCAGCAACTCCAGTCGGTCGGCTTTCGGCGCCGTCAGCGTGTGCTCGTGACGAAAAACCACGCCTTCTGCATAGTCCGCCAATCTCCCGAGCGCAATGAACCCTCGACGCTCCTGCCGCTGATTCGTTCCAGGAAGGCTGTAATCCTGGAAATAGGCGTAAATCGCCGGCGCGTCATCCTCGGCCAGCACGCCGTCCGCGAGCCACTCCTCCAGTTTCCGGGAAGCGCGCGTGTAAACATTGTCTTCCGACGAATCCGACGGAAAACTTTTGCCCTTCTCGATCGAAACTAAATTATACGGACTCGCCGCGGCATACCGTTCCTGCATTTCTGCGGTGATTTTGTCGTAAGGCTGCGTCAGCACGTTTTCAAGTGCCACGCGGCGCGCGTTGTACCGCACTGCTCGAAATGGGAAAATCTCAGCCATGTCCCCTCAGTGAAAAATTTCGTCTCGCGTAAACCTGCGATTGTAACAAGTCGCTCGCCACTCTCCAACTCTGCCGGCACTGCCCCAAAAAGCCGCAGCGCAAAATCAATTCCTCTCCGCTACAATAGTTGTGGCCTGAACTTACGCTCGAGGCGCATATCCAAAATATGTCTAACAACGGAAAGCAATTCCTTGGCGTAAGCGCCCTGATTTTCGATTTGGATGGCACGCTTATCGATTCCAAGCTCGATCTTGCTCTTTCGATGAATGCAACGCTCGAATATCTGGGACGCAAGCAGATGGATCACGACCAGATTTTCAGCTACGTCGGCAATGGTGTTCCCGTATTGATTAAGCGCGCGCTCGGCGAACCCACCTCCGAGGAGGAAATCGAGAAGGGAATCGTCCATTTCCTCGATTATTATCGCGCGCATATGCTCGACAACACGCTTCCCTATCCGGGCGTCCGCGAAGCCCTCGACGCGCTCGCCGGCCGTTCACTCGCCGTTCTTACCAACAAGCCCGTGAAATTCAGCCAGGCGATTATTGACGGCTTGGACATGAACAAATACTTTCGTTTCGTCTACGGAGGCAATAGTTTCGAGAAGAAAAAGCCGGATCCGATGGGATTGAATACTCTTTTGCGGGAATTCGGCGTCGCTCCTCGCGAAGCCATGATGATTGGCGACTCCGACGTCGACATTCAGACCGCGCGAAATGCCGGCACTTGGGCCTGCGGTGTCACCTACGGAATGGGCAGCGCGAAATTGCCCGCATGTGGTCCCGATCTGCTGCTCGACAATCTCGCCGATCTTCCCGCCTGCTTACAAAAATAAATCCGGCAATCATCGGAATAGGTGCGGCATTGGACGTGGAGAAAAATATCCTGACGTAACGCGACTTTCAATCCTCCGGCGCGTTCCAGTCGTCCGGCGGGAAACTGATCTGCCAGAATTTCGGCGCGGCCTTGTCGAATTCGATTCCCACCTGAGCCTTGCCGCCGTGCATCGTTGTACCCACATAAACGATGCGGCTCTGCTGGGCTTCCTGGGTCCCTTTGTGAATCAGAGTGATCTTCTGATCCGCTTTCACGTCAGACCGAAGATGAATCAGCGCGCCGTGCGCGTTCACCACCAGCGTTTTCGTTTCTTCTTCGAATGCATTCCCGTCGGCATTTTTACCGCGGACAATCACTGTCACGGAAAGCATTACGCGTAGGCTGCGGCGCCGTCCTTTGTCGAGCGGCAAATCAGCTGCGCTTGGTGGAATCGACATCCTTCCACAGTAGCGTCGCCCGCGCCCGGCGGCAAATGCGACTCCGCCATGTACCGCGAGTCAGTTAACAGCAAGTGGAATTAGAAGACCAGACGACAGCGTTGGAAAGAAGTTGGCGAGCAGAAGATTGTGTTGTCACTCAAGCTGTCATGGAGTTGTGTACCCGCAGCAAATCTGTTCGATCAGCCCGCAAACAATATGGCCGATGGTGATGTGCGCTTCCTGAATGCGCTGCGCGTTTCGCGACGGCACATCGATAAGCAAATCCACTTTACCGGCAAGTTCGCCGCCCGTCTCGCCCGTCATTCCCACCACAAATGTTTGTCTTGCGCGCCCAGCTTCTGCTCCGCGAAGAACGTTGGGGCTCTTCCCGCTGGTGGAGAGCGCCACCAGAACATCGTCCTCCGCCGCGAGCGATTCGATTTGCCGCGCAAAAATATTCTCGAAGCCGAAGTCGTTTCCCGCCGCCGTCAGAATCGATGCATTCGTTCCCAGCGAAATCGCCGCGAGCCCCGCGCGGTTTCTTTGCAGACGGACCACAAGCTCCGCCGCCAAATGTTGCGCGTCCGCCGCGCTTCCGCCATTGCCGAAAAAAATGATCTTGCGCCCCTCTTTCAGCGCCGCTCCGCCCCTCTCGGCGAATCGCGCAACGCGGCCAAGCAGTTCCTCGGAAAAGTTCTGCTTAACGCTTGCGCTCTCGCGAAGTTCGCTCCGAATCTGGTTGATGAATTCCCGCATGCTTCCTCACACAGGCGAATCGCAACTACCGCCCAATAAAGCTGAACATTAGCACCCCAAGCACGAACAGCGTCAGCGCAACGTACAGCCAGTCCCGTTCCTGGAAGAACGCGAATACGCTAAACGCCACGCGCGCCACCGGCGTGGCGACGAGCATCCCCAGCCCGAACTGGATCCAATTCCGTCCGTGCCAGGAAAGAAGTCCTCTCATAATTCCGCCCAGCCCATTCAAGCTCGCCGGCTCTCCACGGAACGTGTGGTAATCCGGCGCCAGCCGCCAGTTTTGCGCCAAATACCAAATTCCGCCGATTAGCACCACGATCGACGACAGGATGACGCCGGTACGCAACAGCACCGAGATAATCCGGTCCATCCTCTCGTCATTCCATTGGGTCTTCGCCTTAACCATCTACACTTTTCCTCCGAGCCCTTTCACCAGCATTTCAAATCCCAGTATCACAATCGCCACGCTGAAAAGAATCCGGAGGTACTTCGTTCCCGCTCCCGGAAGTATGCGCGCCCCGAGGAATGCTCCTGCGAGCACCCCGAGCATCACAGGCATCGCCAGAGCTGGGTCAACGTATCCCCGATGAAAATAAATCCCCGCGCTCGCAGCCGCCGTCACCCCGATCATGAAATTGCTTGTTGTGGTCGATACCTTGAACGGAATCTCCATCGCCTGATCCATCCCCAGCACTTTGAGCGGTCCGCTGCCGATCCCCAGCAGCCCGGAAAGAATCCCGGCGCAGTTACAAACCAAAAATCCGATCGGCACGCGACGGACGTTGTAGGTTGTAAGTCCCTGCGCAGTCGGATAATCCCCGTTCAAGCGCAGCAGCGTCGCGAGCCGGTCTGGCGGTCGAGTATCGATAGTGTCCGGCACCTTCCGCAGCGACCGATAGGCAGAGAAGAGAAGCACAATTCCGAAAATGATGGCAATCGCCGATGGAGAAACTTTCGCAACCAGAAACGCGCCCAGCAGTGCACCGAGCGTTGTCGCTACTTCCAGGAACATTCCGATGCGAATGTTCGTGTAGCCTTCCTTTACGTACGCCGCGGCCGCCCCCGACGATGTGGCAATCACGGAGATCAGCGAAGCGCCCGCCGCGTAATGGATGTTCACTCCGAATGCGAGCACGAGTAGCGGAACGATGATGACTCCGCCTCCCAAGCCGGTCAGCGATCCCAGCAACCCCGCGCCAAGCGAACATATCCAGATCAGCAGCGTAAACAGCAGCAGATTCATGAGCGTATTTACCCTCAGGCGCGAATCGCGCCCCAAAAGAGACACCGGTCGTGCGCACTGTCGACGTTACAAAGACTCGCACAACAGCCGTCGAGTCGCAAATTCAATCTGTGATTTTTGTTCCGGCGCGCAAGCACACCGGCGCGCGTCAGACCCGATGAATGGCGCTTTCCAATCTCTGAATCCTGCGCTATCTTCGCCAACACATGATCGATATTCATTGCCACATCCTGCCTGATCTCGATGACGGCTCGGATTCATTGGAAACTTCCCTCAAGATGGCCGAGATGGCCATTGAGGATGGCGTCACGCACGTCATCGCCACGCCCCACGCAAACAATGACTATCCCTTCGTTCCAAAATTAGTACGCTCTCGCCGCGATGAGCTTCAAGCGAAGATGGGCGAGCGCCTCCAAATCGGCATCGGCTGCGACTTCCATTTAAGCTACGAAAATTTCGAAGCGCTTCGCCAGGAACCTGCGCGATTCGCGTTGAATCAGAAAAATTATTTACTCGTTGAATTTGCGAATTTCTCCGTTCCTGCTTCGTTGGATCAAACGCTTCACCAATTGCAACTTCTGGGTCTTCATCCGATCATCACGCACCCGGAACGCAATCCTCTGATCCGTTCGGATTGGGAACGGCTCCGGGGCTGGCTGCATCAGGGCTGCTTCGTGCAAGTCACCGCGCAATCGCTCACCGGAGGTTTCGGCGAGCGCGCGCAAACCGCGGCGGAAACTCTGCTCGATTCGAACACGATTCATTTCATTGCCAGCGACGCGCATAACTTGACGTCGCGGCCTTTGCGGCTCAAGCCCGCGTATGACCTTATCGCGGAACGCAAGGGCGTCGAAATCGCGCAAGCGCTGTTCGAGGAAAATCCGCGTGCCGCGTTTGAAGGGAGCCCGCTGCCGTATCTTCCCGCACTTCCGGAAGTGAAATCCTCGCGCGCCCAAGAGAAAAACGCCGGCCGCCGCAAGCGCTTCTGGTTTTTTTGACGCTTTCTCTACGAAAATAATTCCAGCACTTCCTCATAACGCTTGAACGGCGGAATTAAATATGCGCCGGGCATTTCCGTGCGCGCCCAATCGAGCATGCGCCGCGCCAGCACAAAACCACGGTCGCGCGCGGCGGAGCCGGCCGATTCGAGTTCCTTTAACGTCGCTTCCGGAATCACGATTCCCGGTACTTCGTTATTCAAACGCAGCGCCTGCTTGTAACTTGTGAGCGGCCACAATCCCACGAGCACGGGAACAGGCGATTTGCCTCCGATTTTTTTCAGGAAGGCGTGCCAATGCTCGGGATCAAAAATCGGCTGGGTCATGGCGAAGTGCGCGCCGGCCTCGACCTTCGCGAAGAAGCGCTGGATTTCGCTTTCGATGTCGTCGGCCACGGGATTCACCGCAACGCCGATGGTGAAATTCGTGGCGCCGCCCAGATTTTTTCCGGCCCAGTCGGTTCCTTGATTCAAACGCGCCATCACTTTTACCAGGCCGACGGAATCAACTTCGTAGACGCCGCTCGTTTCCGGATGATCGCCCAGCGACGGCGGATCGCCCGTGATCGCCAGCACGTTGCGCACGCCGCCGATCGACCATGCACCCAGGAGCATCGCCTGCAAACCAATGATATTCGCATCGCGCGTGGTCAAATGCGGAACAGTTTCGACGCCGTGCGCTTCCAGCGCTCCCGCCATCACCAACGCGTCCATGCCCACGCGTGCCAGCGTGCCGCTATTGATGTCGATGGCGTCCACTTTGCCCGAAGCCATCACGCGCTTCACTTGTTCGAGCACGCGGTCGATGCTGGTTCCCTTGGGCGGATCGATTTCGACGGATACGACGAATTTTCCCGACTGAATTTTCTTCCAGAGTAAGCTTTCCGGCTCGCGCGACGCGAGATGGCGCGTTTTTTCGCGCGGCTCGAGTGTCTCTTCCATCACGCCGCCCACCGGAGAAACATGCGCGGCGCGCGACGGCCGGAAATTTTTCATTGCGTCGACCATGGCGCGGATATGCTCGGGCGTGCTGCCACAGCACCCGCCCAAAATTCGCACGCCGAGCGAGGCTGCGTCGCGTGCAAATTGCGCAAAATATTCCGGAGAAGATTTCGGATAGACGATGCGGTCGCCCACGCGTTTCGGGAATCCCGCGTTGGGCATTCCGCTGACGTGAACGCTGGAATTTTTCGTGAGATTCGCCAGCTCGCCAAGAATGGGAAGCAAAAGCTGCGGGCCGATGGTGCAATTCGCGCCGATGACTTGCACGTCCTTCGTCTTTATTTTCGCCACCGCGTCTTCGGGGCGCGTGCCGTCAACGGTGCTTCCCTCCTCGGAATAGGTGAGCTGCGCGATGATGGGCAATTTGGAAAACGAGCGGATGGCGTCAATCGCGGCAAGAATTTCTTCCAGTTCGCTGAACGTTTCCAGAATAAATAAATCGACGCCGCGCTCTTCGAGTGCCGCAGCCTGCTCGCGGAAAATTTCGCGAATTTCGCCGGGAGGAAGCTGTTTCCCCTGCCGCAAAGTGCCCAGCGGGCCGATGGAGCCAGCGATCAAAACTTCGTGACGCGCGGCCTCGCGCGCCTCGCGGGCAATTTTCACGCCGCGATGATTGAATTCTCCGGCGCGGTCGCCAAGTCCGAGCGCGGCGAGCTTGTGACGGTTCGCGCCGAAAGTATTGGTTTCGATGATTTGCGCGCCCGCTTCCAAATATGTCTGATGGACGCGGAAGACGGCCTCGGCCTGCGTGGAATTCAGTTCGTCGAGGCAGCGCTGCGGCCCCAGCAGTTCGTAGAGCATCGAGCCCATCGCGCCATCGCCGATGAGCACCGAATCGCGCAGCCGCTCGTTGAGGTCTTCAATCTTCATTTCGCGCCTTGCTCCATGGAATGAGCCGTCCGGCTGAAAATTGCCGAAAAAGGAAGCTGGCAGTATAGCATTGGACCGCCCCTGCGCCATTGGCCGGGGGCGGCGTTGCGGGGGCGTCGACAGAACTTGAATTCATTACCGATCAAGAAAATGTAAGCCATTGGATATAGGGGGCTTATGCAAACGCGACTGTGCGTTTCATTACCGATCAAGCCTGGGCGTTTTCGGGGAGATTTTGGCTGTTCCGAGGTGCGTTTTGGTCGGTTGTACGCCGGCGTCGCTGGCATCGTCGAATTTTCGCTCACACAAGGCTAGCACGATGTGGCGCACGGCGATAGTTCATGTGGCTGTGGAAACGGCGGCTGAGCAGCAAAACAGGCGGGGATTTGCGCTACACCTTAGCTGAGCCGGTGTCCGCTGCAAGCGCGTCGGCGATGGCGAGCATTTTTGTGACGCTGTTCCAGTTGCGGCATGTGCCGGAAACTTTGAGCGTTCTTTCGATGAGCGACCAGGCGAGTTTTGAGCGGCCCATGCCGTTGGGATAATAAATGTAAAGTTCGCGGCCGTCGATGCGCAATTCCTCGGGATCGGTCTTGAGCTTCAGCAGATTATCTCGAGCTTGCTCGGCGGGAGCGCTGGCGAGGAAAGCGACTATGAGTTTGCCTGGCTCGATGCCGCGGCGCTTCGCGAAGGGATTTCGC
>Ga0070730_10003131_pt1 | contig 14919 bp, 21 predicted proteins | sample Coa_R1_3_FD_66447 | JGI IMG/M metagenome (GOLD analysis project Ga0070730, IMG submission 66447) | Surface soil microbial communities from Centralia Pennsylvania, which are recovering from an underground coalmine fire - Coalmine... | ecosystem: Environmental > Terrestrial > Soil > Unclassified ...
CAATGCCGTCGATGCTGTCGGCGAGATCGCGTAGCTTCGCGGCCAGCTCTGCGGCATTCGCTGGCTGCACCTGATAGGCGAAGCCTAGCGGGCCGTCCCACACCGCGGCGAAGTTCTCGACCCGCACGCGGGGTTCCGGCGCAAGATCTTCAATTTCCTGTATAATTTCGGCAACCGTGCGCGGCATCACTGAGGCTCCCCAGGTGCGGCGTTCATCTTGAAATCGTAGATGCGCCAGTAGATGCGCCCCCGATTTTGCTTCGCGGCCTCGGCTCTGTCCTCTTCGTTCAGGCGCGCGGCGAGCGCTTCGGCCTCCTCCTTGTCGGTCAGAGCGGCCGCGGGGTAGTCATTCCCCATCAGGACGTAGACTCTCATTGGCGTTACTCCCGTTTCAAGATCAGCGGTGTGGGCGTTGCCCACAATGCTTGCTCAGCAAGTTTTCGGTAGCGCTCCGCCTCGGCGCGCTGCGCCAGCAACTCGGCGTCATCTGTGAAGATCCGCTCCAGAAGCGCCGCAGCTAGGTCTAGCCCCAGGTCGTTCCCTTCGCGATTCTGAAACTGAGGCCATCGCGCGAGCACTTCATGCACAGTGCTTTGCACGATGGCGCGGAACCGGGGATCGGTATGAAACCGCTCCCGCGCCTGACGCTCTCGCCACTGCACCATGATCGCCGTGGCGGTGGAGGGTGTTTCGTCCATGGTCAGTGCTCCGTATCTCTCGTGACGTCGGCCACCTGGCCGTCAAGCGCCACGGTAAGGCCGGCGTTGTGCGCGGCCAACAGGATGTCCGGCCCGTAGCGATGCTCGGCCAGGTAGGCGCCGCGCTGGGGCTCGGCGTAGATGTGCTCCTCGCACCACGCGGCGCCGGCGGGCGTCTCGGGCACGATGCGGACGAAGCTGGGGTTTCGCCAGGCGTTGATGTCCACGCTCATCGCAGGAGCCCCTGCGCCTGGCCGGCGCGAACGCCGCGGTTCAACGCCACGGAGTCAGCCGCCCGGCGGCCGTCCGCGTAGTTGCCCCAGTCGCGGCTAGGCCGGGCAGATCCGTCCTGCAGCTTCACCCCGATATCGGCCAAGCCCTTGTCGATCAGCGCGCCGCGCACAACCACCAGGCCTGTCCCCATAGGCTCCGGCGGCTTCAGCTCCCTGATCCTGGCCCACAGCCGATCAGCCATGCCGTCCAAGAACGGTAGCTCGACGGAGCGTTTCAGCACCCGTGGCCAGGCCTCCAGCCTCAGCCGCTCGCGCTCGCGGCGCATCGCGCCGGCGCAGATCTCCAGCAGGTACGTGGCAACCTCCACCTCGTGGTCAAAGCCGAAGAAGTGCAGCTCCAGCGGCCACACGCCCGCGGGAGACTTCCAGTACCTCGCCCCCGTGAGGTAGGCGCAGGCGTCCGCGATCTTCCACAGCCGCTCGCCGATCGGGTCAGCGTGGCGCTCCGTGTGGTGCGTGAACGGGTTGGCCCTTAGCTCGGCCTCGTCCAATGTCATGTTGTAGCGCGCCAACAGGGTGGCCAGCAGCTCGGCCGCAGCGAGCGCTTCAGCTTCGGTGCAGCCGTTCTCAACGGTCTTGGCGCGCAGCGCGCGAAGGCGCGCGGCCAGCTTCTCGCGTTCGGTCATGGGATCACCCCTCCTCGCGAGGAGAGCCGGGCCCGATGACGACGGGAAATCCCGCCTCGGCTACAGCGTCTAAGGCCGCGTCAACGCGCGCCTTGGCCGCGTCCAGGTCCGCGTCATCCTCGAACGGGACAACGGCGGCGCGAAGATCCAAGAGGGACTCCAGCAGCTCGGCGAACGGCGCGGGAATGGTTTGGGCGGTGGTCATGGTCAAACCCTCCGCGCCACGGTGCGGCCCTGCGGCTTCTTGCTCGTCACGTTGAACGAGGCCGCCGGGTTGCCCAGCGCGACGTGGACGAACACGCGGCCGGTGTCGTGGTCGCCGCCAACCCACGAGCCGAACCACCCGAGCTGTTCGGCCAGCTCAAGCGCCGCGCTGTCGTGGTTCATCTCCTGCGACATGCCGTGCATGTAGGGCACCACCACATAGGGGGTTCGGCCGCCGCTGAGGCTACCAGCCGCCCAAGCTTTGATACGGGAGCCGTGCGTGTTCGTCGGCCCGAGGTATTTGGTGAAAATGGCACAGGTCATCACGCAACCGCCTTCACCTTGCGGACGCGCTTGGCGACCGGCGCTTTCAGGATCTTCAGGCGCCTGGCCTCGCTCTCGACGAACGCGAGCATGCCCGACACCGCCGACTTCTTAGCCGCTTGGCCGGTGTAGCCGGTCTTGAGGTGCGCCTTGAACTCGTCGATCGAGAAGTAGCGGCAACCGGCCACGATCACGACGCGACCATCTTCCAGCTCAAAAGCTGACCAGTGATAGCCAGTCTCGACGCACAGTGCCGAGACGAACAAGCGCTTGACCTTGTCACCTTCGCGCAGGTTGGCCCCGCGCAGGTCGGCCCCGCGCAGGTCGGCCCCGCGCAGGTCGGCCCCGCGCAGGTTGGCCCCGTACAGGTTGGCCCCGCGCAGGTTGGCCCCGCGCAGGTCGGCCCCGTACAGGTTGGCCCCGTACAGGTCGGCCCCGCGCAGGTCGGCCTTGGCAGAAAAGGCGGCTCTGACCGCCAGGCCGAGCTTGATAGGCCATGAAGTCAGGGGGTCACAGGTGATCTCGATTTTCAGCTCGCCATGCACGGAATAGCCGGAACGGCGGCCGATGGTGATTGTCTCTTGGGTCATAGCGTGGTCTCCGCTGTTGATGTGCTATTACATAGTGGCACTATGATAGCACGTCAACACCTAATTGCACCTAGCGGTGTCGTGGCGACTCTTCTCGTGTCACGCGGACATGGGCAAGCATGTGCTCGACGCGCGGCGTGGAGGCCCTGGCCGTTTTCAACAGGTTGACGCCCGGTCCAGCCTGCCCAGGCTGCGGCGCCTCAGGGGCGGCAGGCGTCGCGGTGTAGCGAAGTCGCCAGATGCACGCGCCACCTTGGTTGCTCAGCGCCACCCGCAGGCTCTTTATCTTGGTGGCTAGGGTGGCCTCGCTCAGACCGTCCAGCGTCGCGTTGGGGTGGGCGCTGATGCACAGCTCACGCACCCACGACGCCACCGCCGACAAGCCATAGAGGATCGTTGAGCCGTCCTGGTCCAGCGGCCGAGCGTCGTCAGTGTCCGCGTACAAGCTCGCGTGGTCCTGCCCGGCCCAGATCGTGAGGCGCACGCGCCAGGCTGCGGCGCGCCCATCGTCGCGGAAATCCACCGCCTCATAGGTGCGGAAGCTCTTGAGCTTGTCGCCCCACGCGCGCCGCAGATGGAAGATTGCGTCAGCCTGCGTCACCTCGGCTTGCTCGGCGACGACGGGAACGAGGGACCAGAAGAGCTTTTCCAGCTCAACCGTGGTCGGGTCTACGATCTCATAGATTGACATTGTTTGGCCTCTACATGCGTTGGCATGTGTTAAGGCGATGTTAGGAGAGTGTCAAGGTGCGGTTCTAGGTGGCGCGGTGACACAAGATGTTGTGGTTTGTGGCGTGGGTAGGCGGATTTCGGCCCTTTGGCCTTTCTTGTTACCCACTCTACCCAATACCTCTCCTATTATATCTATTGAGGTATTGGTTCTAACAACCAACAAAGCGCGAAGGCAGGAAGAACGCAGTTTCGAGGTATCGTAGCACTTCGCGACGGTCATCCGCCCCGAGCCGCGTCGCCGCGAACTACGCCGCCTCCCTGACCGCGTGCCACGCTGGCTCAGTCGCCGCAGCGAGCCTCCGCAGCGCCGCAGCATCGCGACGACGCAGCGCCGGCAGGATCAGCGCGCCATCGGCCTCCCACCTGGCCGCATCGCGTTCGGCGTCCTCGGCGTGGCGAAGCAATTGGGCGTGTGTCATGGCTCAGCCCTCGACGCGATGCGCTTTGGCGCACGAGACGGCGCAGCGCGCAGCGGCCGCCCAGAAGCGATCCCGCGTGGTGGCGAAGGTTCGACGCGCCGCAGCGGCTTGGCGCATCCAGTGTGCGTGGCTCGACATGGCTTGGTCTCCTAGCTGCGTGGCGCTGTGCGCCTCTGCATAGGGTCACCTTGACACTTAGCCACTATCACGTCAACACTCATGATATGGGATCGACGCGATTAGGAGCGATTTGATTTGGTTTCGATGGCAACGCATACGATTGATTGCGTTGTGTTAGGGTATTGAGTGGCGTCGCAGCGCTGTCGTGGCCGCCAGCGTGGCCCCTGGGGTGGTTGGCCCGCCGAGACCCCGGGGGCGGGGTTCGATAGACTTGGCGCTCTGAGCTGTAACGTGGCCCCGCGAACTACACACCAAAATCCCAAGCGACATAATATACTACAAAATATTATAGCAGATCACAAAGCACCGAGCCCCTTGACCAGCAAAGCCGGCAGTGTCACACCGACACTCAACACCGTGGACCAGGCCGCAAAACGGTTAGTTCAAAATTCACCTCGCTCGTTAATGGCTGTGCAACTGATTGGCGAAAAACTTTCAGTTGCTGTTTGGGGTCGTGAAGGGCGGGGGAAGTAGCGAGTATGCGCAATGACAGTGTTGGTGACTGTGCAAATCGTTGGAGCTCAAGCGCGGCTGCGCCGATACCAGTCCGGAGGGCGAAGTTCCTGCCGCTGCACTCACGAGGGTTTCTATGACCCCAAGACCGTCAGCCCGCCCAACGTCGGCGCCTACCTGAGCCGCGGGGCGGCCCAAGACTGCATCCTGCCGGCGCTGTTCACCGCGAGCGGCCGTTCCGCTTGACACGGCAGTGTCGAGGCGATACTTCCGAGGCTCACAGCGACACCCAGGTGTCGTCGCTCAGCTGCGGAGGCCGTCATGGGCCGTCAGATTTCGACCGGCGCCGAGGCGGTGGATGAGGCGTTTTCGGACGCTAAGGTAGTCGCGCCGAGCGACACCATCGACCCGACGCACCGGCTGCGCAACGTGCGGGCCATCTGGGCCGACGTGGCGGGCACCATCTCCGTCATCACCGAGGCCGCAGCGGCCGCGGCCGAGACTTCCAGCGGCGTTCCCCTCACGGCCGCCGCCGCGGTCCCCTTCACGCTCGGGGCGGGCGTGCCGTTGAAGCTGAACGTGGCCTATGTGCTGGCCACCGGCACCGCGGCCACCGGGATCAAGGCGCTGTTCTGATGGTCGCCGCGGCTCAGCAGGCTATGATTCTGGGCGTGGACAGCGCCGACGCCGACCAGGCGCGCGCCGTTCGCAGCGACTATGCCACCGGGCGCATCGCCGAGCTGCAGGCCAAGCTTGCCGCCCGCGAGGGCCGGCCGGGGTTCGAGCGCAACTCGCGGATGATCCGCGCGGAGATCGCGCAACTTCAGAAGCAGGAGGCCTGACATGGCCCGGTCCAGCAGCGGCGCGCCAGGCGCTGCCCAAAATGCGTTCGCGGGCATGTCGAAGGGCTCGGCGGCCTACCCCAGCAAGGGCAGTTCGTCCGACCGCGACAGCGCCGGCAACCCGCGTGAGGACGCCGCCGATCGCAAGGGCGACCAGATGCGGCCGATGAACGGGCCCGCGGGCAGCCTGAATGGCGGCGTGGACCGGCCGGTGGGCCAGGCCATGCGCAAGAGCCCTGGGCGCGACATGGGCCGCGGCCACATGGGCGACTGGGCCGACCGGGTGCATCCGGCGGGCCGCGGACGGGGCGCATAGCCATGTCCAATTTCCTCGACAACGCGCGCGAGGCGCTGGCGACCGCCGTCCCGGGGTTCGGGCAGGCGACCAAGGCGCTTCAGACCGCGAACACCAACAACGCCACGGCCGCGAGCAACGCGCAGCTCAAGTCCTATCAGGACAAGTACGGCCCGAACATCGGTCAGCAGCTGTACCAGCAGGACCAGGCGAAGGCGTCGAGCGCCGGCCAAGGTCACATGGGCGACTGGGCCGACAAGATGCACCCGACCAACAAGTAAGGGAGCGCCTGCGCATGTGGTTTTTCTCCAATCGGCTGAGCAACCGCCAGCTGCTTCTTGCAATCGACGAAAGGACTACGAAAATGAGCACCGAAGTTGACGACCTGAAGGGTGCGGTGGCGGCGATCACCACCGCCGTGGGCGACGCCTCCACCGCGATCAAGGATCTGAGCGCCAAGCTGGCCTCCGCCAGCTCCACCAACCCGGCCGACGTCGAGACCGCGGCGAACCAGCTGAACGCGATCGCCAAGGGCCTGGAGTCCGTCGTCCAAGCGGCCGGCGAGCCGGTCACACCGCCCGCTCAGCCGGAAACGCCGACCCCGCCCGCCGCCCCGGGTGATCCGTCGCCGGCCGTCGCCGTGGACCCGGCCGCCCAGCCGGCTCCCGAGCCCGCTCCGGCCACTCCGGCCGAGCCCGCCGCGCCCCTGTCGTAAGCCGCAAGCGGTCCACACACGGACCCATAAGCCGGCCTTGCGAAGCCCCGCCCTAACCGGCGGGGCTTTTCGCTTGACACTCTAGGGTGTCGCCACGATATCCTAGCGCATCATGGCAGGCGCACTACGACTCCCCGACACGGACGCAGACGGCCAGCTTTACCAGCACGTTGGCCGCTACGCGGGGCGTATGGTGCTGACCGCTTTCGACATGATCGGGGGCGTGGACCGCCTGGCGGACTGGGCTGACAAGAACCCCGGCGAATTTTTTACCAAGGTTTTTCCGAAGGTTATCGCCAAACCGCATGAGGTTGGCGTGTCGGAGGGCGTCGAGACCCTGCTTGAGCGCCTGGATGCGGCCGAGGCGGCCGTTCCGATCGAAGGCACCCACAGGGTGGTCAACGAAGGGGCTTGACGCAGTGTCAGTGCGCAGTATCATAGTGTCGCTGCCGCATAGCAGGCGGCCAGGGCCGTTGGTTTGGTCTCCACACGGCGCCCCGCGGCTCACCCCCCCAAGCCGCGGGGCATTCCTGTGAGCCAGATCGCGCTGGATAAGCTGCGGCACCTGCGCGGCAACCTCGCTGACATGGCGAAGGAGTGCCTGAAGATCAGGACCAAGGCGGGCACGTTCGTTCCGCTGGAGTTCAACCCGGGTCAGCTGATCGTGCATGCGGCGCTGGAGGCGCAGCGGCTGAATTTCGGGTGGGTGCGGGCTCAGATCCTCAAGCAGCGCCAGGGCGGCATTTCGACCTATATAGCCGGCCGCTACTACCACAAAACGTCCATGAACAAGGGCGTGAACACCTACATTTTGTCGCACGAGCAGTCCTCGTCGGACGCCCTGTTCAGCATCGTCGATCGCTATCAGCGCAACAACCCGTTCGCGCCCCACGTCGGGACGTCGAACGTCAAGGAGTTGGTGTTCGACCGCCTGGAGAGCTCCTACCAGGTGGCGACGGCCGGCGCCCAGGAGGGCGGCCGCGGCCGGACGATCTCGCTTTTCCACGGCTCCGAGGCGGCGTTCTGGAAAAATGCGCCGGCGCACTTTGCCGCGTCCGTCCAGGCCGTGCCGATGGAGCCCGGGACGGAGGTGGTCCTCGAAAGCACGTCCAACGGGCCCTCCGGCGAGTTCTACGAGCGCTGGCAGGACGCCGAGGCGGGGAGGGGCGACTATATCCCCATCTTCCTGCCGTGGTTCATCTCCCCCGAATACACCCGCGAGCCACCGCTCGGCTTCGAGCTCATGCGCGAGGCGGAGGAGGGCGAGGTTTCCGAGGAGGAGTACCGCGACCTCTACCAGCTGAACATGGGCCAGATGGCCTGGCGGCGCGCCAAGATCTTCGAGCTGCGATCGGCGGCCACCTTCAAGCGGGAGTATCCGGCCGACCCCATGGAGGCATGGACGGCCAAGGGCGACCATGAGCCGTTCATTGACGCGAACCTCGTGCTCCGCGCGCGCAAGCGCGAGCGGCAGGGCTATGGCCCCAAAATCCTCGGTATCGACCCCACCTCGGGCGGCGGCGACCGCTTCGTGATCGCCCTTCGCCAGGGCCTGAAAGTCCCGTGGGTGAAGCACCGGACCAAGATCCCGCCCGACGAGGCCATAGAGTGGGTGGACTCGGTCATTCAGGAGACGAAGCCCGACAAGGTGTTCATCGACGCGGGCGGCGGCGGCGTCTGGCTCATTTCGGCGCTCAAGGCGAAGCGCCGCGAGTACCAGACGCTCATTGTCGTGGTGAACTTCGGCGGTACGTCCCAGGCCAAGCTGGCCCGGCCGAAGATGCCGGGCCCCAAGAACCGCCGCGCCGAGATGTATGGCCGCTGCCTGGAGTGGCTGCAGCTCCCCGAGGGCGTGGACATTCCCGATGACCACGTAATCCAGAGCGACCTGACAGCCACCCGCCGCAAGCCAAGCCTCACCAACGACACGGTGTTGGAGAGCAAGGACGACATGAAGGCCCGCGGCGTGCGCTCGCCGGACACGGCTGACGGTATCGTGTTGACATTCGCCTCAACCGATTTCATCGAACAGACGCAGCAGGACACTCCATCGTCGCAGTTCGGCTTGATAGATCGGGCGCAGAGTGTTACCACGCCACTGCCGGTCTCCGACTTCGCGGGTGGCGGCGGCTCTTGGATGGGTTGAAATGCACGGCCCCGATGACCCCAAAAAGCGGAAGCCGAAGTTCGAGCTTCCCGAGGGCTACGAGAGCGAGGCGGAATTTCTCCGCGAGATGCGCATCCACTTTGATGAGGACGTGGGCGCCGACAAGCTGAACCGTGACGCCGCGATTGAGGATCTGCGCTTCGCCTGCGGCGACCAGTGGACCGACGATGTGCGGCTGCGCCGCGACGCCGCGCGCAAGCCCACCCTGACCTTCAACCGCCTGCCGGCCTTCATCGCCCAGATCGTCGGTCAGCGGCGCATGAACGAGACCGAAATCAAGATCGTCGCCGACGAGAACTCGGATGCGGCGATTGCGCGCGTGCGCGAGGGCCTGGTCCGCAACCAGCAGAAGATTTGCCGGGCGGATATCGCCTACGACAACACGCTGCAGAACACCGTCATCTGCGGGATCGGCAATTTCAAGCTCCGGCTCGACTACCGCGCGCCCGACGTGTGGGAGCAGGACATCTGCATTGACCCGATCCCCGACCCGCTGAGCGTGGTCTGGGACCGCATGAGCCGTGACCCGACCGGCCGCGACGCCAAACGCCTCTTCGAGACGTTTGCGGTGCCCAAGAAGGCGTTCAAGAAGGACTACCCGTGGGCGGTGCCCGCCGAGTGGTCCACGACCTACAGTTACCTGACCGACAACACCATGAACGGCTGGGTGACGGTCGATGACGTGCGGATTGTGGCCTACTGGCACATGCGCACGCGGCCGCGGGTGCTGGCCCTGATGCAGAACGGGAACACCGAGGACATCACCGACCGGGCGGAGGACCCCGACACCCTGTCGCAGATCGTCCAGCGAGACGATGGGACGCCCGTCATCCGCGAAGTCGAGATGCCCTTTGCGCAGTGCTACATCTGCTCAGCGACGGACATCCTTGAGGGCCCCTATGAGCTCCCGATTAGCCGTCTGCCGTACTTCCGCGTGCCCGGCTGGGAGGTGCGCGTGGGCGACTGGGGCCACCGTTGGGGCCTGGTCCGGTTCCTGAAGGACCCGCAGCGCCTGCACAACTACTGGCGGTCTGTGGTCGCCGAACGCCTGATGGCGACGCCGAAAGCCACTTGGCTGGCCACACAAGAGGCCGTCGCCGGCCGAGAGGCGGCGTTCCGCAACTCCCACCTGACTGATGACCCGTTGCTGGTCTGGAACGGGGAGTCCGGCGCGCCGCCGCAGCGCGTCGAGCCCGCGCAAATTCAGCAGGCGCTGCTTGGTGAGGCTGAAATCACCAGCCAGGATCTGAAGGACATCTCGAACATCCACGAGGCCAACCTCGGGATGCCCTCCAACGAGGTGTCGGGCGCCGCCATCATGGCGCGTCAGCGCGTCTCCGATACCGGGACGATCATCTACCACGACAACCTGAACCAGGCGATTGAGGAGTGCGGGCGCACCTTCAACGAGCTGATCCCGTTCGTCTTCGACACGCCGCGCATCCTGAAGATCCTGGGCCCCGATGGCTCTCAGGACACGGTCGCGATCAACGACACCGGCAACCCGCACTCGGTGGACATCACCTCCGGCCGCTACGCCGTCAGCGTGGTGACGGGCCCGAGCTACGCCACCAAGCGCATGGAGGCGGCGGCGTCGATGCTCTCGACGCTCAACGTCATGCCGCAGCTGGTCAACATCTTCGCGGACCTCCTGGTGGAGGCTCAGGACTGGCCGATGGCGGAGAAGATCGCCGAGCGCATCCGCCTGTCCATGGACCCGTCCATGCTCGACCCCAGCCAGGTCACGCCGCAGCACGCGGCAATCGCCCAGGCGAAGCAGCAACAGGGCCAAGAGGCCGCCCAGGTGCAAGCCGCCGGCGCCCAGTCCCAAATCCAGAAAGCGCAGGCCGAGGCCGCCATGAACATGGCCCGGGCCCGCAACTTCCTTGTGCAGGCCAGCCTGGCCCCGTCGCACGCCGACGCCCAGACGGCCAACACCGCGTCCCAGATCGCCGATCGGTCGCAGCGCACGAGCATTGAGGCCGCCAAGGCCGCGTCAGCAGGAGCCTAGTATGTCGAAAACCCCCCTCGCCGAGCAGGCCTCTGGCCTCATTTCCGAGTCCTTCAAAGACGGCGTGCTGTCCGATGGCGGCCCGACTGAGCAGGAGAAGGCCGCCGCGGCCGCCAATGCGCCGCGGAAAGAGGCCCCGGCAGCTGCTGAGGGCGCCGCGGAAAGCCAAGAGGAGCAGGACGATGAAGGTGGCGAAGGCGGCGCGGCCGGGGATGGCGGCCAGGAAGGCAGCGGCGAGGGCGGCGCTCAGGAAGGCGAAGAAGGGGAGCAGCAGCCCGCCGACGACGGCAAGGGCAAGGGCGCCGGCAAGAAGTCGGCCGCCGAGCGCATCGGGGACCTGACCGCGGCGCGACGCTCCGCGGAGCGCGAGGCTGACAGCCAGCGCACGCGCGCCGAGCGCGCCGAGGCGGAACTTGCGGCCCTGAAGAGTGGCAAGACGCCATTGACGACGCAGGATGACACTGCTACGAGTGATCCTGCTTCCCCTGACCCGTCGCAGTTCGACTACGGCGAGTTGGACCCGAAGTATATCGCGGCGCTGGCTCGCTACGAGACGGCGCAGGCGCTCAAGGCCCAGCGGGCCGAAGACGATAAGGCACGGCAGACCCAGGCCGCTGACGCGAGGCGTCAAGAACTGGGCACGAAGCAAGACGCGCTCGTGAAAGCCGGCGTCAAACTGCACGACGACTTCGACGAAGTCGTGATGCAGGGCGCCAAAGACGGCAAGTGGGAGCTCTCCCAGCACCTGGGCGAACTGCTTCTCGACTCCGAGTTCGGGGCGCAGATCGCCTACGAGCTCGCCAAAGACCCTGACGAGGCGGCCCGCGTGGCCAAGCTTTCGCCGGTGGACCAGGCCAAGTTCCTTGGCCGCCAGGAAGCGAAATTCGAGGCCGCGAAGTCCTCGCAGGGCAAGCCGCCCAAAGCTCCGCAAGCACCCCCGCCGCCCAAAACTCCGCGCGGAAACTCCGGTTCGAGCAAGACCGGCGCTGATTCTGAGGACTTCGCGTCCGTCGAGGCAGCGTGGAGAGGCGGCCAGTTCAAATAGGCCCCGCCAGGCTGCGCCTGTGGGCCGATGGAGGACACCATGTCCAACGTCTTTCTTAACGCCACCGAGTACGCGAACGCGATGCTCCTGCTGGCGAAGAACCAAATGGTCATGGGCCGCCTGGTCGATGGCAAGTTCAAGGATCAGGTGACGGACGAAAACGGTCTGATCATCAACGTGAAGCGTCCGCCCCGCTTCGTGGCCGGCCAAGGCGCTGCGCTGCAGGCCCAGGACATCGTGACTGGCTCGGTGAACATCGCCGTGAACCAATACACCAACGTCCACCTGCAGGTCGGCGACCTGGAGAGCGTGCAGAGCTTCAACGCCCTGATGCGCAACAGCTCGATGCGCTCGGCCGCGCAGACCATCGCGTCGCAGATCGACAGCTTCTTGGCGGGCCAGACGCTCGGCTTCAACGGCGTGGCCACGTCGGGCTTCTCCGCCGGCCTGAACAGCCCCAACCCGGTCAAGCCGGTGTCCACGGTGCAGATGCTCAAGTCCGCCCATACCCGGCTGACTGAGAACGGCGTGCCGATGATCGACGTCGCCGGTGTCATCGCCCCGGTCGATAACGAGCTGATCACGGGCGCCATGCTGACGAACTTCACGCCGGACGATAACCGCTCGGCGCTGGAGCGCGGCCGCGTGCCGATCGTGGACAGCGTGGACTGGTACGAGACCCAGCAAACGCCGTCCTACACCACCGGCACCCGCGGCAACGGCACCATCAACGGCGCCAACCAGAACGTGAACTACCGCAACGTCAAGAGCACCATGACGCAGGTGCTCAACGTCGCGGGCATCGGCGCCGCGGCTACGGTCCCGGCCGGCGAGGTGTTCACCATCGCAGGCGTGTTCGCCTGGGACTGGCGCGCGAACGGCGGCGCGGGCGCGGCGCTCCCGTACCTGCAGCAGTTCACCGTCGTGAGTCCGGCGGTCGCGGATGGCACGGGCGCCGCAGCGCTGACGATCTCGCCGCCGATTATCGTCCAGGGCACCAACGACGGCACGAGCGCCCTGGTCAACACGGCGTTCTCCACCGTCAACGCCGCGCCGGCCAACGCCGCCGCCGTGACGTTCCTCGGCGCTGCTTCGTCCAACGTCCGCGTCCGCTCGGCCTTCGTGAAGTCGGCCATTCAGATGGTCTCGGCCCGGCTGCAGACGCCGTTCACCGGCGTGGCGTCCTTCGCCACCGACCCGGAGACCGGCATCTCCATCCGGTACTGGCGTGGCTCCGACATCAACACCGGCAACCACATCCACCGCTGGGACACCATCTATGGCGCCAGCAACGTGGACGGCTTCATGGGGACGCGCGTCTGCGGCTTCTAAACCCCCTGAAGTAGCGTAGTGACACAGCGCCCGGCCATTGCTATGGTCGGGCGCTACTCTTTTGGAGGCCTGAGATGCGCAACGACATTCCGCAGCCGTCAGACAACACCCAGTGGCCGTCGTGGTTCTATCCGCCGGAGACTGACCCCGAATGCCCGGCTGACCACGGCCGCGTGTTCCACCGCCTGGAGGACGTGCCTGAAGGCTGGCTCGTCCATTGGGAGCTGCACGGCGTCAACCTGAACCGCGAGCCGCCTGCGGCCACGGAGATCCCGATGACACGTCGGGAGCTTCACGCTGAGCTCACCAGGCGCGACATCGAATTTACGCCGCAGACGTCCCGGTCGGAGCTGTGGCGGATGCTCCAAGAGGCGATCGAGGCCGAGCGCCTGGACGAAGGCGTGTAAGCCATGTCCACGGCGCAGGACGTCATCACCGGAGCCTATCGCGAGCTGAACCTGTATCCGATCGGCACGCCGATCCCTACGCCGCAGCTCAACGAGGGCCTGCTCCGGCTGAATGGCTTCCTGCGCGTCATCTTCGGCTCGAAGATGGGCGAGCTCCTGCAGGACTGGGAAGTGCCCTTCCAGCAGCGTACCGCGCCCGTGGCGGCCAACTACCCGCAGAACCCGTATCCGATCAACCAGGACGGCGCTTTCATGGGCCTGCCGCTCTCCGGCGGCTCAGGTTCGCTGTTCTGGCCCTACCCGCCCAAGAACAGCCGCCTGCTGTTCGGCGGCTCGCAGAACACCACTGTGTTCTTCCCCGAGCAGCCTGACGACGGCTCGCGCATGGGGCTGATCATGGGGGCCCTGGCCGCGCCAGGCGTGACCCTGACGCTGGATGGCAACAGCCGGACCATCAACGGCGCGAAGACGCAGCAGATCCTCATGCCGATGACGGGGGGCCAACGCTGGATCTACCGCGCCGACCTGGGCGATTGGCGGCCGATTGCGAACGTGCAGCTCAGCGACGAGCTGCCGTTTGACGAGGACATGGACGAGTATTTCCAGCTGGCCCTGGCTCGCCGGCTGGCGCCCGGCAACGACAAGACGATGAGCGCCGAGAGCCTGGCCATGCTCAAGGACGCGCAGTCTGCGTTCGCAGCCCGCTACAAGCAGGCGGGGACCACCACCTACGGCGCCGGCGAAATCCCGACGTCCTACGAGAGCTTCCTCTCCGGCCGGTACTGGTGGTGAGCCATGACCTCCGTCCCTCTCGGCCAGGGCGCCTATGAGCGCATTTCAGCGGGTGTCCCCGAGGTGGTTCTCCAGAACCGCTGGGTGGAGGTGTCGCCCACGAACCTGCGCGAGCACTCCATGTTGCTGTCGCGGCCGGGCACGTCGGCGCTGGTCAGGGCGCCCGCCATCAACGCCGGTACGTTCGCCGGCCTGGGGCCCATGCGCGGCCAGTTCTTCTTTGGCGGCCTGTTCGACGACAGCCTGTTCGTCGTCTGCGGGAGCAACCTCTACCGCATCCACCAGGACATGACCGTCACCCACATCGTGGGGGTGGTCAACGGCACGGGGCACCCCGAGTTCGCCTGGCAGAAGGGCGCGGGCTTCGAGCGCCTGTTCCTGTCGGACGGCCTCCTGCTGCAGTTCTACGCCGGAACGACGCCGGCCAAGGGCACCCTGACCCTCACGGGCGCTGTCGTGCCTGGCACGGACGTGTTCCAGATCGGCGGGGTCTACTACGGCTTCGGGACCGGCTTCTCGGCCGCGGACAACGGCACCGCGGCCCACCCGTTCCTGGTGAACCCCACGTCGCAGGCCAGCGTGCTGGACCCCATGGCGCAGCTGGTCCTGGCCATCATGGATAGCGGCGTGCCCGGCGTCGATTACAGCTCGACGATCGGCGGCCCCAGCACCGTGGTGACGGCGGTCTCCAACGAGCCCACGACGACGTCGGTCACGTTCTCCTCTATCGCGCTCAACGCCGGCGCCAACACGATCTCCACGACCGTCACCGGCGGCACGCATTTGGCGTTCAG
>Ga0070730_10003132_pt1 | contig 14913 bp, 23 predicted proteins | sample Coa_R1_3_FD_66447 | JGI IMG/M metagenome (GOLD analysis project Ga0070730, IMG submission 66447) | Surface soil microbial communities from Centralia Pennsylvania, which are recovering from an underground coalmine fire - Coalmine... | ecosystem: Environmental > Terrestrial > Soil > Unclassified ...
GGGTTCATGTTTCGCCGGGGCAAGCGCATCGGATATTCAATCGATCTGCAAACGATTTGCTGTTTCTTGTGATATCGCAGCCGCCGTCGCACGATGATCGATCGTATACTGACCGTTCTGAGCTGTAAAGGGCGGAGTTTCATAGCCTACGTACATACCCTTCACTGTGGGTTTCTTAGGGTCGCTGCCATCTACTACGAAAGTAAACGGAAGGCTCTTCAGTAGTCTCTGCTTGTCTTCGCGGTCGAGATCGTGCCACCGGTTGAGCGGCTTAGCAAGTTCGGCGATCTCTTCAGGGCTCCATATAGGCACCCTTTTTGTGTGCTCATCCAATACTTTCCTTGCCTCTTGAGTTTCTCGGTCGATCTTTTGCAAGCGGCTGTCTCGTTCCTCTTTGCCGATGACGCCTTCAACAGCCAAGTCAACGACTCGCTGGCGCTTCTGGACGAGAGAATCGAGGAGCGCTTGCGCTCGCTCGCAGTCTTTCTCTGAATATCCAGACTCTAGTCGCTTCTGCTCAGCTTTGAACACTCTTTCTAGCCAATGAGAGTTGCGGAGATGACTTGCGACTTGAAAATCTAAGACAAATTCAACGCGCTCTCGCAGAAGGTAGCTCGTGCCGCACAGCGGTTTACCAGTCTTTTTGTCTTTGCGTTTTTTGTTGCTGCAAAAGTAGTAGAAGTGACCTCTTTTAGCTTGGGGTTGAGTGCGCAGCAGAGCACCGCACGTGCCACAGAAGAGTTTATGCGCGTAAGCGAAAGCCCCGATTTGTGTCCGCTTTTTCAGGTTATTCGTTTGCTTCGCGGCGATCAGAGACTGAACTTTTCTAAATTCAGCTTCTGATACTAAACCCTTTTCAATAACTTTCCTGGGTGGGATAGTCTTCTCTGGCGGACGAGTGATAGAGCGTTTATCACGAGATGGCTTGCCTGTCTTTTTGTCACGACGGACTCCAGCGGGACTCTGATCTCGCATCTTGTCTAGCACGTACCAGCCCATGTAGATCGGGTTTTTGAGCATGAGTTTTGCAGTAGTTCGAGCAACGCCAAGGTACTCTGCGTGCTCGCTATAGTTTTGGTTACCAGCAAGGAACCGCTTGAAGACTTGCTTCACTTTCGCGGCTTCTGGCTTGTACCAATAGCGAAACTCAGCCGTTTTCTTGTTTTCTTCATAGCCTACGCCGTAGGGCAGAGAGTGCTGCCCAGCTGTCCACTTGCCCTGCTTTCTCCTCTCTTCCTTGCCGCGCCATGTTCTCTTTTTGAGCTTTCTCCTCTCATACGCGCTAATAGCGCTATGAACGTCACCTTGCAAGCTCCCTTCGTCATCATTGAAGTCCATTACTCCTGTAGGTAAGTAAAAGACTGTGTTGGTATCTGCGAACGTCTGCAAGATAGCCCCATCCCTTTTGTTCTCCGGGCGCGTGAGACGCTCGAATTCACACGCAACCACTCCACTAATGTCAGGGCGCTCGATAGTCTTGAGCATCCGCTGAAAGTCCTCATTCCAGAGCACTTCAGCGCCGCTGACATCAATCAACTTGACGGTCTCAACAATTTCAAGGTCATACTTCTCCGCAGTTGTTTTGTTAGTAGCTCGCTGCGCCGGAAGCCCTGCGCGGTCATCTTCAGCCTGCTTCTTCGTGCTGACACGCAGCAGCTCGATCACTTTTTTCTTTGTGTCACTCATTAGCTGCCTCTTTTCTTCTTCGCGTCGATCTCTCGAAGCGCATCGAGCAAAGCAGCTCCCTCTGGATCGTCATCGCTAGATGGCGCTTGGCGCTCTGCGTCAGTAGTAGGACGACGGAAATCCAGCCGCAGCACGTCTTTCGGTAGTAAGAGAGGCAGCCGCTCGATGGGCTTTTGCCTAGTGGATTTCTTCTTCGCCATACTCATATCCCTCTCAAAACAAGCCTGATAGCCAAGTAGAACAAAATTATCCCACAAGCCGGCTCATGCCAGATAGTGCAAGCGCAGAGAGCGCTCATTAGCAGCGCCATACACAACACAAATTCAATTGTTCTGATTAAACTAAAGTCAGCCATGTTCGACCTCCAGTGTCGAATGCTGGTTAGGCTCAGCGCAGTGCTCGTAACACTGCGTTGAGCCGGTTAGTTAGAGCTAAGACGAGCGAGCAGCGGGCTCTTCAGAGCGCGCGAGATCGTGTCTGGGTGCACTTTGAACTTGCGGGCTATGGCTGGATAGCTCAGCCCTTCGGCCCGCATCTGCGCGACTTTCTCTTTGTCGAACTGGCACAGAGAGCGGGGGCGTCCACCAAACTTGCCCTTGGCTCGTGCTCTTGCCAGCCCTGCTTTTGTCTTCTGGCTGATGTCTTCGAGGAACATATTGGCAATTTCAGCAGTGACTGCCACGACGATGCGGCCATAGGGCGTGCTCGTGTCGAGATACTCTTGCTGAAGACTTTTCCAAGCAACTTCATACTCTGACAACTGATTAAGGTATAGGAGAGCCTTAAAGGTACCCTCTCTCGTCAGCCTATCGAGATGCCAGAACAGCAGCAGCTCGAACTTGTGAGCTGCTGCGTCTGCGAGCATCTGCTTGAGCTGCTTACGATTGGCTTTCCCTCCAGAGCCAGTGTCCTCGTATGTCGCAACGATCTTGTGCCCATGCCCATCACAGTACTTGCGGAGATCGAGCAGTTGATTTTCATTCGTCTGTTCTGCGGTGCTGACGCGTGCGTATAGTGCCACCTTCATAGTTCGTTTACCTCCTCCTTTTTCTAGCTATTGCTTCCACATGCCAAGCGTCTTGGCTACTGCAATCGTGCTGCGGCAGTCGCTGAACAACGTTGCGATGGCTGAGCGCCGCTCTTTGACTTCACGCGCTGAGCGCCCGCTCTTTATGAGCAGTTGGTCTAACTCGCTGATCGTCAGCTCGCCATTGCGTCTGACTACTACGCGCCTGACTGCTTCGCTGATGTTCATGCCCGTTTGCGCTTTCACTCGCGCTACTCTCTGCTTCAGTGTGGCTTGCTTCATTGTCTTTCCTCCTTAGCGTCAGGTAATCAACGCTGCGTCTATTGTCATTCCCGTTTCGGGAATATGTCAATGCAAATTAGTTCTATTTTGCGGGTGTCAGTTCGCCAGCAAAACAGAGCATTCGATGACCGCATATTCTCTAGAGCCAGAACGCCGGAAAAGAGGAGACGTTTTTGCGGGAGTCGGCGCCGAAAAGACGATCTTCGCGCACAGTCAGCACGCTCACGAGAGCAGGGCGCAGAGCCGTCTGCGTCCGGCGCAGAGCCGTCGCTGAGGGCTCAGTCGACAGATATGCTCAAGCGCGCATGCACGCGCACGATTAACCGAGATCGAGAGGAATGGTTAGCGACGAGCAATGTCGAATATCTAGCGCGAGGGTGAGCAGACAGCCTGTTTTTTGACGTCTTCAGCTCTTTGCTGTCGCACTGATAGCAGTGTTTAGCCATGAGCGTAGCCAGATCAGACTCGCCATAGACCCGGGGGAGCAATCAGAGAGCAGCCAAAGCTTCTAAAGCAGCGTAGAACTCTCGGCGCGCCTCATTACGCTTTTCTTGCAGTGCTGTCCATTCGGGCGGCAAGTAAGCTGCCGCGCCCGAGCCATAAGGGTTGGCGATGGCTCCTGCTTGGTCCATCGTCAGCTGGTTGCTCACTACGTACTCACGAATGCTTTTCTCGCACTCTTGCAGCTTGGCATCTGCCTCTCGCACCTTTTGGTTAGCAAGAGTGACGCGCTCTTCTTGTGTCGGCTGCGTCTCAAGTTCTTTTGTCTTCGCCATTAACGTTCTCCATTCAAAAAAAAAACGGGTCAGAGGAAGAAGGAGAGAACCCTCTGACCCTTGCCTGAGTGCTCCATCCACCATCAAGCAAAACTTACTTACCAGCGCAAATAGACACGAGATCAACGAGATGACGTTCTGCTTCTGCTTCGTCGCCCTCGTCGAGCGCTGATAGACACTTTTTGAGTGGCGACGAGGGCAGCGCGTCTATGCCTCGTCGCCAACCAGCCCTATTCGCTGCTTTGACATTCAGCGCTTGCTGCATGAATCGCTTTCGCAGCTCTGGCTTGCGAGAGGGCGGCGCTGGAAAGTCTTTCATGAACTCTTGGAACTCGACTTCTTGTCTTACAGTAGGGACGATGAGCTTGCTAGGCTCTCGGTTGATAATCTTCTCTACCGTCGAGTCCAAGCTCTTCGTCAGAGTCTCTAGACTGTCGTCTGTGAATTGTGCGCTTTCGTAATCTTCGTCTTCAGGGCTACCAAGGAAGATATCCGTTAGTCCTGGCGGGACGATCCTACTAAGCTCATCTCGTTGAGATTGTTTCACTGCTGGCCTCCCTTCGTTGGAATGCTCACTGGCGTGGGCGTAGCTGGATGCGGCACTCCAGTTGGCTTACTTGCGGGTGATGGCATCCCGCGCTGCGGCGGTATTCGCTGCGGCGTCGGGAGCGGAAACGATAGTGACTTCATTTTGATTCCCTCCTCTCTTTTGTTTCTTGATCGGCTGGCAGAGCAACGGCCATAGATGCGCAGAACTTCTGGATGAGCCGTTCCTTTGCGTTTCCTGGCGTTGACTCTCGGTACTCAGTGACGCTGGCTTTGATCGCGACTAGCTTTCCCTCGCAAACTTCGACTAGCAGTCGAGAGGCTGGAACGTTGCCATTCACTGCTAGCTTCACTAGTTTTTGCGCGATTACTTCGGCATTGGTTAGCCCTGTCGCTTCGTCTATCTTGTCTAGCTCTTGCCGGCACGCTCTGCTGAGCGCACCAAACTTTGTTCGGCCAGATGGATTGCCACTCTGCCCAGGCTGCCACGGACGAAGGTTTGTCAGGCGCGGATCATTTGGGTCCATGAGTGAACTCCTTGAGCAGACCTTGCTGAAGAGCGGGCGAGAGGATAGCGACAGAGTAGCTCTTGCCACCCGCTAACACGACGCTTGGCGCCTGAATTGCTTTTGGATTGTCTGCTAGTAGGAAGCCGCGGATGACTAGCTCTTGATTGCTGTCGCCTGTGAAGATCAGACTGAATCGCCGGATGCCAGAGGCCTTGAGTGGTTTGTCATCGAAGGCGACTCTCAGCGAAAAATTCACTTGTAAGTAACTACTTACAATTTATTTGTGAAGCATGTCAAGAGAATTCTTTGTGTGAAACTAAAACCAGATTATTGCTCGTTCCTCTTTTCCTGCGCATGCCTCTCTCTGAATTTGCGAACAAGCTCTGCATCTAAGACAGGTTGATTCTTGTCAATCAACTCAGCAAGTTTGTCGGCATCGATGAGAGCTTTTAGAGCAGGATAGTCGTCAACATACGGTGCTCTGAACGTCATTTTCAGAAATTTGTCGATGGTTTCAGGCTTTTTGTCGAACAGTGTCAGCAAGTAGTTAGGCTGATCTTTTTCGGCTTCAGTTCCTAGTCGCTTCCAACCAAACAGGAATTGGATAGGATCGAGCTGCATTGCTAGATTTGTGATGGGAAACTTATCGAAAATTGAAGGCGGATCTTCAGGCGTTATGAAACGCAAACGCAGCTGCTCTGTTATAAATGCCTTCATCGAAGCGAGATCAGAACGAAGCTGCTCCGAGATATCTTTCTCCTCCCATCCTAAGAGCATAAGAGTGTAAAGCTCTGACGAGCTTTCGAGGAATATCGTTCGCAGAAAGCTTTGTACTTCGTGACTATTTCTGATCGACTCTAACGTTTTGCGGGTACACCGTGTAGCGATGAATAACTCGAAGGCATCAGCAGTCCAAAACGACGCCACCTTCGCCATACCTCTACAAAGACCTCGTGCAGTCTCTAACTGAAACTCTGAAAACTTCATGTCAATCTGATGCATGAAGTGCCATCTCTTGAAATCTTCCTTGCTGAGTCGTAGGAACACGTCTTCAAATTGCTTTTTGGTATCTTCTTCAGATGCTTTCTTGATCTCCGACAGAAACTTGTTAAACTCTCTTTGGCTAAATAGTTCAGCCGGAACTCTAAACAAAAAGTACTGTCTAAAAAACCGAGGGTGGAAGATTCTCTGCTGCTTTTCCGCCTCTTCCGCACTCTGCTTTTGTCGCGTGATTCCGTCCTGAGCGTCCGCATAGAGAGGGAACAGAGTCGCTAACAGCAAAAACACATACCGTCTGTCCAGTGGAACTTGTTGTTTCAGTTCTTCGTAAAATGTAGTGCGAGCCTCGAGTGCTTTTTTGTCGTCTAAGAAATCGAGCCGTTTCGGCCATGTCTCGAATATCGCACTCATACCATAGTCATAAAAGTATTCTCCATGAACATAGATCGATTCATACAATGGAGGATAGATGTCTCTTATAAGTTCTAGAGTAATAAAATCTTGGAAGTTCACCTCTCCCTCTACGATTTGCAGAGAGTAACTTATCTTGTTCGCAAAGAGCTTGAGGCGTCGCAGAGTTGTGAAGTACTGGCTCGCCCCGCTATCCCAGAGACGATCGACGTGTTGTGAGAATTCAGTACTCACGAAGTCCTCTCTTGATATTTTTCGCGAATTCGCACCATCTTTGCCTGGAACAACTCTTTTAGCGTAGTCGAATCAATCGGCGGTAGGGCTACCCTGGTTTGGAAGAACTTCTCAATAAACTTATCAGTTTCCTGAAATTTGCGCGTCGTCTTCAGAATAGATGCAAGCTCGCCGATGTCAAAACAACATACAAATGTAACTCGTGACAGTTCTTCTGAACCTCGCAGGATCTTGAAAATGGTCTCCAATTCCCTAGCCTGCATCCTGTCTAAATCATCGAGGACTACAAGGATTCTTCTTGGCATCTTAGCGATATAGTCCACTAAGCTCTTGATACGTCCGTCCTGTGATGCATCTTTAAACAGCTCTTTCAACGCCTCACCTTTAGGGATCACGTTCAAAAGAACTCTCGCATATTGCACGAAGCTCTGACTTAATCCAGAAACTATGTAATCACGTCGAATCTCGGCCATTATGCTAGAAAACAAAGACAAGACTAGTCCAGTTGAATTCTCTGGCAGCCAAGGACTGAACTTGACAATGATCGGGCGTTGCTCGCTATCGAGTTTTCTTAGCTTACCGATAGCAAGATTCAGAGCGCTAGTTTTACCAGCTCCGTAGTTTCCGGTCAGTGCAATGACTGATGGACGCTCGCGAATAATGGTGTCGGCTATGTAGTTGATGATCTCGTCTCGTCCCAGTAAGTCTTTGCCATTTTCCAGTAAGGGCAGATCGGGATCTGTTTCATAAGTATCTTGTTTGGGATGAGCAGTCGATGTATGCGAAAGCTGAGATAAGGCGGAACTGAGATATCCTGCAGCAATAAGAACAAGCAAACCGCTCATCACGTGATGCCATTCAAACAAAACTATCAAAGCACTGCAGGCAAGCGTCCAGGTCCAAAATTGAAGCTCAACGAGACCAAGTCGGAGTGAACGCCACAGCTTAGGTAAAAATTCACAAAACAGAATGAAGAAAGCTGGAATGGCAATCAATGCAAGATATACCCACAGATGATGCGGCCGATAGAGCACGTCAAGTCGGTGAGCTTGTAAACGAACAAAGTCTGAGCCCACCTTCAGCAGTGGCGTAAAGACGACAGTCCCTAAAGCCAGAGCAGTACTCACAAGCACTACTTTTGCGATGTCAGGTCCTAGTCTTTTGATTCCAGCTAGTGCGCTGCGTAGATAGTTCCACATGTTGTAGCTGAAAAGAGAGCTTTCTAAGCAATTCGATTCCCAGTATATTCGCTTTCACGAAGAAGGTACTCATTTATCCGGTACGATCCGTGACCAGATTATCCGTGCGAGCTGAATGCTTTCTGCAACTGCGTTATAGAGCTTAGGCGATGACTTGATGTCGTCTCGTGCAGTCCGCACTGCACAGATGATCGAGGCTGCTATCAGAATCGCAATATTGTCTCTTTGGTCAGCCATTGTGGTATCCTATGGCGAAGTTAAAGCGAAAGTCAAATCATTTGGGATAAAAGTCCATAATGGCAACAGCTCCGAAACCGGCGACCGATTCTACGATACAGCGACCACATGTCCCTTGGGGTGTGCAGCGACCCAGCTATTTCAGATGCCAGAGGATTTTGCGTGAGCTCCGAAAGTTTCAGGACTTAATACGTTATCGGGAACGTATTGATGTAGAGGAAGCCCTGCCTTTGAATACGTTACTTCCTAAACAGACACAAAGTCTTACAAACAACTCGTGGAAGACCCAACAAGTTATAGATCGAGAAATACAGCGTTTGCAAATATTTGTTGAGTCCTCATTGTTTGTAATGGGTGTTCCTCTTGAAGTTTCATTCAAGCACACGGAATGGGATCTCGAACAACAGAAAGAGGTGACCGAAACACATAGATATAACCTCATAGGAGACTACTATCAACTGCAAAGAGAAAATAGACACGTCCATGAACTCATAATGGAAGCTCTTGAGATGGGCATAGGGCAATACCAATTGCGATCTGATAGAGCAAAATACCAGCTCGTTAGCCCTATTGAATGGATAGCGTTCACCCTTCGACTGCCAATCGAAATCTTTGAAAGAGCTGGCTTTCTTACAACCGAAGAGCAGCATTCTAAGTTTGTCTCTGTTTATGAAACAGTAGCTCGGTTACTCGTACTTTTGATACTCGGAGGTGTCGCAACTAAGTTCGGTCTAAAGCCTATTTGGGGATCAAGTTCTCAGCTTCATCAAGTGAGACGAAGCTGACTTATTCCGCCTCGGCTAGTTGCACGATGGCGCAGGTTTTACCGCTGTAGTCTTTGCTGTTGCGCTCCATGACAAAGTTCCAGCGTTTGCGGATAGCAAAGCCGCCTTGCGTACTGGACTGGACTTCGTATTGATAATAAACACGCGGATTCTTGTAGGGCTTGCCATTGGCTTGATTCATAAAGCCATGTTTAACTTCGTCGAATTCTCGTACATCAAAGAGCTTCTTCGGTGACACTCCCGGCTTCCAGTATCTGATAACGCCAGTGTCGCCACGTTGCAGACCAACTAAATAGCCAAAAGAGTGTTCATAACAATCATCCTTCAACTCAGCTTCGGCAACCTCTGTTGGGCTTGGTTCGCTTGGAACTAACGTAAGCATAGCTATCAATGAGATTAGGCCGCCAAGTAGAACTAGAACGATAAGAAAAGTCTTCATAACTTATCCTCTGGTTATAACCAGTATGGTTTTGGCTAGAGTATCAAGACACTGCTAGATGTGCAAGACATTCAGAAGCAGGTTGGGGCTAACATCCGTGCGCTGCGCCGGAAGCGAAAGTTATCGCAAGACATATTTGCGGAACGCTCAGGCTTGCACAGGGCGCATGTAGGAGAGATTGAGCGCGGCGAGAGCAATGTGACGATTCAAACCTTGAAAATCATTGCTGATACGCTAGGCGTAAAAATCGTGGATTTAGTCAGAAATCTTTGAGGCTCCCAAAACAAGCTGCAAGTGCATTCGACTTCACTGCTTTCCGGATAAAGCGGCTCACAGCACTTGCAGCGCTACGCCGTTCGTTGAGCAAACTTGCTCTTGTACTTTCCTCGGCACGGTTCTACTCTAACTGCATCATGGACTTATCGAAATACCCGCTAGACAAACTGTCTTCGTTTATCGCAGCGATCATCCCGGGCTCTATTGCTATCTTGATTTTTGCACTTGCTAAACCAGGGATCTTTACATGGTTTGTTAACTTAGGCTTTCTAGGGTACAACACTAAGCTGACACTTATCTTAGCAGTGGCTTTCGTGATCGGAATCAGTATGACGACTTGTTTGAATGCTCTTCTCGGTGGATTGGGAGGCGTGATCGTAGGTTTTACGTACAAGCATTCGTTTCAGTACGACGTTGCACCGTGGCGAGACCCGCAGTGGCGCAAACTTGTAAAAGAACAGTTGGGAACGCGCTCTCCAAATGACTCTTTTATGATTTCAGAATTCATGCTCAATTTGCGGCGTAATCTGATTAGTTCTCTTCCAGAAGCACAGCGCGTGCAGGCAGTCAACAATCTAAACGCCGAGACGATTGCAAGCCGCACAGACGACGCCAACTGGCAGCAGTGGTACGACCACTACCATTTCATGATCATTAATCAGTCCGGCAAAGAAGACTTTGTTTGGCGTGTGCACAATGCTCTAAGGCTCAATTTAGAAACTAGCGGAATTTATACTTTGATAAGTGCCGCAGTAGTACCGAGCGTCAGGCATTGGTGGTGCATGACGTTTGCTTGTGTGTGGGTCACACTGTTTTTTGTAGAAGTGTATACAGAATGGAGAAAAGCCGCAAACAGATGGCTGACACTGAATGACCAAATCAGATACTTATCTCTAACTGACCTTAAGAAAGCACTCTCAGAACAAGCTGCTGCCGCAAGTTGAAGGTGGCTATGATTACCCACAGGTTTTTGGACTGAAAGGTTCTAAGTGACCGATTGGATACAAGTTTCGATGCTGTGCGTTCAGAGTCTCGCCTTTATTGGCCTCATTTGGTATGCAATCGAGACAATGAAAATCCGGCTGGCTGCGCAGCGGCAAGTCGAGGCTTCGCTGGATTTGGTAAAAGCAGCCACGGCGCAAGTAGAGGGGATGTCGAAACCGTGTCTTACACTTTGGGGTGATCTGAGAGATGGCAATGACGTCATTCTTGAAATGCACAGGGCTGCCGGTAATATCGTTGCCCGAGCCGACCAAGGCAGCTATGTTGTCCAAAATATCGGAAACGGCGTTGCACTAAATGTCCGCTACCGCTTTACTAGGCCTAACACCCCTGATCGCCCTCGTGACATGCGCTATGTTCCCAACATATTTCCGACTATGAAGGTGACACTCGTTGAAACGCTAGGCGGCTACAACACTGAACATGCAGTCGCATTCGACTATGAAAGTATTGGCGGAAGAAGATATCGGACGACAATTCAGCTTAACCACCACGTCATTACTGCATTCGTTTTTGAGGAAGTCAGAAACTAAACCGATTAGGAAATGCAACAGAAGTTATGTCTAGAATAACCCTAAGCGACTTTAGCAGCGCAGGCTCATCCCACCTTAAGCCATCCGATAGAGAGTTCCCGCCCTGGCGATTCGTTCATCCGTGCCAGCGTGACGCAAACTCCGACAGCGTTTCTTTTCATGTGATCCAGCATGACTTGCCAATGGGAGGTCGGAGGAGCAGGATATGCGAAGATCAGAAGGTAACGATTCGGCTCTTGGGTAGCTACCAACTTCTGCACATCAGGTGGGAAAAAGCGTTTAGGGTCTCGCGCATACCAAGGTAGGTCCCACTTGCAATTCTTTTGTTTACGACAGAGTGCCGTTTTCACTTCGATTGCTCCAGCAGTATTCGCAAGCCTGATGCTGAAGTCATATTTTGTTAGTCGTCCGGGTATGCGGCACTCCCGTGCCCATGATGTGACCACTCCTTGTTTCGTGAGCTGATCGAGGAGCCAGATGATCTCTCCTTTCCACTAACCTTCAGTCTGGCTCTCCGCTTGGCTGATTGCAACAATTCTGTCTAAAGATACCGCTGTAAAGAAATGAGCGGTTATAGCGTCCACAATGAATGAAAAAGCCATCACCGCAGTCTCGGAGCAGCAGCTAGCTTCACTGTTTCCTTTATCTTGTCGTATTGAACGTTGGTAACCCTTTCAGCGTAATGCTGTCCACTAAGGCCATCGGTAATTCTTAGTTTGATCGTTGCGTCTTGGTAGGTGCCCGGTTGCAACCCTTTCACATAAAAGCGCGCCCAACACGTTTTATGAAGGCCGTAGGTCAGTGGCTTGGTAGCTGTGATCGTTTCGTCTATCAGCGGTTCGTTCCAAAGATTCACCTGCCCAAGAATCTCTTCTCGTTCCGTATAGAAAGCCTTGTCGAGCGGGGCAAAGAGAAACTTACCAGTAAAGGATTCCACAGGCCGAGTAACACCGGAATCGAGCGTGAGCACCGCGTCTATGGTAAGTTCCAAATTTTGAATCGTAGTTGGTACCTGTCTCAAGTTTTCTAGACACAATTCGAGTGTCACGATGGAATCGGAAGCCTTGATTATATTCGTGTTGTTTATTGTGATGCAGACTTGGTTACTGTAGGCAGCTCTAATGTCGCATTTGATCTCTGGCTTGGCATTCTTCGCCTTCTCGTCCAATAGTGCTTTATGTTCCTGAATCCATGCGATCACAGCAGAAATCACAAATGCGATGTGAACGGATGCCCAGAAGAGTTTGGCTTCAGTAAAACGAGAGGGCGCTACCAGCGCAAGATACTCCCTTAAGACTGAGAGCACGCCACTCATTAGACCGATCGAGAGCGGAACGATTCGAAGCCAAGACCAATAGCTTTTGTTTTCGGACACGATTACTAGGGTAGCAGTTGCGAACGTTCTTTGACCAAGGCTATTTTTCTTTGGCTTATACTCAAGCCAAATGCCACTTCCTAACATTCAGATAAACATCACTGCCAACATAGTTGCTGCTTATGCTGCGTTAATGTCTACGTGTACAGGTGCGGTACAGCTATTCAACTTCCTACGTGACCGTTCAAGAGTTCGAGTAAAGGTCGGACACAAAATGCAAATAATGGGTGACCCTCGATATAGAGACAAGACGCTGACCATTGTGACGGTAATAAATGCCGGCAGACGACCCGTCACGATTTCGACAGTGGGAGCAACTTGCCTACACCCAACACCTAACTTCATAATTGTAGAGTGTCAGCCCTCACTCCCTTATGAACTAACTGAAGGCAAGAACTTGATAGCGATCTTACCAAACGATGCAAAAGGGCCAGACTTGTCACGAGTTGCGTCATGGGAAGCCTGGGACGCAGTTGGCAAGGCATATCGGCTACACGTTGCGCCATGGCACAGGAGATTTCTGTCTCTTAGAGGTCTGCGCCGCGAATGGCGGCAAAAAAGCAAGAAGACAGAGCCATCTGTACGTAGTCCTCAGTAGCTAATTAAAATCCGCTCGCCATTCTCTCCAGGCTCCCAATCGCACTCTGCTGCGAGCGCTTGCCGGACTCGCGCTAGCCATTCTTCACTGAAGCCAGCATCCCGAGAGAGCCGCGTGCCTCTTTCTTCCTCTAACAAAGCAGCTTGCCTCTCTCGTGCTTCGATGGATTCGAGCAGCAGCTTGTTCCTGAACCGTATGCCTCTGATCTCCAGAGCGAGCGCGGTTGTCTTGAGCGCAGCTTCTTTGCGCTGCGTTTCCCAGCGCTGAGCCTCAATCTTCTTCTGCTCTCTCGCTTGCTTGCGCCGCGTCTTAGGCTTCTGTAGTTTCTCCTGCTTCTGTCGCGCCCGCAGCTCCTCTTGCCGCTGCGCGAGCGCTTGAGATGCCCTCGATGGCACGACTGCTGTGACATTTGTGAGCGGTCGTGGCATAAGCGTCGTGATCTCGCGCGGCAGCAGCAGCTCGCGCCGCTCAGCGCCGGACTCTACGCGATTAACAGCTATTGCACGCGACACTGCGAGCAGCTCGTTACGCTCGGCTGCTTTGAAATCTTTTACTAAAGTTCGCTGGATGGCTGGAAGCTGAGGCTTAGTTGCGCGCAGTGAATCAACCTGCCGCTGCTCTTCGACACTCAGACGCTCTACTTGCCTCGAACGTGCTCGCGCCCTGCGCTTTTCAAATATAGGCACTTCAACGTCTAGCATGAAGAGATCAAGATTGTGGAGATCGTAGTCATCTATGTCGCTATTCCTATTTTCTGCATCAGCGGCTTTCAAAGCGTAAGGTACAGCAGCTCTATGAAAATCGAACGGTCGGATATCGACAGCCTTGTCCGTGTACAGACGCCCTAACATCTCTTTCAAGTAGTCCCTAAGCCATCGAGTATCAAGTTGGACGTAACAGGCAATGCACAGGTGGCTGTTAGGTGATGGTGCGCTCTCGTAGCCAATCACAGCCCCCACGGGCGCTCGATGTTGCTTCTCAATTGCTCGGACAAAACGTTTCACTCTGCTGCGCAGCTGTGGCATCGTAATCGTGTCACCACCTGGGCAGAGGCTGATGAACAGCTGGAAGCGAACGCCGTGAAACTTAGCTGCTAACCATGTGGAAAGACTAGATGGCGGGCCATCTTCAGACTGGAATGCGCGAAGGCCCCATTGGAAGGGACTGCGGGCTTGGTATTGGAATGGCATTTGGCAGTATGCTCGTGTTCTCTTGGCAGTATGCTCTCATGTGAAAATGAGAATTATGATTGTGAATTTAAGCGCAACTCTGTCCTCTGACTTGCGAATAATTCTCAAGCCTAACCATCCCCAGCCAGATATTCCACTGCAACTGGGCTTCATGTTGTACTAATCCAAAGGCTGTTGAGCGAGCACACTGCCAAGTGAGAGACTCTCAAGCAGCCTTTGGACTATCTCTTGTGGCGAGCACATCTTGGCACTGAGTCCGTCGCAGCTCAAGCCACTCTGAGACTTTGATTCAATATACCGCCGATGAGATTCGCAATTCGCAATATAAAGTGCAGAATTTTTTTCAGATCGTCAGTCTGCTGTAGAAATGGGTTAGGTGCAACAAAGTCTTCGCGCCTCTCCTGCTTTGCTCCAGAATATCTCAACGCGCGGTCTTTTGAGTCAGAAGGTTTGTACATGCTAGTTGCCAAGAAAGGGCAATTATCGTTTCTGTAAATCGACTCCAAAGTCATAGCCACTAGTAGCCATGCCGAATGCAATGAGATAGTAACGCACTGCCTCATAGCTCGGGATGCTAGTTCTTAGGCCGTTGATCTGTTAGGGTTAGATTATCGTGCGCCGTGCACGACAGCAGACGATGACGCAACTGCGTCTAGTGCTATCCAAATAGGCTGTATATTATCGAGTGTCGTGCTCGCACGGCGACCGGGTCAACACGGAAAGCTAGGAGCACATGGATTACGAAATCCCAGCCACCGAACTCAAAGTCAAGCTCGATGCCAAAGAGCCGCTCGTCATTCTCGATGTCC
>Ga0070730_10003133_pt1 | contig 14911 bp, 8 predicted proteins | sample Coa_R1_3_FD_66447 | JGI IMG/M metagenome (GOLD analysis project Ga0070730, IMG submission 66447) | Surface soil microbial communities from Centralia Pennsylvania, which are recovering from an underground coalmine fire - Coalmine... | ecosystem: Environmental > Terrestrial > Soil > Unclassified ...
CAAATCCTTCGCTGCCTCAGCCGTCGCAGCAGCCCGGCATTCAGACGCCGACCCAAATGCCCGGGTTGCAGTCGCCGCAGAATGCTCCGGGAACTCCGTATCTGCCGCCGCAACAGACGCCGCCAACCAATAACGTGACCGACCTCCGCATGGGAGGCCAGGACACCTTCGGAATGGATCAGGGGTCGGCGAATAATTCCTTCGGGGGCGGAACATCTGATCTCTCTTTAAGTGGCGAAAGTGGACTGTTCAGCACTGCGTCGCAGCGCGAGACGCAGAATCCGTTTCAGTCTCAGAGCGGGAGTTCTGGGGCAAATCATAACGAAGATGCGTCGCTGAGTTCGGAATTTGGTGGCGACGCGTCGAATCGCAACCTTTACGCAACGAGCCTTCCGAATAACGCACCCTATGGAACCAATCCTTTTGCGGCCGGCTCTTTCGACGCCGACTCAGGGGCGCCGAGAAACGATTTGACCGGCAACAGCTCGCCCGCGATCGAGAACTCTTTGCGACTACGAGAGTCTTCGAGTACGAACGCGCGACTGGTGCGCCGACCCAATCCGTACAACTACATTCCCTCGCTTTACGACATGTACTTGCAGGCCACGCCGCATCCGGCCGCACTTGAGCGCTTCGGAATGCAGGTCTTTCAGAATGGCACCCGCGATCTGCAGTCAATTCCTATGGATCTTCCCGTGGGCCCGGACTATGTATTGGGGCCAGGCGATGCAGTCGCCATCGATTTGTGGGGAGGAGTTTCGCGACGTTTTTATGAGGTTGTGGACCGTGAAGGCCGCATCAGTTTGCCGGAAATCGGACCTGAGTTGGTTGCCGGTAAGTCCCTTGCCGACGTGCAGCAATCCGTGCAAAAGACATTGCGCACGCAGTTCCGCGATGTTTCCGCGGACGTTTCTCTGGCGCGACTGCGCACAATTCGCGTTTACGTGGTCGGCGATGTCGTGCGACCGGGGGCCTATGACATCGGTTCGCTCTCGACTCCGCTCAACGCATTGTTTTCGGCCGGAGGTCCAACGCCTCGCGGCTCCCTGCGCATCGTCAAACACTTCCGCGGAAATCAACTGGTGCAGGATGTAGATGTCTACGATTTGCTGTTGCACGGCGTGAAGGGCGACATCGAGCGACTGGAAAATGGCGACACGGTCATGGTACCGCCGCTGGGGCCCGAGATCACGATTGAAGGCATGGTGCGGCGCCCAGCCATTTACGAGCAAAAAGACGAGAAATCATTGGCGGAGGCGCTGGAGCTTTCGGGAGGCCTGCTTCCGGGTGCGACCTTGCGCCACATTGAAGTTCAGCGCCTCGTGGCACACCAGAAACAGACGATGCTGAGCGTAGACATCCCGGCAACAGATTCCTCCGGCGACGCAACTCGCCAGCTCGAATCGTTTCAAATCCAGGATGGCGACAAGATCCGAATCTTCCCTATTGCTCCGTACGCACAGGATGCGGTGTATCTCGAAGGCCACGTGATCCGCCCGGGCAAGTACTCGTTTCACGAAGGCATGCGGGTAACGGACCTGATCGGTTCTTACAAAGATCTCTTGCCGGAACCGGCATCGGGTTATGGCCAAATCATTCGCCTGAGTGCACCTGATTTTCGTCCCACAGTGGCGAGCTTCGATTTGGCGAAGGTGCTCGCTGATCCCAGCAAGGCTCCGGCGCTTGAGCCTCTCGACACGGTTGAGATTTTCGGGCGCTACGACTTTGAGAATCCACCCGTCGTCTCGGTGTTGGGCGATGTGCGTGTTCCGGGAACTTACAAAACGTCGGGAGACATTCATCTCAGCGACGCGATTCATCTGGCGGGTGGGCTGACGCAAGATGCGCAGACGAGCGATGCACAAGTGTTTCGGTACATGCCCGACAGCAGCCTAAAAATTTTGAACGTGAGGCTGGACAGCGCTCTGCAGGGAAATCCAGCGGACAACATCGTGCTGACGCCGCGGGATCGTGTGTTGGTGCATAAGAATGCCGCGGCAACCGATCCGGCTACCGTGTACGTGAAAGGCGAGGTGGCGAGGCCGGGACGATATCCGCTGACGGCGAGCATGCGAATCTCCGACCTGATTCATGCCGCTGGGGGTCTGAAGCAGAGTGCAGACACCAACATCGCGGACCTGACGCACTACGTGTGGCAAGACGACAAGCAGGTCACCGGCCAGCAAGAGACGATCGTACTCGCTGACGCGCTGACTGGCGATTCGGAGAAGGACGGAGTCCTCAACAACGGGGACGTACTCGCCATTCGGCAGGTTCCAGGCTGGGATGACCTCGGCGCTTCCATTACGATTCGCGGAGAAATTGTGCATCCCGGCAGTTATGGAATCCGTCCGGGCGAGAGGCTGAGTTCAGTGTTAAAGCGCGCAGGCGGCTTTGGACCGCACGCTTATCCCTATGGCGCGCTGCTGATGCGATCTGAGGTGCAGAAACTGGAGCAAAGATCGTACGGCGAACTCATTCAGAGAGTGCGCGAGCAGCAGGCTACTCTGAAATTGACGGCCACGAGCGCCACTGACCCTGATCAAAGACTGTCAGCGGAATCCGCTTTTGTGCAGTGGCAAACTACGGTCGACAATCTGGTGAACAGTCCTCCGACCGGCCGAGTGACGATTCAGATTTCTTCCGACATTCACAGTTGGGAGAACACTTCGCGCGATGTGTCCTTGCGGCCGGGGGACATTGTAATGATCCCGAAACGGCCGAGCTTCGTACTGGTGCAGGGGCAAGTGTACGGGCCGACTGCCGTGGCTTACCGACCCGGCAAGAGCGCCCGATGGTACCTGATGCAGGCTGGCGGCACGACTAACATGGCGAATAAGAGAGCCATCTTTGTGGTGCGCGCGGACGGCACCGTCGTCGGCAATCATAGTTCGTACTGGCTGACGGGCGACGCTCTCAGCGTTGCCCTGCAGCCGGGAGACATGGTCGTTGCGCCGGAGAAAGCGCTGGGAGGTCCGCCGATCTGGAAAACCCTCTTCCAGAATGCACAGGTTTTGAGTTCGATCGCCACCAGCGCTATTTTGGCAGCGCACTACTGAGGTCTATTCCTGTGACAGCTCTGGATTGGATCTCGTGCATGTTGCTTCTGGCAGGTTTGCCATTGGCGTACGGGCAGTCGGCTCGCGTTGGACCGGAGGATGCGGGCGCGAGCGTCTCGAGTAAAGCCACACCGGACGCGGATGGCGTGAACAAAACAGACATCCGCGAGATTCCTGATACTCCTCAGCCAAGCGCCACCGAGAACAAGGCGTTGAAGTTCCCGGCGCAGTTCGCCCGCGATCAGTTCGGAATGTGGACGAGTCCGGCTCGTGTGCGTTTTGCGGATGCGACGTGGCTCGTGCCATTGGGTGGCTTCGCTGCGGCACTTTTTGCCACAGACACCGATGTGAGCCGGCATCTTTCGAATGACCCGAACACCCTGCTGCGCTACCAACATCTTTCGGACTACACCACGTATTCAATGATCGCCGGCACGGGCGGAATGTATTTCCTGGGACTGGTAACCCACAACGAGCACCAGCGGGAAACCGGCTTTCTGGGCGGCGAAGCAGGCCTGGACAGTTTCGCGATCGTCGAAGCCTTGAAGTTCGCAATGGGACGCGAACGGCCGTACCAGAATAACGCCAGCGGAAATTTCTGGAAAAGGGGTGGATCCTTTCCTTCAGAGCACTCGGCCGCCGCGTGGGCGGTTGCCGGAATCTTTGCGCACGAGTATCCCAGCACCTTGATGAAGATCCTCTCTTACGGTACGGCGACGATGGTGAGCGCCTCGAGAATTACAGCCAAGCAGCACTTCCCTTCTGACGTTCTGGTCGGATCGGCCATCGGCTATCTCGTGGGTTCCTATGTTTACCAGCATCACCACGATCCGGAACTTCGCGGCGGGACGTGGGAAGAGCCTGGGATTAGGCCGGACCGTCCCTCGCACTGGCAGTCCAAGTACATGGGATCACCTTATGTGCCGCTCGATAGCTGGATTTACCCCGCGCTGGAACGCCTGACGGCGCTGGGCTTCATCAACAGCGGAATTATGGCGATGCGTCCCTGGACGCGCATGGAGTGTGCGCGCCAAATCGAAGAGGCCGGGGACCGGATGGGAGGCGACGATGCGGAGGGTGGTGAAGCGTCCAAACTTTATCGTGAGCTGCAAAAGGAATTCAGCCTCGAGGTGAATCTTCTTGGCGGAGGAAATAACGCTGAGTTTCATATGGAGTCGTCGTACACGCGGGCTACGGAGATCACCGGTAAGCCGCTGACGGATGGATATCACTTCGGACAAACGGTTGTGAATGATTTTGGCCGGCCCGAGGAGCAAGGGTTTAACAATGTCTCAGGCATGTCAGGATGGGCCGCGGCCGGCCCGTTTGCCGTGTATGTACGCGGCGAGTACCAGCATTCTCCCTCGGCTCCCGCTCTTCCTCTGGCAGCGCGCGAAGCCATTTCGATCGCAGATTTCAGCCACTCGATTGTCCCACCGCCGTTTCCTGTGCCGCCGGACACGCCGACTCCCTCCATTGATCGCGGGAGGCTGCTTGATTCCTATGTCGCGATGAACCTCGCTGACTGGCAGTTTTCTTACGGGAACCAGAGCCTTTGGTGGGGGCCCGATATTGGTGGGGCGATGATGGTCAGCGACAACGCCGATCCGCTGCGCATGTTCCGCATCAATCGCGTCACGCCTTTCAAACTCCCCAGCTTTCTTGGAATTTTCGGACCGATGCGGATGGAGTTCTTCCTCGGGCAGTATACCGGTTACGAATTCATGTTTACGCCGTCAGGATTGTTGGGGCAGTTCGGCGAGTCTCTGCATCCGCAGCCCATCGTTCACGGAGAACGCTTCAGCTTCAAGCCCACAGCCAACTTCGAATTCGGGATGTCTCGAACCACGGATTATGGCGGCCCGGATTATCCGCTAACCATACATACGTTTCTCAGAAGCGTGTTCTCGACCGACACACCAATCCCGGGCGCTGCGAATAAACCTGGTTCAAGGCGCTCCGGCGTGGACTTCAGTTATCGCATTCACGGCGGCCTGACGTTTTACGCTGACGGCATGACCGAGCACGACACCATCAGTCCGATCGTCGGACCCGACGTCGCAGCCTGGCTCGGGGGAATCTACATTCCAAAACTGCCCAAACTTCCGAAGCTGGATTTCCGCGCGGAAGGGGTTTATACCGATCCACCGATCGGCGGCAATGTAGGCTCAGGCTTTTTTTATTACAACCCAACATGGATTTCCGGGTATGCAAACGCAGGCAATCTGATGGGGCATTGGGTGGGGCGCGAGGGGCAGGGCGTACAGGCCTGGACGACTTATTGGCTCAGTCCGCGTAACAAACTCCAATTTGAATTCAGGCATCTCAAAGTGAGTCGTGAATTTATACCCAACGGCGGCACATTGGCAGACGCCAGCGTCCGGGCCGATTTCTGGGCGCGTTCGACTTTTAGCTTGTCGGCGGTGGTTCAGTATGAAGCTTGGAATTTTCCCGTGATCGCACCGACAAGGCAGTCGAACGTTACATCGTCGTTGCAACTGACGTTCTGGCCGAAGGGTCCGTCGCGCAGAGGACCGGAGTAAGGAATAGATAGAAGGCGCCGGTAGACGGCGTAGCCCGAGCAATGTCGAGACGTTCTACAAGACGAGAATTTGCGTATCGCGAGGCGGAACTCGAGCCCGAGATCATTGTGGGGATGGATGCTCAGACTCCACCGCGACGGCGCATGACGGCCCGACTGGCGCTGCTATGGCAGGAGCGGCAGCTCTTACTTCGTTGCGCGGCTGTGGGCCTGGTTTTCTCGACTATTGTGGTGTTTCTGATTCCGGTGAAGTACACATCAACGACACAATTGATGCCACCGGACCAGGTTGGTGAAGGACTCGCCTCAACCCTCGCAGCTCTGACCAAGGGCGGCGGCAGCGAGTTAGGGTCCATTGGAAGCACTCTCTTGGGCCTGAGAACTTCCAGTGATCTCTTTATTGGCGTGCTCCACAGTCGCACGGTGCAGGATGATCTGATCAATAAGTTCGATCTGCGGAAACTATACGGAGTTCGGAAGATCGAACAGGCCCGCAAGGCTCTAAGCGCTAGAACAGACATTACAAGCGACCGCAAGAGCGGCATCGTCTCGATCCAGGTCGTAGACCGCAGTCCTCAGAGAGCGGCAGCGATGGCGCGCGAATATGTCGATCAGCTCAACCAGATTGTCATCAATTTGAACACCTCATCGGCGCACAAGGAGCGCGTCTTCCTGGAAAGCCGTCTTGGAGAAGTTCAGCAGGATCTTGAAGCTGCTGAAAAAGATTTCAGCCAGTTCGCCAGTAAGAACACCACACTCGATGTGAAGGAGCAGGGCAAGGCGCTCATCGGAGCGGCTGCGGAATTAGAAGGACAGCTCATCGCCGCACAAACGCAAATGGAGGGTCTGCGGCAGATCTATACCGACAACAATGTGCGGGTCCGTACCTTGCAGGCACGCATCGCGGAATACCGGCGCCAATTGCAGAAGCTGGATGGCAACAGCGGTCCTGCCGTTGATGACACCAACTCGCCAGGTCTGTCCGCGGGCGATCAGAGCCAGGAGTTATACCCGTCGATTCGGAGACTGCCGATTTTGGGAGTCCCCTACGCAGACCTCTATCGTCGCACCAAAGTCGAGGAGGTGGTATTCGAAACGTTGACTAAACAGTTTGAAATCGCAAAAGTCGAGGAAGCGCGAGAGACGCCGAGCATTAAGATTCTCGACGCCGCCGACGTTCCCGAGCAAAAATCTTTCCCGCCTCGAATGCTGCTGATTCTCTTAGGCACCGTGCTGGTGTTTGCTGCTGCCAGCGGCTGGGTGCTCGCTCGCGAACGTTGGCAGGAAGTCGATGCCGGTGACCCAAGAAAGGTCCTCGCGATGGATGTAATGCGGACGGTGCAAAAGACACCGTGGATTTCGCGATCCGTGGATTTCGTCAAGAACAGAACTTCGAACGGATTTCACTCACGAAACGGCGGAGCGCCGCCCGAAAACGAAGCACCATCGGATCAAGGTAAGGAATGATGGCGCAAAAATGACGAAGCCTTGTTCAATTGCGAGCGTGACCGTTGCCTACAACGGGGCGAGCGTGCTGCGGCAACATTTGGCGAGCCTTAAGGGGCAGAGCCGGGCGCTCGACGAGATCGTAGTCGTGGATAACGCATCGACAGACGAGACGCCCCATCTCCTCGCAAGCGAATATCCGGAAGTGACCGTCTTGCATCAGCCTACGAACGGCGGAGTTGGCGGTGGTCTGGCTGCGGGACTCGCCTACGCCGCGCTGGCGAAAAAATACGATTGGGTCTGGATATTCGATCAGGACAGCGTTCCTTCGCCGGACGCCCTGGAGCGCCTGCTTTGTGGGCTGCAGCACCTTCACGAGGCGAAGGACAGGACTGCGATTCTCGCTCCAGTATGTGTGCATCCAGAAACCGGGATGAGCTATCCGGCTCTGTCCTGGCGCAGTTCCCGTTTTGTAACGGTTCCGGCCTCGACGGCTGAGCCCGTTACTTTTGTCGACATGGTAATTTCGTCAGGGAGTTTAATGCGGCGGAAGGCCATTGAAGAAGCTGGATTGCCGCGCAAAGACTTCTTCATTGATTTTGTGGATTACGAAAACTGCCTTCGCCTGCGGCGCCACGGATTTCGGATAGCGGTGGTAAACGACAGCACTCTCGAGCATGCAATCGGAACGCCGACAACGTTCAATATTCTCGGCTGGGATATCTCCTGGGCAGATCACGCTCCGTGGCGCGAATACTACATGGCGCGCAACGAGGTTTTTACGATCTGGCAGTACCATCCCAGACTCGCGACCAAGGCTTTCGTTTTTTATCGTCTCGTCCAGCATGCTCTCGGCGTTCTTCTGTTTGGTAAGCGAAAACTGGAATGTCTTCGCATGATGGGGCGTGGCGTTCTCGACGGACGTGCCGGAAGGCTCGGCATTCGGTTTTTGCCGGAGATGGAAACGCATCGTGCCTCCATCACATCCCCCGTTCAAACCGGATCCTTCGTGGGGAAACTGCCATGAACCCGAACATTTCGATCGCGATGTGTACTTTCAACGGGGCGCGCTTTCTGCCGGCGCAGCTCGCGAGCATCGCCGCGCAACAGAGACTTCCGGATGAAGTGGTGATTTGTGATGACGGCTCTTCGGATGGATCCGATGAAATCATTGCGGAGTTCGCTCAGAAAGCTCCATTCGAAGTTCGCTTCATAAGAAACATTCAGAACCTCGGGTCCACCAGGAACTTCGAGCAAGCGATTTCGTTGTGTGAGGGGTCCGTGATAGCGCTTTCGGACCAGGACGACGTCTGGTACGAACACAAACTTAAGAAAATCGAAGAGGCTTTCCGGGAAGTCGATGCGCCGGTGGCTGTTTTGAGCGACGCCGATCTGATTGACGACAATTCAAGACTTCTTGACGATCATCTCTGGGAGTCGTTCCTGTTTGGTCCTCGCGAACAGCGGCGGTTCGCTGATGGCGGGGCGCTCAAGGTACTGGTCAAGCATCCGGTAGTGACCGGTGCAACGATGGCGTTTCAAAAAGAGTTTCTGAAACTCCTCTTGCCTATTCCGGCAAACCACATCCATGACCGTTGGATTTCTTTTCTGCTCGCTGCATGCGGGCCGTTTGGCGTCATAGCCGAGCCACTCATGCAGTACCGGCGTCACCAAAGCCAACAAGTTGGACCGGGGCGTGCAACTCTACGGGCTCGTTATCAGACGGCTCGAAGCACCGGGCCGCTTTTTTATCTGCAAGAGGCCGAGCGGTTCCACCAGGTCTACGACAGGCTCGAAGAACGGCGCGCTGACTTTCCGTACGCCGAGCTCGCTCTCACCGAAATTAAGAAAAAGATTTCACATCGCGAGCATCGCGCGATGTTGCCACGCGCTAGTGTTGCGCGAATCCCGAAAGTTCTTCGGGAGATGGTGAATGGCGGCTACTGGCGATATTCAGAAGGATGGCAGAGCGTCGCCAAAGATGTGGTCGGATTGTTCGACCATTGAGAGCTGTTCGAGTAAACCGCTTGGGCATTGAGGCAATGGTGAACACAGCATACCGGCTCTTCCGAATTCGGCCGCTGTCGCAGTTGCCCTTCTACTGTCATCCGGTCTATTTGTTCGTAGCGACCTGGATCATCATGTTGGGCACACTGGAGCTGCAGGTTTCCTGGTCTACGTTTCCTGACCGCGCGCTTGGCATTTCCATATTCCTGATCTCTGTGGTCGCAATGTTGTTGGGCTTTGCAGCTGTTAGAAGAGCAGAGGATTCCTCGGAGCTGCCGCCCGCGCCCGATCGTTATCTCATTCGCACGGAGCCGCTTCGCAAGAGCATTTGGATTTTGGCCGCCGGTTCCATGCTGCTGGTCGTGTACAACTACTTCGCCTTCGGTCTTCCTCCGCTCGCCGGCTTCTTTGGTTTCTCCACTTACGATTACCAAGAGTACGGCCGGTTCAAGCAGGCGCTTCAGCCCATGCTCGGCGCGCTGTTTCTGAACTCGCTGCTCGATTCATCCCGGTACAGGCGGTGGCTGGGATCGACTTTTGCCCTTGGCATTATGGTCGTTTACGTACTCCGCGGTCCGTTACTGATGGCATTGGTTCAAGGTGTCATTTTGGCCTCAATTCGAAGTTCGGTCTCGAGCCGAAAGATTTACGTACGAGCATTCATCGTTCTCTTAGTAGCCTTGGCGCTGCTCAATCTCATCGGCAATTATCGGACCCCTCAAGAGATATTTCTCTCCTACATGGAAATCAAGCCGCAGTTCCAGTCCTGGCCGATGGCGTTGCTGTGGCCTATCACCTACGTGTCTGTGCCGATCTCAAATCTCTGCTGGATCATTCACGGCTCCCACTTCACCGAGCCCACTCTTTCTTTTTTGTACCCGGTGCTGCCCGCATTCTGGGCGCCGCTGAATCCGCATATGGCACCGCAATCCGACTCCCACATCATCGATGGCGTACACACTTATCTTGCAACCTACTTTCTTGACTTCTCGTGGGTCGGAGTCATCGTCGCCAACTTTGGGCTGGGCCTGATGAGCGGATTTCTGGTGAATCGCGAACGAGTCAGCCGGTACTTGTTGCTATCCCCGATCTTCTTATCAGCGATAGCACTGCTCTTTTTTTGGGACTTCTTTGTCTATCTTCCCACTCTGGGGCTATTAGCAATTGAGGTCTTCGTTCAGCGGAGTTGTATCGTGCCTGCGCGGGTTGCCGAGTCATCAGGTTTGTCACCCCTAGGCTTCAAACCCGCGACATGAGCTGCCGTAGAGATATTGAACCGCAATTGAGTCGAGAACCTATGCCTGAGATGACCGTCATCATCGTGAACTGGAACGGGAAGCACTTCCTCGATGACTGCCTTGGCGCGCTCCGGCGGCAAACCTTCCGCGACTTCGAAACTATTTTTGTAGACAACGGTTCGTCCGATGGCTCGGCCGATTATGTCCGAACGCAGTTTCCGGAAGTGAAATTAGTGGCGCTTCCGGAAAATCGTGGTTTTACCGGGGGCAACATCGCAGGATACGAGCATGCGTCCGGCAATCTGATCATATTGCTGAACAACGATACCGAAGCCCACCCGGCATGGCTCGAAGAGGTTCACAAGGCGAGCTTACAGTTTTCGCACGCCGGAAGCTTCGCTTCGAAGATGATGTATTTCGATAGTCGCGAGCGAATCGAAAATTGTGGATTCGCCCTGGCAACTACTGGCATGACAGTAGACCTGGGACGCGACGAGCCAGATGGTCCATCCTGGACTATATCCCGTGAAGTATTTGGCGCATGCGGAGGCGCAGTCGCGTATCGCCGCAGCATGCTCGACGACATTGGGTTCCTGGATCCCGATTTCTTCATGGTCTACGAGGACGTAGATTTAAGTTTTCGCGCGCAACTTCGTGGCTACTCCTGTGTTTATATTCCCACCGCTATCGTCTTCCACCGCTACCGGGCCACCCTAGGGACTCGGCCCGCGCGGCAGGTCTTCTATTCTCAGCGCAACATTGAGTTTGTCTATCTCAAGAATATGCCGCTGGGTTTAATGCTTCGGTCCGCTCTGCAGCGTTTACTGTATGAAATCGGAGCGGGCTTCTATTTTGCCAAGTCAGGAACCGGCGCCGCTTTCATCAGAGGTAAGTTGGATGTAATCAGACACTTCCCTACTCTGTGGCGCAAACGACGGGAGATCCAAAGGGCCAAGACGGTGGGCAACCAACGAATGCTTACAAGGATGCAGCCCGGCTTGGCTTCGAAATGGAGGAAACTTCGTTCGTCTTGGGAATAAGCCTTTCGGCCCTATTGCGCATCTCAGAGGACGGCAAATCACGCTTCGAGACCAGCCGATGTTTTACAGGCGGCTTTGTGCAAGGTTGGCATGTTTGCATTGTCAGTTATTCTTCTTACCAGGAACGGCGCGGGTGACCTTGAACGCCTCCTGCCGGCACTCTTCGCCCAACAGCAAGTTGCCTCCTATGAGGTGATCGCCGTCGATTCCGGTTCGACCGACGGAACCATCGACCTTCTGCGTCGGTATCCCGTGCGTCTGAGCGAAATTCCGCCTGAGACGTTCCATCATGCGCGCACGCGGAACTTTGCCGCCGGCCTTGCCAAAGGAGAGATCCTGATCTTTCTCTCGCAGGATGCTGTCCCTGCGTGCGATCTCTGGCTGAGCAAGCTGATCGCGGATTTTGACGATCCCAAAGTGGGGGCTGTCTATGGCCGCCAGCTTCCTCGGCCGGAATCATTTGTGGAGCGGCAGGACACACTGGACACCGTCTACGGCGCTAACAAACTAGTCAAGGATCCCGCGCATCGCAATGGCATGGGATACCGCTTCTATCACTTCTCCGACGTGAACTCCGCAATCCGTCGAAGTGTCTGGGCGGCGACGCCGTTTCCCGAAGACCTCAAGGTGTTCGAAGATCTCGGCATCGCAAAGCGCATCCTCGATAGTGGCTGGAAGATTGTGTACGAGCCGGAAGCGGCAGTCATTCATTCCCACAACCACAGCACCTTCGGACTATTCAAACGTTACTTTGATATTGGCTACACGCTGAAGTTGCTAAACATCTGGGATGCGCCCGGGATAAGACGTTCTCTGTCACGCGATGCGTGGAAGTTGATCGAGAGGAAGATCCGACGCATTCGAGAAAATCAATCAGCAGGCAATGGAATTCAACAAGATCTTGCCAAGTCCATTGGATTGTTTTTGGGACTGAATCAAGCTTGCCTGCCACTTCCGCTGAAGCGCCGCCTGAGCGCATTTGGAGTTTTTGGATGAGGCAGTACAGATATTGAAGCAGGCAAAGAAGGCGTCTGGCCACTTCGTCAATTTGAGCTAGAAGCTGTTTGCATGATTCGAAGTCGGCTTAGTTATGTACGTTTCTACTTAAGAGTCCTGACTCTGCTGTTGCCTGCGTGCGCCTACTTCATCGCCGTAAAGCTACGCTTCGGCTATAACCTATTTTTATCGCGCAGAGCGCCGGTGGGCGTGCCTTCCTACTTGGGGATCGTGCTCCTGACCACGATCGTTTGGGCGATCGCTGCGGAGGAGTTTGGACTTTGGAGTGTCGAGAATCTATATGCTCCATCCCGCAAAAGCCGACGTCTGCTGGAAGCCGTCGCCTTCACCTACGGAATTGTGATGGCCCTCGGATTCCTCTACCGGCAGGCAAGCTACTCACGGCTGGTGGTCGGCATTAGCGCTGTCACACTTTTTATTCTTGCGACTATCGCCCGGGTCATGTTCCGTGTACTGCTCGAGTCGATGCGACGGAGCGGCAGAAACGAAGTCAAGATTTTGATGGTGGGGACCGACCGCTTCGCCAGCCGGGTAACAGCGTCTCTGGTGCATGGTGAGGTTCTGCCTTGCAAGGTAGTGGGCTTCGTCCGGCTGCCGGACCAGGACATTGCGGTAGAAGGCGCGGTATTCGAAACCGATCAGATTCCCAATTTTTCAAATGGTCACGCCATCGATGACGTGATTATCGCCCTGCCTGCTGCCCGCTTGAGCGAAGTTCAGAAGATTGCTCCCATTCTGGAAAAGCTTTGCGTTCCGACACGAGTAGTGATCGACCTCGGAGACGGGGTTGGTGTTCGCGATCGTTTGATTGACCTTGGCGGAATTCACATGTTGGACCTTCGTCCGACACTGGCGGAGAGTGGGCCCTATCTCGTGCCTAAGCGCATCTTTGACATTGGATTTTCTATTTTTGTTTTGCTTCTGACTTGGCCCCTGATGCTGCTCATCGCCTTGGGGATCAAGTTAGAGAGTTCCGGACCTGTATTCTTTGCACAGGATCGCGTCGGCTTGAATGGGCGAATTTTCCGCATGTTTAAATTCCGAACGATGAAGGCACTGAAGGACGATCAACCCGAGTGGGGCTGGACAACCCCGGGCGACCCGAGATGCACCCGATTAGGATCGATACTCCGCAGGTTGAATCTGGACGAACTCCCTCAGTTCTTTAATGTTCTTTGCGGCCACATGAGCATTGTCGGACCGCGTCCTGAAATGCCACACTTCGTGGAACAACACCTTGAGAGGGTCGAACAATATAATTCACGCCACTTCTTCAAGGTTGGCATAACCGGCTGGGCCCAGGTAAACGGCTGGCGCGGAGACACTTCGATCGCAAAACGGGTGGAGTATGACCTGTACTATTTGCGCAACTGGAGTCTGACCTTCGATCTTCAGATCATGACGATGACTCTACTGCGCATCTTTCACAGCAAGAACGCGTATTGATGCTTGCAATAGAAGCATCGAGTCGCGGAGCTTCAGAAAGCAAAGGAGTCAGGCCGTTCTGCGTTGACCCGCTGCAGGCCATGATTCTTCTTCGTCGCTCGCATTGGCCTTGTTACCAGTCAGCGGGTTTGAGTATTCGGGGACAATCTCGTTGATCTTGGCGCGAATGCGCTCGGAGCCGTTGAGGAATAGTGCGGCCTCGAGTTCTTCCAACTGGCACGCAAGGGTGTTCCAGTCCTGGAGCGGTCCGCGTGCCCGCTTGATCTTGGGAAAAGTCGTTTGACTCACCTCTTCACTTTCGTAGAAGAGTTCCTCGACCAGCTTTTCACCTTCCCGCAAGCCGGTGAACTGGATGGCAACTTGCTTCTCGTTCCTGCCTGAAAGCTTGACGAGAGTTCGCACGAGATCGAGGATCGGGAGGGGTTCGCCCATATCGAGAACCAGCGTGTCGCCTTTCTGGCCGATGACCGACGCTTGCAGAACCAGCGAGACGGCTTCGCGGATGGTCATGAAGAAGCGCTTGATCTCAGGGTGAGTAACGGTGAGCGGCTCGTTGCGCCGCAGTTGCTGCTGAAGCAGAGGAACGACACTTCCGTTCGATCCGAGAACGTTGCCGAAACGCACAGACAGGCAACGCATTCCGTTCGTGGGCTGGCGGGCGATGATGAGTTCACCGATCCGCTTGGTCGCACCCATGATGCTGCTTGGGTTCACGGCCTTGTCGGAAGAGATCAGAATGAAACTTTTGCAGTTGCTTTCACTCGCCACGTCGAGAAGGTTCATAAGACCAAAAATGTTGTTCTGCACGGCGCTGGATACATTCACTTCCATCAGGGGTACATGTTTGTAAGCAGCCGCGTGGAAGATTCCTTCGGGATGATCCTCCTGGAAGATCTGTTCCATGCGCTTGCGATCTCCGGCATCGGCGACGTAACAGCGGAGATTAGTGTTGCCGCGACGGGGTTGGAGTTCGCGATCCAGATAAAAGATTCCAGTTTCGCTTTGATCCACACAGACGAGAGTTTGGGGCTCGTGCGCAAGGATCTGGCGGCAGAGTTCGGAGCCGATGGAACCTGCTGCCCCGGTAACAAGCACAGAGCGGCTATGAATTGCGCT
>Ga0070730_10003134_pt1 | contig 14911 bp, 13 predicted proteins | sample Coa_R1_3_FD_66447 | JGI IMG/M metagenome (GOLD analysis project Ga0070730, IMG submission 66447) | Surface soil microbial communities from Centralia Pennsylvania, which are recovering from an underground coalmine fire - Coalmine... | ecosystem: Environmental > Terrestrial > Soil > Unclassified ...
GCCCTCGAGGCGCTGGCCAACGCCGTCGACGCGCGCGACCCCTACACCGCCGGCCACTCGCAGCGGGTGACGCAGTACGCGCTGATGATCGCGCGCCAGATGAGGTACTCGCCCAAGGACCAGGCCCCGTGGGTACGCCTCGAGCGCGGCGTGCGCCTGCACGACATCGGCAAGATCGGTGTGCCCGACGCGGTGCTGCAGAAGCCGGGAAAGCTCACCGACCAAGAGTTCACGCAGATGAAGGCGCACACGACGATCGGGTTCGACATCCTCAGCGGCCTGAAGATGCTCACCGACGAGCTGGTGATCGTGCGCTCGCACCACGAGCGCTACGACGGCAAGGGCTACCCCGATCGCTTGAAGGGAGACCAGCTGCCGATGTTCGCGTGGATCGCGAGCGCCGCGGACGCGATCGACGCGATGACGTCAGACCGTCCCTACCGCAAGGGCATGTCCCTCGAGGTCGCGCTCGACCAGGTGCGCCAGGGCGCGGGCACCCACTTCCATCCCGACGTCGCCGAGGCCGTGCTCGACGCCGCGCACAACGGCACCCTGACGCTCATCGAGCAGGAGTCGATGTACCGCGACGCGCCGGCCATCGGGGCGTTCGAAAACCCGGTCAGCTAGGTGAAATTCAGCTAGGCGACGCCGGGGAGACGCCCAACGCACTTTTGCGCACAAATGTGTGCTGCAAAGGAATTAATCCCTGCTCTTGCGCGCAAAGGCGGTGATCAGTAGGCCTTCGCCAGGGCGACCCGATGCCGCGAGGGTTGGCCGCACACGAAGCACGTGCCCGACGGCCGCGACTCCTCGTCGATGACGCGGATGGTCACGCCGCCGGCGTCGGTCTTGACTCGCGCCTCCTCGGCCTCCTCCCCGCACCACTCGACCCAGGCGAAGCCGCCGCGGTCCTTGAAGTGCCGGACCACCTCGTCGAGCGTCGAGAGCGTCACAGTGCTGGCGCGCTGAAACTCCCGCGCGCGCTCGAAAAGCCGTCTGTGAAATTCCTCGAGCTCGGCCGCCAGCGCCTGCGCGATGCCGGCCGCCGGCAGCGCGCGCCGCGCGCGTGACAGCCGGTCGACCAGCTCAACCTGGCCCGCGTCGACGTCGCGCGCTCCGACGTTGAGGCGCAGGGGCACGCCCTTCAGCTCCCAGTGCGCGTACTTGTCGCCGGGCCGCTCATCGCGCCAGTCGACGCGATGCCTGATGCCCGCGGCCTTCAGCTCCGGCGTCCAGCTCTCGATGAACTTCTCGACCTTGGCGCGGCCTTCCGCATCGCGAAAGATCGGCACCACCACCACCTGCACGGGCGCCACCCGAGGAGGCACGATCAGGCCCGAGTCGTCGCCGTGGGCCATCACGATCGCGCCCACGAGGCGGGTGCTGATGCCCCACGACGTCGAGTGGCACAGCTCGCGCTCGTTCTCCTTGTTCGAGAACGAGATGTCGTAGGCGCGGGCGAAGTTCTGGCCGAAGTAGTGCGACGTGCCCATCTGCAGCGCGAGGCCGTCGCGCATCAGGCCCTCGAGCGTCAGCGTGTGCACGGCTCCAGGGAAAGTCTCGGACGGGGACTTCGGCCCGACCAGCACGGGCACCGCGAGCCAGTCCTCGGCGATCGAGCGGTAGTAGCCGAGGATCAGCTTGGCCTCGTCGATGGCCTCCTGCGCCGTGGCGTGGAACGTGTGCCCCTCCTGCCACCAGAACTCGCGGCTGCGCAGGAAGAGGCGTGACCGCATCTCCCAGCGCACGACGCTGTTCCACTGGTTGGTGAGCTTCGGCAGATCGCGGTGGCTCTGGATGTACCGCCGGATGGTGTTGCCGATGATGGTCTCGGACGTGGGCCGCACCGCCAGCGGCACCTCCAGGTCCTCCATCGACGCGCCCGCTTTCGTGACCCATGCCACCTCGGGGCCGAAACCCTCGATGTGCTCGGCCTCTTTGACGAGCAGGTCCTGGGGGATGAGCAGCGGGAAGGCCCAGTTCTCGTGCCCGCTCTCCTTGATCATGTCGTCGAAGGCGCGCGTGATCGCCTCCCACATCGCCCAGCCATAAGGGCGGACGACCATCATCCCGCGCACGCCGGACCAGTCGGCCATCTCGGCCTTGCGGACGACGTCGGTGTACCAGCGGTCGAAGTCGTCGGACATCTTGGTGATGTCCTTCACGAAATCCTGCTGCTCCTCCACGGTCTCCCTCATACGAATAGCTCCCAAGTATTGATGAGATCAGTCACACCAAACCGCCCGCGCGAGAGCGCGGGCTAGCTCGGGATCGGAGCGGCGTGCTCGGCTGCGATCGCGTCGATCTCAGCCAGCAGCACGGGGAGCAGCTCCTCCTGGGGCACGGTCTTGTACAGCTTACCCTTCTTGAAAATCACGCCCTTGCCGCGGCCCCCGGTGACGCCGATGTCGGCGTGACGAGCCTCGGCGGGACCGTTCACGACGCAGCCCATGACCGCCACCGTGACGGGGACTCTGAGCGCGGCGATGTGCGCCTCGACCGCCTTCACCGTCGGCACCATGTCGTACTCGAGGCGGCCGCAGGTCGGGCAGGCGATCAAGGTCGCGCTTTCGTTGCGAAACGCGAGCGTCTTCAGGATCTCGTGCGCCACGCGGATCTCCTCGCGCGGGTCGGAGGTCGCGAGCGAGACGCGAATCGTGTCGCCGATGCCCTCGCCGAGGAGCATGCCCAGCCCGACCGCGCTGCGAATGCTGCCCGCCTGCACCGGGCCGGATTCCGTGACGCCGAGATGAATGGGGTACGGCCGCGCCTGGGCGAACTTCCGGTTCGCCATCACGTTCGTCCACACGTCCGTCGCCTTGAGCGAGACCTTGATGAAGCCGGGGCCGTAGTCGAGGTCCTCGAGGATCTTGCAGTGGCCGAGCGCGACCTCGACCATGCGGTCGGCCGTGCGCTCGCGGTCGTCGCGGTCGATGTGATGCTGCTCGCGCAGGCTCTTGTGCACCTCTTCGGGCAGCGACCCGGCGTTGACGCCGATGCGGAACGGGATCTGCCGCTCCTTCGCCGCGTTCACGACCCTGACGACCTTCTCGCGGTCGGGGATGTTGCCCGGGTTGAGGCGCAGGCAGTGCACGCCCGCCTCGATGGCCATCAGCGCGAGCGTGTGATCGTAATGGATGTCGGCGATGACCGGCAGCGGCGAGCCCTTGACGATCTCTTTCAGGGCTTCGGCCGCCTCTTTGTCGGGCACGGCGGGCCGCACCAGCTCGCAGCCGGCGTCTTTGAGCTCGTGGATCTGGCGCAGAGTCGCCTTGACGTCGCGTGTGTCGGTCTTCGTCATCGTCTGCACGGCGATCGGAGCCGCGCCGCCGATGACGACGCCGCCGACGTTCACCGGGATCGACCTCCGGCGCATGACCAGCGGCATCTCTTAATGCACGCCGGAGAACTGGCCGGAGGCGATGCGCTGGATGTCGAGGAAGCTGATCACGGCCGCGAGCACGAGCAGCGCGACCAGGCCCCAGCGCTGGAAGTTCAGCTCGCTGTTGCGGTCGAACGGCCGGCGCCGCAGCCACTCGACGACCACGACCACGATGCGCCCGCCGTCGAGGGCGAGCAGCGGCAGCAGGTTGGTCACGCCCAGCGCGACCGACAGGAGCGCCACGAGCCAGACGTAGGTCGGCGGCCCTTGGTTGACCGCGTCGATGGTGGTGGCGGCGATGCCGATGGGCCCGGTCAGCCCGTCAGGGCCGAGCAGCCCGCCCTTCACCTGGCCTGTCGCGAGGGAGTACAGGCCCTGGGCGATGACCGCGGTGGCCTGGAAGGGAAAGCTCACGCCCTCCTGGACCGCGGTGACCGGGGTCAGGAGGTGGGCGACTTGGATGCCGATCAGGCATCCGGACTGGTCGCACTGCGGGGTCACGGTGTACGCGAACGGCTTACCGTCCGCGTGCACACCGGTGAGGACCATCGGCTGGCCCTTGTGGGCGCTCTCCTCCTGCTGGATCTGGCCTGGATCGGTGATGGCCCGGCCGTTCAGGGTGCGGATGTGGTCACCCGCGAGCAGTCCCGCCTGCGACGCGGGCGTGTTCGGCAGCACGGCTACCACCTTCCCGGGGTCGCTGTTGAGCTGCGCCAGCCCAAAACCTGTGATCAGGACCATCGCCACCAGGAAGTTCGCGATCGGGCCTGCGGCCAGGATCGCGATGCGCTGCAGCGGCGGCCTGGAGTGGAAGCCGTTCGGCTCGTTGAAGTCGCCGGCCTCCATGCCGCCCATCCGGACATAGCCCAGGATCGGCAGCAGCCGGAGCGCGTACAGAGTGCCGTTCCGGGTGGTCGACCAGAGCCGCGTGCCCGCTCCGATCGAGAACTCCAGGACCCTGACCTTGAACAGCTTGGCCGCCAGGAAGTGGCCCGCCTCATGCGGCGCGATGAGGATCAGGAACATTCCCGCGATGCCGAGGACGTACAGAACGTCGGCCATCAGGGCTTCAATCTACCGGAGGGGATCAGGCTCCCCTTCACATAAGCCCGCGCCCAGCCGTCGGCCTCCATGATCTCGGGCAGGGTCTCGCCCGTGCCCGGGAAGGCCTCCAGAGCCCTCTGCACGGAGGCGACGATGCCGCTGAAGGGCATCGCCCCCGCCAGGAAGGCGTTGACCGCCTCCTCGTTGGCGGCGTTGAGAACCGCCGGCCGGCCGCCACCCGCCCGGGCGGCCTCGCGCGCCAGCCGGACGGCCGGAAAGCGGGTCTCGTCCAGGGCGTGGAACTCGATGCCCGACAGCTCGACCACGGCTGCCTCCGGCACGGCGTCCGGAAGCCGGTCGGGGTACGCCAGCGCCACGGCGATGGGCAGCCTCATGTCCGGGCGACCGAGCTGGGCCTTGATCGACCCGTCGACGAACTCCACAAGGGAATGAACGACGCTCTGGGGGTGAATGGATACGCCGATGGCGTCCAGCGGCACGCCGAAGAGGTGGTGGGCCTCGATGACCTCGAGCCCCTTGTTCATGAGCGTCGCCGAGTCGATCGTGACCTTCGGGCCCATCGACCAGCGGGGGTGATTCAGCGCCTGCTCGACCGTGACCTGGTCGAGGTCGAGGTCGGGATGCGCCCAGAAGGGACCGCCCGAAGCGGTGATGATGAGCCGGCGCACACTGTCCCGGCTCTCACCCCACAGGCACTGCCATATGGCGCTGTGCTCGGAGTCGACCGGTCGCACGCCGCGCTCCCCAGCCGCCTTCATCACCAAGGCGCCGGCCATCACCAGCACCTCTTTGGTGGCGAGCGCCACCTCCTTGCCGGCGCGGAGCGCCGCCAGCGTCGGCGTGAGCGCGCGGGCTCCGGGAATCGCGACGAGCACCAGATCGCAGCGAGGATCGGTGACCATCGCCTGGACGAGGTCGTCGAAATCCCCCTCCCCCCCCTGGCCCTGGATGACGTACTCGGCTTCGCGACGTACCGTCCGCCTGCCTTCGGTGAGACCGAACAGCTTCAGCCGCGAAGGATTGCGGTCGATCACGTCCAGCGCCTGCCGTCCGATCGAGCCGGTGGCGCCGAGGATGGCGACGTTGACCGGGCGCGTCACCGAGACAGCAGCCCGAACAGCGATACATAGAAGAAGACGACGATCGATGGAAACAGGATCGAGTCCAGGCGGTCGAGCACGCCGCCGTGCCCGGGGATGAGGTTCGACGAGTCCTTCATGTCGGCGAGACGCTTCATCTGCGACTCGACGAGGTCGCCCATCTGCGCGCTGACGCCGACCAGCAGGCCGAGAGCGATGCCGTGCAGCGGCGAGATGCCGAGCACCACCGACACGCCGACGAGCATCGCGATCGTGGCCGCGACCACGCCGGCGATCGCACCCTCGAGTGTCTTGTGCGGGCTGATCGCGTTGAAGAACGGATGCCTGCCGATACGGCTGCCCACCAGCAGCGCGGCCGCGTCGCTCGCGATCACGGCGAAGATGGTGAACGCGGTCCACACGAGGCCGTGCGGCTTCGACGTGTACAGCAGCAGGTAGTAGTTGAACGGCATGCCGATGTACAGCGCGCCGGCCATGCCCATCGCCCAGCGCCCCAACCCCTGGCGCCGTCCCGGGACCACGAGGAATGCACCCAGGCCCACGACAAGGGCGAGGGAGAGCACCAGCGTCACGTCGACCGCTTTGAGCAGCGTGCTGCTGAGCACGAAGAAGAAGCCGAGCGGGAAGAGCAGCCACGAAGGCGCGCGCGAGCCCATGCCGTCGGACAGGCCGCGGAACTCCCACAAGGCCAGGCCGGAAAGGATTAGCGCGAGCGCGTACGCGCCATACGTGCCGGCGTAGAGAGCCGCGAGCACGATGCCGATGAACACCGCCCCGCTGAGGATGCGGACCATCAGCGGGCTCACGACCGGCCGCACGGGCACGCGCGTGGTGGTCATCGGGTCGCGCCGTCGGCGGCCTGGAGCGCTGGCTCCTCCTCGGGCCGACCGCCGAAGCGGCGGACGCGTGAGGCATAGTCGGCGAGGGCCGCCCTGAGGTCGTCGACGTCGAAGTCGGGCCACAGCGTGTCGGTGACGAGCATCTCGGCGTAGGCCGACTGCCACAGCAGGAAGTTGCTCACGCGGCGCTCGCCGGCCGTGCGGATGATGAGGTCCGGATCCGGCAGGTCAGGGTTGTAGAGGCGCTCGGCGATCGCCGCCTCGTCGACCTGGTCCGGGCGCAGGCCGTCCGCGACGATCCGCTTCACCGCGTCGATGACCTCCGCGCGCCCTCCGTAGTTCAGACATACGTTGAGCACGCCGTTCCGGTTCTGGGCCGTGCGGGCGATGGCCTCGTCGATGCGCTCGCGCATGCGCGGCGACAGCTCGTCGCGGCGCCCGCTGACGACGATGCGTACGCCGCGGCGGTGCATCTCCTCGATCTCGCGCTGCATCGTCTCGTGAAAAAGACGCATGAGTGCACGAACCTCCGCGCGCGGCCGCGTCCAGTTCTCCGTCGAGAAGGCGTACACCGAGAGCACCTTCACGCCCAGCTGCTCGCACCCTTCCAGCACGCGCTTGATGGCGCGGACCCCGGCGCGATGGCCGAAGCTGGCGGGCCGGTTCCGGCGCCTGGCCCAGCGGCCGTTGCCGTCCATGATGATGCCGATGTGACGGGGTACCGACGGCTCCAAGGCCCTCAAAGAGTACCGGCGGAGCCCCGAACCTGCCGCCGGCCGGCTAGAGCTCCAGGACCTCGTGCTCCTTGCGGTTGGCGAGCGCGTCGACGCGCTCGATCTGGGCTTCGGTCAGCTTCTGCAGCCGGGCGTGCGCGCGCTTCGATTCGTCCTCGGGCACCTCGCCGTTCTTCTGCATCTGGTCGATGCGGTGGATCTCGTCGCGGCGTACGTTGCGGATCGCCACCCGCGCCTCCTCCGCCTTCTGGCGGACGAGCTTCACGTACTCCTTGCGCCGCTCCTCGGTGAGCGGAGGGATGGGCACTCGGATCAGCTGGCCGTCGTTGGCCGGGTTGAGGCCCATGTCACCTGAGCGCAGTGCCTTCTCGATCGCGCCGATCTGGCTCTTGTCGTAGACCTGCACCACCAAAAGCCTCGCCTCCGGCGCCGAGATCTGCGCCAGCTGGTTGAGCGGCGTCGGCGTGCCGTAGTACGGCACCATCACCTTGTCGATCAGCGCCGGGTTGGCGCGGCCCGTGCGGATGGTGGCGAGCTCGCCGCCAAAGTGCTCGACCGACTTCGCCATCTTGCCTTCCGCGTCGCGCAGAACTGGGTCGATCACGCTCCTGCTCCTACGAGTGTGCCTATCTCCTCGCCCATCACCACGCGTTCGATGTTGCCGGGCGTCAGGAGGTTGAAAACGACTATCGGAACGTCATTGTCCATGCACAGCGTCAGCGCGGTGTTGTCCATCACCTCGATCCCGCGATTGAGCACCTCGAGGTAGTCGAGGCGTGGCAGCATCGTCGCCGTCGGGTCGCGCTTAGGGTCGGCGGTGTAAACGCCGTCCACCTTCGTCGCCTTGAGGATGACGTCCGCCTCGATCTCCACCGCGCGCAGCGCCGCGGTGGTGTCGGTGGTGAAGTACGGGTTGCCGGTGCCCGCGGCGAGGATGACGACTCGACCTTTTTCCAGGTGGCGGACCGCGCGCCTGCGGATGTAGGGCTCCGCGACCTGCGGCATCTGGATGGCGGTCATCGTCCGGGCCGGGATGCCGGTGCGCTCCAGCGCATCCTGCAGCGCCAGCGCGTTGATCACCGTCGCGAGCATGCCCATGTAGTCGCCGGTCGCCCGGTCGAAGCCGCGCTCCGTCGCGGCGAGCCCGCGAAAGATGTTGCCGCCCCCGACCACGAGCGCGATCTGCACGCCCATCTCATGGACGCGCTTGACCTGGGCCGCGATCGTGGACACGACCTCGAGGTCGATGCCGTAGTCGCGCGAGCCGCCGAGCGCCTCACCGCTCAGCTTCAGGAGCACGCGGTTGTACTTGGGCGACCTGTCCCCCATCTGCTCTGTCGGTGAAGGGTAAGCCGTTACGACTCGCGCACGCTGAAGCGCGCAAACCGGCGGACGGTGATGTTCTCCTGGAGCTTCGAGATGTGCTCGGCGATGAAGTCCTTCACCGTCAGCTTCGGCTCCCGGAAGTACTGCTGCTCGAGCAGGCAGTTCTGCTTGAGGAACTGCTCGACCTGGCCCTCGACGATCTTCGCGATGACCTGCGGCGGCTTGTCATCCTGCTCGGCTTTGGCCTGGTACACGTTGCGCTCGTCGACCAGCACCTGGTCGGGCACGTCGTCACGCGACACCCAGCGCGGCTCGAAGCCCGCGATCTGGAGCGCCAGCTCCTTGGCGAGCTTGCGAAAGTCGTCGCCCTTGGCCACGAAGTCGGTCTCGCAGTTGACCTCGACCAGCACGCCCACCTGCGGCGGGTAGTCGCCGGTGCGGTGCAGGTAGGACTCGACGATGCCCTGACCGGTGGCCCGGCCGGCGCGCTTGGCCGCCTTGGCGATGCCCTTCTCGCGCAGGATGGTGAACGCCTTGTCGAGGTCCCCATCCGCCTCTTCGAGGGCGCGCTTGCAGTCCAGCATCCCCGCGCCCGACATCTCGCGGAGCTTCTTGATGAGCTCCATCGGGACGTCTGCCATCAGCGCGCCTCCTCGTCGTCGGCGCCGCGGCCGATGAACTCCTCCTCTGAGACGGTCGGCAGGTAGTCCTCCTCGTCTTCGAGGTATTCCTCGATCTCCTCGTAGCGAGGCGTCTCCAGGAACTCGCGCTCCTCCACCTCGGGCATGATCTCGCCACGGGCCTGCGCTTCCTGGCGTCCTTCCTGGCAGGCGTCGGCGATCTTGCCGGTCAGCAGCTTGACCGCGCGGATGGCGTCGTCGTTGCCGGGGATCACGTAGGTGATGAGGTCCGGGTCGCAGTTGGAGTCGGTGATCGCCACCACCGGGATCTTCAGCCGGTTGGCCTCGGTCACGGCGATGTGCTCCTTGCGCGGGTCGACGACGTACAGAGCGCCCGGAAGGCGCTTCATGTCGGCGATCCCGTCGAAGTGGAACATCAGGCGGTCCAGCTCGTCCTGGAGCTTCTTCGCCTCCTTCTTCGGCATCGACTCGAACTGCCCTTCCTGCTGCATCTTGCGCAGGTCCTGCAGGCGCTCGATGCGCTTCTTCACGGTCGAGAAGTTGGTCAGCATGCCGCCCATCCAGCGGCGGTTGACGAAGTACATGCCGCAGCGCGCGGCCTCGGTCTGGATCGTCTCCTGGGCCTGCTTCTTGGTGCCGACGAACAGCACCGGCCGCCCGCTCGCGGCCACGCCGCGGGTGAACTCCCACGCGTCGTCGAGGAGCCGCACGGTCTTCTGCAGGTCGATGATGTGGATGCCGTTGCGGGCCGTGAAGATGTAGGCCCGCATCTTCGGGTTCCAACGGCTGGTCTGGTGCCCGAAGTGGACGCCTGCCTCCAGCAGCTGCTTCAAGGTCACTTGAGCCACGTTTGATCGCCTCCCTGTTGATTCTTCCGCCCGGTTCCGGCCTCGCGGCGGCGAGGACAGGGGCACTGCCCCGGGCGTGCTAACTCGGTCGCTTGCGCGAACCGGCTGCTGGAGTATACCCAGGCTCGGCCTGGCCTATGCCTCGACCTTCTTGGCGCCCTTCGGCCCTGGGCACGCGGGGTAGTCGGAGCAGGACTTGAACAGCCCGTACCGCCCGCGCCGCTCCACCAGCGGCTTGCCGCACACCGGGCACGGCTCGTCGAGGACCTTCGGGCCTTCCTTCGCCTTGCCGTCCTTGCCCACGTTGGCCCGGTACTTGCAGTCGGGATAGCGCGAGCAGGCGACGAACGGACCATATCGCCCGGTTCGCTCGACCAGCTCGCCCTCGCCGCACGACGGGCATTTCTCCCCGGTCGGCTTGGCGGCGGCGTTGTTCTCCTTCTTGATGTACTTGCACTCCGGGTAGCCGGAGCAGCCGACGAACTCCCCGTAGCGGCCGGTGCGCAGCTGCAGCGGGCGGCCGCAGACTGGGCACATCTCCTCGAGCAGCTTGGGCTGGGGCGCCTCGCCGTTGGCCGTCAGCGGCTTGCGGTACCGGCACTTCGGGTATCGCGAGCAGCCCATGAACGGCCCGAAGCGGCTGGCCTTGAGCACGAGGTGTCCCTCGTGGCACTCCGGGCACTCCTCGTCCGTGTCCGCAGGCATGGCCTTCTCGGCCGCGGTCAGCATCTTCTGCAGCGGGCCGTAGAAGTCGCTCACGACCGGCACCCACTCCTGAGTGCCCGCCTCGACCTGGTCCAGGCGCTTCTCCAGCGTCGACGTGTAGTCGTCGTCGGAGATGACCTTGAAGTGGTCGACCATGATCGCGTTGACCGCCTCGCCGATCTGGGTCGGGTGCAGGCGGCGCTCCTTCAGCTCGACGTAGCCGTGGTCCTTGATCGTCTCCACGATCGGCGCGTAGGTCGACGGCCGGCCGATTCCGCGCTGCTCCAGCTCTTTGATCAGCGTCGCCTCGGAGTACCGCGGCGGGGGCTGGCTGAAGTGCTGCTCCGGCTTGAGGCCGTGGAAATCGAGCACCTCGCCTTCGGCCACGACCGGCAGGTCCGGGGAGTCCCTGTCCTCGTCGCGCGGCCACACCGCATAGAAGCCGTCGAACGCGAGCACCGACCCCGTCGCGCGGAAGATGTAGTCCGCGGCCGCGATCTCGACCTGCGTCTGGTCGTACACGGCCGGCGCCATCCGGCTGGCCACGAACCGGCGCCAGATGAGCTCGTACAGCTTGAGCTGGTCGGCGCTCAGGTACTGCTTCACCGATTCGGGCGTGCGGTTGACGTCCGTCGGCCGGATCGCCTCGTGGGCGTCCTGCGCGCCCGGCGCCGACTTGACCGCCCGCGGGGCGCCGACGTAAGTCGAGCCGTGCTTCTCGGCGATGTAGCCCTTGACCCGGTTGTCGGCCTCCTCGGAGATGCGCGTCGAGTCGGTGCGCATGTAGGTGATGAGACCGGTCGAGCCTTCGGCGCCCAGCTCGATGCCTTCGTAGAGCTGCTGGGCGATCCGCATGGTGTTGCGCGGGCGGAAGCGCAGGCGGCTCGAGGCGTCCTGCTGGAGCGTCGACGTGATGTAGGGCAGGTAGGAGCTCTTGGTCCGGCGCTTCTTCTCGACGCCGAGGACCGTGTAGGTCGCGCCCTCCAGCTTGCGGACGAGGCCGTCGGCCTCGGCCTGGGTCCTGACCTCGAGCTTGGTGTCCTCGTCTGAATCGCCGCCCTGCGCGCGACCGGCGGTCGCGGGCGGCCCTGCGGCTCGGTTCAGACGCGCGAGGAAGCGGTCGGACGCAGCCTGCTTCGACAGCTCGGCGTCGATCGTCCAGGACTCGACCGGGACGAACTTCCTGATCTCTTCCTCGCGGTCCACGACCAGGCGCAGGGCCACGCTCGACACCCGGCCCGCGCCGATCCCCTTCTGGACCTTGCTCCAGAGGAACGGGCTCAACCGGTAGCCCACCAGCCGGTCCACCACCCGGCGCGCCTGCTGGGCGTTGACCAGCCGCATGTCGATCCTCCGCGGCGCCTCGAGCGCGCGCCGGACGGCGTCGGCCGTGATCTCGTGGAACTCGATTCGCTTGGGATCTCGAAGCTTGAGCACCTCCGCCAGGTGCCAGGCGATGGCCTCGCCCTCCCGGTCGGGGTCGGAGGCGAGGATGACGTCGGTGTCCTTCCTGGCCGCCGAGCGAAGCTCGCCGATCGTCTTCTTCCGGCTTTCCACGACCTCATACCGAGGCTTGAAGCCGGATTCGACATCGACCGCGATCTCCTTCTCGGGCAGGTCGCGGACGTGTCCCATGGACGCGCGGACGTCGAAGCGGTCACCCAGGAACCGCTTCAAAGTTCTCGCCTTGGCGGGCGACTCGACGATGATCAAACCTTCCGGCACAGCTCTTCCTTTATCCCCAAACCGGCCGCGGTAATCCATCGGCCGGGTTCCTGGGCGGGGAATCCTACGCCCCGTTGTCTTGCCGGCGCAACGACCTTACGTAGCCTGACCCGTGCCTCCGAACCGTCCCTTCGAGCTCCAACGAGGTCAGTCTGCCGATCACCTCGGCGATGGGAAGCTGGAGCTTGCGGGCAACGTCGGCGGCGCTGGAGGCAACGGTCTCGGAGAGATGGCGGACGATCCCGTCCCCGCTCCGCGCCAGCTCGAAGTGGAGGTTTCCGGGCGTCTTCAGAGGGTCGTCCAGGACCTCGCCCCCGAGGTCGAGCAGGGCCAGCACGTCGCGCGCGTTCTGCACGAGCGCCGCGCCGTCGCGGATCAGCCCGTGCGTGCCCACGGACAGAGGCGAGAAGACGCTTCCAGGCACGGCCATCACGTCCCTGCCGAGCTCCAGCGCCGCGGCCGCGGTGATCAGCGCGCCCGACGCCTCCGCCGCCTCCACCACCACGACCGCGTCCGCCAGCGCCGCCATCGTCAGGTTGCGCGCGGGGAAGTTGTGCCGGCGCGGCAGGGTGCCGTCGGGGAACTGGCTGACCAGGGCCCCGCCGCCCCTGACGATCTCCTCGGCCAGGGCGGAGTGCGCCGCCGGGTAGACGACGTCGACGCCGGTGCCCATGACCGCGATCGTCGGTCCGCCGCCCAGCAGAGCGCCCCGGTGCGCCGCCGCGTCGATGCCCAGGGCGAGTCCGCTCACCACGACCACGCCGGCGACCGCCAGGTCGCACGCCAGCTGCTCGGCCACAGCTTCGCCGTACGGCGTCGGGCGCCGCGAGCCGACGATCGCGACCCGCGGGCCGGGCGGCGGCGGCCACCGGCCCCGCGAGCGCAGCTCCGGCAGGCTGGTGGGGTTCTCAGGCGGCGGCATCCTGCAGCCTGTAGCCGAGCGCCTCGAGGACGTGGTGCTCGCGGATCGCCTCGGAGCCCTCGAGGTCGGCCGCGGTCCTGGCGACGCGCCAGGCGCGGTGGAAGCCGCGAGCCGAGAGGCCCTGCTGCTCCGACCAGCGCTCGAGCGCGCGGCGCGAGGCCGGATCCAGGCCGGCTTCGCGCCGAAGCCACGCCGGCTTCAGCAGCGCGTTGAGGCACCCCTGCCGGTCGAGCTGCCGCCGCCGGGCGGCCATCACCCGTTCCCGCACCGGGGCCGACGGTTCGCCGGCGGGCTCGTTCGCGAGCAGGGCTGTCGGCACCCGGCGCACCGTCACCTTGAGGTCGATGCGGTCCAGCAGCGGGCCGGAAAGGCGCCGCTGGTAGGTGGCCACCGCACCCGGCGAGCATCGGCACTCGCGGCGGGAGTCGCCCGCCCAACCGCACGGGCACGGGTTGGTCGCGGCCACGAGCGTGAAGCGCGCGGGATAGGAAACCGAGCCGCCGGAGCGCGTGATCGTGACCCGGCCCGTCTCGAGCGGCTGCCGCATGGCCTGGAGCACCGAGGCCTGGAACTCCGCCAGCTCGTCCAGGAAGAGGACGCCGTGATGCGCGCGGCTGATCTCACCCGGGAGGGCGAGGCCGGACCCGCCGCCGATGAGCCCGGCCATCGACACGCCGTGGTGCGGCGCGCGGAAAGGCCGTGCCCACTCCACGGGCCCGCCGCGCGGCAGCTCGCCCAGCAGGCTGCGCACCTGGGCCACCTCCAGCGCCTCGTCGAAAGTCAGGCCCGGAAGGATGCCGGGCAGGCAGCGCGCAAGCATCGTCTTCCCCGCTCCGGGCGGCCCGCTCATGAGCAGGTGATGTCCGCCCGCGGCGGCGAGCTCGAGCGCCCGGCGCGCCTCCTCCTGGCCGTGCACCTCGACCAAGTCGTGCTCGACGGCCGCCTCGTCCACCGGCGGCGGGGCCGCGCCCGCCTGTGGCGGAATCGGCTCGATCCCGAGCACATGGCCGGCGACCGCGGCGAGGTTGGCGGCGGGAATGACCTCCAGCCCGTCCACCAGCGCCGCTTCGGACGCGTCGGCCGCGGGCACGAAGACGCGTTCGTAACCGCGGCTGCGCAGCCAGCGCGCAGCGACGAGCACGCCGTCGACGTGGCGCAGCTGGCCGTCCAGCGCGAGCTCGCCCAGGAACGCGCTCCGTGGGGGCGGCGGCTTGCCGAAATACGCGAGGACGATGGCGACCGCGATCGCCAGGTCGAGGGCGCTGCCTTCCTTGCGCACCTCCGGCGGCGCGAGGTTGACCGTGAGCCGCTTGCCGGGAAACGGAAGGCCGCTGTTCTTGATCGCCGAGCGGACCCGTTCGCGCGCCTCCTTGACCGATGCCGCCGCCAGGCCGACGAGGAAGAAGCGCGCCTCGCCGTTGGACGCGTCGGCCTGGACCTCGATCAGGCGGCCCTCCATTCCGGCCAGCAGGCACGAATCGACCGACGCCAACATGGCAACGAAGCTACGGAGGGCCGGCCGCGAATCCAACCCTGGCTGTTAAGGCCGCGCGGCCGTCACGCGTCGAGGAAGTCGGCCACCTCCATGTGGAAGGCCTGCGGCTGCTCGATGAACAGCATGTGT
>Ga0070730_10003135_pt1 | contig 14910 bp, 13 predicted proteins | sample Coa_R1_3_FD_66447 | JGI IMG/M metagenome (GOLD analysis project Ga0070730, IMG submission 66447) | Surface soil microbial communities from Centralia Pennsylvania, which are recovering from an underground coalmine fire - Coalmine... | ecosystem: Environmental > Terrestrial > Soil > Unclassified ...
GGCCATGACGCCGCGGCGGTGCTCGATGGCGGCCTGCCGAAATGGCAGCGCGAAAACCGTCCGGTCGAGGCCGGTGAACCCGCGCCGCCGCAGCCTGTTGCCTACCGCCCCGACTACCGCCCGATGCGGTTGCGCGGCGTCGGCGACCTTCTGCGCAATGTGCCGTCGCAGGCTGAGCTGGTGCTGGACGCGCGCGCCGGCGGCCGCTTCACCGGTGAGACGCCCGAACCGCGCGCCGGTATGCGCAGCGGCCACATTCCCGGCTCCGCCAGCCTGCCCTACACCGACCTGCTGAACGCCGACGGCACGTTCCGCCCGGTTGCGGACATGCGCGCCCGTTTCGCCCAGGCCGGCGTGGATGGGAGCCGCCCCGTGGTTACGAGCTGCGGGTCTGGCGTCACCGCCTGCATCCTGACGCTGGGATTGCGCCTGGCCGGCCTGTCCGAGGGCGCGGTCTACGACGGATCCTGGACCGAATGGGGCGGCCGTGCGGATACCCCGGTGGACACCGGGCGCGCATGACCGACACAACCAAGCGCGGCTACCGCACCGGCCTGACGCATACGGGCCGTGCCGGCAAGCGCATCCATGGCTTCGTCAATCCGCCGCTGCTGCGCGGGTCGACGGTCCTGTATCCGACAATGAAGGAGCGCCTCGCGACGCAGGCCAAGCGCAGCGAGCGTGTGCTCAGCTACGGGCTGGGTGGCTCGCAGACGCATTGGGCGCTGGAGGACGTGATCGCCGAGGTCGAGGGCGGTTCACGGTGCGCCATTGTCTCGTCCGGCCTGGCTGCGGTCACCACGCCGCTGCTGGCGTTCCTGAAGGCGGGCGACCATCTGCTGATGCCGGACAGCGTGTATGGGCCGTCGCGCAGTTTCGCCTCCACCACGTTGAAGCGCTTTGGCGTGGAGACGACGTTCTATGATCCGGTGGTCAGCGCGGAGGCGCTGTCGGCACTGCTGCGGCCGAACACCACGGTTGTATTTACGGAAAGCCCGGGCAGCCACACCTTCGAGGTGCAAGATGTGCCGGCGCTGGCACGGGTTGCCCATGCGCATGGCGCGAAGGTGCTGATGGACAACACCTGGGGGATCCATCACTTCCAGCCATTCAAGCATGGCGTGGATGTGTCCATCCAGGCGGCCACCAAATACCCGGCCGGGCACTCCGACATCCTGATTGGCGCCGTCACGGTGAACAGCGATCAGGACTGGAACACGCTGCACGCCACGGTGCGTTCGCTTGGCCAGTATGCCAGTCCTGACGATTGCTGGCTGACGTTGCGCGGGTTGCGCACCATGGGCGTGCGGCTTGCGCACCAGATGGACGCCGGTGTCCAGATTGCGCATTGGCTGAGCAGGCGCTCCGAGGTGAAGCAGGTGCTCCATCCGGCGCTTCCCGGTGCTCCGGGCCACGCGTTGTGGAAGCGGGATTTCTCCGGCGCGTGCTCACTGTTCGGTGTGGAGATGCAGCCGCGGTTTTCGGTTGAGGCGACGCATGCGTTTGTCGAAGCGCTGGAGCTGTTCGGGATTGGCGCTTCGTGGGGCGGGTATGAGAGCCTGGCGCTGTGCACTTCGGGCGCCATCCTGCGCACCGCATCGAAGCCGTTCGACGGGCCGCTGGTACGGCTGCATATCGGGTTGGAGGACGTGGACGATCTGATCGCCGATCTGGAGCTTGGGTTGAAGGCGATGCGGGAGTTCAGGGGCTGAGCGGTTCCAGGGTGACCGGAAACGTGATGTGAGCGGGAAAAGGGTCAGGGGAGCGCTGCTCCCCTGAAACCCCTCGCCAAAGGCATGGCCTTTGGGATCCTGATTGATCGTGGTGACGATGGCACGGCTCGCCGCAAGCGAGATGAACCCGCGCTCGTTGTGCGCGTTATGACACTTGCCGGCGTGTGTCGCTGTGCTGCGTATATACGATGGCATCGATCGAGCTGGGTTGAAAACCTGCCACAAAACACCGTGATCCACGCCGCTGAAACGTTAACTTGATAGTCGCACCGGTTGAGCGACGGAAAACCGGTTCACTATTGCCAGACAGATAGCCAAACCCACGGAGAAACAAGAAATGCCCATTCTTCTCTGGCTGCTCGGCGTCCCGATTCCTCTCATTATCATTCTGCTTCTTCTCTGGCATTAGGAGGCCACCGCATGGCACTCGCAGCTGAAACCGCCGGCACCGGTGTTCTGGTGTCGGAGGAAAGCGCTCGCTCACCCTCGGCCGTGTCTTGGCCTGCGGTCATAGCGGGCGCTGTGGGCGCCGTCGCCATCACCTTGCTTCTCGTGGCATTGGGATCCGGCATCGGCCTTTCCTCGGTTTCTCCGTGGACGGCGGTCAATCCATCGGCGACTACCTTCACCCTTCTTGCCGCGGTCTGGCTCATCATCGTGCAGTGGCTCTCGTCGGCGACGGGCGGATATATTGCCGGGCGGCTCCGCACAAAATGGGCCGGCGTCCATACAGACGAGGTGTTCTTCCGCGACACGGTGCATGGATTTCTGGCTTGGGCGCTTGCCTCGTTGCTGGTCGCGGCCTTCGCCACATCCTCCATCTCGTCAGCGGTAAGCTCCGCTGGCCGGGCGATTTCGAGGGTCGCTGGCGGTGCCGCTTCAACCGCAACCCAGGCGGCCAGCGGCCAGGCCTCGGGGACCGACGGCTATTTCCTGGATACATTGTTCAGGAAGGATCAGCCGGACGCCAATGCGGCGCCTCCGCCGGAGGCCCGAGGAGAGGCGAGCCGCATCCTTGCCCGGTCAGTTGCAAACGGCAATCTTGATCCCGGGGATCGCACCTATCTGGCAAAGCTGGTCGCGGCACGCACCGGGATCTCTCAGCAGGACGCCGAGAAGCGGATCGACGATACGGTAGCGCAGATGAAGGCGGCAGAGGACAAGGCGAAGCAAACGGCCGATGCAGCACGCAAGGCATCCGCGCAGGCTTCATTCTACCTCTTCTTCTCGATGCTGGTTGGCGCGTTCATCGCCTCGACGGCCGGGGCTGTTGGTGGCCGCCAGCGCGATCTCTGATTGGGAAACGCGGGCCTCGGCATTTCCGGGGCCCGCGTCCGGTGATTCGGTCCTGCCTGCGGGGGAAGCTTTTCAGGAGGATTCGCGTTCCCAGACGATCGTGTTACGGATGGTGCGGCCTGGAAGTATGGGCAGTTCCTGGACCGGCGTTCGCAATGTCAGACGATCGCCGTCCAGTTGGAAGTAGCGGATCTGCCTCGGGTACGGCAGCCACGCGACATCGGCATCAATGACCACGTGGTCGTCGTGGACAGTGAAGCGACCGGAATAGGCGCTCATCCCCATGACGATCGCCTTGAAATCAACGTCGCTGACCGGCGAGGGACGCTCTGCGGTGGTTATGATCACGGTTACGCGTCCGCTCGGTGTGAACGTGATGACGCCTCGCGGGTTGGCACCGAACAAGTCGAACTCTTCACCGGTGTCCTCTGTCCTGACCCGGTTCGAGATCAGCTTCCATGTGCCGAAGAGGCCGGTGGCGTTGGCGATCGATGCGGTCATGTTGCGCGCCTTCTTGTTGCGGAAGGAGACGATGCTGGCGGAGCGGCCAACGGCTGGCCGTCACCCGGATCGGCTGTCGGTCGCGGTGGTCAGGCTGCCTGCGGCGGATTCACGCCGTGGGATCAGGTAGCACATCGAGCGAATCGCCTTAGGCGGGCAACTGCCTGCGTGTCAGCCCGTAGCGTTCCAACAGCATACGGCTGATCTCGTTCTGGTCCTTCCCCGCTTGCAGCATCGCCATCTGCTCGACAAAACTCTGCTCGAAACCGGCAGGCGTATACACAATGATCATCTTGAGGTCAGTGCCGCCGACATTGCGATACGTGTGGAAGATGTTGCGCGGCCCATAGATGCGGTCGCCAGCGTTGCACAGGAATATCTCATTCTCGACCTGGATTTCGGCGGTGCCCGAGACGACATAGAACGTCTCATCTTCCCGGCTATGGCTGTGATAGGTCGGGCCTCCCCCGGGTGCGACGTCGGTCTCGATCATGCTCATCGCACCGCCGGTTTCATCTGAGGTGATGAGAAGCCTGATGCCACCTGCATGGGTCCGCACGGTTTTTGGCTGCGTCGGGCTGCGTCGCATTACCGTTTCCCCTGTCTTGTCCATCGGACTGTCTCCTGTGGTGGAGCGGTTGTCGAGGCGCTGTCACCGACGACAGCGCGATCCAGCGTGGTCCTCCGATGGTTGACACCGAGGGGTCGGCGATCTGCAATGCGATCAAGACTTGGCTCGATCCGGAGAATTCCGATCGGGCCGGGCTGTGACGACGCTCGCCCTCCGAAATGACCGCCGCTACACCGCACGTACCCGTGATACGGTGACAGGGAGCCCCCAATGAGTGCCAGTTTCGGGCGCGGATTGCATGCGGCGCCGGGTAGGGCGGTCAGCATTTCAGCGTACGAGCGCTATCTTGGCCGTTGGTCTCGGCTCACTGTTCCTGACCTGCTTGCCGCCGCTCATGTCGCGCCAGGCCATCACGTGCTGGATGTCGCGACAGGCACTGGCGAGGCTGCTGTCATGGCTGTGCCGATGGTCGGCGACCCGGGCTTTGTCGTCGGCGCGGACATCTCGTTGGAGATGATCACGAGCGCACGGGCCAGACTCGAGGCGCCGCTGTATTGGCCGGTTAACGCGGACGGCCAGGCTCTGCCTTTCAAGGACGGCGCCTTCGATGCTGTTGTCTGTCAGCTTGGGCTGCAGTTCTTCCCCAATCCTGCTGCCGGCTTGGCGGAATTCCATCGCGTTGTACGACGCGGTGGGATGGTGGCAGTTTGCGTCAACTCCACACCAGACCGTTTGCCGATGTGGGGCCATCTGCGCGATGCGCTGGATCGTTTTCTCACTCAGGACCAGCGCAGCGTGCTCGCGCTGTCGTGGTCGCTGGCCGATCGGGCGCGACTGGAGAGATTGTTCAGCGAAGCCGGATTTCAGGACATCCGTGTCGAGCAGGTCAGGCGTGAAGGCACCATTGACGGCTTTGATGACTACTGGGCGCCTGTCGAAGAAGGTGTTGGGCAGATCCCGCAGACATACCGTGCTCTTGGTGAATCTGACCGTCGGGCGGTGCGGGAGGAGGTCCGTTCACGGCTGGCTCGATATGAGACGCGCGATGGCAAGATGACGATGGCCGTCGAAACGCTGATTGCCAGTGGTCGAGCGTAGCCAGGGACGAGTTGATCGAACGCCGCAAGGTCCGACGCCTCGTAGTGATGATGGCGTCGTCGTCTCATTTTCCCGGGCGTTGAATCAGGTCACACCGCACTGGCCCTACCTGACGGCTTGCCCGGGACATAGACATGCGGCGGGCCACTCAGCCTCGCTCCAGGTAACCGTCCCGCGTCTGGGGTAGCTTCCAGCCGAGCACGCGCCCGGCGACGAAGTTCCGCAGTACCTGCGCCGTGCCGCCGCCGATGGTGAACATCCGTGCATCGCGCGCCATGCGCTCCATCGGATAGTCACGCGAATAGCCACGCGCGCCGAACATCTGCAGCGCGTCGTTCGTCACCTTGATCGCCATCTCGGAGGCGAAGACCTTTGCCTGCGCGGCGAGGAGCGGGTCGGGGAAGGGTTCGGCGCTTGCCGCCGCGCGATACACGCCGAGCCGCGCAGCGTTGAGCTGGATCGACATGTCGGCCAGCATCCACTGCAAGCCCTGGAATTCGCCGATCGGACGGCCGAACTGCTGGCGCTCCCTGGCAAATGATGTCGCCGCTTCGAATGCGCCCTGGGCGAGGCCGAGCGCCACCGTCGCCGCGCCGACGCGCTGGCTGTTGTACGCGTTCATCAGGTCGGCGAACCCGTGCAGCCGGCCGTCGTGCTGCAGCACCATTTCGTCCGGCACTTCGAGGTTCTCGAAGCGGATCTCGGTCTCGGGAATTCCGCGCAGGCCCATCGTCGGTTCGCGCTTGCCGATCACCAGGCCCTTCGCGTCGTCGCGCACGGCGAGGAAGCCGCCGATGCCGCGGGCGCGGCCTGTCTCGTCGAACACGCGCGCGAAGATCAGGTGCAGCCTGGAAACGCCGCCACCGGTGATCCAGTGCTTACGTCCGTTCAGCAGCCAGTAGCCGTTGCGGCGATCGGCGCGCGTGGTCATGTCGGTCGCGGCGGAGCCCGCCTCGGGCTCGGTGATGCAGATCGCCGGCTTGTCGCCTTCCAGCACCAGGCGCGCGGCTAGCTGCTTCTGGGCCTCGCTGCCGTACTGCATCACGGCGGAGATCGCGCCCATGTTGGTCTCGACGGCGATGCGGCCGGTGACGCCGCAGACCCGCGCCATCTCCTCGATGATCACCACCGCATCGAGGAAGCTGCCGCCGGCGCCGCCGTATTCGCGCGGGATGGTGTAGCCCAGCAGTCCTGCCTCACGCAGTGCGGCCACATTGTCCCAAGGGTAGGTTTCCGCGCGATCCACCTCGGCGGCGCGCGGCGCAATCACCTCTTCGGCGACACGCCGCGTCAGCGCCTGCAACTCGCGGGCAGCGGCCGGCAGCTCGAACAGCATGGCACGTTCCCTTCTCGCCAAACCCACCGGATCGACGGTAGCGTCCGCGGCAAAACCGGAGGGCCCAGTGACCTATCAACCATTCGATCTTACCGGCAAGGTCGCGCTGGTGACCGGCGGCAATCGCGGCATCGGGTTCGGCATTGCGCAGGCGCTGGCCGGGGCGGGCGCCGACGTCGCCATCTGGGGGACCAACGCCGAGAAGAACGCCGAAGCTCAGGCAGCCCTCGCGCAATTCGGCCGCCGCGTGCTCGTGCTGCAATGCGATGTCGGCGATGAGGCCGCGGTGGATGCCGCGTTCGCGCGCACGCTCGATGAGCTCGGCCGGGTGGACGGCTGCTTTGCCAACGCCGGCATCGGTGGTGGTGGCGCCGCATCGTTCCTGGAGATGACCAGCGAGCTGTGGCACCGCGTGCTGCGCGTCAACCTGGACGGCGCGTTCTACACATTCCGCGCGGCGGCCCGGCATATGGTGGAACGCGGCGGTGGTGGCGTGCTCGTCGGCACCGCCTCGCTTGCCGCGATCGAGGCTGCGCCCCGCGGCGAGCACTACGCCGCGACGAAGGGGGGCATGATCTCGATGGTGCGCGGGCTGGCGGTGGAGTTCGCGCGCCATGGTGTGCGTGCGCATGCGATCCTGCCCGGCTGGATCGAGACCGACATGACGCACCGGCTGACGACCAACGAAACGTTCCACGGTAAGGTCATGCCGCGGATCCCTATGCGGCGCTGGGGCAGGGGCGACGATTTCGGTGGTATCTCGGTGTATCTGATGAGCGATGCCTCGCGCTATCACACCGGCGATACATTCGTTATCGACGGGGGCTATTCACTGTTCTGATCGCACTGCACCAGCGTTAGCGAAGGCCTAACTCGCTTCGGGCAGGATGGCCTTCATGCCGTATTTCGTCGGTGCCGGGTGCTCCGATGTGACCCTGGCCGCACTGTTGGGCGCGCTGGATGTCGTGGACATCGGCATGATCCTGCTCGATCGGAATATGCAGGCGTGCTTCGTCAATCAACGCTGTGCCGACTTGTGCCTGGGCGGGGAGGAGCTTGAGGCTGACGGTGTCGGCTTCGACACGATCCTGCGACACCTGACGGCGAATGTGATGCGCGATCTTCCAGGGTCCGAGGCGGAAGCGTCCCTTGCGGAGTTCGAGCGGGCGGTGCGCGAGGGGGATGTCCTGCCGGTAATGGTGGACCTGCCGGATGGGCGACGCCTGCTGCTGAGAAGCACGCCCTGTCCGGACGGCGGACGCCTGCTCACCTGTTGCGACATAACGCCTTTGAAGGTCGAGGAAGAGGCACGCGAGCGGGCGCGACATGAGGCGGAGTCGATGAGCGCGGAGCAACGGTTCATCGCCGAAACGCTGGAGGAGCAGGCATCGCATCTGGCGACGCTGGCGGAATCGGCCGATGAGAATGCCCGCCGCGTTGAGCGGATGAACAAGTTGCTGCAGCACGAGATCGCCGAGCGGCGGGAACTGGCAGCGCGGCTTCGCCGCATGGCGACCACGGATGGCCTGACGGGCACGCTGAACCGTGCCCGGTTCCTGGCGCTGGCGCAGCGCGCACTGACGCGGGCGCGGCATCTCGGCCAAGGGATGGCGGTGCTGATGCTCGACATCGACCACTTCAAGCAGATCAACGATTGCTTCGGTCACCAGGCCGGAGACGCTGCGTTGAAACATTTCGTGGACCGGCTGCGCGCAGGCATCCGCGAGCACGACCTCCTGGGCAGGCTGGGCGGCGAGGAGTTCGCCATCGCACTGACGACTGTTGATGGCGCGCGCGCGTTCGAGGTGGCAGAGCGTTTGCGGCTGATGGTGGCCGGCTCGCCGGTGCGGCATGGCGGTCAGACGTTCAACATGTCGGTGAGTATTGGCATTGCGACACCTCGCGAGTCGGACGAGTCGATCGCGCGGATACTGGCACGGGCCGACGCGCGCCTGTACGCGGCGAAGCAGGCCGGACGCAATCAGGTGTGCGCAGCGATGGATTGATGCCGGCGGACGTTGCCGCCTAGCGTTACAGCCACGTCGAGGGCGGGTAGTGGGTCAGACCGCTGGTTTGGAAGCGCTGTCAGTCGCGTCCTTGCCGTCTGATGCGGCCCGTGCCGGCGCTTGCTTCCGCTGGTCGGCCTTATGCTGCTGCAGCGTCACGGCGGCAACCCGGCGCATTTCCCGCGAGCGGGTTCGCAGTGCTGCCGCGAGGTTGCGTGCTGATTGAGGATTGTATGCCATGCTCGGAGTATGGCACGAGGCGCCGGCGATTTGTGCAGGGGAATATTCAGGGCGTTCAAGCTGACCCACGACCCCGGGGCGACGGGTTGACGTTGTGCCGCGTCCAAGGGAAGCTGGGTACAGGATAGGTGAGAGCTGATTATGGACGCGCCCGCGCTGAAGGTGTTCTGGCAGCCTGGATGAACGAGTTGCCTGAAACTCAAAGAGTTTCTCTCGGTCCGTGCGATCGAGTTCGAGTCCATCAATGTGCTGGAAGACCCCGCCGGGCTTGATGAGCTGAGGCGGCTTGGAGCCCGTTCTGTCCCCGTGCTGTCGCGCGGCGATGAGTACGTGTTCGCGCAGAATATCGGCCATGTCGTGAAGTTCCTCGGGCTGAATGAGGCGACCGGGCCGGTACTGACGCCCGAGCAACTGATCGGGCGGCTCGATACGTTCCTTGGCGCCGGGCTGCGGATGATTCCGCAGATGCCGGATGACAGGCTCTCGACCGAAGTGCCGAATCGGCCGCGCAGCTACCGCGTGCTGGGGCATCACATCTTCCGCATCGCAGAGACATTCCTGGAAGTGGCCAACGGAGCCACGCTGGAGTACGGCAAGCTGACCGCGACGCCGCCGGAAGGGATGCAAACCACGGCTGCCATCGCTGCCTATGGCACCGACGTGCGGCAGCGGCTGATGGCGTGGTGGGCGGCCAAGCCGGACAAGTCGGCGCGCGAGACCGTGCAGACCTATTACGGACCACAGCTTCTGCACGAATACCTGGAGCGCTCGACGTGGCACGTCGGCCAGCATGTGCGGCAGTGGAACATGCTGCTGGGCATGGCGGGCATCGAGGCGGACCATCCCCCCGGCCCGGCGGACTTTGCCAACCTGCCGATGCCGAGCCAGGTCTGGGACGGCTAGGCTCAGGCCTGTGCCACCGGCGTAAGCCGCGAGAAGCTCACCAGCGCCGCGGCACCAGCCGCGCAGGCCGCGAACACCAGCGACTCGCGCGTGCCGCTGATCGGAAACACGCCGAACATCAGTGCTACCATCGCGGCACCAGTGCTCTGACCCAGGAGGCGAGACGTGGCCTGCATGCCGCTCGCCGCGCCGGCACGTGTGGGTGGGGCGGATATAATGATCGCCCGGTTGTTCGGTGTGTTGAAGAAGCCGAAGCCAAGGCCACAGATCATCATGCGCCAGACGATATCGAATGCGCTGGGATGGGCGGGCAACAGGCTGGCGAGTGCCAGGCCGCCCGCCATGACCGCCAGGCCACAGCCGCTGAGCAACCCCACCGGATAGCGGTCCGCCAACCGCCCGGTCAGTGGGGCGATGACTGCGACCGACAAAGGCCATGGCGTGAGCAGCAGGCCGGTCTGGACCGGGTCGCGGCCGAGCGTGTTCTCGAACAGGAACGGCAGCGACACCAAGGCCATCGATTGGGCGAGGAAACCGGTGATCGACGTCGCGACGGAGAGGGCGAACAGCCTGATACGCAGCAGGTCGACCGGCAGCATCGGCGAGCTGAGCGACAACTGCCGCGTCACCAGGACGAAGCCGAACACCGCCGCGATGCAGAGTTCGGCGCCGCCCAGGCTGGCGCTGCCGCCATGGCCCATGCCGCTGATGGCGATGATCAGGATGCCGAAGGTGAGTGCGCTCCAGAGCGCACTGAGCCCGTCGAACCGGACGCCGGAGCTGTGGGTCACCGGCAGGGCACGGAAGGCGACGGGGATTGCGATCAGTCCGAGCGGGACATTGACGGCGAACAGCCAGGGCCAGGTGGCGACCGACAGGATGGCGGAGGCGACCGTCGGCCCGACGGCGGACGCGATCGACCCGATCGTCGCGTTCAGTCCGATTCCGGTGCCGATGAGCCGGCGCGGATAGATGAAGCGGACGAGGGCGCCGTTGACGCTCATGATCCCGGCGGCGCCAAAGCCCTGGACGATGCGCGCGATGGTGAGGGTGAGCAGCGAGTCGGAGAGCGCGCAGCCCAGCGATGCGATGGTGAACACGATCATCCCGTACTGGTAGACGCGACGGTAGCCGTAGATGTCACCCAGCGAGGCGAGCGGCAGGAGCGATATCGTCACAGCGATCTGGTAGGCGTTCACCACCCAGATCGATGATGCCGGGCTGGCATCCAGATCGCGGGCGATGGTCGGCAGGGCGACGTTGGCGATGGCGCCATCGAGCACTGCGAGCGTCAGGCCGAGTGCGACGGTCAGGATGGCCCAGTAGCGCTGGGGGAGAGGGACGCCGTCTGGGGCGGTGAGATGCGGCGGGCGCTCTGGCTGGTCTGCCATCAGCCGGCGACCAGAGCGCCGGCTTGGGCAGGCAGGATGGCGGCGACAGCGTCCATCACAGAAGCGGGTTCGAGATCCGACAGGTCGGGGCGGCGCAGCGTCGTCACGCTGGGGCCGCACGGTGCGCACAGGGCGGGGTCTGAGTCGCGGGAGAACAGCACGACCGAGGGGCAGCCAGCGGCGGCAATCAGGTGCATGGGGCCGGTGTCGTTGCCGATTGCCACGGTGGCGGCGCGCGCAAGGCTGGTGACCTGGGCGAGATCGGTACGGCCCGTCAGGTCTATTGCGCCGTCGATCGCCTGTGCCAGCGGCTTCTCCGGCGTGGTGCCTACCACCACCGGGGTTACGCCATGCGCCAGCAGTCTGCTTGCCAGAGCGCGGTAGTGCTCGATCGGCCAGCGCTTGACCACGCGATGCGGCGCGCTGCCGGGAGCAAGCAGCGCGAAGTGGTCGGGCAGGCAAAACGGTCCGATGTCGGCATGGCTCCACGAGAGGTCGACGGGTCCGCGTTCGATGATGCCGGCCTGACGAAGCTGACCGAACTGGCGTTCGGCGTCATGCAGCCGGTCGCGGTCGGGATCGCGGTCGGGCAGCGAGCAACCGGGGGCGATGCCGGACCAGTCGGGCCTGTGCCGGCGCGGCAGCAGGCGGAAATAGCGGCTGGTATGGCGTGAGGTCTGCAGGTCGTAGATGCGGTCGAAATGTCCGTCGATCAGGCGGCGGCGGAGGCGCAGCCAGCCGGCGAGGTCCCACCAGTCGAGGCGCCGAACGGTCCACACGGTATCGAACCACTGTGACTGCGACAGCCAGGAGGCGTACGGGACGGTCGTCAGCAGAGTGATGTGGGCGCCGGCGTGGTGACGGCGGATCGACGCGAAAGGGCCGAGCGAGAGGATGACGTTCCCCAGCGCTCCGAGCTTCACGATCAGGATCCGCTGCGGCTCCTGCATCATGCCGCGGGATGCGTGGCGGCCCAGTGGCGGGCGATCTCGATGCGCCGGGTGACCCAGACCCCTGGCCGGCGGCTGATGTGGTCCAGCAGCCGTTCAAGCCCGGCTGCGCGCGCGGGATGGCCCATGATGCGCATGTGCAGGCCGATGGACATCATCCTGCCGCCCTCGCGATACAGGAAGTCGAAGGCGTCGCGGCAATAGGTGAAGAAGTCGTCGCCAGTGGCGAAGGTGCCGCGGCCGAATTTCGAGTCGTTGGTAGACAGGCTGTAGGGCACTACCAGGTACGGCTTGCCCTGGACGCTCGTCCAATAAGGAAGCTCATCATCATAAGCATCTGAATCGTAAAGAAATCCACCTTCGTCAGCGAGCAGGTTGCGGGTGTTGAGGCTGGGCCCATAGCGGCAGTACCAGCCGAGTGGCCGCTCGCCCATGGTCTGCTGGAGGGACGCCACCGCGCGGTGGATGCGGTCACGTTCCTCGGCTTGGGTGAGTTCCCAGTGCTTTTCCCAGCGCCAGCCGTGGCAGCACACGTCGTGCCCGGCGGCGCGGATCGCGGCGGCGGCGGGGGGATGGCGTTCCAGTGCCAGGGCGCAGCCGAACACGGTGAGCGGCAGGTTGCGCTCGGCGAACAGGCGCATGATCCGCCAGAAACCGACGCGGCTGCCGTAGGCGAACATGCCCTCGGCGGCGAGGTCGCGGCCTTTCACACCCGGGTTCAACATGCCGTTCTCGGTCAGTCCCCATTCCGATGCTGGATCGCCATCCGGAACAGAAGGTTCCGAACCTTCCTCGTAGTTCAGCACGAAGTTGACCGCGAGCCTGGCACCGCCCGGCCATTTCGGGTCGGGGGGATGCGCGCCGTAGCCGATCAGGTCCCTGTCCATGGCGGCAGAATGCCTGGATCGGATCGCGCTGGCCACTGGTTGACTGGCCGGTGATACGCGTTGAAAAGCCGGTATATGTCGGCCGCCGCCACATCGTGGATTCTCAGCGAGGGCTATGCCGGCTTGCAGGCGCAGGCGCTTGGCCTTGCCGAGGCCGCCTGCCTGGCGCCGGAATTGCGCGTGCTTGTGCCACGGGCGCCCTGGAAGTGGGTGCCGGCGTCGCTTTGGCCGGCACCGCTGGCCGCGGTGCGCGACGCCGTGCGTGCGCCTTTGCCGGAGCTGGTCATCGGCTGCGGAGGCGTCGCCGCGGCGGTGGGGGCTGCGTTGCGGCGAGGTGGCCGCCCCGTGGTGCAGGTGCAGCACCCTCGGATGGACCCCAGGCGCTTCGATGTGGTGGTGGTGAACCGGCACGATGAGCTGACGGGGCCCAACGTCGTGGTGACCCGCACGGCGCTGCACCGGGTGACGCCGGCGCGGCTTGCCGAGGCGGGGAGCGTGTGGGCGCCACGCCTCGAACACCTGAAGCGGCCGCTGGTGGCCGTGCTGGTCGGTGGCAGCAATGGCCGCTTCCGGCTGGATGCGGAGGTGGCGGGGGAGCTCGCGTCACAGCTCGCCGCGATGATGCAGCGGGACGGCGTGGGCGTGGCGGTGACGCCATCGCGGCGCACCGATCCCGCGGCGGTACGCGTGCTGGCTGAGGCATTGATCCCGCTCGGCGCCTACGTGTGGGATGGCGCGGGCGACAATCCTTATTTCGGCATGCTCGCACTGGCCGATGCGATCGTGGTGACGGTCGACAGTGTCTCCATGGTCTCGGAGGCGGCGGCGACGTCCGCGCCGGTGCTGCTGGCGAAGCTTCCTGGCCGATCGCGGCGAAACGGCCTGTTCATCGACTGCATGCTGGCTGAGGGCCGGGTGCGCGAATTCGCCGGCCGCTTCGAACAATGGCCGGTGGCGCCACTCGACGATACGCCTGAGGCGGCCGCCGAGATGTGCCGCCGGTTGGGGCTGCCATGCTGAACATCCAGACATTCGATAATCGCGCCGGCGGCAACGTGCTGTACAAGGCGCTGTCGCATCCGCTGGCGGCCGAGGCGATCGCCAGGCTGTATACACGACTTGAAGGGCAGGTGGCGCTGTATGATCCGGAGGGCATCGCCGCGGCGCTACTCGCGCTGTACCCCGATGCGCCGGCGCATACGCGGTACGTGCAAGATGTGACTGCAGTGGGGCCGCAGGCGCTGCCGCTGACGGACCTGGCGAACTGCAAGGCGCGCACCGTGTTGATCGCTGCGTTCGATGCGAGGCGCGCGTCTGCGCGCATCGCGGATCTGCTGCCTGCCGGTGCCGCGGTACTGACGCTGGATGAGGCGCGGTTGCCGGCGGAGCTGTTGACCAATTCCGGGCGCTATCTCGACAAGCAGAACTTCGCCACCAACTTCGCGTTCTTCCGCGATGCGGATGGGCTTTCGACGCGGCTCGTGTCGGCCAACTACTGGTCGGGTTATGGCGGTGGTGCGATCCGGCTCTGGCTGCGGTTGTTCGATGCGGACGGCGCGGCGCTGGCGACCTGGCAGCAGGAAGTGCCAGCTGGCCCTTGCGGATTTTCCATTGACAGCCGCGCGGTACGGAAGCGCTTCAATCTGCCGGCGTTCACCGGGCAGCTGTTCATCCATGTGATCGGTGCCGCGGGGCATGACGTGGTGAAGTACGCGCTCGACACGTATGCGAGCGACAACGGTGCCAGCCTGTCGTGTACGCATGATGCGAATGCGTGGCCGTCCGATCGATATGCCGGGCTGCCTGCGCCAGGCGACGACGAGCGTGTGGTGCTGTGGCTGCAGAACAGCCACGCCGCGCCGATACCGGCCGGTGCGGTGGAACTCGATCGCATGGGCGCTGAACGGCCGGTGGCGTTGACGCGCGACGTGGGACCGTTCGCGACTGTCGCCGTTGACGTTGCCGATGTGCTGCCGGGGTTGCGATGGCCGGCACAGG
>Ga0070730_10003136_pt1 | contig 14908 bp, 12 predicted proteins | sample Coa_R1_3_FD_66447 | JGI IMG/M metagenome (GOLD analysis project Ga0070730, IMG submission 66447) | Surface soil microbial communities from Centralia Pennsylvania, which are recovering from an underground coalmine fire - Coalmine... | ecosystem: Environmental > Terrestrial > Soil > Unclassified ...
AAATGGGACATCGTGTGGTGGAGGCGGTGAAGGCGGGAAGCATCGCGGCCGCGCGATGAGCTTTGGCTTACACGCGAGGCCGGATACGCTTGAGATCCTTCGCTGCGCTTGAAAAACGGCTCCGCTCAGGATGACAACAGCGTTGTGTGAGAACGACCCAGTGTCGCCCGATCGCTCTGACTAGGGTCGCCGCTTGCTGGGCAGAGGAGTGGAAGGCTGGGCCGCGCTCGGCGAGCCGCCGTCGTATTTTCCTGTCAGGTCATACCAGCGGATTCGAAGCATCTCCACGACCATGCGCGAACCATCAACCAGCGGGTTGATGCGGGTTCCGCCGCTGTGTCCCCAGGCGACTGAGACTTCCTTCATTCTGAAGCCGAGTTTGCGGGCGAGAAACAGAATCTCGGGGTCAAAGCCCCAGCGTTCGATCTTCTGCAGGGGGAAGATTGCCTGGACTGCGGGTTGTTTGAAGGCTTTGAAGCCGCACTGCGTGTCTTTGAATTGCAAGCCGAGGGTGAGACGCAGGACGAGGTTGAAAATGCGTCCGAAGAGTTGCCGATGAAGAGGCTGGCGCTGCGTCTGGGTCTCGGCTCGCAACCAGCGCGAGCCGATGGCGATGTCGGCGCCGTCTTCGAGGGCCTGGAAGAGCTTGGGAGCCTCTTCGATCGGGGATGAAAGATCGGCGTCGCTGAAAAGAATGATCTGGCCGCGGGCGTTGAGCATGCCGTTGCGCACGCTGTATCCCTTGCCGCGGTTGCCGGGATTTTCTACGAGGCGCAACGCCGGATCTTTAGCGGCGAAGCTGCGCACGATTTCGGCGGTGTTGTCGCGAGAGCCGTCATTGACGACGATGACTTCGGCGTCCCACTGCTGCGCGTGAACGTACGCGAGCACCTTGTCGAGAGTCGCACCCAGGCGGGCACTCTCGTTGTAGGCGGGGATCACGATGCTGTGGGTGGGGGGCATTTAGCTCTCAGTTCTCAGTACTCAGTACCCAGTACTCGGTACTCAGTCTTAGGCGCTGAGTGGCGTTGAACTGGGCGGCTTAGCGGACTTGCCATTGTACTTTGTGGTTTGGGGGTTTCGGAAATGGAGCGCAGGCACGCGGGCTTGAAGCAGGCCTCGCAGGGTAATGCCCGCATGGGGGTTCTCAGTACTCAGTACCCAGTACTCGGTACTCAGTCTTAGGCGCTGAGTGGCGTTGAACTGGGCGGCTTAGCCGGACTTGCCATTGTACTTTGTGGTTTGGGGGTTTCGGAAATGGAGCGCGGTGAGCACGGAGGCTTAAGGCGGACCTCAGGGGCTAAAGCCCGCATCGGTTTTGTCGCTTCGACGCGGCCTGAAGGGCCGCTCTTTCACGGATGTGCCAGCGTTGTATGGTTGCTCTAAGACAGAGAACAGAGAACTGCCTTACGCTACCTGGCGCTGCAGTTCGAGCATTGAGAAGTATTCGGCGACCAGTTCGGCGTCCCAGAGGCCGCGGCGGGCCTCTTCGCGCATGGTCTGAGCGGCTTGCTCGTGGGTCTGAGGCGGTTTGTAGGAGCGGGCGGTTCGGAGCGCGTCGTAAACGTCGACCACTTGCAAAATGCGCGGCAGAATCGGAATCTCGGAGCCGCTGAGTCCGTCGGGATATCCGGAACCATCGCTGTGTTCATGATGATGGCGGATGATGGGCAGCACGGGGCGCAGGGAACGAAGCGGGCGGCAGATGTTTTCACCGGTAATGGGATGGAGCTTCATGACGACCCATTCGGCGGGCGTGAGATCGCTGCCTTTTTTCAGAATCTCGTCGGGCACGGCGATTTTGCCGAGATCGTGAAGGTATCCCCCACGCTTCAGCGCGATTAAAGAATCCTCGTCCATGCCGAGGTGGCGGCCCAGGTCGGCGGCGCGCACAGAGAGCCGTTCGCAGTGGCCTTCGGTATAAGGATCGCGACCTTCGACGATGAGTCCGAGCGTGCAGAGAACGGAGTCAGCGGTTTCGAGTTCGTCGGTGAATTCCTTGAGGCGCAACAGAGATTTCACGCGCGCGATGAGTTCCTCGGCCAGAACTGGCTTGTTGAGGAAGTCGTCGGCTCCGGCTTCAATGCCCCGCACTTTGTCGCTGCTGTCGCTGAGGCCGGTGATGAGCACGAAGGGAATCAGGCGCGTGGCCGGATTCTCCTTGAGCCCACGGCAGAATTCGTAACCGGATTTACCGGGCATCATGACGTCAGACAAAATAAGATCGGGCGCTTGCTTGCGGACCTCCGCCTCGGCCTGATCGGCATTGGTGGCGGTGACGACGTCGTATCCGCGCATGGTGAGGAGTTGGCTCATCAGGCCGGCAATACTGGGTTGGTCGTCGACGACCAGAATGCGTGGGGCGCGGCGTCTTGGTAGCAGATCACCCATATCTTGATAAGAAGCGGGCTCTCCCTTCGAAGTTGTCCGGGCATCGGGCCGCGGAGAAGTGCGAGAGGGGGATGAAAGGCTCATGGTGAAATCGTTTACTGTCGTCTCATTCTACTGCCATTCTCCGTTTTTCGCCGGAGCGGCGCCAGTTTTTGGAACACTATCACGCCTTGTGGGACCCGGGTATTCCCATTTTGGCACTCCCCGGTGCAAAGTGTGACGCGAAACCTTGCGTCCTCAGTGACTTCCTGCCTACTCTCGGCATATGCAAGCAATGTCACTTCGATGGCTGGGGTGGTTGTGCTGCTGCGTGATGCTAGCAAATCCTGCAGTTGCTGCCGTCAAGGTTCATGTCATCGCGTTTGGGAAGCAGACGTCGGTACAGTGGTTTGCAAACTCCGTGGAGGGCAAGCCGCTGACTCTCAAGGTGCGTGCGCTGCTGGTGGATGGGCGCGTCAAGGAGTACGTGGTTGGGTCTCCGCACGAGGTGACCGAGCGCCTGTTTGTGGTGCGCCGAGCATTCCGCGTGAATGACAGTCTTCCGGAAGATGCTGCGCCGCGGTGGCAATGGCAGCGCGGAGGGTGGCTGCTGGTAGATCGCACGACCGGGCGCGTTTCTCCGATCAATCTTGCAGAGTTCGATGTTCTTTACTCCGCGGCGAGCTGGTATCGGGATTACGTCGCTTACTGCGGAGTTTCAGACGATGGGAAGAAAACTTATGCCATCGTGGCGCAACTCAGCCGGAGGAAGCCGGTACTGAAGAAGCCGCTGTCAGACGATGGCTTAGCCGACGATGCGACGCCGGATTCGGCGTGTGCGGTGCCGACGTGGCAGCGAGGTCCGGTGCGAGTGAGCTTTCAAGCGGCGAGCGGTGCAAAGCAGACGTTTTCGATCCGCGGGCATGTGGTGGATTCGGTGAACGACGCGGAGGAGGAAGAGTAGCGGGCGGCGGGCGTCAGGCGGCGGGCATCGGGCATCGGGCATCGGGCGGCGGGCGACGGGCGACGGACTTCGGACCTCGGACTTCAGACTTCAGACCTCGGACTTCAGACCTCGGACTTCAGACCTCGGATGAAACTACTGAAGAAAGCTGCGAGAGGTTTTTTGGCTGATCCCTGAGGTCCGACGCCTGACGCCTGATGCCTGACGCCAGTTCTTTAGTCTCCCGCTGCCTCGACCGCAGGTAATTCTTCCGCAACGGTCTTTTCTCTCACTTTTGCGCTCGTCACCAGGATCACGGATAGAACGACGATTGCACTTCCGGCGAGAATGAAGCGGTCGACTTTCTCGTGCAGGATGAGCCAGCCAAGAAATACCGCGACAACGGGATTCACGTACGCGTAGGTCGAGACCTTCGATGTGGGGACGTGTTCGAGCAGCCAGATGTAGGCGGTGTAGCCGATCCATGAACCGCACACGACAAGATAGGCCACGGCGCCGAGACCGCGGGCGGTCCATGTGACGCGCGACAGGTCGCCGTTGAACAGTGCGAAGATAAAATTTCCTGCGCCGGCAGCGGTGACCTGCCATCCCGTGGCGCTGAAGACGTCCATGCCGGACTGCCAGCGCTTCGAGAGGACGGAACCCAAGGCCCAGGTAAACGATCCGAAAATAAGACTCAGTGAGGCCCACAACTCGTGGTGGCCAAGCGTGCGTGATCTCACTTCGGGCCAGACGAGGACGAACAATCCCACAATGCCCAGCACCAAGCCCGCCTTGCCGCGTCGCGAGATATGGTGATCGCCGAGCAAGAGCGTGTCGAGCACCAAAAACCACAGTGGAGTGATGGCAATGATCAATGCGGCCAAGCCGGATGACACCGTCAGTTCTGCATAGGAGAGCGTAAGGTTGCCGCCCATCAGCAGGAGAAGACCAACTATTGCGGCCAGCGCCAGTTGTTTCGGAGAGTAGAAAATCTTGCGTCCGGTGATGGCACATACGGCGAGCATGACGATTCCAGCAATCGCAAAGCGCACGGCGCACATCAGTGCCGGGGGAATGGTCTGGACCGCAATGTCGATGCCGAGGTAGGTCGAGCCCCAGAACAGGTACACGAGTCCGAAGGCAAGAATCACCATCCACCGACTTGGGCGCTGAGCGGAATGCATTGTCGTGAGAAACAGGGAGAAGCTAAAAGATATCAGACGAGAGAGAAGGCGGGTTAGATTCTAAAGTTGAAGGGGGGCGGTCCGGCAAATCAGAAATGAATTCTGCCCGGCTTACCCAGGGGTGACAAAATCAAGCCGTTTTACCTATTCACCCTGGAATGTTCGCGCTCGCGCGCTTGGCGGCCAGAGCTTTGACGATCAAGGTCTCCAACGTGTGTGGGTCCACATCGGCGAGGTTCTTAATGTAGAGGCAGCCCTTGCCGGTCGAATGCTTGCCCAGTTTTGCCAGCAGCGCCGTAGCCTCACCAAACCCAATCAGCCCATACAGAACAGTTGCGGCCTTACGCGGCGAAAAAGCGATCACCGGCATATCTCCCTCGCGTCCGCTCTCGTATTTATAGTGGTAGTTGCCGAAGCCAACAATGGATGGTCCCCACATGCGCGGCTTCTCCCCGGCTGCGTTTTGCATCAACTTGATCAGTGCCTTGGCATCTGAGCGCCTGACAGGGTCCGTGAGAGCGTCGATAAACGCCGCTACGCTAATTTTGGTGGGCTTGGTTTTGTTTTCCGCCATTGCTCCCGCCTTTCGCCCTCAAGGCTAAACCAGTCGGCGTTCACGGGCAAACATGAAGCAAGTGCTTTCGTTCACGGTCAAGGCGTGCTAAGCGGATTTCTCGCCAATCATTTTAGTGCGTCTAAAGGGACACCGGTCCCTGAAATCACGGCCGCCGGGTGTGACCCCTACTTCAGCGTCGAAGTCATACACCTAAGACCATAGACCTACGGCCAGATTGGGGGTTACGCCGCTGACCCCTTCCAGCTATAATCAAGTAGTAATGGTGACGGTTCGCGATGCTGCGCAACAAATCCAATTCGCATCTTCCTCTTGCTCTTGCGCACACGCAATCGGCCGAGTGCTGGCTGCACTGTTTAGTGTGTCCGCGGCGCTATCGGGCGAACCTGCCTTCGCGTCTGCGTCCCAGTCTCTTCGGTAGCGATTAGTCCCTTCCTCCGCCTGACTGGCCTCGGCCTTTTTCTCTTAGCAGGCTTGAACCAAAGCTGCCATCCGAGGCTCGATTCCACTGGCGACTGGCCAGATGTGTGGCACCCTCAGGGGCTAAAGCCCGACATCGTTACCGGCCATAGACGGCACGACTGAAGTCGTGCCCTTCCAAACACGGAGGATCCAATGACTACCAAGACTATGACCGCCGCCGAAACTTTGGCCCACGGTCCCAAGATCAAGACGGCCCTGCCCGGGCCCAACGCCAAGCGAGTGCTCGAGGGCGACGAGAAGTATATTTCGCCGTCCTATACGCGTTCGTATCCGATGGTCGCGAAGAGCGGACGCGGCATCGTCGTGACTGACGTTGACGGAAACGAGTTTTTTGATTTCTCCGCCGGCATTGCCGTGACGTCGACCGGCCACTGCCATCCCGATGTAGTCGCTGCTATTCAGAAGCAGGCGGGCGAGCTGATCCACATGTCAGGCACCGATTTTTATTACGAAAGCATGGTGACGCTGGCGGCGCGGCTGTCGAAGATCGCGCCCATGCCCGGACCGCATCGCATTTACTACGGCAACTCGGGAGCGGAGGCGATCGAGTGTGCGCTGAAGTTGGCGCGCTATCACACCAAGCGGCAGAACGTGATCGCGTTCTTTGGCGCGTTCCACGGACGCACGATGGGCGCGCTGTCTCTGACGGCGTCGAAGCCACAACAGCGCCGGCGGTTTTCGCCACTGGTTCCGGGAGTGACACACGTGCGCTATCCCGACGTCTACCGCGGGTGCGTGGGCGGTACGCAAGACGCTGACAATTTCGCTCTGGGCTGCGCCCGCTTCATCGAAGAGAAACTCTTCAAGACGACGATGGCTCCGGAAGAAGTGGCGGCCATTTTCGTTGAGCCGGTGCAGGGCGAGGGCGGGTACGTCGTCGCTCCGAAGATCTTCATGCAGGAACTGCGGCGAATCTGCGATCGTCACGGCATCATGCTGGTCGTCGACGAGGTGCAGAGCGGCATCGGGCGTACCGGTAAGTGGTTCGCCGTCGAGCATACCGGCGTTGAGCCAGACATGGTCTGCATGGCGAAGGGCATTGCGTCAGGCATGCCGCTCGGCATTACGATGACTCGCGCGGACGTGATGGACTGGGTTCCGGGATCGCATGCTTCTACGTTTGGCGGCAATCCAGTTTGCATCGCTGCGGCACTGGCTACTCTCGACGTCATCGAGAAGGAGCATTTGCTCGAGAACTCGGCGAGTGTGGGCAACCACATGCTGAAGCGCATGGCGGATTGGCCGAAGAAGCTGAAACTGGTGGGCGATGTCCGCGGACGGGGATTGATGATCGGCGTGGACATTGTGAAGGACAAGGTCACCAAGGAATACGGCAACACGGAGCGGGACCGGATCGTCGAGATGGCGTTTGAGCATGGCGTCCTGTTCCTGGGCTGTGGGCCGAGCACGGTTCGTATCTGTCCGCCGCTCGTGGTCACCAAAGATGAAGCTGACGTCGCCGTGGATGTGCTCGAGGAGTGCATCAAGGCAGTCGGCGCGTAGACGCGAGAGTGATATCCCACCCTCGTTGCCTTGCGAGGGTGGGAACTTTCCTTCGGTTGCTCAAGATTCAATCAGCGTCCTCGCAGCTAGTCGGCCGCTCCCGCCAACGCGGGCCTGACCTCGCCCGGTTGGGTTTGCCTTTGGGCCAATTCTCCCCGCCGGCTCCAGAAGTAAATTGCGAAGCATATTGCGACCAGAGGGAGCACCGCGCCGAATTCGTCGATGAACCACGCGGTTTTCCCCACATTTCGCGTCAGGGGCGTGAAGATGGCCTGCACATAGAGGTTGTGGCTGGCATGGAGCATTGCGCCCGTCCAGAGACTCCCCGACTTCAGCCTGAGCCAGGAAAAAACAAACGATATGGCAATGACCATCACAGTGAAGCAGAGCAGCGCGTACCACGTGGCAGTACTCGCGTTGTAGTCGGCGAAGATGAGAACGGGAAAATGCCACAGCGACCAGACGATACCGCTGATGAACGCAGTCCCGGTGAAGCTGACCGTCTTGTACAGTTCAGGGACCAGGAAGCCGCGCCAGCCGATTTCTTCTCCGAGCGCTCTGGCAAGACTACCTACCAAGCCAAAACTGCCCACCAGCACAACGTAGAGAATGGTCGCGACCGCGGGAGAAAGACGCGGTCCCATCCGCGTGGTGAGAGCGGCAACGAACTCATGGTTGGGGAAGCCGCCCAGACCACTGAGCCACACGATCGAATAAGCAATGGTCGTGTAGAGCAACGGGACGTACCAGCTCATGAGCGCGAATTTTTTGGCGGGCCATTTCCAGCCGAGCTCCGACAGGCTGCGGCCGTTGAGGGTCAGCGTGGCGAACGCCGCCAGCGCCGGACACCACATAATTCCGGAGACGTAGATTCCCCCGCCGGCGCTCAAGTGCCTGGCGCGAATGATCAGAAAATAGAAAAGCGATGAAAATAGGAAGACGAAAAACAGGTAGGTGAGGACTTGCCGACGCGAGGGTGCCATCTCCAAGCTCCTTTTGGGATGGGATGATATCAGTTGCGGGATGGAAAGCCGAGGCGGGCGACCAGTTCCTTATAAGCGGGCTCATCGTGGAGGGAGTTCAGCGCCCAATCTCCTACGATCTGGACAGCAAAATCGTCATGCCGATCCAACGCGGTCTTCAGGTACTGAAGCGCCTCCTGCCGGTTGCCTAGAAGGGAATCCGTCTGAGCCACGAGATAAGGGGACTCGATCCCGTGTTCGTAGAGGGACTTTTGCAGAACGCGCATGTTTTTCAACATGGTTTGAGGGCCACCGTCGGCATAGCCTTTTTCCGCAGCGTCCACGAGTTTGAAAGCTGACTTGTCTTGCAAGAGAGCGGCTTCCTTCCTCCACTCCCTTAGATAGTTGGGGTAGTCGGCGCCCGCCAGGTACATGTTCTTCAAGTACCGGTGAGGAGAAACGAAATCCGGTTCCGCGGTTTCGAGCTGCTTCAGGAGTATTATGCCTTCCTCGTGTCGGCCAGCGGCCCAAAGGATGTTTCCTTTATCGGCCAAAACAGACTTTGAGGCGGGCTCGAGCATTTGGGCGCGTTCAATCTCGAAGACCGATTCCGAGTTCCGGCCGAGCGACTCCAGGTAGGTGGCATACCAGTGGTGCGCGACGGCGTTATTGGGAGCCAGATCAATGGCGCGGCGGAATTCCCGGTCGGCTCCAGCGGCGTCCCATGTACCCCAGAACAGTGCAAAGGCCAGGGACGCGTGAGCTTCCGACGACTGATCGTCGAGTTCGACCGCCTTCTGTGCCGCCGCAAGCGCACGGGGATACGCTTCATTCGCCGGCATGAGGGTGTATTCGCGAAGCAGGTTGTAGCAGTCTGCAAGCCCCACATAGGCGGGAGCGTAATTCGGATCATGCACGATGGCCTGCGTGAAGAAGTCCACAGCCTTGTTCAACCCGTCGGGAGTGCGCTTCTCCCAATAAAAGCGGCCTTTCAGATAGAACTGCTCAGCCTCGCTGTTGGCGCTATGCCGTGCGGCGTCCGAAACCCGACCGGCGCGGATCGACTCTTTTGCCGTATTGGCCTTAGCCTCACGGAATCTAGGCCAGAAACTCCAGAGTGCCAGCAGGAAAGCCAAGACGGGGAAAATCAGGAGGCTCCACCGGTGCGTAGCGCTCGGAGGACTCGGGAGCGGCTTCTCAATCTCTTTAACCAGGACAGGGCCGAGTTGAGGGGATGGGACGTGGGTAGGGGCGATCCAGCGGTAGCCCCGGCGCTCGACCGTCTCGATAAACACCGGGTTATCGGCGGAGTCACCGAGGGCATCGCGCAGCCGGTTGATGGCGCTGCTGATGCCATGGCCAAAGTCCACATAGACGCCGTCGGGCCAGAGCGCCTGGCGGAACTGGTCCCGGCTGATCACTTCGTTGGGGTGCGATAGAAGGAGCGTTAGGGCGCGAAACGGAAGCTCCTGAATCTTGATTTTGACCCCGTTCTTCCGCAGTTCATTCGAACGCAAGTCAGCCTCGAACATGCCGAAGCGAACGACGGAATTTGGCTCACGTGCCGTCTGCATATTACTTAAGTTCCCGGAGTCTCCTCAGCCTAGCACCGTTGGTAACAATACAAAATTGCCGCTTGGTGCCAGTCGTCCACCACTTCGTGCCATCGCTCCACCACCTTCTTCCGAGTGAGAAGTCCCTGCAAGCGGTTTGGAAAAAACCACTTAGCGCGTGAACTACGTTGTGAGGAGGCGTGAATTGACGCCCGCAGCGAAGTCGGAGAAAGTGACGCGTGGCCGGGAGTCGAGCCCGGCGAGAGATTGGCTTTTTTAGTCCCCCCAACGGTGAGCGAGGTCGGAAGCGGCCGCCTGAGCCACCGTTCGCGAAGGACGGAGGGCGCTTTCAGGAGCGCCTTGATTTTCGCGGTCAACGAGTACCGTGGAACACTTGCGGAGCGTGCGAGAGGGTGCGCTCCGCAAGTATAAGTTTCTGGAGTTTTGTTGCTACCTCCTTGGGGGGAGGATGGCGACCAGGCCTGCGGCCTTGTCCGCGGGCTTGTTTTTCAGAGGACATTCCTGCCGACGCTAGAGAGATTCCCCCACTGGGAAACATCCGGCTGAAATCTCAACGCACTGTGAGGTCCATCACATCCAGCCGTCCTGTGATCCCGTAACATTCGAAGCCAATGCTTCCCGTAGGCTTCACGCGGACGATCATTCGCGGCTTGGACTGGATTGAGCAGGGGGTTCTGTCGGCTGACCCGAGGCCGAGCCACCAGCGGATCGGCACACAAGGTGAGGAAGACGCTTACTTCTATCTGCGAAAGCTGGGATATGTGATTGTAGAGCGCAACTTCCGCTCACCAAGGCGGCGCGGCGAAATCGACCTGATCGGTTGGGATGGAGATGTTCTTTGTTTCATTGAAGTTAAGACCCGTACATCGCTAGAGGTGAAGACTCCGGAGGCGGCGGTAGACCGTCATAAGCGACGAGAGGTGGCCGCCGTAGCTCGAGAGTATATGAGGCGGCTGCCAACCTCGTGCCAATGGAGATTCGATATTGTGAGCGTATACTATGCGAACCTTAGTTCCCGCCCGCAGATTGAGGTGTTTCGCAACGCTTCTTTGTCGGCGTAAAATATCAAGTTTGCGCGAACTCCTCGAAAGGACTCTGTAATTGCCTGAACTCAGAAAAGATCCGATTGTTGGCCGGTGGGTAATTATTTCGACGGACCGGGCAAAGCGCCCAACCGATTTTGTTCGCGAGAACATGAAGATCAAGGGCGGATTCTGCCCCTTCTGTTACGGGAACGAAGGCAAGACGCCTCCTGAGATTCAGGCCTACCGTCCGAATCCCAATGGTGGGCCCCAGCCCCAACGTGACACTCCTGGGTGGACAGTCCGCGTTGTGCCCAACAAGTTTCCGGCACTCGGCATTGAGGGCACGCTCAACCGACAGGCCGAAGGCATGTTCGATCGCATGAACGGGATCGGCGCGCACGAAGTCATCATCGAGACGCCGGACCACTCGGCTAGTCTGGCGACTCTGCCCCCCAAACGAATCGAAGATGTTTTATGGACTTTCCGGGACCGCATTCTGGATTTGAAGAAGGACCGGCGGTTTAAGTACATCCTGATCTTCAAGAATCACGGCGAAGCGGCCGGGGCGTCACTGGAGCATGCGCATTCGCAACTCATCGCGCTGCCCATTCTTCCCATCAACGTGGTGCAGGAACTCGAAGGCGCCAAACAGTACTTCTTGTACAAGGAACGGTGCGTGTTCTGCGACATTATCCGGCAGGAGATGGACAGCGCGACCCGGGTCGTGGCGGAAAACGAGAATTTTTTGACGCTGGCGCCTTATGCTCCGCGGTTTCCGTTCGAGACGTGGATTTTGCCGAAGCAGCACGAGTCGGCGTTCGAGAACTCGTCGTCACACATGTTCGAGAATCTGGCTCGCGCGATGAAGGACCTGCTCGGACGCGCAGATCGAGTGCTCGACAATCCACCGTATAACCTGGTGATCCACACTTCGCCGGCACAGGATCCGACCAATGATCACTATCATTGGCACATTGAATTCATGCCGAAGCTGACCAAGACCGCGGGATTCGAATGGGGCACGGGGTTCTACATCAATCCCACTCCGCCCGAGGAAGCGGCGAAGTTTTTGCGCGAGGCGAATGTCGAGGAGCCTGCGCCGGTTCCCGCCCGATAAGGTATTTTGAAGGCGAAAAAAGAGGGCACGGCTTGGGTGCCGTGCCCTTTGCCATTTTGGCCGGAGAGAGAGGGGCCCGGATTCGAGAGCCCTCATGGATGGCAGGATAAAGAGCCCGCAGTCGCCGATTGTCACGAGGATGTAAAAGCTGGTGTCTTGCTAGCCCTGCGTGCGGTCCTGGAATTCTTCGTGCCAAGCCATCTGGATGGCTTCTAGCTTGCCTTCATTCGATGCTTTGGGATCGCCAGCGAAATCTGGCAATTCGGTGACGTAGCGATGCAGGTCGGTGAACCGAACGGCCAGCGGATCTAGTTCGGGGTGAAGTTCAGAGAGCAGAATTCCGATGTCTTCAGCGTCGTCCCATGTGAGTTGTTTTGCCATGCGTCGATTGAAACCTTTCTAGTGCTCTTCCGATACGTAATTACGATTCCAAGCCGGAATCTCTACCACGACTTTTCCCGGTTTGACGATCTGCGCCTGACAACCGAGACGCGAGTTTAGCTGGAGATCGGCGGCCATGTCCAACCGGTCGGCCTCCGCGTCGTCCATTTCAGAAAGATTCTCGGCGCCTTCCTTCACCCAGATGTGGCAAGTGGTGCAGGCGTTGTTGCCCCCGCAGGCATGGTCGAGTGTGATGTGATTGTTCAGCGCGACGTCGAGGATGGACTCTTCTTTGCCGTGATATTCATAGGGAAGCTTGCCATGCTCGAACTGCACCGTCTTGCCTTCGGGTAAGAACGTTACCGTGACTGTGTTTTCGCCGGGGGCGTCTTCGGTGGCGGCGCCCGCGCCTTGCGTTTTTTCTTCTGCCATAACTGCTCCTGTAATCTTTCTGTGTCCCTGTGTCCTCTGTGGTTAAGTCAAAACCTTTCACCACAGAGGGCACAGGGGGAACACAGAGGTTACTCGAATTCCGCCTTCGCCATGGGATGAGGCGCGGTTGGGCCCTCGCCCAAGTCCGTCTCATCCATGTTCTTACCTTTCAATGCGCTTGAAACGGCGGTGTCCATCATCAATTCCGCCAGGCGCATCGTGCCCTGGTTCAATGCGTCGATCGCTTTGCGGATCGCCTGGTAGTCATCTTCGGCGTTCACCGCGACCAGGGCCTTTTCCATCTTCGCGATCTGCTTCTTTTCGTCGGTCGTGAGCTGTCCCCAGGCTGGGCTCTTCTTGCCTTTTTCCAAAGCGGCGAGGATGGTTGCGACTTCATTGCGCGCTTCGATCACCTGGCGGCGGCGGAAATCTTCTTCCGCGTTGTCGAAGGAGTCGAGGATCATGCCCTCGACTTGTTCGTCGGTCAGCCCGTAGCTCGGTTGGACTTGAATTTCGGCTTCCTTGCCGCTGCGCTGTTCGCGCGCGGATACGTGGAGAATGCCGTTGGCGTCGATCAAGAACTTCACTTCGACACGCGGGATGCCCGCGGCCATAGGCGGAACGCCTTTGAGATCGAACCGCGCCAGCGAGCGGCAGTCTTTTGCCAACTCGCGTTCGCCCTGCAAAACGTGGATCGCCACGTTGGTCTGGCCGTCGACTTGGGTCGTATAGAACTGTGTCGCCGACGCCGGAATTGTCGAGTTGCGCAGGATGATCTTGTCGGTGACTCCGCCGGCCACTTCGATGCCGAGAGAAAGAGGAGTCACGTCAAGCAGCAGCATGTTCTCAGTGGCTTCGGAACCGCCGCCGAGGATGTTCGCCTGCACAGCCGCGCCGAGAGCGACGACTTCATCGGGATTCAGGTCCGTATGCGGCTCGCGGTGGAATAGTTCCTTCACCAGCGCGCGAACCTTGGGGATGCGGGTCGATCCGCCGACGAGCACGACTTCGTCGATCTGCTCGGGCTTGAGGCCGGCATCTTTCATCGCCTGCTTGCACGGGACGACGGTTCGGTCGATGACTGGCTGAATCAATTGCTCGTACTGCTCGCGCGTGATCTCGCGCCGGTAGCGCTGACCAGCGGGCAGTTCGATGTCGAGTTTGACGGATGGCTCGGAAGAGAGGGCGATCTTGGCGTCGATCACTGCCTTGCGAATCGCCTGCACCGCTTCAGCATTGCGGCGAAGGTCGAGACCAAGGTCGCCGCGAATGTCATCCAGCGCAATCGTAATCAGAAGATTGTCGATGTCGTCGCCACCGAGATGCGTATCGCCGTTGGTGGCGATGACCTCGAAGATTCCGTCATGCAGCTTCAGAATCGAAATATCGAAAGTGCCGCCGCCCAGGTCGTAGACGGCGACGATGCCGTTCTGCTTCTTGTCGAGCCCGTAGGCGAGCGATGCCGCGGTTGGTTCGTTGACCAGGCGCAGCACTTCGAGTCCAGCGATGCGTCCGGCGTCTTTGGTGGCCTGGCGCTGCGCGTCATTGAAGTAGGCAGGAACAGTGATGACCGCCTTCGCGACTGGCCCTCCGAAAAAACGTTCCGCGCTGCGTTTGAGCTGGCGAAGAATGAGCGCCGAGATTTCCGGCGGAGTGAACGTCTTGTCGCCCAGCTTAATGCGGAGCACTTCGCCCGGCTGCATATCCTCGGCGAGACGAAAGGGGAAGAGCTTCAGTTCTTCTTGAATGTCTTCCATGCCGCGTCCCATCAGGCGTTTGATTGAGTAGACGGCGCGCTCAGGAGTCTCGATGAGCGAGTTACGCGCGGCGCTGCCGACGACGGGTTGATTGTCCGAGTCGAGCGCGACGACCGAGGGCAGGAGGTTCAGGCCGTCGTCTCCCGGGATGACGACGGGCGTTTCCCCTTGCATGAACGCGACCAGCGAGTTCGTGGTGCCGAGGTCGATGCCGACGATGCGATCAGTAGCCATTGAGTAATTGTGTAATTTAGTAATTGGGGAATTTAAAATTCCCCGACTACCCAACTCCTAATTGTCCATTGCTTCGTTCACATCCCGTACCAAATTACGGATGTAGTTGCGGCGGTTGAGTACGTCCACCATCTTGTCCCTTACTTGGGTGCGTTCTTCAACCGGGACCTCTGGGCCGCGGTCGATGACGGCATCCCAGTCCTTCCAATATGTTTGCAGCTCTTGAAGGAGCGCTTCGTACTTCGCCTCGAGCGTCAACTTCTGCTTGCCGATTTCGGCGATCAGGGCTGGATCGTCGTCGCCCATTTGCTTGTTCATGCGAAGTTCTTCGAGCTGCATGTTCAGCTCGAAGACCTCTTCGAGCAG
>Ga0070730_10003137_pt1 | contig 14905 bp, 16 predicted proteins | sample Coa_R1_3_FD_66447 | JGI IMG/M metagenome (GOLD analysis project Ga0070730, IMG submission 66447) | Surface soil microbial communities from Centralia Pennsylvania, which are recovering from an underground coalmine fire - Coalmine... | ecosystem: Environmental > Terrestrial > Soil > Unclassified ...
CGATCAGCCAGCCGCCCGGCGAAGAGCCGCAGGATGCTTGTCGCGCCTTCGGCCAGACCCTCCACCAGCCCGGCCAGCGCCAGCGGCGTGCCCAGCACCTGCACCAGAAAGAGCAGGCGCAGGGGCATGATCATCTCGCTGGAGATGTCGGTAAAGAGGCTGGCGAGGCCCAGCACGACGACGTTGCGCGTGATGCCCGCGCGCCAGCCCGCCTGGCGCTCTTGTGTTTCTTCTGATGTCTCTTGCTGCATGTCCTCTGGGTCTCAGACTCTTTGTAAGGCTGCTCTTTCGACACATCCATCGATGCGCCAGCCAGATCGTCAATCATTCTCATCGTCGTCGGGGCCGCGATAGAAGCCATCGACGGTTCCGTCGGGGGCAAAGCGCTGCACAACGCGATGGTCGGAATCAGTGACGTAGAGGCTGCCATCGTTCCCCAGCGCCAGGGCGCCCACGCTCGCAAACTGGCCGGGCTGATTGCCAAAGCCGCCCAGCGTGCCCAGCAGTCGCCCCTCGCCCGTATAGCGCAGTAGCTGGTTGCTGTTCAGGTTGCTCACCAGCACCTGATCGTTGGGCAGCGCCAGCAGGGTTTCGTAAGGAAAGCCGAGCGAGCCACGCGGCGGCGGCAGGTTCCAGAGCATCGTCTGATGCGTCGCCAGCGTCTCGCGCCAGACCTGATTGGCGATCAGGGCGTAGAGAGAGCGCCCGGAAGGGTCGATGCTCAAGCCGCTCAGTTGGCCGGGAAGCGTTTGCGTGGCGAGCAGATGGCCGGAGAGGTCGTAGATCAACACGCTCCCGCGCTGGTCGCCGACATAGAGGCGATCTCCATGCAGCGCCAGACAGCCAGTGGAGGGTTGATAATCCTTGGGCAGCGGCCACATCGCATCCAGCCGACCATCAGGCGTGAAGCGCAGCATCTGATTGCCAAGCCAGTCCAGCACGTAGAGGCGGTTCTGGGTATCGGTTGCCAGCCCGCAGAAGAGAAATTCATCCGTATTGGGCGGCCAGGGCCGCAGCCAGCCCGCGCTGCTCGGCTGGCCGGTGAGGCTGGGCACGCCAAGCTGGTCGGGGTCGTTCCAGGGTCCAGGCGGGCTGAAGCCTGTGCCGGGCGGACCGACGCGCGCGGCGATGCGCGGACGCAGCTTGGCCTGCAAGCTGCCATCTGGCCCAAAGACGCGAATGACCGGCGATTCCACGTCGCTGACGTAGAGCGCGCCATGCCCATCGACAGCCAGCCAGTAAGGGCGAAAATCGAGGACGAACGGCGGGGTGTGTATGGCAATGAAGGAGAGCGCCAGCAGCGTGGGCAGCAGCAGCGCAGCCACTGCCCGGCGCTGCCAGGCCAGCCGCACGAGCAGCAGCCCGGCCAGCCCGGCCACCGCGACGACCGGCAGAGCGCGCAGGCTTTCTACCAGCGCCACCGGCATATTCAGCGCGATAGGCTGCGCCAGCACAGCCCAGCAAATCGCCGCGCAGAGTAGGAAAAAGCCAACGATCTGGATGGCTATAGGCAGGACGCTGGCGGCTGAAGGCCGCGCCTGCGGCGGGCTAGGATGAGTGCTGCGCGTACCGCCGCCGTCTTTGGCAGCGAATCGGTGGGTGGGCGCACCCTTGCAGCCAGAAGGGCTGCCGTCCAGATTGCCCACCGATTCGCCAGCACGGAGGCTGGCGGTACACGCAGCAGCCGCGCTCGCCTGCGCAGCCTTCAAGTGTAATCTGAACCGCCAGTGTACCCTTATGGCGGGTGGCAGGAGCAGCGCCAACGCGCCAGCAATGCTGAGCGCCAGGGCAGGAGATGGGTCCGGGCGAAAGTTCACCAGCGGCGGGCTGAGCAGACACAGCGCCAGCGCGCCGAGGCTGAGGGCCACGCGGGCGACCCAGGCGAGGAAGAAGCCGATGATGTATTTCTGGCGGGCAAGGTGGTGCAGCAGTTTCATGGCTCCAGGAGGTTTGTGATGATTGCGCTGTCTTGCAACGCCCGATATGATTACCTACAAGAGATGCTACCTCGCTGCAAACAGGGCGGGCACTTCCCATTCTAGCAGCAGGGATTGAGGGCTGTCAAAGAACACAAAAGGCAGAGGACGATGGCTCTAACACTACGCGCCGTGCCGCCTCACGAAGCCGAGGCGCTGATTCCCATCCTGCGCGATGCCGACGAGGGTGAGGAGCGTATCCGCGCCAAGCTGGCAGACGCGGCGCATACGTCGTATGCTGCATTGATTGATGGGCAGATGCTGGGGGCGGCAACTATGCGCTGGAAGCAGGACGAGAGCGAGATTATCTATATCGCCGTTGCGCCAGGGCTGCGCGGGCGTGGCTACGGCAAGGCGATCATCGCAGCGCTGCTGGACGAGGCGCGACGGCGTGGGGCGCCATCCCTGCTGGTCGGGACGGCCAATAGCTCCCTTGAGAACATCGCTTTCTATCAGCAATGTGGCTTTCGCATGGACCATGTGCGCCGCGATTACTTCAGCTATATCCAGCCGCCGATCAGCGAACATAGCATCCCGATGCGCGATATGATCGTGCTGCGCTATGCGTTTGGCGAGGAAAGAGCCTGATGTAGCGGCTTATCAGCACATTGTATTGACATCCAGAAACAAACGTGCTAGAGTATCGCGCAGGTGCGGCGCGTGCAAGCGCTGGCGCCGTTTTCCTTGGGAGGGTCTTCCCTGTGCCGATCTCTTGCAAATTACGCATCTTGCTCGCCAGGGTGAATGTCGAGCGCGCCAGGCAGGGAAAACCGCCCCTGAGCCTGCGCCGCCTGGCGGCAGAGAGCGGCGTCTCGTTGAGCGTGGTGGCAGCGTTACATACCGGGCGCAGCCAGCGGATCGATTACAGCACTATCGATCAACTGCTCAGCTATTTCAGCGCCTATTTCGATGTGACCACCAACGACTTGCTTACCTGGGAACAAAGCAAAGATAGTTCGTCCCTCCTGCCTTTGGATCGCGGGAATCACCAGCAGAGCAGGCTGGCATCTAGGTGAGGGATAGAAACCAGGGCAGCGGCCAAAAGCTGCAACGGAAAGAGGGACTATGGCAATTCAGCTAAAATCACGCTACGAAATTGCCGAACTGCGCGAGGCCGGGCGTATCGTGGCCGAAACGTATGAGGCGCTGCGCCCGTATATTGTGCCGGGCACATCAACCGCCGAACTTGATCGCATCGCTGAGGATTACATCCGCAGTAAGGACGCCATCCCGATGTACAAAGGCTACGGGGCACGCCCGGCGCAGCATGGCCGACCAGCGACCCCGCCGTTTCCGGCAACCATTTGCGTAGCGATCAACGAGGTGATCTGTCACGGCATCCCCAGCCGCAAACACATCCTGCGCGCTGGCGACATTATCGGCGTGGATATTGGCGTGCGCTACAAGGGCTGGATTGGTGACGCCTGCCGGACCTTTCCGGTTGGCGAGATTGGCGCCGAGTCGCAGCGGCTGCTGGATGTCGCCTATCATTGTCTGGAGTTAGGCATCGAGCAGGCGCGCCCGAACCATCATCTGGGCGACATCGGCGCGGCGATCCAGACCTATGCCGAGTCCCAGGGCTTCTCGACGGTGCGCGACCTGACCGGGCACGGCGTTGGGCATGATCTCTGGGAGGAGCCGCCGATCTTTCACTTTGGCAAGCCGGGAACAGGTGTGAAGATTCAGCCGGGGATGGTCTTCACGATTGAGCCGATGATTAACGCGGGCAAGCCGGACATCCGTATGCTGGCCGACCGCTGGACGATCTGCACCGCCGATGGCAAACGCTCCGCGCAATTTGAGCATACGATGGCAATTACCGATGGCGCGCCAGAACTACTCACGGTTCTCTAACAAGTGTATAGGGGCGGCGTATATTCTTGTACAAGGCTGTTCCTGTAGCGTGTTCGCCCTAGCGCCTGCTTCTTTTGCAGGAGCGATGCTATGGACCAAGGCGTTCCGCTCTCCACACATCCCTCATCCGGGCTGCGCGCGCCAGATTGGATGCGTCGCCTGCGCGCCTGGCACGATTGGCCCTGGGATGCGCTGCTGCCAGTTCTGGCGCTGGCGCTGATCGCCGGGGCGCTGCGGCTGGCGCTGATCCTGCGCTATCCCTTGCTCTACGATGGCGACGCCCTTGGGCGCTGGCAGGAGCGCGGACATCCCTTCGCCTCACCCTGGGTGCCACTCTTCCAACTGTGCGTCTACGCGCTGACACGCCTGGCCGATGCGATCCTGGCTGTGCAATTGCTCAGCGCGTTCTTTGGCGCAACGGCCACGCTGGCGTTCTGGCTGCTCTTGCGCCGCGCCTTTGGTCCAGCCGCTGCGTATCTCGGTGGGCTACTGCTGGCGCTCGATCCGCTCTTTGTTACCTTTAGCATTATGCCCTACCAGGAGGGGCTGTTTCTGACGCTGGCTCTGCTGGCGCTCTGGCTGGCGCTCGCGCCGGGCAGGCCACGCTGGTTCTGGCTGGCGCTGGTCTTGGGGCTGGCCGCGCTCACGCGCTATGAGGGCTGGCTGCTGGCGCTGCTGATCTGGCTGCTGCTGCTCTGGCGCTCCCGGCGCGCGGGCACGCTGAGATGGCGCTTCGCCGCCGGGAGCGCGCTGGCGCTGGCCTGGGCGCCGCTGCTCTGGATTGCTGTGCAGCGCAACGTCAGCCCAATGGGCATTCAGACCCTGGCTCCCACACTAGACCCGGCCTCTCTGGTGATGACACTTGAGTCGCTCTGGCCGACCTGGCAACTCAACCTGGGCATCGCGGGCGGCGCGCTCGCGCTGGGCGGGCTGCTCTGGCTGGGTTGGCAGGCGCGGCGCGGCAGCGAGCTGGCCTGGCTGCTGCTAGCCTTTCTGGCAGGTGATCTGTTGCTGCTGGCCTTTCTGCGCCCGTTTTCCCTCGATAACCTGCGCCTGCCACTGCTCTCGCTGCCGGTTGTGCTGACTGGGGTTGCCGGGCTGCTCGTGGCGGCAAAGCCGCTCGCCAGCATGGAGACTGAAGGTACACGTGCCAGCGACCATCCAGCAGGAGCGGGCAGAAAGCAGCAGCGGCGGCTGCGCGTCGGAGTTCTGGCGGCGCTGACAGCGCTGGCGCTGCTCTGGTATGTGCCCATCAGCGCGCAGCGGGTGGCTGCCTATGACGCGCTGGTGCAGCCCGCTGCCAGCGCGGCGGGCGATCTGCCACGCACCTTGCCACACGACGCCCCCATCGCGCTCCTCGGCAGCAACCTGGAAACCTTTGCCTTCCATGTCTACGCTGTGCAGGCAGGCTGGCAGGGCGCCTTCATCGATCTGGACCCGACAGCCGCCAGCGCGCCCACTACATTGGCCGCCGCCTTGCGCGCCACCCATGCCCGCGCGCTGGTCATCTATGGCCCAGCAGCCACGAGCGCAGGGGTACGCAAGCTGGCGCGGGCTGGCCTGCTGCTGCCTGTCGGGAATGGCCCAGGCTACCGCATCTGGCTGGTGGAGGAGGCTGGAAATGGCAGCGCGCCTATTTTTGCTGGCGCTGGTTGAGACAACGAGCAAACGGGCATAAAGGAGAGTGTGTAAATGGCATAAGAAACCGGCTCCTTTTGCGCCATTTTTCCTGATTCAGAATGGGTCCAGGTATCCTGTCGTGGCACATTGCCCCATCCCTGGACTATTCTTTTCGGTTGCCTCGGAGCCGCTAATAGACATGTCTGGAGCGGGAGACGGGATTTGAACCCGCGACAGCCTGCTTGGAAGGCAGGAACTCTACCCCTGAGTTACTCCCGCAGCTTTGAAGTGGGACCAGTGTTCAACCAGAACACCACTTCTCTGGCCTCAGAAGAAAGTATATCATATCGGCGCAAGAAAGCAAACCTCTTTTTTTGCCAGCCAGCAGAGGGGCTAGTATTTTGCTCCTTTCCTGGTATAATGGCAGAGCAATCTCATCTTCTTCTCTCTTTCCCAGGAAAATTGGCCTCAGAAATGCTGTAAGGCTGCTAGAGCAGTCTTACGGCAGGCGCACGCATCCGCAAAAAAGGAGGACTTATGGATATTCCCACGTTTCTTGCTGACATCACCTTCCCGATTGATTTCGGCGTTCCTCAGATCATCACCCTTCTGGTGGGCATGGTGGGCCTGTGTCTGCTGATCTGGGTAGTACTGGGACTGGCGCGTGGCAAGAAGGACAAAGATGGCATCCGCCATCGGCGCTTCTTCTGGGGGCGAGCGGTCAGTGGTTCCGTCCTGATGCTGGTTGCCATCTCGCTGCTCTATCTCGCCTTGCTGCTCCAGACCTATCTGGGCCTCACGGATAATATCCTGGTCGCGCGCGTCCGCGCAACCCAGGTCAGCAACGTCAGCAATTATATGGTGGTGGACCTGACGCTCTACAATGAACACGGCGATAAACTCTCCGAAAATAGCTACGGCGTTTGCGGCAACGAATGGATGCTCCAGGCTGATATTGTGCGCCTGCCCAACTGGCTCAACATTCTGGGACTGCATTCGGGCTATAAACTCACCCGAATGGAGGGGCGCTACGATGACCCGAATCTGGAGCGCCACGCCGAACACACCGTTGTGGTCTTGAACGGGGGCGACGATAACTTCTTCACCTCGGCCCACCAGGGCGGGTGGCTCTCGTCGTTTGTTACGGCAAAGTATGGCAGCAGTACCTTTGATGGTCCCGGCTCGTATGATGTCTTTATCTCCCAGGATGCCTTGAATACACAGCAGACTGCCGCTATTGTTCCCACCGCGCCCGCCTTCGCCAGCCAGGCCGCCCCGTTGCGCGCGCCTCAGCTCGCCTGCAACACTTGATGGGCTAGCTTGTGTTACAATCCTACCTGGCGCCTCGTTGCAACTGATAGTTGGGAGGAGAAGCGTCTCTAGCTTTGCTAGAGACTCGTCTGGCACTCAGGAGGGCGGCATGGACCCCGATAGCTGCATCGTCTGCGGCGCGACAGCCACCCACCGCGACGCCCACACCGGGGCGCCGCTCTGCGCCCTCCACGCGCGGATCGAAGTCGTCGGCCCGCGCCCGCCGCGTCGCGGGTCGAGCGCGCTCGCGCAGCTTGCCATCCGTGATCTGACGCCCGACGATCAGCCAGCCGTGCGGACCATCGCGTTAGCCTTCTGGGGCAAAACCGAGAACATGCTCACCTATGGGCAGACGTATGATCTGCTCGCCCAGCCAGGCATTGGCGCTTTTGCCGCCACGCCCGGCGGCAAAGAACTGGCAGGCGTGCTGCTCTGGGCGCTCCATGAAGGACGCGGGCTGGTGGTCGATCTGAGCATCTGGCCGCGCTATCAGGGGTCGGGCGTCGCCAGCCAACTGCTAGCCCTCTTTGAAGAGCGCCTCCACAGCCAGGGCATCGCTGAGATTATCCTGACCACGACTAATGATAACCTCCCGGCCCTGGCGTTTTACTTCGCGCATGGCTTTGTGATTGAGCGCGTCCTCCCCGGCGAGATTGCCCGCCATCACGCTGCCTCTGGCGAGGAGAATACAGGCTTTGCTGGGGTGAAGGCGCGCGACGAGATACAGCTTGTCAAGCGGCTCTAGCTGCCCTGAATAACGCCTGTCGCCCGATCCGGTTGGATCGGGCGACAGGCGTTGCAGGGAGGAGCAGGAGCGTGTGCACCGCCAGCTTCTGTGCTGGCGAAGCGTCTCCCGCCAGGAACGGCGGCGCTACAGGGAGCGCTACTTCTTCGTGTGAAGGTGAACAACCACCGCCGTCAGCGCGTTGTCGCCTGTCTTCATGCCCACAATCTCCACCAGGCTGCCTTGCTGCACATCAGAGAGGCTGGCTGGCTGGCCGTCCTTGACATACTGAGTGCTGCTGTCCACTGTTACCGTCCAGGTCACATGGTCCTTTGTCTGCACCGTGATGGTATTGCCGTTGACGCCCGTCACCTTGCCAGCCACCTTCGGCTCCTGGATGAAGATCGCCGTCGCCGTCACGCTGCTCTTGTTCGAGAGCGGGCCGGCCACGCCGATGCTGTCATTCACCTGAAGCGTGGAGGCCGGAACCTGCTGCCCGCCAACGTAGTACTTGGTCGCGCTGCTGGTCGTCACGCTGACCTGCGCGCCCTTATTGCCATGCGTCAAGGTGATCGTGTTTCCGCTGATGTCCGCCACCTGGCCGCTGACCAGATGGACGTGAATCAGCATTGCGTTCAGCGAGCCATCGCTGTTCTTGTCGCCAAAGGCCACAATGTCTTCGTTCGGCTGGAGATCGCTCAGGCTGATCTGTACTCCCCCTTCCATAATGCGCGCATTGCTGCTGACGTTGACATTCACGGTTCCAGTTCCCGACTTCTTCTTCATCAGGACGCTCAGCGTGCTGCCGTTGATCGACTGGATCGTGCCCTGCGCGCCAAAACCCAGGATGGCGATCTGCTGGATGTGCGTGGTATCTGTGCCACGCACCATGATCCACTCGTCGGGCTGAAGATCGCTGAGCTGCGCGGTCTGACCGTATTTGGTGATCTTTGTGCTATCGCTGATCGTCAGCGTCTTTTGCTGGCTCTTTTTATCGGCGCCAGTCGCCACCGTGAGCGTATTGCCATTGACCGAGACGACCCGCACAAGATGGTCCAGCTTGCTGGAACCTGGCGCTGTTGGCATGCTGCTGCTCGCCGAGGCGCTCGCCGTCTGTGGCGCGCCGGAATGCGCGGCGCTGATGGCCGCCGCTGCCGCCAGCCCGATGCCGGTCAGCAGGACGACGCCGATCACGATACTGCCAATAAGCAACGCCTTGCGTGAAAATCTGCTGAGAAACTGTCGCATAGGTTTTTAACCTCCTATCTCGTCACTCAAAAGTATAGCCCGCTCAGGTTAGCGCCGTCTGAGATCAAGATTAGAAGTCGCTGAGATTTGCACCTGCTTCACGAGGGTATGAGATGAGAGAAACGAACTCAACAGTGCGTATATCCAGTAACATGGCTGGCAATCTAAACAACGTTGAGGATAGTGAATATACGCACTGTCGTTCTTTTCCTGAGAGGAAGCCCACATGGACTACGTAGCGCCGCAGCCCACAGCACGACCCGCGCCCCATTGGAGCGGGCTGCTCTGGCGGCCAGGGCTGGCCTGTCTTCTGGGAACCATCGCCTTCCTGCCCTATGACCTGTCTGTCTTCGTTCCAGCCGTACCGGCCTTTCTCTTCAGCTATTTCGGCTGGTATGGGCCGCAGGGGCGCATCGTGATCACCCTGCGCTACACGCTCTTCGCCGAGGCGGCGTTTGCGCTGATCATGCTCCTCAGTCTCCTGGCTGATCGGCGCATCCGGCGCCGCTGGCCCGCCCTGGTGGGCGCGGGCCTCCTGCTGCCAGGCATCCTGCTGGCGCTGGTGGTCTTTCTCCTCTCACAAGACCTGCTCGACGTGGTGTTTGTTGCCGGATTCTCGCGTGGACTCGGCGGCCTCCCCTTCCCTATCGATTTCTATCCCTTCCTCTTTGCCGCGATTGCCGCCGCCTTCGTGCTGGGCGCATGGGCGCCAGAGGGCGACAGGTGGCGACAGGCCGGGTTTTTTATCCTGATCGGCGTGTTCGCCGTCGCGGGCGGCGCGGCGCTGCATACGCTGGCCTTGCTGGCAACGCATGGGCAGGATGCGGGCGCCCATTGGCCTCCAGATCACTTTTGGGATCGCGGGCGTGCTGGTTGGCGCGCTGGGCGGCCTGCTGGGCGGATGGCTGCGCCCGAAAGCGATGGGCTGGATCGCGCGCCTGCGGGGCTAGTCTTCTTCGCGCTCTTTGCGCTCGCGCTGGCGGAAGTGCAGACGGATGGCCGTGCCCTCAAAGCCAAAGGCCAGGCGCAGTTGATTTTCAAGGTAGCGCTGATACGACCAGTGCAACAGTTCCGTATCGTTGACGAAAAAGATAAAGGTCGGCGGGCTGACCTCCGCCTGGGTCGCGTAATACACGCGCAGCATGCGCCCCTTGATGTGCGCGGGCGGATGGCGCAGCGTGGCGTTCTTGACCGCTTCGTTCAGTTTTGCGGTGGGGATGCGCCGCTTGCGCTCCTCGTGAATCTTGAGCGCCGTGTCCAGAATCGGCGCGATATGATAGCCCGTCTTGGCGGCAGCAAAAATCATCGGCGCGTAGGGGATGAACTTCAGATCGCGCTTGACAGCTTCTTTGAATGATTGGGCATCGGGCGGCTCATCTTCCATCGGCGGCGCGGTTCCGGCCCGATGTTGGGCGCGCTTCTCTTTCATAATGTCCCATTTGTTGATGACGACGACCACGCCCCGGCCCGCCTCGTGAATGGCCCCCGCGATATGCACATCCTGGGCGGTGATGCCCTCCACCGCGTCGATCAGCAGCACGGCCACATCGCAGCGCTCGATGGCGCGAGTGGCGCGCAAGACGCTATATTTCTCGACGCCGGGGCCAACGCGCCCGCGCCGCCGGATGCCCGCCGTATCGACCAGGATCAGCCGCTGCCCGTGATGCTCAACCTCGCTATCAATCGCGTCGCGCGTCGTGCCGGGAACCTCGCTCACAATCACGCGGTCGGTCCCCAGGACGGCGTTCACCAGGCTGGACTTGCCGACGTTAGGGCGGCCCACAATCGCCACACGCGGAACCTCCGTCTCCTCCTCATCTTCGGCTTCCGCCGGAGGGAGCGCGTCGGTAATCGCATCCAGCACGTCGCCGGTTCCCGTTCCCTGGCTAGAAGACATGGTGATCGGCTCGCCCAGGCCCAATGTATAAAACTCGACCGCCTCCTGGCGGCGCCTGACGTTATCGGCCTTGTTGGCCGCCAGCACCACCGGCTTGCCGGAGCGCCGCAGCCTGTCGGCGATCTCTGTTTCGGCCTCGGTGATGCCCGCCCGCGCATCAACGATAAAGACGATCACGTCGGCTTCTTCGATAGCAAGCTGCACCTGCGCGGCAATCCGCGAGGTAATGTCATCGGAGGAGCCAAGCTCCAGCCCGCCCGTATCGATCAGCGTGAACTCGCGCCCGTTCCAATCCGCATCGCCGTAGAGACGGTCGCGGGTCGTGCCGGGGAGGTCTTCGACAATGGCGCGCTGCTCGCCGATCATGCGGTTAAAGAAGGTCGATTTTCCAACGTTGGGCCGCCCAACAATCGCAACCAGTGGTTTCATGTGTCCATCCCAAGAGTGCTAGAGCAATCAATGCGCAGGGCGCGAACTGTATTGTATCACCGGATGGGCAGCAGACCAAACTCTTGTAGTATACTGTAACCGCATGCAGCAGCAACTCTTCTAGCGGAGGAGCCTTATGAAAGTGCCGTTGTTTGCTGTCCTGGCTGACTACGCAAACGTCACCAATGATGGCAAGCTCAACATTATGGGGATTTTCGACGTTATCCACGCACCGAGCTTCCCAGCCATTTACCCGCAGATGCGTCTGGTTCTCCGATTGCAGGGTTCGCCAGCAGAGCGCGGCTCACTTAAAAGCATCGAGATCAAAATGCTTGATGCCGATGGCAAGCAACTACTGCAATTCGCTACGACCCTTTCAATTCCAGAGGCAGCGCCGCTCAATCCAGAGTTCCCACAGATCATCGAACTGCAAGGGATACCATTCACGCACCCAGGCGCCTATGAGTTCTCTATCCTGGTGAACGGTGAAGAAAAAGCAACGGTTCCATTCACTGTCGTTCCTGTAGAAACTGCCGCGTAGCGTGCTTTGATAGTCTCTACCTGCGCACATGAAGAAGCTAGGCGGCCATTTGTGCTGTGGCACTCTCCATAGGAGAGTTAGGGATGTCGGCTCGTGAGAAGTTACTTGAGAAGGCGCGTCGGTCACAAGCAGGATGGAGCGCGCAAGATGTAGATCGCCTGTACAAAGCCTGGGGATTTGTGATTAAGAAAATCAGCAGTAAGCACACTCTCTACGAGCATCCAGCTTATCCCGATATAACTGCCGCTGTCACCAGAAGTTCAGGGGACATCTCAAAAGGGTACGTTACCGATGCGATAGATGCGATTGAGGAAGTGATTGCAAGGAGCCAAAAACCATGACAGTTCATCCTGCAACCTACCCGGAGTCTGCATACCGAATTGAGATTGTTCCTGAACCATTGCAGGATGGCCGTCTGATCTATGTTGCCTGGCACCCGGAGATTCGCAGAGTGCGTTCTCAGGGGAATACTCCAGAGGAAGCAAGAGAGAATCTTTCTGACGCCTTCGCTCTGTATGTAGAGCATTGCATTGAACATGGATTTGATATGCCAGCCCCGCAAGAGTCTGGTGTGAAGGAAATAATCTGGCGCAGTTTCAGAACCAATCCGGCGCAAGTTGGCGGCTCGGCGGCACAACCACTGCCCTCAATGAGAATTAGCCAGCCAATCATAGAGCCTGGTGTAGCAGCATACAAAATCAAGGGCTAATGCCGCCATCCTGGCGGCGCTACAGGTCTAGCAGTTCCAGGCAGTCCAGGTCTTGGATTGCCAGCGTGATGCGCTCCAGGTGGTTCCACCAGATGCCGGAGTTCTGGCGCACCGACCAGCCCCACATCGCCGTGCAGAAGTGGCGCATCACCATCAGCCGGTAATCGTTCCAGAGATCATCCCAGCTATAGCCGGTGACGCCCTGCTCCTGTAAAAGCGCGTGATAGCGTCGCAGCAGATCGCGCTCCACGCGCTGCCGAAGCTGCGGGAACCACATCAGCGCCATCATGTAGGCCAGGTCACTCGCGCCCAGCGTGACCTCAACGCCCTTCCAGTCAATGATGTAGACGCCATCCCGCGCCGGGTCACGCGGATAGAGGAAGTTACCGACGTGAATATCGCCGTGTGTCAGGGTCAGATGGCGCCCCCGCGCCAGCCGCGCCAGCAGTTTCGGGAAGAGCGCGGCGCAGACCGTTTCGTAGAGGCGCGCCCGCTCCGGCGGGATGCGGTCGCCCAGGAAGTCGAGGGAGGCAGGCAGCGTCTGCTGCGCCCAGACCAGCAGATCGCGCGTAGCCTGTTCGCCGCGCATGGAGTCAAACTGCGGCTGGCGCAGCAGCGGATGATCCCACCAGAAGGCGTGCAGGCGCGCCAGGCTCTCCAGAATCAGCGCGCGCTGTTCGCTGGTTGGCGGGACGTGCGAATGCTCGTAGGCGACGTGGGTTGTGGCTGAGGGATCATCGAGCAAGAGGTGAAAGCGATCAACGTCGTCCCCAATGCCTGTGCCACTGACATAATCGGCAGTGTAGCAGCGCACCAGGAAGGGATAGCCCGTGGCATCGCCCAGCGCCTGATAAAAGGCGATCTCTTTTTTATTGCGCTGGGGCATACGCTGCTCCAGGCCCGGCCAGGTGATCTTCAAGAGCAGATGCGCGGGCGCGTCGGTAGGCGCATCTGCGGAATAGCGCAGGCGCAGATGGGCGACATCCGAGGAGGCGTTGACTGGCGTTGGCTCAGCGGCAACAACCTGCCCCGGTGGCAGATAGGCGCCTTGCCGCAGAATCATCGTCAGCCATTCCGGCGTCGCCTGGTCCAATTCGGTTAACACGTCTGACATCGCTAGCACTTCTTCTTCAGCGCGCCCGTTTTCTGGTCGGCGCCCATGCTCTTGCATTGCTCAGCCAGAGCAGCTAAGATAGCGTTGTTATTGTAACGGCTCAGGCCGTATTTTTGTAGGAGTTTGTAGGATGAGCGAACACGAGATGGGCGAGGACGTTGCGACGGCAACGGCGCCCCGGCGCGTAAGCAGCTTACTCAACGCGAACCCACCAAGGCGCCACGCGCGCGAAGCCGCTGAAGAGAGCGCGGCGGCGCGCTGGCTAGAAAGAGGCGATACGTTCATCTACGCGCTGGTCGGTGTCTGTTTCTTTCTGGGCGCGCTCTTCACGCTGGGCTATGCGTTCTATCACTTTTATGTGCAGCTGACAACTACCCCCACCGGCCTGACAGGAACCAATGGGCAGGCCATTGTCGCCAGCGATCCCCAGAATATTGCCCAGGCAATCATCAATCTGGTCAGCGATCTGCTGCTGGTGCTGATCATCATGGAGGTGCTGAGCACGGTGCTGCATTACTTGCGCGAGCGGGCTACCTCGCTGAAGCCATTCCTCTTTATCGGCATGATCTCAGCCACGCGAGGCGTGCTTGCTATTGGCGCGCGCCTTTCTGTCACCAAAGTGACCGGCGATGCGTTCACCGAGGCGATGATCGAGCTGGGCGTCAACGCGGCGGTGATTCTGGCGCTGGGCGTCACGCTGCGCGTCCTCAGCAGACAAATGACCGTAGACACCGACTAATAGTTCTGGAAGCGCCGTCGCCTGGGGCGTCGATTCGCCAGCGAGACGCTGGCGGTACAAACGGCAGCCTGCCTGTACTGCAAGCAGCTCGCTGGCAAGCGCTTGGCCGTCTAGAAGACCCCGCATCAGGTAGAGCTTTCAGCCGGATGCAGCATCTACGCCGTCGGCGGGGCATCCTCTTGTCTGGGCAGATCGGTGATCGCCCAGCTTCCGAAATATTCTATCGCGTGCGCCTGATGGGCTGCCAGAATCCGGCGGGCGCGCTCCACCTGCTCATCATCAGCGGCATAGACGGCCACGATCTGATGGCCCTGCTGCGCCTCCTGCTCATACAGCTCCGAGATCGGACCTTCCTCGGAGCTTGCCCCGCGCACGGCGGCGGCAAGGCGGGCGGGAGCGCTGCGGTGTTCCTCAATCGCGCCGATCTGCCGGGCGCTAGGCTTGCCCCGAAAGAGCCGCACGTCGGCGGGCTGCCAGTCGCCCTGTTGCAGTTCCGCAACGGCCTGCTCGGCCTCGGTCAGATCATCGATCACAGCGACGATATAGTTCTCTGTGTGCCAGGCGCCCAGCAGGGTGCCCAGAAACTTTGAGGGTTTGGTCATCTTCTCACTCCTTTCATTGGCGCATTACCGCATGCAAGAAGGAGACCAACTGCCCCAACACATTGCCGCCTGGAAGGACGGCGCTCCAAGTGAAAACTCCCGCCGTTTGGCAGAACCGTAATCCCTTCGCCAGCCCCTTGA
>Ga0070730_10003139_pt1 | contig 14903 bp, 11 predicted proteins | sample Coa_R1_3_FD_66447 | JGI IMG/M metagenome (GOLD analysis project Ga0070730, IMG submission 66447) | Surface soil microbial communities from Centralia Pennsylvania, which are recovering from an underground coalmine fire - Coalmine... | ecosystem: Environmental > Terrestrial > Soil > Unclassified ...
CTCACCCTCCAGGTTGGCCTCAGGGATTGCTGACGATGACGCTGCCGAACAGGAAGTTGGGGACGACGGGGCTGCCCGCGCTGGAAACCCAGCCGGCGGCCAGGGTCAGCTTGGTGGCGTGCGACCCGAAGGCTCCGGTCATCCTGGCCGTGCCGTCCAGGCTCCAGGTCCCGTTGTTCATGGAGTCGATCTGGAATTTGACGGCGTGGGAGCTGCCCGCGCTGAAGGCGACGCTCGTGGCGCCGGCGCCGGCGACGGAGAAGGTGATCATCCCCGTCGTGTTGGCATCGAGGACCGCCTGGGCCAGGATGGTGGCGCCCGTGGTGTCCACGATCTGGATGCTCGCGGTGTCCGCCACGGTCGTCGTGGCCGAGAAGTCGAGGTTGACCATGAAGGTCAGGGGCTCGGACGAGAAGCTCATCGTCGTAGTGGTGGACGCGGTTCCGGGCCGAGCGGTGTCGGCCATCTGCAGGAAGTAGAACGGGGGCGAATACAAGCTGGTCGCCGTGGCGCTCGAGACGGCCGGACCGGTCCAACCGGAATTGGGGTAGGTCACGAAGCCATCCGAGAACAGCGTGCCCGCACCACCCAGCATGCCCGGAGGGGTGTAGGTCTTTCCGCTGCTGCTGTAGCAGGCCGGAATGAGCCCGGCCAGAAGGACCAGGCCGAGCCCGCGCGCCAGGCGCCGCCCGTAGAAGTGGATTCCCGCAACAAATTCGTGCATCATGGCTCCTCGACTCCAACTGGAATTAGGGTTCCTCTGCTTTCAGTTGCGTAACTCTTATGAGCCGTGTAGGAAAAAAATCGGATTCCTCGACAAACCTCGGCGGCGAGGCGCGGAGCTTTCCGACCACCCAGGGAAGCTGGATCGACGACCTGGGCCGCGACGGCTCCTACCGCCGGGCGATCGACCTGGTCTCGAGGCGATATTGGAAGCCGATCTACTGGTACGTGCGCTTCTCGGGGTCCTGGAAGAACGAGGAGGCCAAGGATCTGACGCAGGCCTTCCTGGTCTGGCTGCTCGAAGACGAGCCGCTCCGGGACTACGCGCCCTCAAGAGGACGCTTCCGGCCCTTCCTCAAGGTCCTCCTGAAGCGCTTCCTGGGCCATGAAGCGGAGGCCCGGGGGCGGCTCAAACGCGGCGGAGGGATCCGGATCCTCGCGCTGGACGATCCGTCGTTCCCTGAAAGCAGCATCCCGGACACGAGGACCGAGGACCCGGAGAAGGCCTTCGACCGGCTCTGGGCCATGGAGCTCGCTCGGGAGGCGATCGACCGGGTGCATGCCCGACTCCGGCGCCAGGGGAAGGAGATCAAGTTCGAGGTCTATTCCGCGATCGACCTGTGCCGCAACGAAGCCGTTCCCAGCTATCAGGAAGTGGCGGCGCGGGCCGGACTTGGGGAGCACGACGTCCGGAACTATCTCCGGGATGTGCGGGCGATGATCCGGGAGGAGATCCGCGGCGAGCTCGCCGAGACCGTGGATCACCCCGAGGACCTCGAGGCGGAATGGCATGAGCTCTTCGGGCTTTGACCGGTGGTTCGAGTCCTTCCGCGAAGGGCTAAAGCGCGACGAGGCCGAACGTGCGGGGACGGATCCGGCGGGCCCCCCGCTTCCTGACGGACCGCCGGATATTCCCCGCTACGCGATCGGCGAACGGATCGGCGAGGGCTCCGCCGCCGTGGTCTACCGCGGCTGGGACCGGGAACTGGGCCGTCCCGTGGCGCTCAAGGTGCTGCGGGACACCGCCGGCGTGCGCCTCAGCCTCCGGGTCCGGTTCCATCGGGAGGCGAAGATCGCGGCGGGCCTGAATCACCCGAACATCGTCCGCATCTACGATCTGGGCGAGGTCGAAGGACGGCTCTTCATGGTCATGGAGCTCGTGGAAGGCTCCTCGCTGGGCTCGCTCATGTCCGATCGGGCGCTGCCGCTCCAGGACAAGCTCCGGCTGCTCGAGAAGGCGGCGCGGGGAGTGGCCGAGGCGCATGCTCAGGGCATCATCCACCGGGACCTGAAGCCGGCGAACATCTTGGTGGACCGCTCACGCGAGCCGAAGGTCGGCGATTTCGGAATCTCGCTGGGGTTGGAAGCGGAGCCGCGTCTCACCCGCACGGGGGAGCCCCTGGGAACGCCCGCGTACATGGCCCCCGAACAGGTCCGGGGGAGCGGCGATCCGACCGTGCGGACCGACGTCTACGCGCTGGGCGCGATTCTTTACGAGATGCTCACCGGCCGGCCTCCCCATCTGGCGGCCTCGATCCCCCAGCTTTATCAGAAGATCCTGGAGGGCGAACCCGAGCTGCCGCAGGTCCTCGCGCCCGGCGCGCCCCGGGCGGCCGGGGCCGTCGCGCTGAAAGGGCTTTCCCGAAATCCCGCGGACCGCTATGCGGACGCCGGGGAGTTCGCCGAAGATCTGTCGCGCTATCTGAGGGGGGAAGCGGTGCAGGCGCGGAACCCGGGACCCCTTCGACGGATCGCGTCGCGTTTGCGGCTGCGGCCCCTGGCCGCGGCGCTGCTCGCGGGCGCCGTGGTCTTCGGCCTGGTCGCGCTGTCTGCGGCCCTCAGCCGGAAGACCGTCGAGATCCGCCGGGCCAGCCTCCTGGCGGAGGTCGCCCGGATGTTCGAGCAGGAAAAAGTCCGGTTGGACGAGCGATACAAGGGGCTCCAGCCGGTGCGTCTCATCGCCGCCCTCCAGGCGGCGTCGGAACTGGGGCCCGACGCGACGCCGCCCGAGGAGATCCGCGAGCTTCTCAACTACGAACTCAAGAAGTTGCGCGTGGAGCCGGAGCTGCTCGCCCTCCTGCCTCTTCGAGGAAAGGCGGTTTACGGCCGCGGCCCCGCCGCCGCGCTCGCATCCCTGGAGAACCAGCGTCCGGGTCCGGGCCTCTCCTTCACCGCCGAGGGCGGCCGCCTCTGGCTGCTCGAAGGCTCGGAGGTGCGCGACACGGCGCCGGAGCATGAGGACGTCGTGCGGGGCTATCTCTGGATCGGCGCGCCGATCGACTCCGCCGCGCTCCCGGGAATGTTCGACGCCGATGCCGGACTCGTCGCGTGGATCGGCTCGGGCCGGCAGGTCCTGGCCCGCAGCGGGCCGATCGACGACCACGCCCTGGAAGAGGAGACCGCCACGGTCGATGGTCGCTCGCTTCGCGTCAGCTCCGAGCCGCTGGCGGGAGCCTTCATCCCGATCCGGCAGGTCTTGCTCGTCCACGCACACGGGGTCCGGGAATTCGCGATCCTTTCGGCGAATCTCGCGGGAGCGATCTCTCTGGTCCTGGGCATCGCCCTTCTGGCTCGGCCGCGCTGAGCCGTTCCCTTGTGCGGCCAAGGGAAGGGCGGATAGAATCCAACCTCGATGACGGTCTTAGGGGTCACCCTTCTGGCGCTCCTCCTGCAGGATGCCGGCAGCGTTTCCGGCACCGTCCACTTCCCGGAGAACGGCAAGTCCCGTCCGAGGCTCAAGATCCGCTATCCCGAGCAGACCCCGCGGCAGGAGATGAAGGAGCAGCCCTTCTCGCCGGCCCTGGTGTATCTCGAGGGCGCGGCGCCGGCCAAGCCCGCGGAGGATGTCGTGGAGATCAAACAAGAGGGGCTCCAGTTCCAGCCGCGCGCCGTCGTGGTGCAGCGGGGCATGCGGGTGTCCTTCCCGAACCTGGATAAGGAGTACCACAACGTCTTCTCGTACTCGAAGGCGAAGCGCTTCGACCTGGGCCGCTTTCCGAGGGGCGAGACCCGCGAGGTGACCTTCGACGAGACCGGCCTCGTGCGGGTCTTCTGCGAGATCCACGAGCACATGCGGGCCTTCGTGCTGGTCGTGGACACCTCCTGTTACGCGGCGGCGTCGCCGGAAGGAAGGTTCATGCTGCCGAAGGTCCCCGTCGGATCCTATACCCTGGTCGCCTGGCATGAGCAGTACGAGCCGGTGAGGCAGAAGGTCGAGGTCAAAGCCGCCGGCGCGCAGATTGACGTCACCTTCGCCCGGGCCGCGCCCGCGGCGGAAGGGCAGGAGCGGGCGCTGGGCTGCTGCCGGGGCGTCCGCGCGGAATCCGGTCCATGATGGGCGGCTTCTTGTGGGCGTGCCTGGCGGCGTGTCAGGGAGCGGATGAACCGGAGGACTGGCTCGACTGGGCCCGGTCGATCGGGGAGTCGGACCTCTCGCTGCGCCTGGGAGAATTCCAGGCCGACCTCAGCGGCGAACTGGTCCTGAAGGGCTTTTTCTTCGCTCCCCACGCGCCGGGGATTTCGATGGAAGAGGCGGCGATCCGGGCGCGGCATTACGATCCGTTCCGGAAGGTCTCGTCGCCCCAGATGGGGGGGCGCCTCGAAACGATTCTCGATGCCTCCTATCAGGACTGGCTCGAGGCCTCGCTCGATCTCCGGGCCGACCGCGGGATCTCGAGCGAATCGGGAAAGGACTTCGACGCGAGGCTGGAGCAGTATTGGCTGCGGGCCACGCCGCCGGGGCAGAGTTGCGTGCACGTCGAGCTGGGGAAGTTCGCGGCGCCCTTCGGAAACTTCATCGCTCGGAGCTCCGCGACGCAGAATCCGTTCCCGACCTTTCCTCTCCCCTACGATCACGTGACCTCGTTCGTCTACGCGACCGACACGCCGGCCGAGATTCTCTCGCGACGGAACGGGCCGCAGTCGAAGGAGCAGCGGGTTCCGGTCTGGGAAGAGCTCTACGCCCACGGAGCGATGATCTTCGGGAACGTCGGCGACGTCCGCTATGCAGCGGCTGTCATGAACTCCGCGCCGGCGTCCTGGCCCTACGACTGGGAGCTCCGGGCGAGCGACTACCGGATTCCCAGCGTCTATCTGCGCGCATCGATGGCGCTGGACATCTCGACGAGCGTGGGAGCCTCCTTCGCGCGGGGGCCCTACTCGAAGTGGAACGACTACTGGATCCCCGCGGGCCGTCAGGCCACCGATTTCAACCAGACGGTGTGGGGTTTGGACGCGTCCTTCTCGCTCGGGCACCTCGAGCTGTTCGCGGAAGGGATATTCTCGAGCTTCCAGACCGCGTTCGCGAACACGCTGGAGCTGTGGACGTACTATGCGGAGGCGAAATACACCTTTCTGCCCGGCTTCTACGGGGCGCTGCGCCTGGGTCAGATCCGCTTCGGCTCGATGCGGGACCCCTCGGGAGGGACGGTCCCGTGGGACCGCGACACGACGCGCCTGGAGATCGGCGCCGGATGGTTCTTCACCAAGAATTTCTTCGTGAAGGCCAGTTACCAGTTCAACGACGCGATCGGCGGCGATCTCCCGACGGAGAACATGCTGATGCTCGAACTGGTTCTGGGCTACTAGGGAACCGCCTCTCGGCGCTCCGGGGGGGCTACGGGGTTTTCCCGGACTTCGGATCGAAATCGAGCTCGGAGGAGAAGATCTGGATCGCGGTCCGGGCGACCTCACCGGTGTCGTAGTACGCGTAGGCGCCCACGCCCACCGCTCCGATGATCGGGAGCCAGCGGGTGACGGCCTTCGTGGCCAGGCGTTGAGACAGGCGAAGACCGACCTTCTCGAGCACCCCTTCCGTCGCCTGAAGCGTGATTTTCCGGATGAGGAGACGCTGGCCGCTGCGGATGACGACGTCGCGCACGGCATGCGCGGCTCCGTGCCGGAACATGCAGTAGAGCATGCTCTCGCGGGTCAGGTATCCCGTCTTCCCGTAAACCGCCGCGACGTCGGCGGCCAGCTGCGCCTGGATCCTCCAGATGCCCAGGAGGTCGGGGACCAGCGTGAGGAGCCCCAGCGGACCGGGCGGCATGGATAGTGCCCCCGAAAACGCGGCGGCTTTCATGGAGGCGATGCTGCCGAGCTTCCGGGCTCTGGCCTGGGGATCCCTCGAGACTGGTTGGGAGGAGAACGGAATGTATTCGACGATCCCCTGGAGGATATTCGGGAGCGGCCGCGCGTCCTGCGCCTTCTTCTTCTCCAATCCCATGGGAGTTCCATCTTAGGAGCTTCGGGCCTCCAGATCAAACGCGTGTAACGACGGGTCCGAGTCCGATCCTTGGGGCGCTGCGGTTTGCCGTCACATTTTTGCGGATGGACCGGTCAGCCCCTCAGCGGTGAAAACGCATTCTCACAAGGTCCGGCACTACACGGGGCGGGTCGGCTGGCTCCGTGCGGCCGTCCTGGGCGCCAACGATGGAATCGTCTCCACCGCGAGCCTCATCCTGGGCGTCGCCGCGACCCAGGAGTCCCGGGGCGCGATCCTCATCGCGGGCGTAGCGGGCCTGGTGGCAGGGGCCATGTCGATGGCCGCGGGGGAATACGTGTCGGTGCGGTCGCAGGCCGATACCGAACAGGCCGACCTCGAGCGCGAACGCAGGGAACTCAGCATCGACAGGGAAGGGGAGCTCCGGGAACTGGCCCAGATCTATGTGGAGCGTGGTCTGGAGCCCAGGCTGGCCCGCCAGGTGGCCGAGCAGCTGACGATGCACGACGCGCTGGGAGCCCATGCCCGCGATGAATTGGGACTGACGGAGCTGGTCCGGGCGAGACCGCTTCAGGCGGCGTTCGCTTCGGCGCTGAGCTTCGCGGCCGGGGCCGCCCCGCCGCTGGCCGCCGCGGTGCTGTGCCCGAGGTCCTGGGTCTTTCCGATCACCTCCTCCGGGTCCCTCGTCTTTCTCGCGGGACTGGGGGCCGTTGCAGCCGGTGCGGGCGGGGCGCCCCTCCTCCGGGCGGCCCTTCGAGTGACCTTCTGGGGAGCGCTTGCGATGGGATTGACCGCCCTGGTCGGCCGGCTGGTCGGCCCGGTGGTCTAGCGTTCGGCCGGGAACTCCCTCCGGGTCCGATTTTCCTCCCCTCTGGCGCTCGGGGACTGTATAGAGAGGGCGGAGCGGGTGCCGTTTCTTGGATCCAACCGAAAGGCGCTCGATGCCCGCACTCTTCCTCCTCCTCGCGCTGGCTTCCTCCCAGGACCCGAAGGAGCTCTTGCTCGGGAACTTCGACCGGCCCGAAGACACGCGCCTCTGGGAGGCCAGCGGCGCGGCCGCGATGACGTTCGAGCCCCGCGATCCCACCGACCCGAACAAATCCTGCAAGCTCGTCTTCGGGGGCGGATCCTACGGCGGCATCGCCTCCTATCGTCAGCCCAAGGACTGGTCGCCCTACGAGGTCCTCAGCTTCGTTGTGTGGTCTCCGGACCGGCGCGGCATGGGTGTCCGCGTCGACGACGACGCCAGCAAGAACTACGCGACCCGCTACAACGGGGAGGTCACGCTCGAAGCGGGCCGCAATCTCGTCCAGATTCCGATCGCCCAGATGAAGTCGTCGATCAACCCGGCGAAGGTGAAACTGCTGGTCCTCTTCGTGCTCGAGCCGCCCAAGGGATTGATCCTCTACGTCGATGACATCCGCCTGGGCGCGCGCGAGACCGACAAGGTCTCCTTCATCCCCTACCAGAAGCGCCTCGAGTTCGTGCCCACGACGGAGGTGCGGTCGGCGAGCTTCCCGCTCGCGCGCCCGCTGGCCGGCGGCCCGCTGAGAGCGATGGTCGTCTACGACATCGAGGAGGGCCGCGATCTCTCGGAGCTCATGGAGCGCCTGGACCTCGAGGTCTCGCCGATCTCCTGGGCGAATGAGGCGGGCGTCCACAAGTGGATCGGCTTCGCGTACGGCCAGCGGAGCTACGACCTCAGCCGCCGCTACCTCGCCAGCACCGCGCAGGGGCCGGAGAAGTTCGACACGATGCTCGTCGCGACGCCGACGGGCTGGAATCCGCTGGGGAAGGCGGCGACGGAGAGCATCCTGGACCGGGTCCGCAACCGGGGCGAGGGGCTCGTCCTGGTCTTCCCCTTCCCGGGCGAGAGGCACGAGGCGCCCTGGCCCGAGGACCTGAAGTCGGTGTCCGCGCTGATCGACAGCGAGACCGATTTCCAGCGCGAGAACGGCTACGTGCGGCCGGCTCTGGGCGGGCACATCGTGGGGAAGAAGTGGAGGGTCGTCCGGGACCATCCGATCGTGAGCGGCGTGCCCCTCGAGGCGCTGCCGTTCGAAGCGCTCGACGTTCAGACGTACCGGCCGGCTCCCGGATCCCAGGTGCTCCTGGAGACGGAAACCGGCCAGCCGATCCTCGCCGTGCGCGAGGCGGGGAAGGGACGCGTGGTGACCTTTGCGGTCCGCTGCCGGAGCCTGACCCCCTGGGTGCGCGACGCCGGGGAGAAACGCCAGTGGCGCGACTACCGGTACTGGGAAGTGTTCTATGATCTCCTCGCCCGGGCCGCGCTGTGGTCCGCGCGGCGGGAGATGCCCAGGGAGGGGACGCCCCTCACCCTCCCCGCCGGGGCGGAGGACGGCGGCTTTTCGCTCCGTCAGTGGAAGAACTCCCGGGGCGAGGTCACGTCCTGGCAGCTGGACTTCAAGGCGGAGACGCCGGCGGCGATCCCGGTGACTGCTCCCCGCACGCTCCCCCAAGGTGCGGATCTCACGATCAGTTTTCAGCCGGTCGCCGGAGCCACCCATGTCGTCCGCCTCGTCGATTACGCCGCCGCGCGACGTCGCACGTTCCTGGAGCGGGCGGTCGAGGGAGCCTCCGTCACGCTCCCGACCCGGGGGCTGGAGTCGCTCGCCCTGGTCGCCGAAGTGGAAGCCCGGACCGGAGGCCGCCGTACCGCGATCGGGGAAGCGACGACCTATCTCACCCCGAAGGCCGACTGGGAGGACTATGAGGTTTACGGCTGGAGCTCCGGTGGCATTAGCTACCTCCGCGATCTGCAGCTGCGATCGCTGCGGGAATTCGGCCTGAGCACCGAACAGGTGGGTGGCGTCGACGATGCCCGCGCGAGCTTCCGCCGCGGCTTCCGGGTCCAGGCGATGTACTCGGCGACCGGCCTGCATGCGAAGGATTTCGACCGGGTCTACCGTGAGTACCTCCGCAGCGGGGACGCGAAGCTCCTGGTCCGGGAGCCGTCCTTCGCCGACAGCGCCTTTCTGGGGGAGCAGCGGCCGAAGATCGAGGCCTGGGCGAAGTCGATGGCGCCCTACAGTCCGCTCACGATGTCGCTTGGCGACGAGACGTCGCTCACGAGCTACGTGACCGAGTTCGACTTCGACTTCCACCCCGAGAATCTGCGCGCCTTCCGCCAGAAGATGAAGGCGAAGTTCGGCGACGTCGCCGCGATGAACGCGGCGCTGGGCTCCGGCTGGACGACGTTCGAGGAAGGGCTGCCTCCTACCACGGCCGAAGCCCGGAAGTCCGGGAACTGGGGGCTCTGGAACGAATGGCGCGATCACAACGACGATCTGTGGACGGGCGCCTTCCGGTTCTACCGGGAGACGATGGAGAAGGAGTATCCGCCGACGCGGCTCAGCGTGTCCGGGACCCAGGTCTCGCACGTCTTCAACGGGATCGACTGGGCGAAGCTGGCGCCCGTCATGGGAGCGATCGCCGACTATACCGGCCGCTTCCAGCTGATCGAGCGGATGAACTTCAATCCGGCCATCAAGAGCACGCCCTGGGTGGGCTATGGCCGCACGGGGCCGGGAGCGGCGCACCAGCTCTGGTCGAACCTCAGCTTTGACGGCTCGGGCACCGCGTTCTTCTGGTATCCGTCGATCCTGAATGCGGACTACACCCTGAGCCCGTCGGCGCGGGACTATGCTCCCACCCTCCAGCTCCTGCGCCGCGGTCTGGGGAAGGAATTTCTCCAGACGCGCCGGCGCTACTCGCCCGTCGCCATCCTGTGGAGCCCCAGAAGCCAGCGCTCCGCATGGTCGGCCGGAAAGCTGGGCGAATTCGAGAAGACCGAGGGCGAGGTCTACCACGCGCTGGTCGCGTCGGGGGTCGACCCCTCTTTCGTGTCGGAGTCCGGCGTTGCCGACGGCGAGCTCCAGAAGAGAGGTGTGAAGGTCCTCGTGCTTCCGATGTCGATCTCGCTGGGACGAAAGGCGATGCTTCCGGCGATCCAGGCCTGGAAGGGGGCCGTGCTCGCGACCCATCCGGTCAGCCAGGACGAGTTCTTGCAGGCCAAGCCGCTGGCAGAGGCCTTCCCTCCGTTCCCTGCGTCAGCCGACGATCTGGAGAAGGTCCTTACCGCGGCAGGCGCCGTTCCCGAGGCGAGAGTCCTCACCCCCGAAGGCAAGCGGATGTCCCGCGTCGCCCTGTCCGTTCACGCCTTCCCCGGGAATCCGGATGCGGCGATCCTCCTGGCGCTGCGCGAGCCGGTCGGCGAAAAGGAGGAGGCCGGCGGCGACGGCGTGATCCACATGGTGCCGGATCCCTCGGGGGGCCGGCCGGTCGAGCCGGGACTAATCGACGTCTCGCGCTTCAGGGGCAGGCGTTACTTCGATCTCCGCGCCGCGAAGGAGCTCCTGCCGGAGGGGGGACGCCTCAAGGTCGATCTCCGGGCGGGCGACGCCGCAGTGATCGGCGTGCTTCCCTATGGCCCGCTCAAGCTGGATCTGGAGGCGAAGCGGGCGGATGATCGGCTGTCCGTCACGATCGGGGGACCGGCCGGTCCCTTGGCGCCCCACGTCGTCAGGCTGGATGTCGTGGACCGGGCGACGGGCAAACCCGATTTGCTCTATTCGAGGAACCTGCTCCTGGGTCCGACGGGCCGGGTTTCGGCGGAGATCCCGCTGGCGATCGAGGATCGGAATCAGGTCTTTGAGCTTCGCATCCGGGATATCCTGACGGGGACGACCGCGAGCGCGATCCGGTGATCCCGAAGTCGCGGCCCCGCTGACGTGCGCCATCGTAACCATGAATCCACAGGGACGCCCGCGCGCGGCGTTCGCTGGCGCGATCATTCTGGGTGCTTTCCTGCTCTTTCAGGTGCAGCCCATCGTCGCCAAAGCCATCCTCCCCTGGCTCGGCGTGGCGCCGCCGGTCTGGACCACCTCCATGCTGTTCTTCCGGACGCTCCTGCCGGCGGGCTATGCGTACGCCCCCGGCGCCGCCATCAGCCTCAGGCCCAGGACCCAGAGCCTCCTCCATCTGGCCTTCCTGGCCGCGGCCCTCGCGGTCCTGCCGGCGGCTGAGGGCCGCAGGCGCGCTCGCGGTTCATGTCAGCACGCGGCACCTGGATCTGGGGCCTTTGATCGCGGGCCAGGCCGTGAAGCTGGGAAGTTCAGCCTGGGAGATCCACGCGGCCGAAGACGCCGAGCACGGGATCATAGACGCGCGCTGGATCCTCGTGAGTTCCGATCGCTCGATCCCGGCACGCCCGCGCCTCCGGCTCGCCGGCCGCGATCCCGGCGGTGGCGCCCCGGTGCCGCGACTCTGGACGGACGACTGCAGCAACCTGATCGAGGTGCTGAAGAAGTCGGAGGGCTTCCCGGGCGGGCCTCGGCCCTATACGTGTGGTAGACTGTTCAAACGCCCGTGGACGAACGACGTAGCTCCCTAGAGAGGGATCGAACGAACGTGAGACATCGAGCATCCGCAGGGATGGCCATCGGCCTCATTGCGCTCCTTTTTCTTCCCTGCTGGCGGCCTTCCAAGGATCCTTCTTCCGCTCCGGTGGTTCGTTCGTCCGCCAAGGGGCCTCGGCGGTCACCCTCGGAACTTCCGGAATCCTCGTTCGCGCGATTCAAGAAGAGGGAGCCGCAGGCCGCGACCGGCGCCCAGTCGCTCGCGCCCCCCCTTCACGAGGCGCTCGAGGTCGGCGACTGCGCGTTCCTCTCCCCGACCGTCCAATCCATCATCTCCGGCTGGCGCGGACGGCCCCGGTATCTGCAGGCCTGCGGCACTCGAGATTCCCACGGTACTCCAGCCCCTCCCTCGGCCTGACCCCTTCCGTTGGCCGAAGGACTGGTTCTTCTCGGCAACCTGTTGTCGCTTTTCGGACTGGAGACGAAGCATGAACCGACTCCCCAGGATATTTGCCCTCAAGGCCGGCGAGGTCTCCCGGCATGCCGTCCATGTGATCGAGTCCGACGAGGAGGAATTGATCTTCCTGTGCGATTTTCTGAGCCTGTCCGGGCTTCTGGTGACCGGGTCCTCCGATCCGGTCCGGGGGATCGAGTATGTCGAGCGCGTGCAGCCGGAGGTGCTGATCTGCGGCCTGTCGCAGGACGCCATGAACGGCGAGGAGATCCTGGATCGAACTCGGAAAGTCTCGCCCCGGACGCGGGTGATCTTGACCTCCGATCGGCCCGGGCCTGCGCTCGTCGAGCCCGTCCTGATGGGCGACGGAGCCGCCCTCCTCCAGGGACCCTTCAACGCAGTCCGCCTGCTCAGAACCGTGGAACGGCTTCTGGGAAGCGAGTCCAACGGCCAGATGGAGAAAAGATCATGGTGAACAGAAGCGCGATCCGCTCCGCCGGGGCCCTTGCTCTGGTCCTCCTCCTCCTGCCGATGTCGGCCCGGGGCAGCAGTTCCCAGGACGTGGAAGGCCCCGACAGCCTCAACTGGCCCAAGGAAATCGACTCCGGGGATACGAAGATTCTGGTGTATCAGCCGCAGCTGGAGTCGCTGAAGGGGAACGAGCTGGCCGTCCGGGCAGCCGTCTCCGTTCAGAAGGCCGGAGCCGCCACCCCGGTGTTCGGCGGAGTCTGGCTTTCCTCTCGCCTCCTTACCGATCGCGATCAACGGACCGCTACCCCCGTCGATGTCCGGATGACCGCATCCCGATTCCCGAACTCGACGCCGGACGAAGCGTCGGAACTCGGCCGGATCGTGAGCTCCGAGATCCCCAAATGGAGGCTGACGCTCTCGCTCGAACACCTGCAGTCCCAGCTCAAGCTGGTGGACGAACGGATGGCGGCCGCGCAGGGGCTTCAGAATGCCCCCCCGCGCATCCTTTACCGGAATCACCCGGCGCTGCTGCTCACCTTCGAGGGCGAGCCGGCCTGGCACGCTGTCGCGGGGACCCCGTACCGCAGGGTTACCAACAGCTCGTTTTTCGTCCTTCAGGACACCGCGGACTCCGCCTATTACCTGCGGGTGGCACCGTTCTGGTGGAAAGCCTCCTCCGCATTGGGCCCCTGGGAGCCGGTCGACTCGGTTCCCGCGGAGATCGAGAAGCTCTGGACGCTGGAGCCCCAGGAGGATCTTCCTCCTCCGGACGCGGCCCAGCCGGCCGCTGTGCGGCCGGAAGTCATTTCGGTGACCGAACCGACGGAGCTGCTCTGGACGCGGGGACAGGCGCAGTATGACCCGATCGGCGCGACCGACCTCCTTCACGTGACGAACACCGACAATGACATCTTCCTCGACAGTTCATCCCAGATGTACTACGTGCTCCTCTCCGGTCGCTGGTATCGGAAGCCCCAGGGGAAGGGAGCCTGGACCTACGTCCCCCAGGAGCAGCTTCCCCCCGACTTCGGCCGGCTCCCGGCGACGAGCGAGTACAAGCACGTGCTCACCTGCGTGGCCGGCACGCCCGCGGCCAAGGATGCGGTGCTCGACGCGGAAATTCCGCAGACCGCCGCCGTCGCTCCGGGCCCGGCCCCGGACCTATCCGTGACTTACGACGGGGAGCCGCAGTTCCGCGACGTGCCCGAATGCGCCGTCCAGTACGCCGTCAATACGCCGTCTTCGATCTTCCTCGTGCACGACCGGTACTATTGTTGCCAGGACGGAGTCTGGTACGACTCGATCGCGGCCCGCGGGCCCTGGGGCGTTTCAATCGAGGTCCCGGGCGACATCTACCTCATTCCCCCGTCTTGCCCCCACTACTACTGCACGTATTGTCATGTCTTCGGCGCGACCGACGATGCGGTGTATGTCGGCTACTATCCCGGCTACCGGGGCTGCTTCGTCGAGGGGCGGACCGTCGTCTATGGCACCGGCTGGCACTATCCCTGCTGGACCGGCGAGGCGTGGTATCCGAGGCCGGTCACCTGGGGATGCGGCGTGAGATACTCCTCGAGCAGCGGTGACTGGAGGTTCCGGCTCGGCCTGGGCGGCCCCTGTGCCTGGATGGGCCTCAATTACCACAGCGACTGGAAGGGCCATTCCGTCTCCACGGGAGTGGGAGGCTGGTGGACCGGCGTCGGAGGCCGCAGGACGGAGGTCGACGTCCACCGGAACTACAATTTCGTCTCCCATTCGGACCGCGGCGCGGTGCACAACATCTATGCGAGAAGCCCGGAAAGGTACGCGCCCGTGCACAGCCGGCTTCCGGCGACCGTCCGGTCCCCGGCGCCGGAGCGGAGGCCCCCGAACGACGTGTTTACGGACCATCAGGGGGCGGTTTATCGGAAGCCCGCCGAGGGGGGCTGGGAAAGGCACACGACGGAAGGATGGAAGAAGGACGTCGCCCCGGTCGCACCGGCGCCCCCGCTGCGCCACGAGCGGCCGCCGGTCCCCCGGGAGCCGGCCCCCGCTTGGAGGGCCGCTCCTGCGCCGACTCCCCACGAGGTGGCCCCGATCCCGGCCCACCATGTCGAGCTCGAACGCCAGCAGCAGGCGCGCTCGATCGGCAACCAGAGGGCGCGGGAGTTCCACCAGAATCCGCCGCCCCGGCCGGCGCCCCGGACGCCACCTCCGCCCCGGCAGAGGAAGTAGGCGGCAATCCGGCTCGGGGGAGGGCGAGACGCTCGGCCTCCCCCGGATGAGCACAGATGCGGAGGAGGATTCCCTAGCCAGTCACGGTGATGAGCTTGCACGGAACCAGATTGTCGCCGGACTGGGTGTTAGGGCGGGGCTCGGACTGGGCGAAGCCGTTCTGATCGAAGGACCGGACCCGGAGTTCATACATGCCGGGTTGGAGGCCCTTCAGGTCTATCCTCCAGTAGGCCAGACTGAAGCGCAGCGGCCATTCTTTGGGTCGGCCCTGAGCGTCGAAGCCCCAGATGTCCCGGGGGAGCGTCCCTTCCGGAAGTTGGTCTTTCCAGGTCCTGGGGAATGGCTCCAGGATCGCGGGGATCCACCGGGCGCCGTCCCAGGCAGGATCGTCCGACGGCAGGTCCCTGGAAGGATTCGGGTTGCGGCGCAGCCAGTACTCGAC
>Ga0070730_10003141_pt1 | contig 14900 bp, 16 predicted proteins | sample Coa_R1_3_FD_66447 | JGI IMG/M metagenome (GOLD analysis project Ga0070730, IMG submission 66447) | Surface soil microbial communities from Centralia Pennsylvania, which are recovering from an underground coalmine fire - Coalmine... | ecosystem: Environmental > Terrestrial > Soil > Unclassified ...
CCGGTCACCAGGGCTACGCGCCCGTTGAGGGTTGCTGGCATTGGTCCTCCTCGCTTGGTCTTGCGTCGCGGGCACAGCATACGCCGCTCCGCAAAGTTCGCACCTCACCCCCCCAGCCCCCCCTCTCCTCCCGAGGAGAGGGGGGAGCATGTCCTGACCCGTGACGGAGGAGGGACGGCGCAGCGCGGCTATGATGGGGGCGATGGGTGGCTCGAATTACGCCCCGAAATGTTGATGACGGGCACACGCGTCCTCACCGCGAGTGATTTTCGGGCCTTGCGGGATGATCCCGCGGCGATGGGCGGGGCGCTGGATGCGGTCGAGGCGGCGGTTGGGGCGCAGTACCGGGGGGAGATACGTCAGTCCAGGATGGTGGACCGGGTGCCAGGCGAGTTTGAAGGCATGCGGGTCAGTCTCCTGGCCGGCGAGGGTCTGCGCAGCGGCATGCGCATCTTCGGGAATCCACCCCACACGCGTGCGTTTCTACTCTTCGACGGCGTCACGCGGGCGCTGCTGGCCATCCTGGACTACGGGATTCTCAATTCGCTGCGGGTGGGCGCCACGGCCGGGCTGGCGGCGCGGTACCTGGCGCCGAGGGGCGCGCGCGTCATGGGGCTGCTCGGCTCGGGCTGGCAGGCGCAGCCGCAGGTAACGGCCATGCGTCGGGCGCTGCCGACCCTGGAGTGCATTCGTGTCTGGAGTCCAACGCGCGAGCACCGCGACGCATTCGCCAGAGACATGACGGCGCGCATCGGGCTGCCGGTGGAGCCCGTTGAGTCGGCCGAAGTCGCCCTGCGAGACGCGGACATCGTGGACCTGTGCGCGCCAGGCCACTTCGACGACCGCCAGCCGCTCTTCGAACCCGAGTGGGTGAAGCCCGGCGCACTGGTCATCTCGATGGCGCCAAATCAGTACACCGCCGAGTTCGTGCAGCAGGCGCGCGTGGTCGCCGCGAGTTGGGAAACGCTGGCCGAAGAGCCCGCCCCCAGGCCGCCCTACGCTGGGCTGATCGAGCGCGGCGCCTTTGGCCGATCGGACGTCACGCCGCTCGGGGCGGTGATCCGCGACGGCGCCAATCCACGGCGGGCGCCTGGTGAGACGGTCATCTATCACCTCGAGGGCGGCACGGTGCAGGATCTCTTCATTGCCACCTGGGGTTACGAGTGGGCGCTGAGTCACGGACTGGGGCAGTCGTTCGATCTGTCAAGCTGAAAGCCAGGGTGGTGCGTGGATTGGCCGTGTTCGGCACGTTTGCAGGTATCGCCGCGCTGGCGGTTTCGGCCGCCACGTCCCGTGCAACACTCCACGCTGAGCGTGCAGCAAGTGTCCGAGCTACAGTTGCTCCCGCTGGGCGACGGCGCCGGCCAGGACGAGCGCGATGCGGCAGACGTCGTAGGCGGCTTGCGCGCTGTCGGCCATGTAGGTCACCGTCCGGTCGTCGCACCGCTCGACGCCGGGGATGCTCGCGGCGGCGGCGGCCATCGACGAGTCGCTGAGCACCATCTCGAGCTTGATCGGCAGCGCCAACTGGAACGGCGGCATCTCGCTCACGCGCTGGATCGCCCGACTCGCGGCCGATCGAATCCGCTCGAGGGCGGTTGGTTGGGCGAGGCAGCGTGCGGTGAAGCGATCGATCGCGTACTTCACGACCGCCGTTTCCACCTGTGGTAGCCACGCCCGCGTTTCCTCGCAGATCACGTCGTCGCCGGTGACCAGGGCGACCGGTACGCCGTACTGGCCGGCCAACGCCGCGTTGAAGCGTGCCTCACTCGCCGGCGCGTCGTTGAGGCGCACGTCCCACAGCGTGGCGGGTCCGGTGAACGTGTGACTCAGAATGCCGCGCCCGTCGGCCGCTCGCGCGTGGTAGCCGACGAAGAACACGGCGTCGCACGAGCTATCGATGCCCTCGATCATCGCCGCGCGCCGATTCTCGTAGCCGCGGATCAACTCCGCGCGTGGGTCGAGGGACTCCCAGATCAGGTTGAGCATGCCGTCATGCGCATCCGCCACCAGGATTTCGTCTGCGCCGGCCTCACAGGCGCCGGCGATGGCCGCGTTGGTGTCCGCGGTCATCCAGGCGCGGGCACGTTCGTAGTCGTTGCCTTTGCCAGCTCCGGCCGGCCAGCCGGTGGCAGTCTCGCGCCGGGTGGCGACGCCGGAGATGCCCTCCATGTCGACGGAGATCAGGACCTTCACGGGCCTGGCGACCGCGTCGCAGACGACGAGCCGCCAGCGAGCGACGGCTCAGCCCACTTGCGCAGCACGTCGGCCACGTCGTCGTGGACAGCGTCGCGGGCGTCCCGGCGATCCCAGAGCTGGCCGAGCAGGCGGTCGTAGTTGGTATGTCTGTGCCGAACGTGGGCCTGCACCGCCAGCCGCACGGCCGCGGGGTCGAGCGCCCGGGCCGCCGCGGTCCGGCCGATCCTTCCACTCGAGCGCTGGCAGGCATGCTCGGCGATCTGCTTGGCCTCGGCCGCGGGGCAGCCCGGGTAGTCCGCTCGGATGGCCGCCACAAAGCTGGCAACGAACGAGCCGTCCGCTGCGTCGCGTTTCATCGCGGCGCGCGCGCGTTGGCGGGCGCGCGAATCGGAGTCCGCCAGGCACTCGTTTTCGGCCCTGAGCAGCGCGTCCGGCTCGACCAGGACGCCCTGGCGCTCGTAGCGCTGGCGACTCCGCGACCACTCCACGACGACCGCCTGGAGCGTCGAATATTTTCTCGCGCGGCGAGTGAGCGCGGTATCACCGCGGGGTAGGAAATCGAGCCTGTCGAGGTCGGCGCACTTCAGGCACAGCACCCCGTCGCCTTCGCGACGGAGCAAGCTGCCCTTGAACAGCTCTGCGTCGCACTCGCCGCACTTCGCGTCGCGGCGCACGCTGAAGACGACGATCTCGCGCGCTTCGACCTCGCCAGGCGGTGCGGTCTCGATGGCGTTTACCGTCGTGGGCTCCACACGGACCGCCGAGGGCGATCGCTGCCCGCGGCGGAAATCTCGGGTTCGGGATGGACGCATTGGCCTGCCACGCCGTCCAATTGGTGAAGAGTTGTACTTCCGGGACTGCGGAACGCATGTTAGCGGTGCCGGCGAACGTCAGCCACCCTCGCTTGTCCGCTCAGCGGTCTTCGGGCAGGAGCGTGAATACGCCGCCTGGAGGGGTGCAATGGTCCGGAACGCGCGCTCGTCGAGCGTGACCACCCGCCGGGTGTTGAGGCGCTGGGCGAGAACGACCAGCGAGGCGTCGGCCAGGCCAAGTCGAAGGTCGCGGTATCGACGCGCGAGGTGGAGGGCCGTGCCAAGTTCGGTCCGAGTCAGGCACTCGACCTGGAACAGCCGTCGCCTCGTGTCAGGGGGTGACGGCGGCGCGGGTGATGCGGGCGTCGGTCGGGTCGCGGCCGACCCATTCGGCTTGTTCGAAGGCTTCCTGGATGGCATCCAGTGGGAAGGTGTGTGAGATCACGCGGTCCCAGGGAACGCGCGCGCGGCTCCGAAACACGAGGTCGAGCGCGCGCGGCAGGATGCGCGGGTCGTACTGGGAGAAGCCGATAAAACGCAGGCTGCGTCGGCAGGCGTGCAACGGGTCCAGCGGGAACGCGAAGCCGGCAACGATCGAACCAATCTCCAGGTAGGTGCCGCCATGGCCGAGCATCTCGATGCCCTCGGCGACCACGCCGCGCACGCCGGCCACGTCGGCGACGTGCGTGGCGCCGTGGCCATTGGTCAGTTCTCGGACGGCGGCGATGCGGTCTTCGGGCGTGGGGCACTCGCGGAGGTCAAGCGTGTGATCGGCGCCGAACTCATGGGCGAGCTGCAGTCGGCCCGGGATGCCGTCGATGGCGATGACCTGCCCGGCACCCATGTCGCGCGCCGCGGCGATCATATTCAGTCCCAGTCCACCGGCACCCTGCACCACCAGGCTGTCGCCCTGGCGGAAGCCGCCGCTGTCGAGGGCCTGCAGCACTTGCGCCAGCGCACAGTTGATGGGCGCGACCAGTGCGTCGGACAGTTCGTCGGGCACTTTGACGCACACATGGCCTGGCAGCAGGTAGTAGTACTCCGCAAACGCGGACACGAAGTGAGGAAACTGCGCGGCCTTGCCGTTCCCCGGCCGACCCTTGTTGGGGCAACACTCCGGCATGTCACGCATACACGCGACGCACCGCCCGCATGGGAAGAAGTAGTTGTAAATGATGCGGTCACCCTCATGGAGCGGCCGGCCAGTCGAGTCGGTGTCGACTCCGGCGCCGAGCGCGACCACGTGCCCCGTCATCTCGTGACCCATGGACCGGCCGCCCTCCGGGATCACGCCCTCGCCGCGCCACCAGTGCAAGTCGCTCCCGCACACGTTGGCGTAGCTGATGCGGACGAGAATCGCGCCTGGCTCCGGATCCGGCAGCGGATAGCGTTCGAGTCGCCAGGGACCGTGAGCTTGCGTCAGGATGGCGATGCGTCCGTCACTCATCGGTTCTTCGGCATCGGGACGGTATAGACCTGCCGCGTTTCCGCATCGCAGATCCAGAAACTGCCTTCCCAGATGGTCATGCCGTGCGGCTCGGGGCCGCTGCACCCGACGGCATCCAGAATCTGTCCGGTGTACGGGTTCAGTTTGTAGATGACGCGCTTGTTGCTGTCGATCGACCACAGGCTGGCATCGATCGGATCCCAGGCGATGCCATGGGCGCGGTCGCCGTGGCAGGGAATGGAGTGGACGATCTGGCCGGTCGCGGGGTCCATGGAGAAAATCTTCCCGGTAATGGGGACGTTGAACCACAGCTTGCCGTCGCGCCACTCGGTGCCATGCGCGCCGCCGCTCTTGTCGTAGGGCGGCGTCGGGTGCGCGATCAGTTCCGTGCCGGTCTTGCCGTCGAAACAGATCAGCTCGTACGTGAAGGTCGAGGCGATCCAGATGTTGCCGGTCGGATCGATGGTGATCCCGCTCGAGTGGAGCGCTCGCGTGGGAATTTTGCGGAGGACGCTGCCGTCCGCGTAGGCGAGCAAGTAGATGACATTCGGGTCGATCTGATCGATGACCCAGAGTCCCTCCGGAGTGGCTTGCAGGCCGTTGGGCTGCTGGCCTGGACTCGTCCACAGGATATGCGGCTCGACTTTCGTAGCCATTGGCAGGCAGGGTAGCAAACCTCAACGAGTTCGCACCTCACCCCCCTGGCCCCCCTCTCCTCTCGAGGAGAGGGGGGAAAATTACTCTGGCACAAAGGCCCATAATGGCTTGATGGCGACGAGCCGACGAGCCGACATGTTCCTCGATCTCAAGGACGACCCGCGTGAGAGCGGACCATCGTTGGGCGACGAGCGCACCGCGCTGGTCGAGTATTTGCGCTGCGTCCGCCTCACCCTGGAGTTGAAGTGCTCGGGTCTGGCTGCCGAGGCGCTGGCGCGGCGCTCCGTCGAGCCCTCGACCATGTCGCTCCTGGGGCTGGTACGCCACCTGGCGGAGATGGAGCGTCACGCCTTCCGGATCGTCATGGCCGGACAGGACGTACCCCGCCTGTTCTGCTCCGACACCGACCGTGACGGGGACTTCGACGGCGCTGTTCCCGACCCCCAGGTGGTTGCGGGGGCCTGGGACGCCTGGCGGGCAGAGGTGGAGTTCGCCGAGCAGTTCGTGGCCGGATCAGCCAGTCTCGACATCACCGGCGCCAATCGTCGGGGTGTTGGCCAGGGGCAGGGGTCGATCTCACTCCGCGAGGTGCTGCTCGAAATGATCCACGAGTACGCCCGCCACCTCGGTCACGCCGATCTGCTGCGTGAGCGGATCGACGGACGGATCGGCCAGTAACTCAGACTTCCAGCGCGCGAGTTACGCGCGCTGACGGGCGTGGCGGGTATCCAGGTCGACCACCAGGTACGTGCCTTCGATCGAGACCGGGTAGGTTTCGACGAGGTACGGGCCGCGAACCAGGCCGGCGGACGGCGCGTCGGCCTCGGCAGTGAGCGTCTTGCCGTCCTCGATGGTCACGTCGAACCGACGGACCCGCAGGCGTCGCGGATCGCACCACGATTGGCCGGTGCGCACGTGGAACTCCCAGCCGTGCCAGGGGCACGTGAGAATTTCGCGGCTGGCTTGATAGTCGAAGACGCCGGGCACGTCGGCGCGCAGCACACCCCAGAGCTTGCCTTCGCACAGCGCGCCACCCTGGTGGGGGCAGCGATTGCGGAGTGCGAAATACTCGCCGTCCAGGTTGAAGACGCCGATCGATCGCCCGGCGACGGTGACGATCTTGCGACCACCTTGCGGAATCTCGTCGGCCGAGGCGACGACATACTTCACGGCAAACGGAACAGCCTGCGCGCGTTTTCGTAGTAGATGCCGTCGGTGATCGCCTTCGGCAGATACGGCGGCAGGACCATGTCGGGGTTGTCGGAGTCCCAATGCGGGTAGTCGCTGGCGAACAGGATGTGCGAGGCCATGTCGCCGTACTGCTCGAGCATCTGCGAGAAGTACTCCGGCTTGTGCGGCTCCTCCACCGGCTGGGTGGTCAGGTACACGTGCTCCCGGATGTATTCCGACGGCGCGTGCTTCAGGTGCGGCACCTCGCCCTTGAGCAGGGTCCACGCGCTGTCCATGCGCCAGCACAGCGACGGAATCCACCCGAAGCCGTTTTCGACCGAGACCACCTTGAGGGTCGGAAACTGCTCGAACACGCCTTCGGCGACGAGGCTGATGACATTCGCCTGCATCGCCTGCGCCGGCCCGACGTGGTCCTCCAGGTAAAACGACGGCCAACCGGTGCCAGTGATCGGGTTGCCGTTGGACCCAAACGCGTGCGACATGACGTGCAGACCGTACTTCGCGCAGGCCTCGTAGATCGGCCAGTACTTGCGGCGGCCCATCGGCTCGTGCGGGCGACCCATGAACAGCACCTGGACAAAGCGCGTGTCGGCCGCGCGCCGTTCGATCTCGGCGACGGCTGCCTCGGGGTGCTCAAATGGGATGGCCATTGAGGCGCGCAGGCGCGGCTCGGGGTCGAGCCACTCGGCGACTTGCCAGTCGTTGACGGCGGTCGCGAGGGCGATATCCAGCTCAGGGTTTTGCTGTCGGCCGGCCGGAGTCAGTGGGATCAGCGTGGCATAGGCGACGTTGTACGGGTCCAGGAAATTGTCGCGTGAGAACGCCACCTCGGAGCCGCTGCGACGCCCTGACGGCGGGCGCGCGTCCTCGCGGTGATCCATGAAGCGAGGATAGTACGCGCCTGCCGGGCCGCGCGTGCCGTAGGCATCGATGTGGTCGCGCCACCGCTGCGACAGGTACGGATACAGGTCTTTGATGGAGTCCAGTTCATTGTGAAAGTCGCAGTCGATCAGCGCCCGGCGCGTGCGGCGAAAGAGTTCAGTCTCGTTGTGCGTCTCGGTCTCAGTACGAAAGGCTACTACCATTGACGGTTCCTCCTGGTGTGAACATCCGGAAGCGTGTGCCTGGCGGCGGGGCGGGATGCGGAGATCCGGAATTTTCCCTGCGGGAGCGTCGGCGTGTTTCCGGTTGCTCCAGGCGGGGCGGGTGCGGCGATCCGCGAGTCCGCCTGCGGGTGTGCGGGGGTGGACCTGACGCTCCTGGCCGGGCGAGGTGCGGACAGAGGCGTCTGGAGACGCGTCATAGCCGGTACCAGGCCCTCGCGTTCTCGGTCCGTATCTTTTGCGCGAGGCCAGGGGACAGGTGTCCCAACAGGCCTGTCTCCGGGTCGCCCACGTGCTGGTGGGGATAATCGCTGGCGTACAGCAGCATGTCGTCGGAGCCGAGTTGATCGACGACCTGCACCAGGCCGCGCGGGTCTGCCGGGGCATCCAGCGGCTGCACCGTCAGCCGAAAGTGCTCGCGGATGTACTCGCTTGGGGCGCGTTTGACCCACGGCACCAGCCGCCGCAGGTTGCGCCACTCCTTGTCGAAGCGCCACATATGGGGTGGCAGCCAGGTGAAACCGGCTTCGAGCAGGGTGACCCGCAACGTCGGGAACTGATCGAACACGCCCTCGCTCACCATGCTCGTGACCTGGGAGGCGAAGACCTGGGCCATGCCGACGTACTCCTCGAAGTAGTACGACGGCCAGCCCGACGGGGTGGGCGGGTTGCCCGGGGATCCGCCGAAGTGAATGCCCGCGACGAGATCGTGGCGCGCGATCGCCTCCCACAACGGATGGAACAGGCGGCTCCCGTACGGGTGCTGCGCGCGCGCCGGGATGAGCACCTGCACGAAGCCAGGATGCGCACCGACCCGCTCGATCTCGCGCGCCGCCAGGTGCGGGATCTGGCTCGGGACCACGATGGAGGCGCGCAGCCGCGGTTCGCGGTCCAGCCACTCGGCGATCTGCCAGTCGTTGACGGCGCTCGCCAGCGCCACGGCGGCATCCGGATTGTGGAGGCTGTCGATGGCGTACAGGCAATTGAGGACGGCGTAGTCCACTCCGGTGGGGTCCAGCACCTGTTCCTGCAGCAGGCTCAGGCTGGAGCCGGCCGGTGTGCCATCGCTGGGCTTGCTGCCGGGGCGGGACGCGACCGGTGCGCCGGGTGGGTACGGGGATTCGGTCGGACCTTTGAAGAGCGTGTTGGTCAGGTGCTCCACCCAGTAGTCGGGCAGGTATTTGAAGAGCGCCTCGGCGTTGGGGACCTCATTGTGGACGTCGCAGTCGATGCGCATCAATGTCCGATCTCCACGACGAGGTATTGCTGCTCGACGGAGACCTCGTACGTTTCGGCCACGTACGGGCCCTTTTGCAGCTCGGTGCCGGGCTCGACTGTCACCTCGTAGTTCCGGACCATCACCCGTGCGGGATCGAACCACGACTGGCCGGTGCGCAAGTCGTATTCCCAGCCGTGCCAGGGGCACCGCACGACTTCGCCAGGTCGACTGTAGACGAACTCGCCGACGCCCGCGGAGCGCAGGAAGCCGAGCGTATTACCGGCGCACAGCGGTCCGCCCTGGTGGGGACACCGATTCAGCAACGCGAAGAAGTCGCCGCCGACGTTGAACACGCCGATGGTCCGGCCGGCGACGTCGACGATCTTGCGCTGGCCGGGTGGGATCTCATCGATGGTGCCGACCACCCACTTGGGCATGCGCTAGCGCCACCCGCGTCGGAACGCGGCTCGCCCGCATCGTTGCGCTCGCTGCACGCGATCCGGAGGAGAAGTGGGCACAGAAGCTTGCCGACGCTGCACGTTCGGTGGGTGCGCCTGCCCGTTTCGCTGCGCTCGTTCCGCCCGATCGGCACCGGCAACAGGGACCGATGCCACCCGGTGCTGGCACGCGAAGAACTGGTGCGCGCTTCGCCCCGCTCCCTCCGCGGCGACTCGCTGGGAACCTGGGTGCCCGCAGGTGGCCGTCAACTGCATGAGCTCGGCACGCTGACGTAGATTTAGCTCGCCGACTGCGTCGCTCGAGACGTCGAATCGCCGAGTCGCGCTGGCAGCCGGTAGAGTTGCCGCGCGTTTTCGGCCATCAACTTGGCGGGGAAACCGGCGGGCAGTTTGATTTTGGGCAGGGCTTCGTTCGGCGCGTCGAAGTCCCAGTGGGGATAATCCGTGGAGAACATGAGGCGGTCTTGCAGCCAGGGCGCGTGCTCCAGGATCTGGACGAACTGCTCGGGCCGCTGCGGCTCTTCCATCGGCTGCGTGGTGAGCCAGATGTGCTCGGCGAAGTACTCCGACGGCGGGCGCTTGACATCCGGGACCTCGGCGCCCAGCTTGCGCCAGGCGGCATCGAGCCGCCACGCCAGCGGCGGCACCCAGGCGAAACCACCCTCGATCAGCACGATCTTGAGCCGTGGGAACCGCTCGAAGACGCCCTCGTAGATCAGGCTGATCACCTGGGCCTGAAACGCGGTCGACATCCCGGCGTGGTCTTCGAGGTACATCGACGGCCAGCCGGCACCGGTGATCGGCGTGCCGCCCTGGCTGCCGAAGTGCATCCCGATCGGCAGATCGTGTGCCACGGCGGCCTCGAACATGGGCCAGTACTTACGCCGGCCGATGGGTTCGCTGGTCCGAATGCCGAGCATGACCTGCACGAAGCCGGGGTGGTCGCCGAGTCGTTCGATCTCCTCAACGGCCAGTTCGGGGGCTTCGTACGGCACCACCAGACCGCTACGCAGCCGCGGCTCGGGGTCGAGCCACTCGGCAATCTGCCAGTCATTGATCGCCCGCGACAGGGCTGCGGCATACTCATGATTGCGAAGCGCCCCGGCGCCGAGCAACGGCTGGAGCACGCCGAAGTCGAGATCCCAGGCGTCCAGCAGCTGGTAGCGGGTGAAGTCGAGGTCCGAGCCGGGCGGCAGGCCGTTCGGCGGCCAGGCGTCGGTGCGCGCCGCGTTAGGGTTGGCGCGCGGATAGTAGGAGCCGCCGAAGCCGCGATCGCCGATCGTGTCGCGGTGGTCGCGCCAGCGCTGCGACAGGTACGGGTGGAGCGCCTTCGGCGATCGCAAGGCCGGGTGGATATCGCAGTCGATGACGGCAAGCTCGCTTCGCCTGGGGGTGACTGGTTGCTGCAGCGTGGTGACCATGCGCATCCTCCCGAATGGTTGCTTACAGTTTATAAAAGGCGCGGGCATTCTCACTCAGGATCTTGCGCCGCACGGTCTCTGAGAGGCCTGACGGTATCGCCTGCTGGGGCGCCGTGTATGGAAAGTGGCGGTGGGGATAGTCGGTCGAGAACATCAGCAAGTCGTCTGAGCCGAGCTGGGCGATGACCTGCAACAAGTGGGCCGGATCGGGCGGTTCATCCATCGGTTGGAGTGAAAAACGAATGCGCTCGCGGATGTACGCCGACGGCACCCGGGTGTTCCACGGGACCTCGCGGCGCAGCCCCTTCCAGTCCTTGTCGATGCGCCACATCAGCGATGGCAGCCACGTCCAGCCGCCCTCGATCAGCGCGACCCGCAAGTCGGCAAACCGATCGAAGACGCCCTCGACGATCATATTGAGCACCTGGGTCTGGAAGATCTGGGCCATCCCCACGTACTCCTCGATGTAGTACGACGGCCAGCCCGAGCCGGTCGGCGGGTTGCCGGGCGTGCCGCCAAACTGGAGACTGACGACCAGGTCGCGCCGCGCGGCGGCCTCGAAAATGGGCAGGTAGCGCCGATTGCCGTAGGGCGCTTCGGATCGGACCGGCAGCAGCACCTGGACGAACCCGGGATGGTCCCCGATGCGGTCGATCTCCCGTGCGGCCATCTCCGGCACGCGCGTCGGCACGATCATCGAGGCCCGCAGGCGCGGCTCCCGGGCCAACCACTCGGCGACGAGCCAGTCGTTGACGGCCGAGCTCATCGCGGCGGCGGTGTCCGGATTGTGGAGGCTGTCCACGGCGTAGGCGCAGTTCAGAATGCCGACTTCCACGTCCCACGGGTCGAGCACGTCCTGCTGGATGAGCTCGAGGCTCGACCCTGGTGGTTTGCCCTCCGGCGCGGTGACGCCCGGCGCCACCGTCGTCGCGGCTCGCGGCGGATACGCGGTGTCGACGGGACCCTTGAAGGCGGAGGTACGGATGTACTCGCGCCAGTGCTCGGACAGATACGGAAACAGGGCCTCGACCGACGGCACGGCATTGTGGATGTCGCAGTCGATCACTGGTTGACCCAGATACATCGCTGCCTATCTTCCGTGCTCACGCGCCGCGTGTCCAGCGCGAAGCCGTGTGAGCTCATGCACGCAGTACATCTTCGCGCCGCCGGGGCGACGCTCCGCTTACGCCCCGCTCAGATACTGCACGATCAAAAACGCATTCAGGCCGACGATCAGGCTGACGACGCAGGCGGCCGTGACGGTTGTGGCGCGGTGATTGACCAGGCCGCGCATGAGGTCGGGCCGCCGGGTGAACAGCACCAGCGGGACCAGCGCGACCGGCAAGCAGAAACTCAGCACGACCTGGCTGAAGACCAGCGTGCTGGTTGGTTCCAGTCCAATCCAGATGGCGACCAGGGCTGGCAGGAGGGTGACCAGCCGGCGCACCCAGATCGGGATGGTGCGCCGCAGGTAGCCCTGCATGATCACCTGGCCAGCCATGGTGCCGACGGTCGACGCCGATAGCCCGGAGGCAACCAGTGAGATGGCAAACACCGTGCTGGAGGCCTGGCCGAGCAGCGGAGTGAGCGTTTCGTGGGCCGTCTCCATCGTCGCGACCTCGCCGTGGCCGGCGAGATTGAAGGTGGCCGCGGCCATCACCAGCATGGCGGCGTTGATCAAACCGGCCAGGGTCATCGCGCCGATCGTCTCGATTCGCTCGAAGTGAAACAATCGCCGAACCTGGACCGGGTCGAGGGTCGGGATGCGGCCCTGCATCAGGTGTGAGTGGAGAAAGACGACGTGCGGCATGACCGTCGCGCCCAGGATGCCGACCGCCAGGAGCACGCTTTCGGGGCCCGCGAACTGGGGGATCAGGAGGTGGCGGCCCGCTTCACCCCAGTCCGGCGCGGCCCAGACCATCTCCACGACGTAGCAGGCGGCGATCACCCCCACCAGCGCCATCAGCACCGCCTCCAGTGGGCGAAAGCCATACCGCTGGAGTCCGAGAATGGCGAACGTGAGCGCGGTCGTCAGCATGCCGGCGACCACCAGCGGCAAACCGAACAGCAGCTGGAGTCCGACCGCCGCGCCCAGCACCTCCGCCAGATCGGTCGCCATGGCGATGAGCTCTGAGAGCACCCACAGGATCCACACCACCGGGCGCGGGAACTGCTCGCGACACACTTCGGCCAGGTTCTGGCGGGTCGCGATCCCGAGCTTGGCCGAGAGCACCTGGATGAACATGCCGATCCCATTGCTGGCCAGCACGACCCACAGGAGGAGGTAGCCGAAGCGGGCGCCGCCCTGGATGTTGGTCGCGAAGTTGCCGGGGTCCACATACGCGATGGACGCGATGAAGGCGGGCCCGACAAACGGCAACAGGCCGCGAATCCCCGGCCGCTTGCCCGCCAGCGCCAGCTGCGCGGCGCGGACCGTCGCGCTATCCAGGCCACTCGACGGACGATCGTTGTCTGGCCTTCGCATCGCAGCGTTGCGCCAAGCCTAGCGATCCCACGCCGGCGATGCACACGCACGACCCACGAATACCCCGGCCGGGCGCGTTTTGTCTGGTAGTGGACAACGAACAGGCCTCCCTCAGCACTCCGAGCGAAGCGAGCACCGCGCGCGCCGCTGGCAGCCATGACGGCACGTCCGCCGGGGACCACGACGCGGCGTACGCGGGGTTTCGTGCGTATCAGTTCGGCACCCGCCAGCTCGCGCGGTTGCTGCAGCTCCGTGGCGAATTGCTGGAAGCGCGTCTGGGTCACGGGCGCTGGGCCGAGGACCTGGCGGCCGGCTGACACGATCCGTTCAACCAGCGCGAGAGCGGCTGAGACCCCGTCGAACGTGGGACGCCGCTCGACGCTCAACGACGACGCGCGGGCGCGAGTGTTGACGAAGATCTACATAGATGGTAGTCTACGGGGCATGGACCAAACCGCCGGCATGCCGCGCCAGACCGCGTTGCGCTTCTTCAAGGCCCTCGCCGACGAGAGCCGGTTGCGCCTCGTCGGCATCCTCGCCGGCGGCGAACGCAGCGTCGACGAGCTGACTGCGCAGCTCGAGCTGCGCGGGCCGACCGTCTCCCATCACCTGGCCCACCTCCGCGCGCTGGGCCTGGTCACGATGCGCGCCGAAGGAAACGTCCACGTCTACCGCCTGGAGGTGGCCGCGCTGCACGGGCTCAGCCGCGACGTCTTCGCGCTGGACCGGATGGTCGCCCTGGCTGACGACGTCGAGGTCGAGGCCTGGCGGCGCAAAGTCCTGCGCGACTTCTTCGCGGGCCAGGTGCTGAAGGAGATCCCGGCCAGCCGCAAAAAGCGGGCCGTGATCCTGGAGTGGCTCGCCAATCGCTTCCAGGAGGGCACGCGCTATCGCGAGGTGGAGGTCAACACGCTCCTGCGGCAGCATCACCCGGATCCGGCCACCTTGCGCCGCGAGCTGGTCGGCGCCGGCCTGCTCCGACGCGAGCAGAGCGTCTACTGGCGGCCGGCGCCGGTCTAGCCCAGCGTCACACGCCGTGACGACCGGTCGCCAGCAGGCCTTCACCGCCACGGTCGCGAGCCGGCCGCGCGGCGGCATGGCGATCGAGCTGCCGTTCGATCCGGCCACCGCCTGGGGTGAACGCGAACGCTACGACGTGACTGGCACGATCGCCGGGTACAAGGTTCGCGGCAAGCTCCGGCCGCGGGCCGGCGGACACGTCCTCGAGCTCGGGCCGGCGTGGTGTCGGGACGCCGCGGTGGCGGTGGGTTTGCAGGTTGCGGTAGTGCTGGCACCCGAAGGTCCGCAGCTCAACGCCCTACCCGGAGATATCGCCGCGGCCCTGGACGCTGAGCCGGCCGCACGCCGCTTCTTCGAGTCCCTGCCGACGTTCTATCGCAGGAATTTCATGCGCTGGATCGAGGGCGCAAAACGGCCCGAGACCCGGGCCAAACGGATTACCGAGACAGTTGCCATCCTGAAGTCGGGCAAGCGGGACCGGTAGCCCAGCTGTGGCCACGCGCATCGCCCGCGGGGTGCTGCTGGATCAGGACGTGGCGGTGCAAATCCGTCGAGGCTCCTGACGCCCGTCGTCAATCGCTGACGAAGGCGTGCGGTTGCCATAAGCTGGTAGGTCTGAGCGTGCTCGAAGCACACGTCGACAAAATCGCGCGCGAGCTCTCGATCAGGCCCGAACACGTCCGCGCCGCGGCGGTTCTGCTGGCCGAGGGGGCCACGGTGCCGTTTGTCGCACGCTATCGCAAGGAGGCCACCGGGTCGCTGGACGAAGTCGCGCTCGCGGCGATTCGCGATCGTCTCGGGCAGCTGGACGCGCTGGACCAGCGCCGTCACGCGATTACGGCGTCGCTCGAAGAGCGCAACCTGCTGACCGACGACCTGCAGGCCAGG
>Ga0070730_10003142_pt1 | contig 14898 bp, 7 predicted proteins | sample Coa_R1_3_FD_66447 | JGI IMG/M metagenome (GOLD analysis project Ga0070730, IMG submission 66447) | Surface soil microbial communities from Centralia Pennsylvania, which are recovering from an underground coalmine fire - Coalmine... | ecosystem: Environmental > Terrestrial > Soil > Unclassified ...
CCCTGGTACGTGTGGTGCGCGGTTCTGGCGGTCACCTCTGCCATGGTGGGCACGCATTGGGACATCTCCTGGCACCGCTCCATTGGACGCGACACGTTTTGGACGCCAGCGCATATTGCGATCTACATGTGCGGGGTGCTGGCAGGTATCTCGTGCGGCTTCCTGATTCTTTCCACCACGCTACGCACCGCCTCGCCACTGAGAGATGCGTCGGTCAAGATCTGGGGATTTCGCGGCCCGCTCGGCGCTTTCATCGCCGCCTGGGGTGGGGTAGCGATGCTGACTTCGGCGCCGTTCGACGACTGGTGGCACAACGCCTATGGCCTGGACGTGAAGATCCTGAGCCCGCCGCACGTGCTGCTTATCGCCGGAATGGTGGGCGTGCAACTGGGCGCGCTCATCCTGATTCTGGGCCAGATGAACCGGGTGACCGACCGCGCACGGGCGAAGCTGGAATGGCTGTTTCTATATGTGGGCGCCATGATCGTGGTGTGCATCTTGATCCTGATGTTCGAGTACACGCTGCGGCTGTACATGCACACGGGATTCTTTTACCGCGTGGTAGCGATTTCCATTCCGGGCATTCTGGCGGGAATGTCGCGGGCTTCGAACCGGCGCTGGGCGGCCAGCATCGTGGTGGGGATCTACACCGTTTTTCTCATTGGCTGCCTGTGGATCCTGCCGTTATTTCCGGCGGCGCCCAAATTGGGGCCCGTGTACCAGCAGGTGACGCACTTCATTCCACCGGAATTTCCGTTGCTCCTGATCGTGCCGGCGCTGGCGCTGGATTGGTTCTGGGCGCGGACTTCGGGTTGGAATCCATGGCTGCAGGCGCTGGTTTCGGGAGTGCTTTTTGTGGGCCTACTGATGGCGGTGGAGTGGCCATTTTCCAGTTTTCTGATGAGCCCGGCCAGCCGCAACTGGGTATTTGGCACGATTTACTTCGATTACAATCTGCATCCCCAAAGTTATTACGTGCGGTATCAGTTTGTGACTTTGGAGAAGACGCTGGCGCGGTTCTGGGCCGAGATGGCAGCAGCCCTGGCCGCCGCCACCCTCACGATCAGGTTGGGTCTGGCGTGGGGCAACTGGATGCAGCGAATCCGGCGGTAGTGGAATAGCGGCAAGACGGTCCCCTGACTTGACTGGGAAGACAGTTGAGCCGACAGGCAGGCGGGCCGGTGCTGACAGACGGAGGATTTTCATGCGCCATATATTCCTGTTCATCGCGATGGCCTCAGGGGCTTTTGCGCATGTGGGCAGCCCGGATGTTTTCTTTGAAGGCGATGCCGGCCCTTATCATTTGTTGGTAGCAATCCGGCCGCCGGTGGTCATCCCGGGCGTGGCCGAAGTGGAAGTCCGCAGCACGTCAAGCGACGTGCAGGAAGTGCGCGTGGTGCCGCTGCCGCTGCGCGGGCCGGGGGCTAAATTCGCGCCTACGCCGGACATCGCGCAACGGTCGAAAGACGATCCGCAATTTTACACGGGAAGCTTGTGGATGATGGGCTTCGGCTCGTGGCAGGTGCGCGTGCAGGCCGAAGGCGCTAAGGGCAAAGGGGAGATTTCGATCCCGGTACCGGCGCTGGCGGTGCGCTCGTCCACGATGCAGAAAGAACTTGGTGTGGGCCTGTTCGGCTTGTTGATGGTTTTGGTCGTCGGCATCGTCAGCATTGTGGGCGCGGGCGTACGCGAGGCGCAACTGGAACCGGGCGTTGCGCCGTCGGAGAAGAATCGCAGGCGTGGAGCCAGGGTGATGGTGGTCACGCTGGTGTTCACACTCGCGGCTGTTTACTTGGGCAACAAATGGTGGAATTCGGAAGCCAACACGTATGCGCAACATATCTACAAGCCCGTTGAGATGTCGGGCAGCGTCGGGAGTGGCGGCCAGCTGGCGCTGCAGCTCCATGAAGCGGGCTGGCTGAGCTTCGACAAGCTCGACGATCTGATCCCCGACCACGGCCACCTGATGCACTTGTTCATCGTGAGCACGCCAGCGATGGACCGGATCTGGCATCTTCATCCGGAGCAGACCGAGCCGGGCGCGTTTGCCCTGCCGCTGCCGGCAATCCCTAGTGGCCGCTACCGGCTGTTTGGAGATATCGTCCATGCTAATGGGATACCGGAGACCGGCACTACTGAGATGGACATTCCGCAGGTGACGCCGGGCGCGCCGCTCGGACCCGACGATGCGGAGGCCGCGGGTACGCCGGTGACGCAAGCGGATGTTGAGCGAACAGTCTCGCCGCTGAGCGGAGGGTTCCGCATGGTATGGGCGAAGGATGCCGCGCCGCTCAAGGCGACGCGGGCTTATCTGTTTCGCTTCCGCGTGGAAGATGCCGGCGGTAAAGCGGCGCAAGACCTGGAGCTTTACATGGGCATGCCAGGTCACGCCGAGTTCGTGCGCGACGATTTCCAGGTTTTCGCGCATGTTCATCCGTCGGGTTCGGCGCCAATGGCGGCGCTGAGCATCGCGCAGGCGCAAGTGAACGGCGGCAACGCGCCTGGTGCGAAGGGCATGGCGGGAATGCAGGCGATGCACAGCTCAAGTCTGCCGGCTGAAGTTACTTTTCCATACGGATTTCCGCAGCCTGGGCGGTACCGGATTTTCGTGCAGGTGAAGCGGGCCGGCAAGGTGGAAACCGGGATCTTCGACGCACGGGTAGAATAGATTTTGCACACCCTAAAAGAGCAGGGCGTCCTGATTACCGGTGCGGGGCGTGGAATCGGCAAGCGCTTGGCCCTTGGTTTCGCCCAGGCCGGCGCCCGGGTCGGGTTGTTGTCCCGCAGTCAGGCCGAACTCGACGCCACCAAGCTCGAGATTGAGCATGCGGGCGGGGCGGCGCTGCGCATCCGGGCCGATGTCCGCGATTACGAGCAGCTCAGCGCGGCGGTGGATCGCATGCGCGTGGTGTTCGGCGGCGTGCACGTGCTCATCGCGGCGGCGGCGGTGCAGGGGCCAATCGGACCCTTTATCGAGGGCAAGCCCAAGCAGTGGTGGGAAGTGCTCGAAGCTAACGTGCTCGGCGTGATGCACTCCTGCCGCGCGGTGTTGCCGCAGATGATCGAGCGGCGCTCGGGCAAAATCATTGTGCTGAGCGGCGCCGGCGCCGCGGAGGTCCGGCCTAACTTCGCTCCGTTTGCCGCGTCGAAGGCGGCCGTTGTCCGATTCGTCGAAACGCTGGCGGAGGAAATTCGCGATCACAACGTGCAAGTGAATGCTCTCGAGCCCGGCGGCACTTACACCAGCATGACGGACGAGATCATTCAAGCCGGTGCGCGTGCGGGCACGAAGGATCTCGAAGAAGCCGAGCGCGTGCGCATCACGGGCGGCGCGTCGGCGGAGAAACAGACCCAGCTCGCGCTGTTTCTGGCGTCGGAACGGTCGAATCACATCAGCGGAAAACTCATCCAAATGACCGACGACTGGAAACGCCTGGAGCACGGCAACATGCATCCGGCGGCATACACGCTGCGGCGCGTACAGAAGGTTTGAGCTACGGCGCGGTTAGTTTGCCGGCTCGGTGACTTCGAGAACCTGGTTGGTGCGGACGGCGCGCAGCACCTGCTGGATACCGCTGGGCCAGCGGATTTCGATACGATCTACCTGCTTGGCTGCACCCAGGCCGAAGTGCACGCCGAAGTGGCTGGAGGAAGCATAGCCGACGATTGAGGTCATCTGGTTGACTTGATTTCCGATGCGGACGCGGGCGCCGATGCCGTCGCGATTGCTGCGGGTGCCATGGAGCTTGAGAATCAGCCAGGCGTTGTTGTCAGGGCTGGCGTTCTGCCAAAGCTCCGCCGGCTCGCCCAAGGCGCCGACCACCACATCGATCTTGCCATCGCGATTGAAATCGGCGAAAGCGGCTCCGCGATGGGAGCGAGGCTGTGCGAAATCCGCACCTGCGCCGTTTGAGACGTCGCGAAAGGTGCCATCGCCGGCGTTAGCGAAAATGCTGTTGGCGAGCTTATACTTGGCGGCTTCAAAGGTTTCAACGGTGTCATTGACATGGCCATTGGCGGTGAACAGGTCTTTCCAGCCGTCATTATTGAAATCGAATAGTCCGATACTCCAGCCGCTAAGCTGGTTGGTAAGAGGTCCGATGCGGCTGCGGTAGGTCCAGTCTCGGAATTCGCCGCCGCCGTGATTGCGAAAGAGTGGAAAGGTTTCGCCGGCCAGCGCTGTGAAGACGATGTCGGGCAGACCGTCGTTGTCGTAATCGCGGAAATCGACACCCATGCCGGAGATGTTCCGGCCGCTGTCGGGCAGCGCGGCTCCGGTTTCGAGCGCGACTTCGGCAAATTTCCCGCTGCCGAGATTGTGGAATAGAAAATTGGGCAGCTTGTCATTGGTGACGACGATGTCGGTCAGGCCGTCGCCGTCGTAATCGGCGAATGCGACACTCATGCCTTTCCCGATGTGCGACGCAATGCCCGATTTTTCGGAGACATCCTCAAACGTTCCGTCGCCGCGATTGTGATAGAGCCGGTTGGCGAGGCCGTCAAAGAACCTGGGGTGGCAGTAGGCACGGAGTTTGCGCACGGGATCGCCGCAAAAGGGCGCAATTTCAGGCGACCACTTGACGTAATTCACCACAAACAGATCGAGCAGGCCGTCGTTATCGTAGTCGAACCAGCCGCCAGTGATGGACCATTCGGCGCTGCCGATGCCGGATTTGGCGGTGACGTCCGTGAATTTTCCGTTGCCCAGGTTGCGGTAAAGATGGTTCGAGTGCACGCCGGCGACGAACAGGTCGACGTGGCCGTCGTTGTCGTAATCGGCCGCCGCGGCGCCGATCGAATATCCTACGCCCGCCAGGCCGGCTTCAACGGTGACGTCTTTGAATTTCATGCCGCCCAGGTTGCGGAAAAGGCGATTGTGAAATTTCGGTGCATTCTTTTCGAGGGAGGGAACGCTGGCGCCGTTGCTGAAAAAGATGTCGGGCAGGCCGTCGCCATCGTAGTCGAATACGGCGATGCCGCCGGGCATGGTTTCGATCAGATGCTTTTCGGCGGTTGGGCTGTTTTCGAGAACGAAATCCAGGCCTGCGGTGGCCGCCACGTTATGGAACCGGATGGGCGTGGGCGGCGCCGGTCGCGACGATTGGGCGAGAAGTGCAAGGGCCGCCAGAAAAACGATGCCGGGAGCAGCGGTCACGAACCTGGTTGCGCGTGCGTGCCTCAGGTGAGATGATTTTCCCGAGGTTCCCGAATGAGAAAATCCGCCTTGATTGGCGCGCTTGTCCTCATATTTACCGTCACGGCTTCTCCGCAGGCGCAGTCGCCCAAGCGAAAAAAACTGCTGGCGATTGGCTTGTCGGCGGGTTTCCAGCACGATTCAGTTTCACACGGCTTGGCCACCATCTGGAAGATCGGGCAACAGTCAGGCCTGTGGGATACGTACATCCGCACCGATACCCAGCTGCTCACCAAGAAGAAACTCGGGAGCAACGGCAAAAACGTCGACTATTTCGACGCCGTGATGTTTTACACCACCGGTGAGCTGCCGATGGATGACGAGCAGAAGGCCGCGCTGATGTCATTCGTCAAGGAAGACGGCAAGGGATTTCTGGGCACGCATTCCGCGACCGACACTTTTTACAAGTGGCCGGAATATGGCGAAATGATCGGCGGTTATTTCAACGACCATCCGTGGCACCAGAAAGTGACGGTTAACGTGGAGGACCGCGATTTTCCTGCGACCAAGCATTTTCCGCCGTCATTCGAGATCACGGACGAGATATATCAGTTCAAGGATTACTCACGCGACCGGGTGCGAGTGCTGATGAGCCTGGACCCAAACTCTGTAGACCTCACGAAGAAGAATGTCCATCGCACGGATAAGGACTTCGCCGTAACTTGGGTGCGCAATTTCGGCAAAGGACGCGTGTTCTATTCGTCGCTCGGTCACGAAGAGCAGGTGTGGGACCGAATGGATATTCAGCAGATGTGGCTGGAGGCGGTCAAATGGGCGATGGGAATGACCCAGGGCGACGCCACACCAAGGCCCAAGCCCGCGGACTAATCGGCAAGAATGAACAGCAGCCACTGTCCAAAATCTCGTAGAGAGGATTGCGGGATTCAGAAACTGCTTGACAGGGCAGAAAATCTCGGATAGCCTGAACCAAATTCATATGCTCAGGAGGCAAGGGGAATCTATGGCCTTTATGACTTCCTTACCATGCGCAAGAAAGTTAGTTTTCTCACTCGCTCTCGCGGCTTTGCCGGTCGCGGCGCAAACGGGTCTCGGCGTGGTTCGCGGCACTGTTCAGGACGCGTCCAAGGCCGTGATCCCCAATGTCAAAGTTACTCTGACCAACACCGCCACTGGCGTGGCGCGCGACAGCATCACGAACGCTGACGGTATTTACTACTTCGGCGCGGTCACCATCGGCCCGTACACTTTGCTGGCCGAATCCCAGGGCTTCAAGAAATGGGAAGGGACGCTGACGGTGCAGGCTGGGCAGACCGTGGTGATCGACCCATCGATGGAAGTCGGAAGCCTGGAGTCTGCGGTGGAGGTGACGGGCGCGGCTCCGGTGATTGACACGCAGGGCTCGCAAGTCGCGGACGTGAAGGACGCTCTGCGGATTCACGACTTGCCGCTCAACCAGCGACAAATTTCGCAGTTGTTCGATCTGACGCCGGGCGTAGTGGGCGGAGGCAACCCGCGCACCAATGGAATGAAGGTCGGGGCGACCGAAATGAATTTCGACGGCATGTCGTTCGTCGACCGGTTTGGCGGCGGCATTGCCAGGATGCAGCCGGGGCTGGATACGGTCCAGGAGTTCCGCGTCGAAACAGCGGGATCTGGCGCGCAGTTTTCACGGCCCGCGACCATCGATGTGGTCAGCCGGAGCGGCAGCAATGAATTCCACGGCGCGTTGTTTGAAACCTTCCGCGACAATGCGGACGGGCTGCGCGCCCGGCAGCGCCAGGATGGCAATACGCCGGCCAAATATATCCGGAACGAGTATGGCGGGTATGCCGCCGGACCCGTGCTGATCCCAAAACTTTATAACGGAAAGAACAAGACTTTCTGGATGGTCGATTGGGAGGGGATGAAGCAGCGGCAGAACAAATTCGCGATTACGGGTGTCCCACTGGCATCCATGTGGGCTGGCGATCTGAGCAACATCACGGACTTCAATGGCAATGCCTATACCATCTACGATCCGGCGACCACCACCGGGCCGAACGGGACGCGGCAGCCGTTTGCCGGAAATGTAATTCCCTCGAGCCGCATCAGCCAGTACGCCAAGATTTTCCAGAGCGTCACGCCGACGCCGAATATCGCAGGCAACCTCAACCCCTGGGTCAATCAAAATTTCCAGAACTACTATTCGGTACCGAACGATCAGCACACCTGGACCATCAAGATCGATCATAATTTCTCCGAGAAAGACAGCCTCTCGGGACGCATCACGGTGGCGCCCAACTTCAACGCTCAATATGGCGGAAAGTACGGTTACCCGCCGCCGGGCTGCACCAATTGCGGCGGCAGCGGCGAACAGGACATCCACCTTTACTCGTCGAACGTTCGCTGGAACCATGTGTTCTCACCGACGTTCTTGAACGAATTTCAGGTCGCCGGCTTTCGTACGGCGACCCATTACGGAACGCTCGGCGATAGCACGAACTGGGCTAACAAACTGGGATTGCCGAACCCGTTCGGGGTGACTGGCTGGCCCACCATTTATTTCGCGGGTTATTACGATCCGGCGGCCAACATGTTGTATTACGGCGGCTGGGACGGCGACAACAACCATAAGCAGAACCTGACTTCGTATCAGATTGATGAGAGCGTGACCTGGATCAAAGGCAAGCACACGATTAAGGCCGGCTTCAAGGGACGGCAGGAATACAATAACGTCGAAGAACTCCAGCAGGCGGAAGGGTCACACAGCTTCTACGGTGATTGGACGCAACTCTACAACCCCGCGTCGCAATCGGCGGCCCCCTTCACAGGCACAGGATTCGCCGATGTTCTGCTTGGGTTACCTACCTACCTCTCGAATCAATACAATCGCGGATTCTTTTACTTCCAGCAGAAGGAATTTGGCGGGTACGTCACCGACACGTGGAAGGTGAGTCCACGGCTGACCGTGGACGTGGGGTTGAGGTGGGATCACTGGAACCCCTACCACGAAAAATATAACCGGCTGGTGAATCTGGACCCGACTAACACAACCGGCTTCACGGTCATCAGCCCGCATAGCACAACGATCGACAGTCTGCCGAATATTCCATCCGGAGTGCTGGCGTCTTGGAAAACACGCGGTCTGTCCTGGGTGACCGCCGATACCGTTTCCGGTTTTCCGAAGGCTTTGGTGCCGCAGACCTGGACGGACCTCGGCCCGCGGCTGGCGGCGGCGTACAGGATCAGTGACAAATGGGTGGTGCGCGCCGGCTACGGGATATACTACTGGCCGATGCCACTCTCGCAGATTCTGCAGGCATCGCGAAGTAACCCTCCGTTGAACCTACGATTCGTAAATGGCATCGCGGATCATAATGGCACCATTCCGAATTACGATCTGCTGAACGCTCCGGCGACCACCGACGCGCTTCCCAACGCGACCGTTAACGTGTACGGCATTCAGCCGATTCCTACCACATCCCAGAGCTTCTTCGGATTCGACCCTCACAACTGGTCTGACGACCGCATGCAACAGTGGACGTTCACCATCGAGCGGGAGTTGATGAAGAACACGCCCCTGCGCATCAGCTACATCGGTACCCACGGCAGCAATCTGGAGCAGCTGATGGCGTGGAACAATCCGGAATCGGCCTACAACTATGAGGTGCGCACGGGCATTCAGGTTCAACCGGGCGCTTCCGGCAACGATCTTCGCCGGCCTAACCCGAACTGGAACGGCAAGTTCGAATCGCACGTGGGTTACTCAAATTCGCAATCTATCCAAGCCCAAGTGGAACGGAGGTTCTCAAGCGGATTGAGCTTCCAATGGTCGTACACTTACGACCATGCTCTAACCACGACGGATGAAAATGGCTTTGGCGACGGCGCGGGCGGGGCTACACTTCCGCTGACTTCGGGCATTGCGGGCGAGCCGAACCTGTCGCTGAGCCAGAGGCTCAAGCTGGTATATTACAACTCGAATGGCGTTCCACCGCACCAGATAAAATGGAACGGAATTTATGAACTGCCGTTCGGGAAGGGAAAACGTTTCGCCAGCCACGTCTCGCGCGCATTAAACGAGGTTGTAGGGGGATGGCAGGTAGCCTTCATCGGAAACTGGCGCAGTGGATTCTGGATGGGAACTGGCGGTAACGACTTCCTGTTTGGCAATCCGGCTCTCGATCCCAGCCAGCGGCTGACCATGAATATCTTTGGACACAGCCAGGAGCTTTACTTCCGGGGTGATTTCAATCCCACTTCGGCCACAAATGTGGACCTGACAAAGCTGGAAGCGTTGGTCCCCACGGACCGCTCGGCACGCGTGATGCATCCAGTTGGCGCCAGCTTCAACAATCAGGTACCGGTGACTCTGGCCAACGGGAAAACGGTGCTGGTTTCCTACGATGCTCTGAGTTGGAATGCGCATAATTTCATGCTCGGACCTCGTTCCTGGAATGAAGACCTCTCGCTGTTTAAGTACTTCGACATCACGGAGAGGATCAAAGTTCGGTTCACCTCCGACTTCTTTAACGCGTTCAATCACCCGAACAGCCTGAATCCGAACAGCACGACCGGGTTAATCAATCTGAGCCAGCAGGCGAACGATCCGCGCATCATTCAGTTCTCAGCGCGGCTGGAGTGGTAATAGAGTAGCGGCAGGGATTCTAGGTAACGTCAGACCCTGTCCAGTGACGATTCCGGGCAGGAGGGGCAGCAACGCCTCTCCTGCTTCACTCCCGTGCGACAATAGGCATTTTGCGGCGTTCTGATTTCATCGTCATTCTCCTCCTGTGCGTGGGCTGCAATAAGAGCCCGGCGCCTTCCGCGCGGCTCCAGGAACCGGTGTTCCAGCCCTACCGTTTCGACGACGCGCTTCAATCGTCCGCCACCGTGTCGGCCTCCGCCGCGCCTTCCTCAGCGCTGATGGCCGATCCCATCGTATGGCAAAACTTCCTGTCCGAGAGCGACGTCACCTGGGAACTGCTGCGTGGCCGCATGGGATTCCGCCAGGGCGATCTCGTCGTGAAGGGCGAAGGCAGCACGCCCGTCATCATGTCCCCCAAGAAGCGATATATCGACTGGACGCGGTACGAAGCGGTCGAAATTCGCATGCTCGCAGAGGGAGGCAAAGAGCTGAAGATCAAGCTCGGCAACGACGAATTCAAGCAGAAGATAGGGCCATTGCGCCAATACAACGATTACCGGTTCGACGTCCACATTACCGACCCGCTGGGCCGGCCCTTGATGATCATGCCCACCGATGGCCTGTTCGACCTGGTGGCTATCAAATATGTCCGGGTGGTGCCGCGGAAGGTGGGATTCACGGAGGCGGCCGGTCGCGAGTTCATTCCCAAGCGGGACGAATACCGGAACACGATGTATGTGCACTCCCCGTCTACGCTTACTTATGAAGTGACCGTGCCGAAGGGCGGAGAATTACACGTCGGGATGGGCATCACGGAGAAGGGTAGCCCGGTGACTTTCCGCGTCTCCGCCGATTCCAAAGAGCTGAACTCGACGACGGTCAGCGATGTCGATGTCTGGGTCGACCGGATCATCCCTCTTTCCCCGTACGCCGGACGGAGCGTGAAGCTTGCATTCGAAACCAGCGCGCCGAACCAGGGCTCGGTGGCGCTCTGGGCGAATCCGCTTCTCACTACGAATGTCCCTAAGAAGCGGCCGAACGTTCTGATCTACCTGATTGATACGGAGCGGGCCGATCACGCCAGCGTTTATGGCTATGCTCGCGACACTACGCCGTTCTTGAAGAAGCTGGGCCAGCAGGGACTGGTTTTTGACGATTGCCAGGTGCAGGCAACCTGGACCAAGCCCTCGGTAGCCTCGCTGCTGACTTCGCTGTATTCCTTTACTCACGGGATCGTGAACGATTACGACACCATCCCGAAGGGCGCAGCCACATTAGCCGAGCAACTGAAGGCTGCCGGATACGTCACCGCGGGGATTGTGGCCAATCCTTTTGCGGGAAGACTCTCCGGCTTGCAGCGGGGCTTTGATTATTTGTCGGAATGGGCGGTGATCCAGCGCTATAGGAGAGACGCGGAGGATCGCGGTACCGATTCCGCGGCGGTGAACAAGATCGTATTTCCCTGGCTGGAGCAGCATCGGAACGAACCGTTTTTTCTCTACGCGCATGCAACCGATCCGCACGCCCCTTACCGGCCGCCCGCTGGATTCGAAGAGCGGTTCGCCAATCCGGCGGAGACGGATGAATTCAACAAGAACTATAAGAGCCTCGTGGACAAGCGCAGCTACGGCGGCGGCGCTGTGGTCAGCCGTGCGGTGTGCAAACGTGATGGGTTGAATCCGGACCGCTTCATCCAGCGCGCCATCGACCGCTACGACGGTGAAATTCTGCACAACGATGCGAGCTTGGAGCAGCTGGCCGGGAAACTGAAGGAACTCGGCCTTCTCGACAACACGCTCATTGTGGTGGTCTCGGATCACGGCGAGGAATTCTGGGAGCACGGATGGACCGCGCATGGGCAATCACTGTACCAGGAGCTGACGCACGGCGTCTTTGTCATGTGGAATCCGAAGCTGATGCCGACGCCGCGCCGGGTGACTGAGCCGGTGCAGTTGATCGACGTAATGCCGACGATCCTGGATCTGCTCGACCTCAAGATCCCGGATATGGTGCAGGGCCAGAGCCTGGCGGCGTTCGCCAAAGGGCAGCCATTTCAGAGGCGCGGTCCGGTGATGACGTCACGATACGCGAGCCCTCACGCGCACGGAATGGTACCGGAAAACGGGACCGACACGGTAGCGCTGCTGGATGCCGGCTGGAAGCTGATCTACCGCGACAAGGGCAAACAGGTCGGGTTAAATAAGGTTGAGTTGTACGACCGCCGCACAGATCGCGGGGAGGCCAAAAACGTTGCCGGTGAGCATCCGCAGGAGGTCAGCCGCATGGTGACGGAGATCGGCAAGTGGCTGGATGCCGAGAAGAAGATCAAGAGTTTTCTAGGCAGCGGCGCGAAGGCCACGATGGATCAGAAGACGCTTGAGCAGCTGCGGAGCCTGGGGTATATCGGTGGGAAGCAGTAGCACTGCCGGTACGTTCATTGCCGCCAGGAACTGCAGTTACTCCTCGATCAAAAACGTTACCAACGGCGTCTCGGCCTTTAGTTCAGTGGTAAGCGCGCCAACCGCGTGCTCGAGGCCGGCCTCAGGCGCATTGCGATAGGGATTGTAGGGGTGCACGGGCCACGTGAGTCTCGCCGGCGCCCTCAGTTTTAAAGTCCAGCCATGATGGCGAATCCAGCCTGATACTTCCAGTTCCTGCGGCATTTCATCCAACCGGACGCTGCGGCCGCCGTCGGTTTCGAGCGTTTCACCGGCGTGCAGCACCAGTTGCAGCGTGAGTTTCGCCTCGGCCATGCGGCCGCGCGGCGTGATAGCGAAGGCGAACTCGGCGCGATTCTGGGATGGTGGAGGGACGCCTAACACGGCGAAAAAGGTGTTGTAGGAAACGGCGAGCCGGTCTTCACGGTCGTTCATCTCCAGATGGCTGCTCATGGGCATGTGATAAATTTGCCCGCCGACTTGTTCGGCGATGGTGGCCAACTCCGGCTGCCGCTTCGAATTGGCTCCCGTGATAATCAAGCCGGATTTCTCGTGAAATACGCTAAGGTAACTCTGCCGGTCCAGATAAAACTGGCTCGTCGGTGCTTGCGTGGCGATGATTCCCGACAGGCACACGACCCAGGGTCCGGTTTTGCGAATCCCCGCGGTCACGCTCATCTGATGCGAGGAGCGTTCACGATCCTGTGGAATTTTGGCGAGCGAGCCTTCGTGGAAATAGAGAGCGTTCTGCGCGATTCTGCCCAGCGATTCGAGCGTGAACTTCTCATAGTGGTCGGTGAGAAACTGCGCATAGCTCCGGCCATCGGGAAAATTGGAAAAGCCGAAGTGGCCCCACATGGAAACGTCCCAATAGCGATTGCGGTCGTTCACGGTCTCGACCGGGATGCCATCAGGATACGTGAAATATTCGTGGAAGTCGGTCGACCGGTGCAGAGCTTCGAGCGCGGCGCGATCGTGACTATGCTCGTAGTATTCGGCGAGCGCGGTGGACGTTAGGTAATCGTATCCGGTGGTGGGGCCGGCGCTTGAATGTTCGCCCCAGAACCCGTCGGGCGACTGCTCCTCGGCGAAGCGATGCAGCACTTTCGCTCCCAGTTTTTGCCACTCCTTGTTGCCGAAGACGCCGCCCGCCAGATAGACGGTGGATGCCCACAGCGAAAAATGATTGGGCGATGTGCCGATGTAGGGTGACTGATAAAGCGGATAATCCTGCCGCTTGGCGGTATCGGCGGCAAGCTCGTCGATGTCTACTGTAATCCCACGACGCCATCGCTCGCGGCGCTCCTTGCTCAGGTCCGGTTCGAGCAGGCGGTAGGCCTCCAGCCACATGTAGGTATCGCGATGATGATCCAGGCGAGTGCCGTAGGTGCCAGCCTCCTGTTCGTTCGCCAGCAGGTCACCGATCTTGAGCGCCAGTTGCAGCATTTTGGCGTCGCCGCGGTGCGAATTCGCGGGATGCGCCTTGGTGTAAAGCACGGCGGCGGCCAGAATGGCCGACGGAAAGTGCGTCCAGCCGGGTTGGGTTTCGAGCGAAGTGAGGGTGGGTGACGGCTCAGCTGCCAGTCGTTCCTCGACGCGCGCCACCCCCTGTTCCATCAATCGGTAGTAATGCGCGGGCAGCGGATTCTGCGGCTGCGCGACGGCTAACGAGGCGAACAGAAGCGGCAGCGAAATGCGCATTAATCCACCTCCATGGCTAGTGTCCTGGTCTGGCCGCTCAGCAGATCGTGAATTCGTATCGTCCATTTACCGCGTGCGTCGTTGCAGGCCACGGGCAACAGCTTCGCGGCACGGCCTTGTGGGGCAATGATGTTTCCCGAGTAATAGTCGACCGTCTTGCCTGCCGGATCGACCACGTCCAGATGGAAAATGTGCGCTGCCGCGGGCGAGGCATGCGCGAAACTCAGGCCGATTTGGGCCGTCTCGCCCCGTTTGACGCGCGCTGGAGCCAAGATTTCAAGCTCGGCAATGGCCATCGGCGAGGCGGTGAAAATGGCGGGCTCATAGGGGTCGAGCGTCACCGTGATCTCCTTCTGCCTGCCCAGCGTTTTCGATGCGCGCACGTCATAGACATACATTTCGCGCGGAAACGTCAGCTTCACGGTTCGGGGTTTGGCGAAGCGATCGTTCGATTTGAACTCGGGAGGGCCAAGCTCGTCGACGCGCAGTTGCGGATTCGTCAGCAGCCCGATAATCGTCACGCCGCCGTTGCGGAACAGATGCGTTTCGATGCCGGTGGGATGCTGGCCGGACTCATCGGTAACTGTGAAATCGGGGCGCACGCCCGTTTCCGCGAATGCGCGTTGCACCATCTCGCGCGCGGGTCCTTCCTTGCCGATGAGCCGCTGCTGGTGGTAGTCCACCATGTCGTTGACCTGCGTCACCTTGCCCCGTCCGTATCCGCTCGCCGAGTCCTGGAGCAAATCGGACAGCACGGAATGCTCACGCTTGCGGCTGTGCTCATCAAATGTTCCTGGCTGGCCGTCGGCAATTACCGCCCCGCCCTGATCGGCGAAGGCGCGAATTTCGCGCGCTTCCGCATCCGAGAGCGCACTCGATCGCGGCAGAATCAGCATCCGATATCCGCGCTTGAGGAGCTCTCCCTGCTCAATCTGTCCGTATGCCACAAAGTTGTACTGCAGGCCAAGATCCTCGAT
>Ga0070730_10003144_pt1 | contig 14886 bp, 13 predicted proteins | sample Coa_R1_3_FD_66447 | JGI IMG/M metagenome (GOLD analysis project Ga0070730, IMG submission 66447) | Surface soil microbial communities from Centralia Pennsylvania, which are recovering from an underground coalmine fire - Coalmine... | ecosystem: Environmental > Terrestrial > Soil > Unclassified ...
CCACAGAAAGCAGCAAGAGCCATGTCGTGCGGGTAACCATCCGCGTCGCACGAAGAGCCATGAACCTCATGCGGCAGCTTCCCTGCGGCGAGCCATCACGCCACGCGTAGGGTCATAGGCGAGGACTGCCGCCGCAGTGAAGACGACAGTGCAAACAAGCACGACCGCCAGCGCAGTTGGATCAAGTCTCGAGTAAAGGCAAAAGCGGCAAAACTCGACGGCGTAGGTGAACGGATTGAGCAGGCAGGCCTGGTAGAGGATCGGGCTGGACTGCTGCACCTGCCATAGCGGATACAACGCCGAGGAAGCAAAAAACATCGGGAAGATCACGAAATTCATCACGCCAGCAAAATTCTCGAGCTGCCGCACGATCGACGACAGCAGCATCCCCATTGCCCCGAGCATAAAGCCGTCAAGCAGCAGAGCCGGCAATACGCTAATCCAGCCGGCATCCGGAACCTCAACCCCCCAGAGCCAGGCAAGCAGCAGGAAGGCATAGCACTGGATCACCGAGATCAGCGTGCTGGCGGCAAGGCGTGACACGAGCAGAAACCAGCGCGGGAAAGGGCTGACCAGCAGAACACGCATGTTCCCCATCTCGCGATCGTAAACCATCGAGAGCGATGACTGCATGCCATAGAAGAACTGCACCATGGCCAACAGCCCCGGCACAACGTAGGTGCTGTAGAGAATGTAAGTGTGGTACGGGGGCATAATCGAGACGCCCAGCACCTCGCGCCACCCGGCAGCGAAGATGACGAGCCAGACGAGCGGACGTACCAGCGCGGATATCAATCGTCCGCGCTGATGAACAAAGCGGAGTGCCTCACGCCACATGACGCCACGCATGCAAATCATGTAGCCGGCCAACGTCAGACGATGCCGTCGTTGGAGGAACATGCCGCCGCTCAATGCGGTGCTCATGCGGTTGCCTCGTCGCTCTCCGGGGATGGTGCAGTGCCACGTGTAAGGGAGCGGAAGGAAGAGCGCAGATCTGCTTGGCCCGTCATGGTGATCAGCTCTGATCTTTCTCCGGTCGCGAGCACTCTTCCCTTGTGTAGGACGACAACGCAGTCGCCTGGCTCGATCTCGTCGAATAGATGCGTTGCCCACAGCACGGCAACGCCGCGTCTGCGTGACAGGTTCCGCACATGATCAATGATGGTCGCCTTGGAAGCGATATCAAGACCGACCGTCGGTTCATCCAGCACCAGAACGCTGGGATCATGCATTAGCGCGCGGGCGATCTCGATGCGCCGCATCTGTCCGCCCGAGAGCTGGCGCGCCTTATCGCGCGCCCGGTTGGCAAGGCCGACCCCATCGAGTACCTCGGCGACACGCCTTCGCGCAGCCGCTCCAGCAATTCCGTGCAGAGCCGCATGATAGAGCAAATTGTCCCTGACACTGATGTCGAGGTCGAGCGTGCGCGCCTGGAAGACTACGCCGAGTTCTGCCAGCGCGGCACTCGGCTGGCGGCGGACATCAAAACCTTGCACGCTGATGCGGCCCTCTCGGGTGTCGAACAGACGGGTGATCAGTGAGAATAACGTCGTCTTGCCCGCACCATTCAGGCCGAGCAAAGCGACGAAACCGCCGCGCGGCACGCTGAGCCTCACATCGTCGAGTGCACGGCGCTCACCATAGGAATGGCTCACGCCTTGCACCTCCAGCGCCAACGGCGCCGTCTCTGTCGCCGTGTTCAGTGCGGCGAAACCAGGACCATCCATGGTTGCTGACCAACTGGTATAGTGTCGACAACGCGCAAGTCTGAAACCCGTATCACCGACACGTCATTCGATAATCCATTGGCGGTCAAAATGTATTTTTCGTCCGGCGTAAAGGTCATGTGCCATGGGCGCTGACCGACCAGTAGGTATTTCTTGACTGTCGCGCTGTAAACCTGTTGACCAGTTGAGACGTATGACAGAATCTTGCGCTCGGGCACGCTGACGACCGCCACGCGATTCGCCGGGCCAAGGGCAATGAATGCAAGCTTGCCGTCGCTGGTGATGTTGATACCGACCGGTTGAATGAAGGTACCCCGCAGCCCTTGGATATCGAAGTGGATGGTATCCAGGACATTGAAGGTCTTGGTATCGACGACGCTGACCGCGCCGCCCAGTTCCGAGGATACCCAGACCTCATGCCCATCGTCTGCGAAGGCTGCCCAGCGCGGGCGCGGAGGGACCAATACATTGGCGAGATTCTGGCCAGTAGCATAAGAGAAGAACTGCGCCATGTTGGTCGTCTCGGTCGTGTTGACAATGAGCTGGCCATCGGGGCTCACCGCCATTCCCTCCGGCTCCACCCCGGTCGGCATCTGCACCAGGATCTTCTGGGTGTCGATGTTCCATACGGTTATCAGTGCATCATTCTCATTGGAAACGTATAATGGATTGTTCTCCGGCTCGCGCAACGCTGCGTATTCGGGGTCCGGTGTGTTGATCGAAGCGACGACGTCCAGGGTCTTGGTGTCGTAGATGTCGATGCGATTGGAGTCACCAAGGCAGACCAGCAGGCGCTGCCCGTCGCTGGTAAGCGCCATTCCGCGCGGTCGCTGTCCTGTCTGGATCGTCTTCACCACACTCATCGTCGCAAGATCGATGACGCTGACTGTGTTGTCCTTCTCGTTGGAGGCGTATGCCAGGTAGGCACGCGCGGGGGTTCCCGCGAGCAGCAGCATGATCAACCCAAGCGCGGATGCGTAGCGCATCTTCATCGCCTCAGATCTTGGGGGCCGTCGCCGGCAACCTACATTTGGTCTCCGGCCTGTCAGTCCCGAGTGTGTCAAGCACTGTGGACTCGTGCAGGAAGCCTGGCTGCGGCGATATGGATACCACCGTGCGGCCGGAATCCGAGAGGAGGATTGCTTGGCGCACCTGGCCATTCCAGCTACGAATGGAAAGGCCGAGACCACGATACGCGCCAAGCTCGAACTGCGGATTGCGCATGTAGTTCATGATCTTGTCGAGATCGAGGGATTGTTCATAGCTCGCCGCGGCGCCGATCATACGGACCGCCACCCAGGCGTTCATGTCGAGCGCCGTCATGAAACGATGTGCGTGCGCTTTAAAGCGATCCTGCATCTGCTTGCCACCGAACTCCATGCTGTTGGGATCCCAACTTGTGGGGATCAAGCCGGCTGAACCTGCGACCGGGCGGGCATCCCAGGTTCGATAGGGAAGATAGTCGGCGAAAACCGAGTGCTCATCGGCGCAGACCAGCACATCGTACTCCGGCGCATTCTGGGTAAAGACCGGGAGCTGTTGCTGTAGCTCGATCAAACCGCTGTCAGTCTCGCGTGACCCTGCCTTGCCCTGATACTGGCGGTCCGCGACGATATGTGCACCGAACACCTTGGCTGCTTGCCGATAGGCATCGGCAAGCAGCAGATCATCCGGCTCACTGCCGTAAGCCAGAAACCAGCGCGGCCATCGTTTCCAGATCAGATATTGTGCGAGTGCATCCGCGAGCATCGCGTGGCTCGGTGCCGTGTGGACGACGTTGGCGCGGCAATCTCCCTCACGCAGTGTATCGTCCGAGGCACCGGCATTGAAAATGGTGACGCCATGCGGCGCGCCCACATCGGCAAATTTAAGGACGTCGGCGGCGGGACGATCGGTGACGACAAGACGAATGCCCTTGGCGACCAACTGGTTGAGCGCAGCAACTGGGTCGTCTTTGGTTGAGACCTCCGCCACTTCGAGCGTAAAGTTCTGGTTGAGAAATCGGCCAGTCGTGTTGTTGTCGCTGATACCGACCTCGGCGCCGGCACGACCATTATCGAGTGCAGGCGTATCGATCAGCGAGATCGCGTCCACGTCGTGCTGCCAATGCACATAGCCGATGGACAGCGATGGAGCCGACGCGGACGCTGGTGCCGCTGCCATGGCCCTCGCGTCAAGACCGCGCCCGGCAGCCGTACCCAGCACGGCAAGCACCGCGCGTCTCTGCATTGTCGGAAATATATGCGGACGTGGAAGTAGCCGCGTCAGATCCACTGGTCGAACGTCCTCCTTCCCGTGAGGTTGCGTCTCCTCCGGGTTCATTGCCACGGGATGATCAATCCCGAGCATTCATTCTTACAGGATGGCCTGGACCGTGTGTGTCATGCACGCAAAGTTGATGGCAACAGTCTGGTCACGCTGCGTCGCGATACCTGCATGGTCTCTGTCGGCCAGTGCCAGTTGGCAGAGGAGGACTTGCAACAATGACCAGGCTGCTTGCGCTTGCCCTGATCGCCTTCCCGCTCGCGGCGATCGCCGCTCAATCTTCCGGTTGTCCATCGGCCGCAAGTACATCGGACAACATTGCGAATGACTACCCGACGTCGGCTCGCGCCGATTATGTATTCGGCTGCATGGCTGTAAATGGTCAGACGCAGGAAGCATTGAACCGATGTTCCTGTGCGATCGACGTGGTCGCGTCGATCCTCTCGTATAGCGACTATGTCTCCGCTGACACCGTGCTGCGCATGCAGCAGGAAAAGAGCTTCCTCGCCATGGAGTTCCAAACCGACACAGCGAAGCAGATTGTGCAGCACCTGCGCGAGGCCGAAGCCGAAGGCGAGATGCGATGCTTCTGATCGCAGACGACGCTACCTCCAGTGACACAGTGTCCTACTGGCCGATTAACCTGTCACGGAATTGGGGCACCGTGAATGCCGTGGCCGATCAGTAATCCCGTGTTCTTTCGTAATTACCGAGTACGGCGAAGCGATGGCGGAATTGGCACAGCGCTTGCTGACGATGCGCTGGTTGGATCCGTCGTTTGCTGAACGGGTGTTCAACAAGCTGGAGCAGAGGTGGCGAATGTTGGCGTGGTCCAGCGGATGAAGCGGTACCGAGTAGCGTGGTCCACGTAACGTCTTGCAGACGAGTCGGAGCCTAATCAGAGCTCGTATGGGAGGATCGGAATGAGATATGCGGCAAGGTGGATCGGCGTTGCACTCTGTGCATTCGCGGGTGCAACGCTGATAGCGCCGCCGACAGTGGCTCAAGGTACGTCGGGTACCGCTACCCCGCAGAAGTCCAGTACCCAGAAGACCGGCAGTACCGCCTCCCCTAGCGAATCGCTGACGGCCGCGGCAGCGAACCCCAACAACTGGGCCATACCGACACTCGACTATGCGAACACCCGGTACTCGCACCTAAATCAGATCAATTCCAGCAATGCGAGCCGATTGCAGGTAGCATGGACCTTCTCGACCGGCGTGCTGCGCGGGCATGAAGGCCAGCCACTGGTGATCGGGAACGTGATGTACCTGGTCACGCCATTTCCGAACAATGTCTTTGCATTGGATCTCAACAACAACGAGCGTATCCTGTGGCAGTACACGCCTACGCAGAACCCCGACGTGATACCGGTAATGTGCTGCGACACGGTCAATCGCGGCGTCGCCTACGGTGACGGCAAGATCATCCTTCATCAGGCCGACAACACCGTAGTAGCGCTCGATGCCCAAACCGGCAAAGAAGCGTGGAAGACAGCACTGGCGAGCTACAAGGAAGGTGCGACCGGCACTGAGGCACCGCTTGTCATCGGCAACAAGGTCATTGTCGGCGTCTCTGGCGGCGAATACGGCGTGCAAGGTTTCCTGGCCGCTCTCGACATCAACGATGGAAAGGTCCTGTGGAAGGCCTTTTCCGAAGGGCCGGACGATCAGATCCTGTTCGATGCGAATACTACCTCGCTTGGCAAACCTGTTGGCGCCGACTCCAGCGTGAAGACCTGGAAAGGCGACCAGTGGAAGATCGGCGGTGGCGACACCTGGGGATGGTACTCATACGATCCCAAACTCAACCTTCTGTATTATGGCTCGGGCAACCCCTCGACCTGGAATCCGAACCAGCGCCCTGGCGACAACAAGTGGTCAATGACGATCTTCGCCCGTAACCCCGACACGGGTGTTGCAAAGTGGGTTTATCAAATGACCCCGCACGACCAGTGGGACTATGACGGGGTCAATGAGATGATTCTGGCCGATCTGCCGGTGAACGGACAAACAGTTCCGACGCTTGTGCATTTCGATCGCAATGGTTTTGCCTATGTGCTGAACCGGGCAAATGGCGAACTGATTGCCGCTCATAAATTTGATCCGGCGGTGAACTGGGCATCAGGCATCGACATGAACAAGTCGAGCCCGAACTACGGGCGGCCGGAGGTTGACGACAAGTACGCGCCCGGCTCACGCGGCGTCAACGTGAACTACACGGGGATCTGCCCGGCAGCGCTCGGCTCCAAGGATGAGCAGCCAGCAGCGTATGACCCGGTGACGCATCTGTTCTATGTGCCAACAAACCATGTCTGCATGGACTATGAGCCTTATCCCGTGGCGTACTCCGCGGGGCAGCCGTATGTTGGCGCGACGCTGTCGATGTTTCCAGGGCCCGGCGGTTATATGGGACGGTTCATCGCCATGGATCCCGTCACAGGCAAGACCACATGGGAGATCAACGACCAGTTCTCGGACTGGGGCGGCGCTTTGGCGACGGCTGGCAACGTCGTATTCTATGGTACGCTTAAGGGATACCTTCGTGCGGTCGATGCCAAGACAGGCAAGGTGCTGTACGAGTTCAAGACGCCTTCCGGCATCATCGGCAACGTTATGACGTATATGCATGACGGCAAGCAATACGTCGCGGTATTGTCGGGCGTCGGTGGCTGGGCAGGCATCGGCCTCGCCGCGGGGTTGACTGATCCACACGCCGGACTCGGAGCTGTCGGCGGCTACGCAGCGCTTAAGAACTACACGACACTTGGCGGCCAGCTCACGGTGTTCGCCTTACCCGGATCGTGAGTCTCGATCGATATTGTGACGTTGCGGACTAGGGCCGGCATTCTCCAGTGAGGATGCCGGTTTGGGTGTTTGCGCAGGAGGAAAGGAACCGGCGGCAGTGAAGGGTGATTGGCGTGTGGTTTTCGTGGCTCTTGCGCTCAGCATGGCCGGCAGTATCGCCTCATTCGCGGACGCCCCAGGTGATCCACAGCCTGTCAATCAGACGGGCGGCCTTTGGACTGCGAAAGACGGGTCACCGACCTATCGGATCTCCAAGGACGGAACCGTCGATTGGGGCACGTTCATTGGTTTTCTCCGCTACAACGATACCTGCATGCGTTGCCACGGGCCGGATGGAGACGGCTCGTCCTACGCGCCGGCATTGGCCAAATCACTCAAGGCTATCGACTACTCACAGTTCATTGCGGACGTGGCTGCTGGCATCAAGTCGGTGAACACCGCACAGCAACTGGTGATGCCTGCGTTGGGAGACGACAAGAATGTGATGTGCTTTATTTCGGAGATCTACAGCTATCTGCGAGCCCGCTCGACCGACGCGCTCGGTCGAGGGCGCCCGGAAAAGCACGATCCCTCGCCTGCAGGTTTCGACGATGCGTCTTATAAATGCCTTGGCATTCCGCAATGATCGCTGCGTGCCATACCATCCGGTTGTTATGGCGCGTTGTGATGCTGGCTGCTTTGGCACTGACGACTGAGCGGGTGATGGCGCAGGCACCCGGGCTTGGAATAGGTGCCGAGCTTGTCGATCCTCATGTGCTGCGTGTCTGCTCCGATCCAAATGACCTTCCGTTTTCGAACCAGGCGGAACAAGGGTTCGAAAATCGGATTGCCGATGTGCTGGCCAAGGATCTCGGCAAGAAACTCGCCTTCTCCTGGCAACCACAGGTGTTCGGGTTCCTCCGACTGACACTCTACAATTATCAATGCGATGTGGTCATGGGGATTACCCAGGGCAACGACGAAGTGGAGGATTCGAACGCCTATTACCGCTCGGTCTACGTGTTGGTCTTCCGCCCACACACAGGCTTCGACGGCATTCAGAGCTTGGAAGATCCACGGCTCAAGGACAAGCGTATCGGCATCATTGCCGGCACGCCGCCAGCGAACATCCTTGCTGATGACGGTCTGCTCGACCATGTCCACGCTTACCAGCTTTCGGTCAATCTCCGCTTCTTTTCGCCGGCGCGGGACATGACCGAGGATCTGAAGAACGACAAGATCGATGTCGGAGTCCTGTGGGGACCGATCGCCGGCTATTTCGCCAGTCGGTCGGACGGCAGGATTGCGATTGCGCCACTGCTCCACGAGTCCGATCAGCAGCCGCCGATGTCATTTGGCATCGTAATGGGGGTGCGTCACGGCGAGGATGCGTGGCGCCGAGAACTCAACGAGGCGATCGCGAAGCAACATCCTGCGATAAACCAGATTTTGGAAAGCTATGGCGTTCCGCTGTTGGATGATCGCAACCACCTTATCTTCGGCGGCGGCTAGGCAAACGCTTTATCCCTCGTGGTCACGTTTCGGCGCTGGTGCCGACGCGGATGCCGTGCTTTCGCAGCTTTCGGTACAGAGTGTTGCGACTGATGCCAAGCGCCGCCGCAGTTGCCGTCGCATTCCAGTGGCGCTGCTCAAGTTCTCGCAGCAATCGTTCGCGTTCAGCCGTAGCTAGGGGTTTCGTCTCCGCGGCAGCCGGATGTTCAACACGAGCACTCTCGCTGAGGCCGAATCCAAGATGCCATCGTTCGATGCGCTGTCCGTCGGCTAGTGCGAGAGCGGTCGCGAGCATGTTGCGCAGCTCACGGATGTTACCCGGCCATTGGTAGGCGAGGAGCGCCGTCCACGCATCGGCTGTGAAATCAACCTGCACATTAGCGTTCTCCTCGGCTGCGATGGTGTGGATGAGCTGTGCAATATCATTCCTATCCCGCAGTGGGGGCATTGTGAGCACCAGTGCACCAAGTCGATAGTAAAGATCGCTACGGAAACTGCCGTCTTGCACCATGCGGCTGAGGTCACGGTTCGTCGCACTGATCACGCGGATGTCGACAGCGATCGGGCGGCTCCGGCCAAGCGGCGTCACCTCCTTCTCTTCAAGCAGCCGCAGCAGCCGCGCCTGTAGGCTTAGCGGCATGTCGCCGATCTCGTCGAGGAACAGCGTCCCGCCATGCGCAGCGACCACTTTGCCGCGCATCCCTCCGGCGCGCGCGCCAGTGAATGCGCCGGCATCGTAACCGAACAGTTCACTTTCAATCAGCGATTCGGGGATCGCGGCGCAGCTCAGTGCGATGAATGGCTTGTCATGGCGTTCGCCGCTTTGATGTATTGCGCGGGCGAAACTGTCCTTGCCCGTGCCGGTTTCACCCTGAAGCAGGACATGGATGTTTCGGTTCATGACCCGCTCGGCGCACCATACATTGTGTGCCATGGCCGGATCGCCGAGGCGATGCGCCGAGAGGTTTGAACGCTGGTTCGCCCGCGGAGCAGCGCGGCCTCTGGTCGGCAATGCTGTCGTTGTTGAGTCCTGAGGCGGAAGGGAGCGGACGTAGACCTGGGCGCCGCTGCAGTTGGTTGTCGACCAGACCTGGTGTGGACGCGCTCTCGCATCGAGGTAGAAGCGTGTCGTCGAGATTTCGAACAGATCATCAATGCTGCGGCCAATTATCGCATCGAATCGATCCAGGCCAAGGCGGCCGGGCGCGGCACTGTCCGCGGCACGAACGATGCCGCCCTCGTCGACAGCCAGCATTGCCGCGGGCAATTGGTTGACCAGTTCCATCTGCTCGTGAAACCGCAGGATCCAACAGTCCCGGAAACTGCTGCTGAAGTAGGCCTGCTCCACGATCCGGCTTGAGGTATTGACCAATGCAAGTGTCGGTACCTGGCTTTGCCGGCTATCCGTGCAATCAAAGTAAGATGCGTCCAGGACGCCGAGCAGGTCTCCGTTCGGTCCCCAAAGTGGTGCAGCCGAGCACGTCATAGAGACGTTTCGCGCAAAGAAATGCTCGGTTCGATGCACCAGGGTCGGCCTACGGTCGTGCAAACAGGTCCCAGGACCATTGGTTCCTTCGTGACGCTCATCCCAGATGAAGCCAGGGGCGAGATCGACGCGCCGTAGCGAGTCCTCGTCACCGGGTTCGCACAGCATTTCTAGGATCAGGCCTTCGGCATCGGTGAGCAGCACCAGATAGCGCGATGGCGCTATCTGCTTGAACAGGCGCCGCATCTCCGTCCGTGCGATTTCGGTGAGCGATCCGAGTTGGGCGCGCCGTTCGTCGAGGATACCTCTGTTGACGTACTCGCTGGGCGGGTCCGCATCCGGTTCTAACATGTATTCGCTGAGACAGCGTTCCCAAGCCCTGACCACATACGGCTCGGCGGGCGGTCCGAGCGGACTGTCGACAAGGCCCGCGCAACTTCGCCGCACCAGGTCGGCATGGCTCTCAGGTTGCTGAGCGGTGGTCAGTCTAGCGGAGATCTCCGCTTGTATTGTTGGACACATTCCCCATCCCTCGCGGCATCCAACGGTTCAATTGTAGGCGCGGCCGTCGGTACAGATTGTCCCCATTTCAGCGTTCATGTCATGCCCCTGGTGTGGGGAAGGTTGTCGTGCAACGGACAGAACGGACGCAATGGCAGAGGGGCACGGACCAGACTGCTCTGGCACAGCGTTTGCTGTAGTGAGGTGGACAAACGCGTCCAACGGGCGGTTGACCATGCATGCAATGCATGTATGCACGGTAGCAGGTTACGGCAGCGGGTTGCGACACAACGCCGCGATAAGGAGAGGCGATGACGGATGGACGACGGGTGAATGCGTTTGGCACGGCAATCACCGTCCTTCCTATGCTTCTTGCATTCCCACCAGCACGGGCTGCCGCTCCACCCGGCGAGGAACTCTTCAAGAAGAACAACTGTGTCACGTGCCATGCCATTGACCACAAAGTGGTCGGTCCCTCTTACGAGGACGTCGCAAAGAAGTTTGCAGGCCAGCCGGACGCGGCTCAGACATTGGCCGATGCGGTAAGGAAAGGCCACGTGGGTACGTGGGGTGTCGTGCCGATGCCAGCACACCCAGACATGCCGGACTCGCAGATCCAGCAAATTGTCGCCTGGATCCTCTCGCTCAAGTGATCGCCAGGCCGGCGCGGCGACGGCAAGATCTCCGGCTGGACGGACTGCTGCGGCGTAGCCACCCCAGCCGTCCAAAAAATTACGTTTTGCGCAGCACTGTGGCGTGCTAATCGGTCGCTTCGACGACACGGCCATATCGAATGCGAGATTGCTGTCGATGCGACTGATCGACCTGATTTTGCTGGCTTGCAATCTCAGCAACCCTACTGCATGCCATGAGTATCATATCTTGATGCAATCTGCTCAGTCGTTGCAGGCTTGCACGATCCGGGCCCAACCCTTCCTGGCACAATGGAGCGATGATCACCCGAATCTGCGTATCGCGCGTTGGCGCTGCGCATCGCCAGAACGCGAGGATGAAAAGAGCTGAGTGTCCTAGCGGCGCTGCAAGCATTGATCGGTAGGCCGTAGTCTGGTGTCGCGATATCGATTCGATAACGCACTGTCTTATGGCGGGACGACGGTGACCGTGCTAATATCTTCATCCGCGACAGGGAGGTGTCGTCATGAAAGTTCGCGCCGCCGTGGCCCGCGAGGCCGGTAAACCACTCAGCCTGGAAACAGTCGATCTTGAAGGCCCGCACGCCGGCGAAGTGCTGGTTGAGATCAAAGCGACCGGTATCTGCCACACAGACGAGTTCACTCTCTCGGGTGGCGATCCCGAGGGGATTTTCCCGTCGGTACTCGGTCATGAAGGTGCAGGGATCGTGGTTGAGGTTGGTGCCGGCGTAAGCAGCGTGACGAAGGGCGACCACGTCATCCCGCTCTACACGCCGGAATGCCGCCAGTGCGAATATTGCCTCAGCCGCAAGAGCAATCTGTGTGTTGCTATTCGCGCCACGCAGGGTCGCGGCGTGATGCCGGATGGCACCAGCCGATTTTCCTCCGGCGGCAAGCCGGTGATGCATTACATGGGAACGTCGACGTTTGCCAATTTCACCGTGATGCCTGAAATCGCGGTTGCGAAGATTCGCGAGGACGCGCCCTTCGAAAAGGTCTGCTACATCGGTTGCGGTGTCACTACCGGCATCGGTGCGGTGATGAACACGGCGAAAGTGGAGGCGGGTTCCCGCTGCGTCGTGTTTGGTCTCGGCGGCATCGGCCTCAACGTCATCCAAGGGCTGCGCCTCGTCGGTGCCGACCAGATCGTCGGGGTCGATCTGAACCCGCGCCGTAAAGAGATGGCGGAGAAATTCGGTATGACGCACTTCGTCAATCCAAGCGAAGTGCAAGGCGACCTGGTGCCTTACCTGGTGGATCTGACGGGCGGCGGTGCCGACTACAGCTTCGAGTGTATCGGCAGTGTCAAAGTAATGCGGCAGGCACTCGAGTGTGCGCATCGGGGCTGGGGCCAGTCGATCATCATCGGCGTTGCGGGTGCCGGACAGGAAATCGCCACGAGGCCGTTTCAGCTCGTGACAGGTCGCGTCTGGAAGGGGACGGCGTTCGGCGGTGCACGTGGTCGTACCGACGTGCCGCGTATCGTCGACTGGTACATGGAGAAGCGCATCAATATCGACGACCTGATCACGCACGTGTTGCCGTTCGAGCACATCAACGAAGGCTTCGAATTGATGCGCCGCGGCGAAAGCATCCGAAGCGTGGTCACCTATTGACCGGCCTGATGGGCGGCGCTGCCGAGATCAGCTCGGCAACGCTCCGGAAGCCTTGGCGACGTGCGTCGCTATCGCATCCATTAGCGGCGGAGACAGACAGTCATAAGGCTCCAGGCCAAGCTGCTCCAACCGCCCACGGATGCCGCTCATTCGGTCCGGACTGACGCCCGACTCAATAACCGACGATACGAAGGCGGCGAATTCCGGTGGCGCCCAGCCAGACTCCTGGAACAGCTCAGGATGGACGAAGTCAAACCCGTAGAACGGATGCTTGGTGTTTTCGATCCGCCCATACATGTGGACGCCGCACTCCTTGCAGGCATAACGCCGGATCGCAGCGCTCGGATCGACGATGGCGAGCTTGTTGCCATTTTCTGCGACTGTCAGGTTGGCGCGTGGCACCACGGCGACCACAGAGAACATCGCACCGGCCGGCTTCCAGCATTTTGTGCAGCCACACGCATGATCGTAGGCGACGTTGCCCTTGATTGCGATTTTCACCGGCCTGTCGCTGCACTTGCACACCAGCGTGCCACCGGCGAAATTCGCAGCGCCGGACTGAATGCCTTGATCGATCGATGGATGCAGGCGGATTGTTTCGGACATTTTCGCACTCCCCGTTTCAGGTTGTTGCGTTGCTGAGCGTTTGAACTGTTTCACGTCAGCATTTGCAGGGCGCCACCCTGCATTCCTGCTCTCGCGGCACCAGAATGCTACTGCAATGCGAAGCTTTCGGTAACTAGCAGAATCGTGAGCGGAGCAAAAGGCGTCTGTGCGCTTATGAAGGCACGAATGCGCTTGGTGGGATCAGGCCCGGTTCGACATACGCCAGGTACAGCGCATCCAGCATGGCCCACAATATGTCGCACTTCGTACGCAACACTGCCACCACGGCTGCCTGCTGTTCGACAGTCCGCGCATGCTCCCTGACGTAGGAGAGGGCGAATTCAGCGTCCTGCGGGGCCTGTTCCAGTCTCGGCGTGAAATACTCGAGTGTATCTGCTGTGATGAAATCGTAATTCGCCAACATGCCTCCCACACGCTCGGCAATGATCGTTGGCGAAAACAGCTCGGTCAGACAGGACGCGATCGCCTCGAGGATCGACCGGTCGCGAACAATGTCGACATAGGCATCAACGGCAAACCGCGTAATCGGCAAGAGTCCTCTGGTGGAAACAACATACTCCCGGTCCAGCCCCAGCCCATCGGTCAGCTTCAGCCATCGCGCGGTGCCGCCGATGTTCTGTTCGTCGCCATCGTGGTCATGGAGCCGCCGCCGCCACATGCGGCGCAGTTCGGCGGTCGGTAACCGGGCGATCAGCGTCGCATCCTTCGCCGGAATGCGGCATTGATAGTAGTACCGGTTGAGCGCCCATGCCTGCAGCTGCCCGCGTGTCAATTTCCCTTGGTACATCAGCTTATGGAATGGATGTCGCGAATGGTACCGTTCGGCGCCGACATCCCGCAGTGCCGTTTCCAATTGGTCAGGTGACAGTATGTGATCAGTCATAGCTGGATCTCCATTCCGTCGAAGGCGACTTCCCAGCCTTCAGCCTCGACGATTGCCCTTTCAGGCGAGTCTCCAAGCAGGATCGGGTTAGAGTTGTTGATATGCAGCAAGATTTTCCGGCCTACATCGATGCGCTCGAACGCCGCGAGCGTGCCATTCGGACCGCTGACGCTCATGTGCCCCATACGCAGCCCGGTCTTGCCGCCGACACCGGAGCGCAGCATTTCGTCGTCCGCCCAAAGCGTGCCGTCGAACAACATCACGTCTGCCTTGTGCAGGCGGCGGGCCAGTTCATCGGTCATTGCCGCGCAGCTCGGAATGAAGATGAGACGTTGGTGCCCGTCGCTGATAATGGCGCCGACCGTCGTATCATTCTCTGCGATGGCCGGAGGCTCCGAGGAATCCTCGAGGTACAGCGGAAGCTTACCCGGAACCCCAATCAGTTCGACGGTCAACCCGCCAAACGATCCGTCGGCCAGCGCCAGGCGCGTGGGTTTACCAATTCTGACCGAGCGACGTGTCACTACATCGCGGGCTAATACGTCAAAGATCGGATTGGCATTGAGGATCGCCTGAATTCCCGGGGTTCCATAGACAGTGAACGTATGACGCTCGCGCAAAGTTAGGAGGCCAGCAATTGCATCGACGTCGCCATTCGTGAGAACCACGCCGACAATTGGCGACGAGCGCAGGCCTCGTCGCGGCTGCAGACAGGGTGTCATCTCGATCTGCTGACGCAAATCGGGGGAGGCATTGAACAGAAACCATTGCTCGCCGTCGTGGCTCACCGCGATCGACGCCTGTGTCCGGGGCTTCGCTAGTGGGTCACC
>Ga0070730_10003145_pt1 | contig 14886 bp, 13 predicted proteins | sample Coa_R1_3_FD_66447 | JGI IMG/M metagenome (GOLD analysis project Ga0070730, IMG submission 66447) | Surface soil microbial communities from Centralia Pennsylvania, which are recovering from an underground coalmine fire - Coalmine... | ecosystem: Environmental > Terrestrial > Soil > Unclassified ...
TCGGCAGGGTGGTGTGACGCCATGGGAATGGCAGCAGGCGCCAACGCGAAGGGGATCAAGAACGACATCAACATCACCCCCCTCGTCGACGTCGTTCTGGTGCTCCTCATCATCTTCATGGTCATCACGCCGATGCTCCAGCGCGGGCGAGACGTCCACCTGCCCAAGGCGAAGCAGATCGCCAAGGACGACGCGAAGAGCGACCCGCTCGTCCTCTCGCTGACGCCGGACAAGAAGATCTGGGTCGAGACCGCTCAGTTCGACGAAAACACCGTGGAGGACAAGATTTCGCAGGAGATCGCCGCCGAGCCCAACAAGCGGGTCCTGCTCAAGGGGGACGAGACGCTCAACGTGGGCGCCGTGCGCGAGCTGATGGATCACGCCAAGAAGGCCGGCGCCAAGTCGGTCGAGCTGGCGGTCGAGGCGAAGAAGTAGGAGCCGCCGATGAAAAGGCACAAGCACGAGGTTCGCAAACTCTTCGTCCGCCCCGCGAGTGGCACGAACAGCGACATCAACGTCACCCCGCTGGTCGACGTCGTGCTCGTGCTGCTCATCATCTTCATGGTCGTCACGCCGCTCCTCGAGAAGGACATCCCGGTCCGCACGCCGAACAGCGAGAAGATCGAAGAGGTCGTCGACATACCGCAGGACCAGCTCGTCGTGTACGTCAACAAGGACGGCGCCCTGCGCATCAACACCGAGCAGGTGTCCGAGGCCGACTACGTCGGGAAGCTGCGTGGCGCGCTCGCTCCGAAGGCCGACGTCGACCGCATCGTGTTCATCGTGGCCGACGACGCGTGCAACTACGGCAAGTTCGTCCGCGTGCTCGACGGCGCGCGCGAGGCGGGAGCGCAGGTGCTCGGCTTCGCGACGGATCGCCCCGATCCGGCGCTGTTTCTGTGATTCCCGGCCGGACGGAGCGGACGTGCGAACGAACTACGTGATCGGAGTGGACGCAGGGGCCACGAAGACCGAGGCCATCGTCGCCAACCGCGAGGGTCACCCCGTGGGCGCCGGCCGGAGCGGGTGCGGCAACTGGGAGGTCGTGGGCGAGAAGAGCGCGGCGGACACGATCTACGACGCGATCCGGCAGGCGCTCGAGCGCGCGCGGGTGAACCTCTCGCAGGTGCGCAACGCCCACATGGGGCTCGCGGGCCTCGACTGGCCCGAAGACGAGCCGCGCCTGCGCAACGCGCTCGCGCACCACCTCGGTACGCTCCCCATGACGCTCGAGAACGACGCGTTCCTCGGGACGCGGGCGTGCACGCCCGGCGGGGACGGGATCGCCGTGGCGGCGGGCTCGGGGGTCTGCTCGTCGTACCTCGGAGCGAGCGGGGAGAAATACGTCTACGGGTACTTCGCCGAACTGGGCGGCGGCTTCCCCATCGATCAGCTCGCGCTGCACGCCATCATCCGCGCCGAGGATGGGCGGGGGCCCAAGACCGCGCTCACCGCGGCCGTCCTCGCGGCGACGGGGCACGACTCCGTGGCGGACCTCCTGCGCGTCCTCACGCGCAAGGCGTACACGCTCTCCCACACCGCGATCCGGCCCGCGGTTTTCCAGACGGCGGTGTCGGGCGATCCCGTCGCCATCCAGATCGTATCGAGCTTCGGCCGGGAGCTCGGGCTCCTGGCGACCAACCTGATTGATAAATTCGCCCTCGCGGGAACGTCGCCGTTCGTCGTCGCCTCGGGCTCGCTCTTCACGCGAACGGGTCCGTTGCTGTTCGACGTCTTTGAGGGAACGGTGCACCGCGGCGACGCGTCCGCGCGGGTCCGGTTGAACCGGCGCCCTCCCGTCGCGGGCGCCGTCCGGTACGCCCTGCAGTCGTGGGGCGTGCAGTCGAACGCCGACTGGGAGACGACGAGCTCGTCGTACGAGGGGGCGCTCGACGCCTGAGCGAGCGCGCCGAATTCGCGTCACGACCGCGCCTCGATGCGGGATCGAGCTTGCCTTCGTTAGGAATCCTTACTATACCTGACGCGTAGAGAGACTCCGGCCGTAGAAGCACCGGCCGCATCACGGGGGGTCGAGGTCCTCATGAGCCGAAAGCGGTTGTTTGGCCTGGCGGGGGTCGGATGTGTCCTCGCGTTCATGGCGTGCGACAACATCTCGCCGAACCCCGCCTACACCGGGGTCTACAACCCCGGCGACGACGCGGCGGCTTCGTCGGGGGGTGACGACTCCGGCGGCGGCGACGACGGCGGCACCGGCTCCAGCTCGGGGACCGGTTCGAGTAGCGGCACCGGGAGCAGCTCCGGGACCGGGAGCAGCTCGGGTACCGTCGGTGGCGACGGTGGCTACCCCCTGGGCAGCAGCAGCGGCTCGCCGACGGGCCCGATCACGCTCGACGACACGACGTGTAGCTGGACGGGTGGCCTCGCCGGCACGAACGCCACGCCGGCGAAGAACACCGCGGTCCTCGCCCCGGCGAGCCCGTCGTACGCGAACAAGCTGAACCCGACCTGCTCGATCTGTCCCACGAAGCCCACGGCGAACGAGCCGACGGGTTGCCCGAAGTACACGACGCCCGCGACCGTCGGCCCAGGCTCGTTCCCCGGCGTAGGCTTCGATACCACGTACGACCCGGGCCCCACGGCGAACCAGCCCATCTACATCCCGAACGACGTCATCATCCCGACGCTCGACGACGCGCCCGACGGCGCCGACACCACCAAAGGGCCCGGAAGCAACGACGGGTATTCGCCCGGGGAGTGGACGATCACGGATCTGGCGTTCCTGGACTCCGTCGGAGAGCACTTCGACATCTTCATGAACTCCGACAACTGGACGACCGTGACGACGAACCCGGCGGACAGCACGTGCGATCCCGACGGGTACGACGCGTACATGAACATCCTCACGAAGCACTTCCCCGCGAACCACACGGTGCACCACATCCAGATGGGCTCCGACTTCCAGGGAGACACGGCGTGCATGGCGGCGGGCTCGACGCAGCCGGCGTGCTGCGACTGCAGCCTCTGCCCCACCACGGACTGCTCGACCGAGATGAGCGGCGTCGAGACGCTCGTCGCCGGGATATCCAACAACGGGCGCCCGCACCTCACGCGCTTCCGCTACCCCTACGGCTGGCCGATCCAGAGCAACGGCGCCGGGCTCGCGGACGTGCAGCCCAAGGTCGCCAAGTTCGCCGTGCAGGTCGGCTGGCACTTCCTGACGAACGACGCCGACAACTCGCCGTGCGGGTGTCAGGAAACTAGCGGTACGAAATGCACGTGCGTCGACGAGTCGAAGGGCAATGCGTGCACGACCGACACGCAGAGCTACGACAACGTGACGACGGACTACAACAACTTCGTCAAGGCCCTCGGCAGCGGGCCGGGGACCGGATCGTGGGGCATCGCGCTGATGCACGCGACGTTGCCGTGGACGGCAGGCACCCTGCGCAAGCTCTTCGGCCCCAGCGGGTACATCGCCACGACGAAGTACCGCATCGGCACCGTCGAGGACGCGATCTGCTGGAAGTACGGCATGCACTCGTGGGACGTCGTCAACAAGGTCAACGGCTACACCGGAGCGGCCGCCCGCGGACCGAACTGAGTATGCGCGCGGGGCGGCATGAGAGCGCGTCGTACGAAGCGTTCGCTTGCCGTCGCCGCTCTGGCGGCCGTCGCGTGCGCGACGCTCGCGCCGCGTGACGCGCATGCCAACGGCCGGCTGCCGAAGGCCCACCAGCTCGTCTTCTCCAGCACCGATCCGGCGTTCGTCGTCATCGAGGCGACGTTCGGGCTCTTCCTCAGCCAGGACATGGGTGCGCACTTCGACTGGGTCTGCGAGCCGGCCATCGGCTACCCGGCGACCTTGAACTGGGATCCGCCCATCGGGATCACGGCGACGTCCGTGCTCGCGGGTACGCCGAAGGGGCTCAGCGTGTCGCCGGACCGCGGGTGCTCCTGGCAGACGAACCTGCCGGGACAGATCGTGGACGTCGTCGTGCGCCGGGACGATCCGCACTCGGCTCTGGCGCTCGTCTCCGGCTACTCCGGGCGCAGCGACGCCGGCGACAGCCTCTACGCAACGCAAGTCTTCGCGACCCACGACGACGGCGCCACCTGGAGCGCGCAGGGGCCGCCCATCGAGCCGGACGTCACGGTGGAGACGATCGACCTCGCCGCGAGCGATCCCAACACGCTGTACGTCGGCGGCGCGCGCACGCTGCTCCAGGCCGACGGATCGATCGACCGGACCGCGGTCGTCCTCGCGTCGACCAACGGCGGGGCGACGTACACCGCGACCGAGATCCCGCTACAGCTCCCGGACGAGTACCAGTCGTCCGCGTTCGTCTCGACGGTGGATCCGAAGAGTCCCCAGCGGGTCTACGTGCGCATCAGCCAGGCCACCGACTCCGCGTCCGCCTCGAATGTCGCCAGGCTGCTGGTGAGCGACGACGGCGCCGTCACGTTTCGCACGGTGTACCAGGCGCAGGGCGCCCTCCCGGGGTTCGCGCTGTCGAGCGACGGCTCGAAGCTCTTCCTCGGGGACGCGACGACCGGGGTGCTGCTCGCAGCTCCGCCTCCCGTGGGCTCGGGGGCGCCGTTCTCCTTCGCGCAGCGATCGTCCACTCCCGTCGAGTGCCTCACGTGGTCTGCGGGCAACCTCTATGCGTGCACGCCGCAGCCACAGAACGCCTACCTGAAGCAGCTCGCGGTCTCGAGCGACGACGGCGCCACGTTCGCGCCCGTGTTCCGCTTCGGCTGCGTCAGCGGGCCGGTGGCGTGCGACACGGGGACGGTCGCGAGCACGTGCAACGCCGAGTTCTCGGGGGTGCAGGCGCTCGTCGGCGCGTGCGTCGACGACGGCGGCGCACGCGCCGACGACAGCGGCCCGGCGGATGCGGGCTCGAACGACGCACCCGCGTCCGGCGACGACGGCGGCGCGGGGACGCCGCCCGCGCGCTCGTCGTCGTGCGGCTGTGAAGCGGGAGACACCGCGGGCGAGGTCGGCGGTCTCTCGGCGCTCGGGCTCCTCGCGCTGGCCATGCTGCGCCGGCGTCGCGCGTGATCGCATGACCAACCCCTACTCCCCCCCGCACGCCGAGGTGCAGCGCGCCGACCTGCCGGCCCACGCCCCGGGCCGCGCGGTCACGGCGCTGTTCGGCGCGGCCGTCGTGGGGACCGCGGCCTCCTACGCCATCGCGCTGGTGCGCGACGATCGCGTGGGCCAGATCGCGCGCTTCGCGATCAACCTCTTCGACGACGCGCGCGTCGTCCTCGCGATGACATGGCTCTACGTCGCGTGGAAGGGGATCCCGGCGTCGCATCGCGGCACGCTGTCTCCGCGACGCGCGGCGCTCTCGCTGCTCTACCCCATTTACAACGCCTACTTCGGCATCGCGGTGAACCTCGCGCTGTGCGACACACTGGACCATCTCCTCGGGCGCGCGCGGTCCGCGCGTCGAGCGCCGCGCGTGCTGGCCATCGCCGCAGCGGCCGTGTGGCTCCTCTCCTTCGTGACGAACGCGGCGATCCGCTTGTCGGGGCGCGCCGGCGGCGTGCCCATCCCGCTCGTCACGATCGTCGTCGGGGGCGGGCTCTGGCTGGCGTACGCCATCGAGTGCGACCGCGCGCGCGACGAGGTGGCGCGCTTCCTCGCACACGGCGGCGATCCAGGCGCTCCTCGCCTTTCGCAGCTCCAGCGCCAGCGCGGTCCCGGCGTGGTTGCCTGGATCGGGCTCGTGCTCCTCGGCGTCCTGGGAATCGCGTGCTGGCAAGTGCTGACGCCCGCGGAGCGGCCACCGGTCACGTCGACCGGCTCACCGCTCCCCCAGCAGCACTCCAAGTAGCTGCGCGGCCAGCTTGCCCGCGTCCACGCCGCCCAGGTTCGCGAGCACCACCACCCCGGCCCCCCGCCGCGGCGCCACCACGAACGCCGCGCTCGTCCCCGGCTGCGACGCCGCGTGTCCGAAGGTGCTCGGGCCCACCTGCCACCCGAGCCCGTACGTGCTCTTCGAGCCGTCCGAGGGCTGCACCGACGTCCACATGATCTCGCGCGACGATCGCCGCACGAGGTGGTCTCCGAGGACGGCGACCTCGAAGCGCGCCATGTCCTCGGCGGACGAGAGCCACCCTGCGCCGGGCAGCTCGTTGCTCGAATCGAAGAAGTCCTCGTTGCGGACGCCCCCGCGGGCGGCCTCGCCCGGCGCGGCCTTCTCGTAGAAGCGCGCGCGCTCGGGTACCACGGCGACGCGGTCGTCGATCACCGTCTCGGTCATCCCCGCGGGTGCGAGCACGATCTCGCGCACGACGTCCGCGTAGCCTCGACCCGCGGCCCCCTCGAGCACGCAGCCGACCAGAGTGTAGCCGCGCGTCGCGTAGTGGAAGTGCGTCCCCGGCGGGGCCACGAGCGGCTCGCTCGCGAAGAGGAGGAGGCCGGAGGCGATCGGCTCGCCGAAGTGCGTCGTGTTGTGCGGCTCCGGCGCTCCCTGCGCGCCCGGGTCGTCGTCGCGGATGCCGCCGAGGTGGGTGAGGAGCTGCCGCGTCGAGATGGGCCACGGCTTCTGCGGGAACGATGGGCAGTACTTCTGCACGGGGGCGTCCAGATCGAGCTGCCCGCGCTCGGAGAGCACCATCGCGGCGGTCGCCGTCAGCGACTTGGAGAGCGATCCCAGACGGAAGAGCGTGTGCTCGGTGGCGGGCGCGCCGTCCTCGAGGTCCGCCTTGCCGAAGCCGTGCGCCCACGTGAGCCGGCCGCTCTCGACCACGGCGACGGCGACGCCGGGGGTCGCGCTCGACGCCATGAAGGCGTCGACCGCCGCCTCGACCTGCGCACGCCTGGAGGGCGCGAAGAGCGTCGCCGTGGCAGGCATCGCCCCGCCCGCAGCGGACGACGACGGCGCCCGCGAGGGCGAGGGAGACGACGCGCCGTGCGGAACCGCGGGAGCGCAGCCCACGATCACGGCGAGCGCCGGTCCCATGCGTGACGGAAGCACCGACACCAGTCTACGCGCGGGGGTCATTGCCTCGCAGGCAATCGCCGTTGCGCGATCGGGGCCGCACGATTGTCCGATGAGTTTTGCCCGGGGTCGCCGTCCATACGGGCAACCAAGGAGCGACCCCCATGACGACGCTGAACGAATCCCTCGTGTTTCTCACGGTGCGCGGCACGCTGGTCCCGAAGAGCCCGGAGGCGGCCTGCACGGTGCACAACGAGACCGCCGGCTCGCCGGACGGCATCGCGGCCGCGCGAGCGCTCGGGGACCTGAGCCACAAGGTGTACGCGCCGGTCCCGGGGCTCGGCGCGCAGGAGGGCGAGCTGCTCTTCTTCGACTGGTGGACGTCGGCGGAGGGCATCGGGACCTTCTTCTCCGATCCGCGCGTGCACGGGATGGCGTCCAAGCTCTTCTCCGAGCGCGAGGGCGTGGTGTGGATGCCGGCCCGCGGCGCGTTCGGCTTCGATCTGCCGGCGCCCGCCAGCCGCTCCGAGCGCTACGTGGGCATCGTGCGCGGCGCGGTCGAGCGGCCCGAGGACGCCATCGACGTCTTCCGCGGCGTGCTTGCCGGCCTCCTCTCGGACGCCCGCCGGCGCGGCCAGCTCTCGCACCAGCTCTTCGTGAAGGTCCCGCTGCCCGGGGCGCCGGCGGGCCTCGAGGTGCTCGGGGTCGACCTGTGGTGCGACCCCGCGGGAATGAAGGAACACTACGCGAGCCTCGAGGGCTACCAGAAGGCATTTCGCGGCGCGCCGCAGACGTCGGTGTGGCAGGCGGCCAGCGGCGGCGTCTGGTCCGAGTGGTGAGCCCGCGCACCGAGACGCGGCGCGGTCCTTGACGCCGCGCGCACCGGAGGTGACCCTTCCGCGCGTGCCGGACGAGGGAGCGAACGTCGCTGCGGCTCGCGACGGCGACGCGGACGCGTTCGCGGCCCTCGTCGCGCCGTACCGTCGCGAGCTGCGCGCGTACTGCTACCGCATGGCCGGATCGATCGACGAGGCCGACGACCTCTTGCAGGAGAGCCTCGTGCGCGCGTGGCGCGGGCTCGCGTCGTTCGAGGGGCGCGCCAGCGTCCGCACGTGGCTGTACCGCGTGACGTGGAGCGCGTGCATCGACGCGCTCGAGCGACGGCCGCCGCGAAAGCTCGCCGTCGACGCGGGGCCGCCCGCCGATCCTCGCGATCCCATGCCAGCGCCGGAGCCGGACGGCTGGATCGGCCCGTGCCCCTCGTCGCTCTATGCCGACGCGGCGTCGCCCGAGGCTCGCATCAGCCAGCGCGAGAGCGTCGCGCTCGCCTTCCTCGCGGCGCTCCAGCTCCTGGCGCCGAAGCAGCGCGCCACGCTGCTCGCGTGCGACGTGCTCGGCTGGAGCGCAAACGAGTGCGCCGAGCTTCTGGGCGCGAGCACCGCGTCGGTGACCAGCGCGTTGCAGCGCGCGCGAGAGACGCTGGAGGGGCGCGCCGCCCGATGGCGCCCCGCTCTGCCCGACGAACAGACGACGCGCGCGCTGCTCGCGCGCTACGTGCAAGCCTGGGAGCAGGCCGACGTGCCGGCGCTCGTGTCGCTCCTGCGCGAGGACGCGACGCTCGCGATGCCGCCCCTGCCCTTGTGGCTGCTCGGTCCGCGCGCCATCGGCCAGTCCATCGGCGCGATGGTCCTCGTGCCGGCGGCGCGTGGCGCGTTCCGCTTCGTCCACACCGAGGCGAACGGCCTGCCGGCCCTCGCGGCGTACGCGCGGCGCGAGGGCGACGCGTTCGAGCCCATGGCGCTGCAGGTCCTGTCCCTCGAGGGCGATCGGGTCACGGCGATCACCGCGTTCATGGATCCACGCATGTACGCGAGCTTCGAGCTGCCGGCGCGGGTGCAGGCGTAGTGCGCGCTCACCGCCCGAGGTCGACGCGCAGACAGTCGCTCGCGAGCCGGGTGGGGCCGGCGTAGCTCGCGTGCACCGAGCGCAGGACCGCGTCCGCGGACCGCTCGACCGCGAGCGTCACGTGTCCGAGTAGCAGCGACTTCACGCGCGCCGCCGCCGCCACCTCGCCGATGCGCCGGGGGGCGGTATGCAGGTCGTAGAGGACCGGCGGGGACGCGGGAGGGTCGAGGACCGTCGTGTCGTAGACGAGCACGTCCGCCCCCGCGGCGAGCCGGGCGAGGTTGTCGTTCTTCGACGCGAGATCGCCGGAGACGACGACCGCGTGCCCGGCGTGCTCGATGCGGAAGGCCACCGCGGGGACGTCGCCGTGGTCGACCGCCACCGACGTCACACGCAGGTCGGCCTCGCGCAGCACCTCGTGGATGGGCGCGTCCGGCGCGATCGGAAGATCGACGGCGTCGAGCCTCAACCGGTTCCGGAACGTCGCCAGGTAGGCGAACGCGCCCTGCTTGCCGAACAGGCGCTCGACGAACGCGGCCGTGCTCGGATAGTCGCCGCCGCCGGCGGGTCCGAAGAAGCGGAACACGAGCGGCTCGTCGAAGCTCAGATCGCGCGCCTTCACGACGCCGGGGACGTCGCCGCTGTGATCGACGTGCAGGTGCGTGAGGAGGATCGTGTCGAGGCGGCCCAGATCGAGGCCGAGCTCGCCGAGGCGGACGAACGCGCCGGGGCCGACGTCGACGAGCACGCGCGCGACGCCGTCGACGAGGACCACGTAACCCGAGGCCGCCCGGCCGGCGCTGACCGGGCCGCCGGAGCCGAGGACCGCGAGCTCGAACGAGGAGGAAGAGGGGGGCCATCGGATGCACGCGTCCGTGACCGCGGGCGCGGCCTGCGCCGCCGGCGGTGGGGACTCGGTGTGCGCGCAGCCGATGGAAAGGGCGGATACGACGGAGAGCACCGTGGACCGCATGCGGCCGGGTCTACCACGAAGACTCACCGCAAGAAGAGCTCTCCTCGACGCGCGGCCAGGACGTCGCACGCGCGCTCTCGCTCGAGGGCGAGCGCAGCCATCATGGCGCGCGCGCCGTGCCGGTGCTCCTCGATGTGATCGAACAAGCTCTCCGTCGTGAAGGACAGGACCTGGGCGCGCTCGAGGGCACGCGCGCTCCACGCCGCGTCCGCGTCGCTCAGGCACACGGCGCCGCCCACGATCGAGCCGGCGCCGAACGCCGCGCTCACCGTGGGCTCGCCGCGACGCGCTTCGATGCGGCCGCCGCTGACCACGAAGACGCGCGCCGGCGGGGCGTTGGCGGAGAAGAGCGTCTCCTGCGGCGCGAGGTCGCGGTGATCCGAGAGGTGCGCGAGCTCGAGGAGGCTCTGCACGGGCAGACCGAGCAGCAGGGGCGTCGCCGCGAGCAGACGGACGCGCGCGGCGAGGCTCGAGACGTCGAGGCTCCGCGCCGCCGTGAGGAGGGGAAACCCGCCGTCCGGCGCGAGCTCGGCGTAGAGCGCCGCGATGCCGCGCGCGAAGCCGACGAGCGTCTTTGCGAGCACGTAGCGACGGTGGTCGAGCGCCTCGAACCAGACGTTGGCCGGCAACCGGAACAGCGTCGCGTCGGTCTCCATGACGGCCGTCCGCGACCGGCGCCGACCGGCGAGCACGTCGGTCGTGCCGACGACCCAGCGACCCTCGTAGACCCAGTCCGGATGGCCCGCGCGCGAGAGGCGCATCCGGCCTTCGCTCATGAAGTGCACGTCGACGCTCTCGTCGCCCTCGCGAAAGAGGACGTGCCCGGCGGGGACGGTCTCGGCGACCACGGCGGCGGTGAGCCGCTCGAGCGTCCGCGGGTCCTCGGTCTCGGTGGACGGGCCGGTGAACGCGGCGAAGAGGAGCTCACGCGAGATGCGGCTGGGTGTCGGGCGGTCAGCGGCCATGCTCATTCGCGAGCGACACGGCGAGCGTCGCCATCAGGGTGTCGCGCTCCACGCGGAGCAGCGCGATCGCCGCGTGCGGATCGCGCGGTATGGCGTCGGGCGGCACGACGGCGGCGCGCGCGACCTTCTCGTCCGCGGGCAGCTCCTCGCCGACGAGACGCAGCAGGCCGCGGATCGCGTCCTGATCGCTGCGGCGGCGCGGCGCGAGGAGCGCGTCCAGGAACTCGATGGCGTTGGCGCGCGTCGCCGCTTCGCCCGACGTGATGGCCGCGTGCACGTGCAGCAGGTCCTCGGACGGGAAGCACAGCTCGAGCAGGCGGAAGGCGCGCTCGAGCGCCTGGTCGCGCTTCTCGTCGAGCAGGCGCAGCACGATCGCGCGCGTGTCGTCGAGCGCGGCAGGGGACGGACCGTGGGCCGGATCGAGACCACCCCGCAAGGCGAGCAGGCGAAAGTACTCGGCGAGCTCGCGCTCCACGAGGGCCCGCGTCTCGGGTCGAGGGACGCGCATGGCGGACTCGGTCACGAGGCGCTCGAGCGCGCGCAGGCACCGGTAGCGGACGTGACCGTCGTCGCCCTCGCGAAGGAACGCGAAGAGCACGTCCACGGCGGCGCGGTCCTTGAACTCGGCCAGCGCCAGCGGCAGGTGCATGCGCACGGAGCGCGGCGTCCGGCGATCGCGCAGCGCCGTCCGGAGTCGCTCGAACGCGGGCTCGCCCAGCGCGGCGAGCGCTGCGCGCACGGACGCGCGATCGTCGGCAGGCCCGCGCCAGAGACGGTGCGCCCTGCCCTCGACCCGGGTGTCGTGCTGCGCGAGCGCGTCGATCAGCCACGGAACGAGCGCCGTCGCCCCGAGCCGGGCGGCCGCCCGGGCCGCGAGCTCCACCGCCTCACTGTCCTCCGCGCCGCTGCGGCGATCGACGACCGCCCGGAGGAGCTCGACGAGGCTTGGCTCGGGCGCCGCGTCGCCCAGGGCCGTCAGCATCCCGAGCCGCGCGTCCCGGCCGCCCGCGTCGTCCGTCAGCAGCGCGAGCGCCTCGACGTCGGACGAGACGCCGCCGGCGACGGCGCCGATCGCGAGGTAGCCCTGGATCCAGGGCCGCTCGTGGGCGAGCCTCTCCGCGGAGTGCGTCCCGGCCGAGCTTCGTGCGCGCGCGAGGGCTCGCATGGTGGCCCGGCGTACGCGCTCGCGCGGGTCCTTCATCAGGCGATCGCACAGGTGGATCCAGTCGGTCCGCGTCGACGAGGCGAACAGATCGAGGGCCCGCTCGAGCACGTCCTCTTCCTCGCGCAGGAGCAGGAGCGCGGGGACCAGGCCGGCGCGCCCGCGCCTCTCGAGCGCGTCGGTCGCAGCGATCGCCTCGCGCGGGCGGGGGCTCGCCAGCGCCTCCACCAGCAGCTCGACGCTCGCGAGATCGAGCTCCTCGGTCGTCCGCGGCTCGTCGTGGTCCCTGCCGAGCAGCGCACGCCGGAACAGCGCGACGTACGGCTTGCGCAGCGAGACGGTGGCGCCGATCCAGCCCGCGACGCTGCACAGGGCGACGAATGCGAGCGCGCGGAGGGAGCCGTGCCCCACGCCCGCCATGACCAGGATCACCGCCCCTGCCATGGCCTGGGAGAGCCGCGTGATCGCCCCGTCGATGATCGGCTTGCCGCGGGCGCGCGCGCCGGAGGGGACCGCGAGATAGAGCAGCTCCACGCCGGTGCGCTGGACGCTGTGGCGCATGGCCCCATCCACCGCGCGGGTCGCGAGGACCGCGAGCATCGCGCCGCCCGAGAGGAACCCGGCCACGGTGCCCCAGAGGATGAGCCCCGGCATCAGGCTGACCATCCCCACCACGCCCGCGCGCGCGAGGATGCGCCTCGTGAACGCGACCTGCACGACCAGGGCGAGGACGTTCATGGCGAGGTAGGTGCGGGCGAAGAACGACCCGAGCTCTCCGGGAGGGATCCGCGCCGCCGCGACCGCCTTGAAGAGATAGTCCACGAGGAGCGTGGTGACCGCGCCGAGCGCGACCATCAGCGCGATGCGGAGAAGGAACGGCTCCGCCCGGAACGCGCCCCACCACGTCCCGCCGTCCGCATCGGCCGGCGCGCCGTCGGCGGGCTGCCGCGCCGACGGCGGATGCGCGAGGCCGACGATGCCCGTGGAGACGGCGAACGCTCCCGCCGACACGAGGAAGAGCCAGCGAAGGTCGATGATGAGCAGCGCGCCCGACGCGGCCAGGGTACCCACGACCGCGCCGAGCAAGCCCGCGATCGCGATCGTCCCGAAGAGGCGCCGCCCCTGTCCGGGGTGGAACGACGCGGCGATCGCGGCCCAGAGCTGCGGCACGAGCAGCGCGCCGCTCACCGCGCTGAACGCGTAGAGCGCCGTCAGCACCGCCGTCGTCGGCGGCAGGAAGCAGAAGGCCGCGGCGCCCGCGGCGCTGGCGAGCTGCGTGACGACGAGCGCCCGGCGCACGCCGAAGCGACCGCCCAGGCTCGAGCTGATCGCGCCCACCCCCAGCGTCAGCGCGGCCGTGACGATGTACATGTAGCCGAGGCCACCCGGCCCGACGTGCGCGAGGAAGCTCGCGTCCCGCGCGGTCTCGAGCACCGTGTGGGCGACGACGATGAAGAGCAGGCTCCCGAAGGCCACGGCCACGGCGCGCGCCTCGGACGGGCGGACATCCAGGAGCCTCAGCAGGGACCTCATCGCCGCGGCGGAGAGCGTAGCCGAGGCGGCTCGCGACGAGCCGGGTCGTGCTCTCGACGCTCCGCTACGCGGCCGACCTCGACTACCACCTCATCGTGGCCCACGACTGCTGCTCCGACTCGGACCTCGACGTGCACCAGATCCTGGTCGAGAAGACGTTCCTCCGGGCGGGAGCCGTGGCGACCGCCAACGCGGCCATCGCGGCGCTGGCGGGGTAAGCGCTTGCCCCGCGCCCGAGGAACGGGCAAGGGTGCACCCATCCCATGCACCTCTTCATCGACAGGGCCCTCGCCCGCCGGCTCGAGCGAGCCGAAGGCGCCATCAGCACGACCTTCAGCGAGGCACGCGCACGGCTCGCGCCGGAGCGCGGCGCCGCGTGGCGCGAGATGGGCGGCGCGTTCGCCATCCACGACGGCCCCGATTCGCCGATGACGCAGGCCTTCGGGCTCGGCATGAGCGAGCCCACGACGGTCGCGGAAGACATCGCCGCGATCCAGCAGTTCTTCCGCGAGCGCGGCGCGGCCACGCACCACGAGATCTCGCCGCTCGCCGGCGTCGCGACGTCCGCGATGCTCGCCGAGCGCGGGTATCGCCCGGTGGAGCTCTCCAACGTGCTCACGCGTGCGCTCGACACGCTTGCCCACGAGACCGCGGTCGAGGGCGCGCTGCGCGCACGCCGCGCGCTACCGAGCGAGGAGGCCGCGTGGGTCGAGGCCGCCGCCGCCGGGTGGGGCGCGAACGACGACGGGGGCATGCGCGAGTTCGCGCGCATGGCCTTCTTGAACGCGTCGATGACCTCCTTCCTCGTCGAGCTCGACGGCGCGGTCGTCGGCACCGCGAGCCTCGGCGTTCACGAGGGCATCGCGCTCTTCGCGGGCGCGAGCACGGTCCCGTCCGCACGCAGGCGCGGCGCGCAGCGCGCGCTCTTCGAGGCGCGCGTCGCGGAGGCGAAGGTGCGCGGCTGCGAGATCGCCCTCATGGCGGCCGAGCCGGGCAGCACGTCGCAGAGGAACGCGGAGCGCAACGGCTTCCGCGTCGCGTACACGCGCACGAAGTGGAAGCTCGCGCACGCCGCCGTGTGACTACAGTCACAAGAGGCTCGCGGCCGCGGAGACCTGGAGCGAGGCGAAGTCCGCGAACGCCTGGTCGAGCTGCGCCTGTTTCGCGGCGTTGCCCGCGTACTGCTTCCTCTCGTTGTAGAGGGTGTTGATCAGATCGAGCTCGCTCTGTCCGTAGCTCACCCCGAGCTTCTGCTGGAGAGTCGTCAAGAAGCCGTACCCGAACTCGCGCGTCGGCTCGATCATGGTGCCCTCGCCGTAGTCGTTCCAGGTGCACATCTGGATGTACGGAGCGCCGTCCGAGAGCGCCAGATCGAGCGTCTGGGCAAAGCTGCTCGTCCCGTTGTACGCCAGCTGGAAGCTGGGCCCGGACCAG
>Ga0070730_10003147_pt1 | contig 14882 bp, 15 predicted proteins | sample Coa_R1_3_FD_66447 | JGI IMG/M metagenome (GOLD analysis project Ga0070730, IMG submission 66447) | Surface soil microbial communities from Centralia Pennsylvania, which are recovering from an underground coalmine fire - Coalmine... | ecosystem: Environmental > Terrestrial > Soil > Unclassified ...
GGCCGGGTCGTGGGAGACGAGCACGATCAGCGCTCCGGCGGCGAGCCGTTCGATGAGGAGCGCCTCGACCTTCCGCACCGAAACGGGATCGAGGGGGCCGGTGGGCTCGTCCAGCAGCAGGGCGGGCGGGTCGAGGATGAAGGCCCGCACCAACGCCAGGCGCTGGCGCTCGCCGGTGGAGAGGCGGTCGACGGGTCCGTCGAACGGAGCGGCTCCCACGCCCAGGCGCTCGGCCAGGGACCGGGCGCGCTCCAGCTGATCCGGCGCGAAATGGTCGTGCACGTTCTGCGCCCACCAGCCGGACTCCGCCGCCACATAGGGGATGCGCCGGCGCCACTGATGGGCGGGCAGGCCGGCGCGGGAGACGCCGGCGAGGCTCACCTCGCCCTCGTTGGGATCGAGGTCGGCGACCATGCGCAGGAAGAGGCTTTTGCCTGCTCCCGAGGCGCCGGAGATGGCCAGCACCGCGCCGCGCGCGACCTCCAGGGTGAACGGGCCGGCCAGGGCGCTCTTCAGGCCCTCGACCTTGAGCCCGCCCTCCGCCGCCACGGTCAGTTGTCGCTGCTGAACAGGCCGCCCAAGAGGCCGCCGACCACCCCGGCCGTCGCCATCTTGCCCAACGCCCCGCCGCCGCCCCCGGCGCGGTCGTCGCCGCCGGGCATGTAGCGGGCGATCTCCTCGGCGAGGTTCATGATCGGCATCGACTGCAGCCACACCTCGCCGGGTCCCCGCAGGCAGGCGAGGAACAGGCCCTCGCCGCCGAACAGCAGGTTGCGGAATCCCGGCACCATCTGGATGTCGAAGGAGACGGTGGGCTCGTGCACGCCCACGTGGCCGGCGTGGACATAGATCGGCTCGCCCGGCCCCAGGCGCTTGCTCACCACCTCGCCGGAGAGGTCCAGGAACACCGTTCCGGGCCCGGTCACCTTCTGCAGGATGAAGCCGGCGCCGCCGAAGAATCCGGAGCCGATGCGCTGCTGCCAGGCCAGCTCCAGCGAGACGCTCTTCTCGGCGCACAGGAAGGTCTCCTTGCGGCAGATCAGGGACTCGCCGGGTCGCAAGGTGCGGGGCATGATCGTGCCGGGAAAGCGCGGGGCGAACGCGACATGGCCCTGGCCGCCCTCGGCGGTGAACTCGGTGACGAAGAAACTGCCGCCGGCGAAGCTGCGCTTGAGGCCGGCGAAGAGGCCGCCGCCGGTGTTGGTGTGCATCCGCACCCCCGCGCTCATCCAGGCCATGGTCGCGGTCTGGCTGTAGACCGTCTCGCCGGGGGCCAGGTCCACGCCAACCGTCTGCATCACCGTCCCGGAGATCTCGTAGCGCATGTCCCGGCCCTTTCGTCGGCTGCCCGCCGAGGCTAGTCCGCCCCGGCCACGCTGTCAGCTAAACATCCCCTCATCATTCGCGCACGAAGGCGCACAGCTTGGCGCCGTCCGGGTCGCGGACGTAGGCGGCGTAGAAGACCGGATCCATGCCCTCGCGCACGCCGGGCGGGCCCTCGCAGACGCCGCCGTGGCCGACCGCGGCCGCGTGGAAGGCGTCCACCGCCGCCCGGCTGTCGGCGAGGAAGGCCAGCATGGCGCCGTTGCCGTTGCTGGCCGACCCGCGGTCGAATGGACGGGTGAGGAAGAAGCGGCCGCGGTCGCCGGCGCGGCGATAGCCGGTCCAGGTCTCGCTGGTGGTCTCGCGCGCGGCCCCGAGCGGCGCGAACACCGCATCGTAAAAAGCGATCGACCGGGCCATGTCGTTCACCCCGACGGTGGAATAGGCGATCATGCCGCTCGCTCCTTGCCAGGGCCGACTGGAGCGGTTTCTGTGGCCCTCCGCAAGACAGGGAGGCGTGATGACCAGAAGCTTTGGCGCGGCCGACGCCGAACGGCTGGACGCCGCCGCCCGGCGCGCCCTGGGCGACCTGAAGCCGGCCGGTTTTTCGGTCGGCGCCGTCGCCGGCGGCGCCTTGGTCTGGTCGCGCGGCTACGGCTTCGCGGACATCGAGAGCGGCCGGCCGCAGGCCCCGGAACTGCGCCAGAGGATCGGCTCGATCACCAAGACCATGGTCGGGCTCTGTTTGATGGCGCTGGTGGAGGAGGGCCGGCTCGGCCTCGACGACTGCGTCTTCCACCACGTGCCGGAGGTCGTCTTCCATGGCGACGGCGAGAAGGTGCGGTTGCGTCACCTGCTGACCCACACCTCCGGCATCGGCGAGGTGGCGACGCCCGAAGACGTTCGCGCCGTCACCGACTCGCTTTGGTCGGAGGGCCCGGACAGCGACGTCCTTGGCCTCTTCCCGCGCGGCGTGACCCTCGAGATCCCGCCGAACATGAAGTGGTCCTACGCCAACCTCGGGTACGCCCTCTTGGGCGAGGTCGTCGCGCGTGCGGAAAAGGCCCCGATCGCCGAGGTCGTGCGCCGTCGGATCTTCGCGCCGCTGGGGATGGCCGACAGCGACCTCCTCGACCAGCCCCACCCCGACCTGGCGACGGGCTATCACCGGGCCCCCGGCGCGGACGAGCGGGAGCTGAGGGCGCGCGCCGGTCTGGAGACGCCTGAGGAGCCGACCGTCGACGGCGTCAACATCCGCGGGACCTATCTGCATATCCGAGGGGCCGGGGCCGCGGGCGCCGTGCAGTCGACGGTCCCCGACATGGCCCGCTACGCCGCCGCCCTCCTCGCCGGCGGCGGCGGGATCGTCCGCCCCGAGACCTTCGCGACGATGATCGCGCCGCACTGGGCGCCCGACCCCCGCATGGAGAGCTGGGGCCTGTCGTTCTCGCGGGCCGTGCGCTTCGGACGCTTCATGTTCGGCCACGGCGGCGGCGTGCTCGGCGGCTGGAACAGCATGCTGCTGATGATACCGGATGAGGACCTGGCCCTCGTCATCCACGCCAACACGATGTTCGAAGACTCATCGAAGCTGTTCAGCCGGCTCCTCGCCGCCACCCTGGGGACCGCCGCGCCCGCGCCGGCGGTCCGCGCCGTTTCGCCGGACCTGCTGGCTGCGGCGCCCGGGGTCTATGAGGCGCTGCCGGGCGAGCTGACCAATTTCCGCGTCAAGGGCGCGGTGGGCCGGCTGCAGGTCACGGCGGCGGACGGCGGCCTCTCGCTGCATGCGCGGCGCGGCGTCTGGAAGCGGGGGATCCGCCTCACTCCGGCCGATCAGGACGACGACACCTACTTTCATATCGCCGACGACGAGCTCGAGCCGAGCAGCCTGAAGCTGGTCCGCGGCGGCGGCGCGGTCACCGGCCTGCGCTACGGCCTCGTCGAGATGATCCGCACCGACGCCGTCCCCGGCTGGGCCTAGCCTCCCGGCCGTGAACATCCTCCTGATCACCCTCGATCAGTTCCGCGGCGACTGCCTGTCGGCGGCGGGTCACGGCCTCGTGCGCACGCCCAACCTCGACCGCCTGGCCCGCGAGGGAACCAGGCTGGCGCGCCACTACAGCCAGGCCGCGCCCTGCGGCCCCGGCCGGGCCAGCCTCTATACGGGGATGTACCAGATGAACCACCGCGTGGTGGCCAACGGCACGCCGCTCGACCGCCGCTTCGACAACATCGCCAAGGCCGCACGCCGCGCCGGCTACCAGCCCACCCTGTTCGGCTACACCGACCAGGCCGTCGACCCGCGCGACACGACGGGTCCCGATGATCCGCGGCTGCTGACCTATGAAGAGATCCTGCCCGGCTTCGCGGTCGGCCTGCGCTTCGGCGAGAGGGACGCGGGGCCGTGGATCGCCTGGCTGCGGTCGTTGGGACATGTCGTGACGGACGACCCTCCCGCCGTGATGGCGAGCGAGCCGGAACGGCCGGCCGAGCACAGCCTCTCCGCGTTTCACGCCGACGCCCTGCTGGCATGGCTCGAGCACCGGGAGGGCCCGTGGTTCGCCCACCTGAGCCAGCTGCGGCCCCATCCGCCCTACGCGGCGGCCGGCCGCTTCTCCACGCTCTATGATCCTGCCGACGCGCCGGCCCCCATCACCCCGGCGGCCGATCGCCACCGCCTGCACGACGGCCTGCTCCGCGATCCCCGCATGGCCGCGCCCACGGACGAGGCCGCGATGCGGCGCCTGCGGGCGCAGTATTACGGCATGGTCAGCGAGGCCGACCACCAGCTCGGCCGGGTGTGGGCCGCCCTGGAGGCGCGAGGCGAGTGGGACGACACCTTCATCATCGTCACCGCCGATCACGGCGAGCAGCTCGGCGACCACGGCCTGATGCAGAAGGGCGGCTTCTTCGAGCAGAGCTACCACGTGCTCGGCCTCGTGCGGGATCCGCGCCCTGGCGCGGTTCGGGGGGCGGTGGTGGAGGCCTTCACCGAAAACGTCGACATCTTCCCCACCCTCTGCGACGCCATGGGTATCCCGGTTCCGGCGCAATGCGACGGCGCGCCCCTGACGCCGTTCCTGCGCGGCGAGGCGCCGCCGTGGTGGCGGGACGCCGCCCATTGGGAGTTCGATTGGCGCGGCGGGCTGATCGCCGAGGGGCCGCATCCGTGGCCGTGGGACCGGCGGCTCGAGCGCCGGAACCTGGCGGTGCGGCGGAGCAAGGACGTCGCCTATGTCCACTTCGGCGACGGCTCCTGGCTGTGCTTCGACCTCGCCGGCGATCCCACATGGCGGACGCCGGTGACCGATCCCGCCCGGGTGTTGCCGCAGGCCCAGGCGCTTTTGACATGGCGCGCCCGCCACGCCGACCGTACCCTGACCGGCATGCTGGTGGAGGCCGGCGGCGTCGGCCGCTGGCCCGAGATGCCGGATCGCTGGGGCGGAACCCCGAGGGAAAGGAGGCCCATGCCGATGCCTGACACCCTGCGGGACGCCCCCCTGCGCGAGATCGCCTGGGACGATCCGGCCCTGTCGATCCGCGGCGCGTTCCACCTCAAGCCGACGGCGGGCGGCATCCTGCCCCGCCGGCTGCCGGCCTGGACCCTGGCGCAGATGCCGGACCCCGCCCTCGACATGATGGCCAGCATGCCCTCGGGCGTGCGCCTCGCCTTCCGCACCGACGCGCGGCGTATGGAACTGGAGGTGATGGAGCGCGGTCTCCAGTTCCTGGGCGCCCCTCGGCGCCCGGCGACCTTCGATCTCTTCGTGGACGGAGCGCTGGCGAGGCGGCTCCATGCCACTGCGGGTCAGACCGTGGTGATCGACGGAAGCAAGCGGCCGCCGACCTTCACGATCGAGCCCGGCGAACCCTCGACCCTGGTCTTCGCTGGCCTGGCCGCCGGTCCCAAGAACCTGGAGATCTGGCTGCCGCAATCGGCGACGGTGGAGCTCCGTGGCCTGCGCGTGGATGGCGAGTTGCTGCATCCCGCCCCCGCGCTTCGCGGCCGCCGCTGGGCCCACTACGGCAGTTCGATCAGCCACGGCATGGAGGCCGATGGTCCCTCCGAGACCTGGCCGGCCACTGCCACCCGGGCGGCCGGCGCGGAGCTGACCTCCATCGGTCTGGGCGGCCAGTGTCACCTTGACGGCATGGTGGCCCGCACCCTGCGCGATGCGGACGTGGACCTGATCAGCCTGAAGCTCGGCATCAATGTCCTCAACGGCGACAGCATGCGCGAGCGGGTCTTCATCGCCGCGGCGCACAGCTTCCTCGACACCATCCGCGACGCCAAGCCCGTGACTCCGATCCTGGTGGTCTCGCCGATCCTGTGCCCGGCCGCCGAGGATCGCCCGGGCCCGACCCTGAACGACGGCGCGGCCATCTACACCCTCGATCGGCCGGAGGCCCTGGCCCTCGGCGCGCTCACCGCCCGCCGTATTCGCGATCTGCTGGCCGGCATCGTCGAGCGGCGCCGTGGTGGCGGCGACGCCAATCTTCACTATCTGGATGGCCGCAGGCTGTTCGGCGAGGCCGATCTCGCCGACCTTCCCGACGGACTGCACCCGAACGCGGCCGGACTGCGCCGCATGGGCGAGCGCTTCGCGGCCCTCGCCTTTGGGCCCGGCGGCGCCTTCGCCGCGCCCCCGACGAAGGAGTGACGCCCCATGCCGCCGCCCGACGATCAACACCATCACCACCATGGGCGCGACCACGAGCACGGGCAGGCGCCGCCCTCGGACATGGCGCTGCGGGTGAAGGCGCTGGAATCGCTGCTGGTGGAGAAGGGCCTCGTGGACCCGGCGGCGCTCGACGCGATCATCGACACCTATGAGCACAAGGTCGGGCCCCGCAACGGGGCGCGGGTGGTGGCGCGGGCCTGGACCGATCCGGGCTTCCGACAGCGCCTCCTGGCCGACGCCACCGCGGCGATCCTCGAACTGGGCTGCGACGGCGGCCTCGAGGGGCGCTTCCTGGTGGCGGTGGAGAACACGCCGGAGGCGCACAACCTGGTCGTCTGCACCCTCTGCTCCTGCTACCCCTGGGCCGTGCTCGGCCTGCCGCCGGTCTGGTACAAGTCGCCGCCCTACCGCTCGCGGGCGGTGATCGATCCCCGCGGCGTCCTCGCCGAATTCGGGGTGACGCTGCCCGACGACGTCGAGGTCCGCGTGTGGGATTCCACCGCCGAGATCCGCTACATGGTGGTCCCCGAGCGTCCGCCCGGAACCGACGGCTGGACGGAAGAGGCCCTGGCCGCCCTGGTGACGCGCGACTCGATGATCGGCGTCGGGCTGGCCCTCGCGCCGGAGACGGCTGCATGAACGGCGCCCACGACATGGGGGGCATGCACGGCCTCGGCCCTATCCTTCCGGAGCCGGACGAACCGGTGTTCCACGCGCCGTGGGAGGCGCGTGTCCTGGCCCTGACCGTGACCGGCTTCGGCTGGCGCCGCTGGACCGTGGACAGGTGGCGCCACCAGCACGAGAAGATTCCGGGCGCCGACTATCTTCGCATGAGCTACTACGAAAAGTGGGCCACTTCGCTCGCCGGGCTCATGGTCGAGGCGGGCCTGGCGACCCGCGCCGAAGTCGAGCCGGCCTGGCCCGCCATCGCCGCGCCCCAGACGGCGCCTGAGGTCTTTGCCGGGGAGCCCGCGGCTACCCCCAGCTTCAAGGTCGGCGACAGGGTCCGGACACGGAACATCAATCCGTCCGGGCACACGAGGCTGCCGCGCTACGCGCGCGGCCATGCGGGTGTGGTGACCCGGCTTCACGGCGCGCACGTCCTTCCGGACGCGAGCGCCCATGACCGGGGTGACCGCCGCCAGCCGCTCTACCAGGTCCGGTTCGAGGCCGCTGAGCTATGGGGTCTGGACGCGCGAGGGCGGGGCGCCGTGCATCTCGATCTTTGGGAAGACTATCTTGACCGGGCGTGACGCCGCCGGGCCGGCGGAGCCGGCGGTGTTCGACGAGCCCTGGCAGGCTGAGGCGTTCGCGCTGGTCGTCCATCTTGAGCGCACCGGCGCCTTCTCGTGGAGCGAGTGGACAGAGGCCCTTGCGGCGGAGATCGCCGCGGCCGGCCCGGCGGCCGACGGCGCCCGCTACTACGAGCAGTGGCTCGCGGCGCTGGAGGGCCTGGTCACCCGTCGGGGCCTGGCCGCCAGCGAGGCCCTGGCCGAGCGCAAGCAGGCCTGGGCGCGGGCCTATGAGCGGACGCCGCACGGGCAGCCCGTCACCCTCTCGTGAGCCCACCGTGGTGGCGGCCCGATCTCCACGGCAGGCGGCGGCCGAGGCTGCTGGCGCGGAACAGGATCACGGCGGCGTTCCGCCAGTGGTTCGCCGACCGCGACTTCGTCGAGGTCGAGACGGCGGCGCTGCAGGTGTCTCCGGGGAACGAGGCCCATCTGCATGCCTTCACTACGGAGGCCATCGGCCCGGACGGTTCGCGGGCGCCGCTCTACCTGCGCACCTCCCCCGAGTTCGCCTGCAAGAAGCTGCTGGCGGCGGGAGAGCGGCGGATCTTCGACTTCGCCCGGGTGTGGCGCAACCGCGAGCGCGGCGCGCTGCACAGTCCCGAGTTCACCCTGCTGGAGTGGTATCGCGCCGGTGAGCCGTATGAGGCGCTGATGGCCGATTGCGCCGTCCTCCTGGCGCTGGCGGCGGAGACGGCCGGGACGCGGACGTTGTCGTTCCGGGGTCGAACGATCGATCCGCTCGCGCCGCTGGAACGCCTCACCGTCGCCGAGGCCTTCGACCGGTTCGCCGGGATCGATCTGCTCGCAAGCGTCGCGGCGGACGGCGGGACCGACCGTGACGCCCTGGCCGCTGCGGCCCGGTCGGCGGGCGTCCGGGTGGCGGAGGACGACACCTGGGCCGATGTGTTCAGCCGCGTCATGGTCGAGCGGATCGACCCGTTCCTCGGGCTCGGGCGCGCGACGATCCTCTGCGAGTATCCGATCTGCGAGGCCGCCCTGGCGCGGCCGACTCCCGCCGACCCCCGCGTCGCCGAACGCTTCGAGCTCTACGGCTGCGGTGTCGAACTGGCCAACTGCTTCGGCGAACTGACCGACGCCGGCGAGCAGCGGCGGCGATTCGTCCTGGAGATGGACGAGAAGGCGCGGATCTACGGCGAGCGCTACCCGATCGACGAGGACCTTCTCGCCGCCCTGGCGCTGATGCCGCCGGCGAGCGGCGCGGCCCTCGGCTTTGACCGCCTGGTCATGCTGGCGACCGGCGCCGCCCACGTCGACGAGGTCGTCTGGACCCCGCTGCCACAGACGCCACCATAGTCTTTTCCGCGGCCCGGTTCCTCTTGGAGGCCACAGCATTGTGGCGCACCGCGAAAGATAAAATTTTCATCTTATTTGCACTATGTTTGCTTTTTTCCGCGTACAAGAGTGAATGCAGTTGCCACCCCGGCGCCGGCGGGCTACCACAATTTCGCCGCGTCGTGCACAGTTTGGGCCCTTTCGGCCCGCCGCGGCGAGTGTAGGGGCAGTGTCATGATCAGGAAGGTTCTTCTGGCCGGCGCGTCGGCCATGGCGTTCTCCGCGCTGGTGTCCGCATCCTCCGCCGACGCCGCCACCATCAGCTTCGCGGGCTACGCGAACGGGACCCCCGTGACCACGATCGGCATCGCGACCTTCTCCCTGCAGCAAGGCGCCTACGGCAATGCCGGGAACGCCGCCGGCCCGCCGGTGACGGGTCCAGGCGGCAGCTACGGAGCGCTCGGCAACTCCCAGACCCAGAACTACCCGACCGCCGACATCCTCGACGTCGCCTTCTCGAGGCCGGTGAGCAACATCTCGTTCCACTTCAACAACTTCGGCTCCAACTACAGCTCGACCGCCACGACCTACGCTGGCGCCGCCGTGCTGGGGAGCACGGCCATCGGCGGCTTCCCGTTCTGCTGCGGCTTCTCCTACGGGACCGTCGCCGGCACGGGCGTCACCGACCTGAAGTTCAACAACGGCGAAGGGACCTCCCGCAGCTGGATATTCGGGGTCTCATCGATTTCCTTCACGGTTCCGGAGCCCTCGACCTGGGCTCTGATGCTCGGCGGCTTCGGCTTCCTGGGCTACGTCCTGCGCCGTCGCGTCCTGCGCGTCGCCTGATCGTCGCGGACCCCGAGGTCTCTGCCGCCACAATATTGTGGCGCAGGGGCGAAACGGCCGTGCGCCGGGCCCAGGCGCGCCACGAACCGTGACAACAAGAGAATTATTGCAAACGGGCGGGTAGGAAGCTCGCCCTGCGTCGCGTCACTCGGGCCGGGACGTCGCAGTTCGTGAACATTTGTGCCGTGAGCGATTATTTTGGCGCCCACTGGGCCGATAGGTGTTGCGTTTCTCCTGCCCACTAGATAACACAATCTCGCCGCGTACTCACAGTTTTGGCCATTTTGGCCCGGCGCGGCGCGTAAGGGGCGTTAGTATGATTAGAAAGGTTCTCCTGGCCGGCGCATCGGCCATGGCGTTCTCCGCTTTGGTGTCCGCGACGTCCGCCGACGCCACCACCATCACCTTCCCGTTCCCGGACGGTACGCCGGTCACCACGATCGGCATCGCGACCTTCTCGCTGCAGGGCGGTTTGGCCACGGGTACTCCGGTGACCGGCTCGTTCGGCGTATACGGCGCGTTGGGCAACTCGCCGACCGGCGCCTATCCCACCTCGGCGATCCTCGATGTCGCCTTCTCGACGCCGGTGAAGAACGTCTCCTTCACGTTCGACAACTTCGGCGCCAACTACGCCTCCACCGCCACCACCTACGCCGGCGCCACCCCACTGGCCTCGACCAACATCGGCGGCTTTCCCTTCTCGAGCTACTTTGCCACCGGCACGGTCGGCGGCTCGGGCGTGACCGACCTCAAGTTCAACAATGGGGAAGGCGCCTCCCGGAGCTGGGAATTCGGGGTCACCTCGATCTCCTTCACCGCGGTTCCGGAGCCCTCGACCTGGGCTCTGATGCTCGGCGGCTTCGGCTTCCTGGGCTACGTCCTGCGCCGTCGCGTCCTGCGCACCGCCTGATCCTCGTCTCGGTCCCCGGGGGCCCACGCTCCCGGGGCGCCCTGATGGCTCTCGACCCAGCCATCGGGCGCGCGAGACCGTTGGCGGATTGACCAGATCATCGCGATCGATTCCTGTCTGATCAAATTGGAGTGGGAATCGGTGAACGAGAGAAAGGGCCTGTGGCCCTGGGGTTGGCGGCGCGCGCGGCGCGAGCCGTTGGCAGAGCCTATCCCTTTCAACGCCGCCGGCGTGGCGCCTGCAACGGCGCCCCGTTTGGCTCCCGAGTTCAGGATCGGCTGGCGACGCGCCGATCCCGCGATCGAAGCCGACGTCAAGGCGTTCTGGGCCCGGCTCAGCCTGCTGCCGCCCGACGTCGATCCAGACGCGCGAGCCCCTGGTATCGTGGTGGCGGGCTACGCCGGAGCCATCGTGGTGGCCAGTTCGACCGCCGTCCTCCAGGACGTTCCGTTTCTGCGCGCTCGGATGGCGGTGTTCCGCGCCGTCGCCGGGCCCGCCTTCGCGCGGCCGGAGGTCTTCACCCGCCTCGCCGCCCAGACACGGGCGGCGCTGGAGGCCTGGTCGCGGGATCACCCCGAGGAAGGCGTCATGGGCGTCATGACGGTGATCGGCGCGGAGGCGGCCAGGGCGAAGACGTCGCCGCATCGGCCGGAGACCGGCCTGTCGCTCGCGGGGTTCACCGAGAGCGACGAGAAGATAATGGTCGCGTGGTTCGACCACGCCCTCGTGTAGACCGGCTGCATACGACGCTTCTGGGGATCATCGATGCGCAACGGCATCCACTTCATTTCCGGCCTGCCCCGGTCAGGTTCGACGCTCCTTTCCGCTTTGCTGCGCCAGAACCCGCGCATCCACGCCTCCATGACCAGCCCGGTGGGAAGCCTGGTGAACGGCCTCCTGCGGACGATGAGCCAGGAGAACGAGACCGCCGTCTTCATCGACGATGCTCAGCGGGAGCGGATACTGCGGGCCAGCGTCGAGGCGTTCTATGGCGACATCGACCCGGAAAAGCTGGTGTTCGACACCAACCGGGGGTGGACCAGCAAGCTTGCCCTGCTCACCCGGCTGTTCCCCAAGGCCAAGGTGATCTGCTGCGTGCGCAGTCCGGCCTGGGTGCTGGACAGTATCGAGCGGCTGACCCGCGGCAACCCGCTGGAGCCGTCGGGCCTGTTCAAGTTCGACACCGTCGGCAACGTCTACTCCCGGGCGGAACAGCTGATGGGCGGCGGCGGCATCGTCGGCCATGCCCTGAACTGCCTGCGCGAGGCGGTGTTCGACGACCGGCGCGAACGGCTCCTGATCGTGCGCTACGAGAGCCTGACCCGCGATCCCGTCGCGGCCCTGAACACCATCTATGAGTTCATCGGCGAACCGGCGTTCGGCCATGACCCGAACAATGTGGAACAGGATTTCGACGCCCTCGAGTTCGACGCCCGCCTGGGGGCGCCCGGCCTGCACACGGTGGGGGCGAAGGTGCGCTCGGTCCCCCGCCCGACCATCATGCCCCCGGAGCTTTTCCACAAATACGACGCCGAGGCCTTCTGGGAGCGGACGAAGGACCTGCCCGAGGGCCTCAAGGTGGTGTAGAGCCCCGCGCTTGACCGCCTCCACGACCCTCCGCACACCCACCGCCCTCGTCCGCGCCGGTCTCGTCCCGCCCGATCGCCTGCCCGACCTGGAAAGGGTCGCCGCGCGCTACGCCGTCGCCATCACCCCGGCCATGGCGGAACTCTTCGACGCCGCGGATCCGGCCGATCCCATCGCCCGGCAGTTCATGCCGACAGCGGACGAGCTGGCCGCCGCCCCGGGAGAGCTCGCCGACCCGATCGGCGACGCCGCCCACGGCCCTGTGGAGGGGATCGTCCATCGCTATCCCGACCGCGTGCTGCTGAAGCTGACCCACAGTTGCGCCGTATACTGCCGGTTCTGCTTCCGGCGCGAGGTGGTCGGGCCCGCCGGCGCCGGAAACCTCTCTCCCGCCGCCCTGGCGGCCGCTCTCGCCTACATCGCCGCGCGGCCGGCGATCTGGGAGGTGATCCTCACCGGCGGTGATCCGCTCATCCTCTCGCCCCGGCGGCTGCGCGCCGTCATGGCCTCCCTCGCCGCCATCGACCATGTCAGGGTCGTTCGCCTCCACACCCGCCTGCCCGTGGCGGATCCGGCCGCGGTCACCGACGCCCTGGTGGCCGCCCTGAAGTGTCCGGGCAAGGCGGTCTTCGTCGCCCTCCACGCCAACCACCCCCGCGAGCTCACCGCCGCCGCCCGCGCCGCCTGCGGCCGCATCGTCGACGCCGGCCTGCCGATGGTCGGCCAGAGCGTGCTTCTCGCCGGGGTCAACGACGACCCGGAGGTGCTGGGCGCCCTGATGCGGGCGATGATCGAGACGCGGATCAAGCCCTACTATCTCCACCATGGCGACCGCGCCCCCGGCACGGCGCACTTCCGCACCTCCATCGCGGAGGGCCAGGGGCTCATCCGCGCCCTGCGAGGGACCCTGTCGGGATTGTGCCAGCCGACCTACGTGCTCGACATTCCCGGCGGCCACGGCAAGGTGCCGATCGGGCCCGCCTACCTCTCGCGCGACGCGGGCGGCGGCCTTGTCGTCGAGGACCCCGACGGCGCCGCCCACCGCTATGCCGACGACTGAGCCGCATCCCCGGTCAAGCTTAAGAACGCTGGCGATTTTCGCGGCGATCGAATAGGTAGCCGCCACCTAAAAAAGGAAGACCACACGTGAAAGTCGCCGCTAGTTCGCTTCGAAAAGGCAGCGTCGTCGACGTCGACGGCCGGCTCTATGTCGTGCTCAACGCCGAGAACATCCACCCCGGCAAGGGCACGCCCGTCACCCAGCTCGACATGCGCCGCATCTCGGACGGGGTGAAGGTGTCGGAGCGCTACCGCACCACCGAGACGGTGGAGAAGGCCTTCGTCGACGAGCGCTCGTTCAACTTTCTCTACAGCGACGCCGAGGGCTACCACTTCATGAACCCGGACAACTACGACCAGATCGTGGTTTCCAAGGACATCGTCGGCGACATGGCCGTCTACCTGCAGGACGGCATGACGGTGACCCTGCTGACCCACGAGGACGTCGCCCTCTCCCTCGAGCTGCCGGCCCGGGTGACCCTGGAAGTCATGGAGACCGAGCCGGTTACCAAGGGCCAGACCGCGTCCGGCTCCTACAAGCCGGCCCTGCTCTCCAACGGCGTGAAGACCATGGTCCCCACCTACGTCACCGCCGGCACCCGTATCGTCGTGATGACCGAGGACGGCGCCTTCCTCGAACGCGCCAAGGATTAGCCTGCCGTCGCAGAACAAGCGCCTCGGCGCCTTCTTTGTCTCCGTGGTAGGTTCCTCTCTTACGTTCTTCGCTGTCTGAGAACCGCCGTGCCCCGCGTCACGCCCGTCAAGATGCCCAAGTGGGGCCTCTCCATGCAGGAGGGGACCATCGTGGCGTGGTGGAAGGAGGAGGGCGCGGAGGTCGCCGAAGGCGAGGACCTGGTCGACATCGAGACCTCCAAGATCACCAACGTCTGCGAGAGCCCGGTCGCGGGGGTCCTCACGAAGATTGTCGCCGGCCCGGGGGAGGCCCTTCCCGTGGGCGCGCTCATCGGGGTGGTGGCCGACGCCGACGCCTCCCAGGCCCAGGTCGAGGCCTTCATCGCCGACTTCCAGATGAACTACGTCCCCCCGGAAGTGGGCGACGAGGGCGTCGAGGTGCTGAAGTTCGCCACCGTCGACGCCGGAGGCAAGACGATCCGCGTCGGTCGGTCGGGACCGGAGGAGGGGACACCGGTGGTGCTGATCCACGGCTACTCCGGCGATCTCAACAGCTGGCTGTTCAACATCGGGGCCCTTTCGGCCGTCGCGCCGGTGATCGCCGTTGACCTGCCCGGCCACGGCGGCTCGTCCAAGGACGTCGGCGATGGCTCGCTCACGAGCCTCGCCGACACGGTGGCCGCGGCGCTGGACACGCTCGGCGTCGCCGAGGCGCATCTGATCGGCCACTCGCTGGGCGCGGCGGTCGCGGCGCGCCTTGCGATCGATCACACCGGCCTCGCGCGCTCCCTGACTCTGATCGCCCCCTTTGGCCTGTCTGCGGCCGGGCCCTCCGAGGAATTCCTGACCGGCGTCATCGACGCCCAGCGCGCCCGCGACCTCAAGCCGGTGATGGAGATGCTGCTGGCCGATCCGGCCATGGTCACCAAGGGCATGGTCGAGGACGTCCTGAAGTTCAAACGAACCGACGGGGTGGAGGAAGCGCTCTCAGCCCTGCGCGACCGCATGGTCGAGGGCAAGGACGCCGCCACCCTGCGCGCCGATCTGCCCGCCATTCCCTCCGCCCTGGTGATCGCCTCCAGGACCGACCGTATCGTCGGCGCCCCGGATGAGACGGCCCTGCCGCGGGGATTCACGATCGTCTGGATCGACGGCGCCGGCCATATGCCGCAGCTGGAAAAGGCCTCGGAGGTCAACAACTTGTTGGTGAATAATATTTCATCATCTTGAGATTCGACCCCCCTCGATGGCATATGG
>Ga0070730_10003149_pt1 | contig 14870 bp, 12 predicted proteins | sample Coa_R1_3_FD_66447 | JGI IMG/M metagenome (GOLD analysis project Ga0070730, IMG submission 66447) | Surface soil microbial communities from Centralia Pennsylvania, which are recovering from an underground coalmine fire - Coalmine... | ecosystem: Environmental > Terrestrial > Soil > Unclassified ...
CTGTTGCGATTCAAGATATTCAAGCAACCATGCTGCTGATATCCTCATGCGAATTGCTCCAGGAATCTAATGTCGCCTTGATAGAAAAGCTGAATATCATCGATTCCATACTTCAGCATGGTGATGCGCTCAACGCCCATACCAAAGGCGAAGCCGCTGATCTTCGTGGCGTCGTAGCCGTTGCTCTCGACAGACTTAAAGACATTGGGATCAACCATGCCGCATCCCAGCAACTCGATCCAGCCGCTCAACTTACACAGACGGCAACCTTTACCACCGCATTTGAAGCAGGTGACCTGCACGTCTGCGCTGGGCTCAGTGAATGGGAAAAACGAAGGATAGAAACGGGTCTTCACGTTCGAGCCGAAGAGCGATTTCATGGCGTGATCGAGCGTGCCTTTCAGATCACAAAAGGTGATGTTGGTATCCACGGCCAGACCTTCCACCTGGTGGAAGATAGGCGAGTGGGTCGCGTCTGCAGTATCGGCTCGGTGTACTTTGCCAGGGACCACTACCCGGATGGGCGGCGGCTGGTTCAACATGGCCCGGATCTGCACCGGCGAGGTATGGGTGCGCAGCAAGAGCCGTTCGCGCTGCTGTTTCTTCTCCTGGCCGGCAACAAATAATGTGTCCTGGGTGTCCCGCGCCGGATGGTTCGGAGGAAAGTTCAGTGCCTCGAAGTTGTAATAGTCAGTCTCGATCTCCGGGCCCTCGGCAACCGAGTAACCCATGGCGCGAAAAACGCCGACGATCTCATTCATCGTCTTGATCACCGGATGCTCCGCGCCCAACGGACGAACGATGCCAGGCAGGGTGATGTCCACGCGCTCAGAGTCCAGGCGTGTCTTGGAAGTGGCGCCGCTGCTACGCTGTTGCGCAGCTTCGACGCACTGCTCGACCTCAACCTTGAGTTGATTGACGCGGGCGCCTACGTCGCGCTTGGCCGGGCCAGGAGCCGCCTTCAGCCACAGATCGTTGATCTGGGTAAGAATGCCGTTCTTCCGGGCCATCCAGCGATCACGGAATGCCTTCCACTCATTTTCTCCCGCGACCGCATCGGCCTCCTGCCGAACGGCAGTGAGTAATTCCTGTACAGCCTTATCCAAGGCAGCAGGCGAATAGTCTTCGAGTTTGGGAACGGTATACACGAACCAAATACGCCTGCCAACAAAATGTGGCACAGCCGCCCTCGGCTGTGGTGAATTGAGTTCAGCCACAAAGAAAATGATTTCTAGGGCAAGGGCCTAAATCCAGAGCAGAAAGCTTTTTTCATCCTTTGCGGTAACCCAAACACATCCGAGGGCGGCTGTGCCACACAAGGATAAACAATGTCTCACAGACACCGCATGATGGCTGAATGCTGAGTGCTGACTGCTGAGTGCTCTTAAGCTGCCTTCGAATGCGCCCGTTTCGCGGTCTCTGCCAGGGCCGCAAACCCTGCCGGATCGTTGGTCGCGATATCTGCCAGCACCTTGCGGTCGAGTTCGATTGCGGCCTTTTTCAACCCGCTGATGAACTGGTTGTAGCTGATACCGTTTAACTTGGCAGCGGCCCCGATGCGCACGATCCAGATCGATCGGTACTGGCGTTTTTTTTGCTTGCGGCCGGCGTAGGCGAATTTCAGTCCACGCTCAACCGATTCTTTGGCGGCACGATAGAGTTTTGATTTTGTGAGGAAGTACCCACTGGCGCGCTCTAATATCTTTTTGCGGCGCTGGCGGCGTTTAGTACCACGTTTTACCCGAGGCATGTGTGCTCCTTTTATTTCATGCCGGATTCCCCGGCGGTTTGCGGCTGGAGGCAGAGCTTGTTCGATCCGCAAGCCTCTTCGCACGCATGCATGGAACAGGACCTTTCGAGTTCCCTCTCCCGCTTGCAGGATCGGGATTTCGCCAACAGGCTCAGATGCCCGCTAACGGTTCAAGTTCACACGCTCTTGTTTCAGGTCCGGCCTCAGCGCTGATTTCTCAGGCGGGCCAAACTCCGTCCCTAGTAAGGGATCATTCTCCGCACTTTAGGCGCATCCGCGTCACTGACCAGAGTATCGGTATCCAGATGGCGTTTGCGCTTGGTGTCTTTGGAGGTAAGAATATGGCGCTTAAAAGCCTTGCCCCGCTTGATCTTGCCGGTGGCAGTCTTTTTGAATCGCTTGGCTGCGCCCTTGTGGGTCTTCATTTTTGGCATAAATTCTGTGTGCGTCTTCAACGCGAAATCTTAAGTTCCTGTAGGTGTTTGACCACCTGCGGGTTGTGTCGCCGGCTGCGTTTGTTGCTGTTGCTGCTGGGCCGGTTGTTGCTGCTGAACTGGTTGCGGCCGCGGCTTTTCCTGCTGTTGCTGAGGACGCTGCGGTTTTTCCTGTTTCTTGCCACCCGGCAGTTGCTTGGGCGGCGCCAGAATCGCATGCATGGTATTGCCTTCCATGCGCGGACGGAATTCAATAATCCCTTTTTCGCCTACCTCTTTGATCAGGCGTTCAAGCACATTCCGCCCCAGGTTCTGGTGTGCCATTTCGCGTCCGCGAAAGCGCAGGCTGGCTTTTACCTTGTCGCCTTCAGCCAAAAAGCGCAGCACGTGGTTCCGTTTGGTGACGTAATCGTGCTCATCCACATTGACGCTGAATTTAACTTCTTTCAGGACGATCTGCTTCTGGTTTTTCTTCGCGGCCCGCTCTTTCTTTTCGTTTTCGTAGAGAAATTTGCCGTAGTCCATGATGCGGCAAACGGGCGGGACTGCATTGGGCGATATCTCTACCAGGTCAAAATTCTGTTCGCGGGCTTTTCTGAGCGCGTCCTGCGGGGTCATCAGTCCAAGCTGGTTACCATCCGCATCAATCACGCGAATCTCTCGTGCGCGAATGCGATCATTCATGCGAATAAAACGTTTATCGATGCGATCCTCCTAAAAGTCCCCCGCAGCCTGAAATAAGTGGATGCTGGGGAGAAAAGCCGGTACGAGACAAGACTTGCAGATTATAACATGGGCACAATATTGCTCTGATTTGAGTATACGTGTCCAACGAGGTATGCAGGCGACTGAAACGCCAAAATGGATCATAGTGCGGCCGCGATCAATGCTCGTTCGGGCAGTTCAGCGACAAGCTCTTCCGGTTCCACCTCGCTCACCTCAACCTTCATCCATAGATTCGCCGGATGTGTGCCGCAGAGCCTTACCTTCAGGTAATTGTCGCTCAGCGCCTCAGTCCAGGGGCCACTACCCGATTGTAGAGTGATGACCTCCAGTGTTCGGCCCAGAAAGCGCCTGCGGAATTCCCGATTCTTGCGCGCAGCCAGCTCCCGCAGCAAGCGGGTGCGCTCTCGCGCCACAACCACCGGAACCTGGCCAGCCATAGCTGCCGAAGGGGTTCCCGGCCTTGAGGAGTAGGTAAACACGTGCAAGTACGTAAAAGGCAGATGCTCGATGAAGCTGTAGCTCTCTGCAAACAGTTCGTCCGTCTCGCCAGGAAATCCGGACATCACATCGGCCCCGATCGCGGCATCCGGCATGGCCTCATGAATCCGCCTGATCTTCTCCGCGTAATGCCACGGACGATACTTGCGGTGCATCCGCCGCAGGATAAAATCACTGCCGGATTGCAACGGAACGTGCGCGTGCCTGGCGATGCGCGCTGAACCGGCCACCAATCTGATCAGTTCGTCGCTCCAGTCCATAGGCTCGACGGAGCTGATACGGATTTTTTCTATGCCCGTGTGCTCCAGCAATGCCCCAAGAAGGTCCTCGAATCGTTGTTGCCGGGCAAAATCACGCCCCCATCGGCCCAGGTTGATACCGCTGAGAACAATCTCTCGATAGCCCGTTGCTACCAGGGCATTAGCTTCCTCAATCACGCGCTCCAATCGCATGGACCGGCTTTGCCCACGAACGCTGGGGATAATGCAGAAGGAACAGCGGTTGTTACACCCATCCTGCACCTTCAAATTCGGGCGCGTGCGGGCAGAAATATCATCGCTGGCAAAGACCGGAGCGGCAACGAGCTCGGTATGCCCGAAAATGTCGCCGATTACTGTGAAAGCAGGCGCTGATAGGGCCACATTTTCCAGGGAAACAAAGTTCTGCAGTCCAGTCGACGTGGCAATCTCAGCCACCTGATGCTTATGGGAATTTCCTACAACCCAGGTTACGCCTTCCAGGCCGGCAACTTCCTGCGGCGCTCTTTGCGCGTAACACCCGGTGACAAGAATTTTTGCCTGTGGATTCTCGCGGCGTACCCGCCGGATGGCCGCGCGCGCATCTTGATCAGCAGAAGCGGTGACCGTGCAGGTATTCAGCACAACTAAATCTGCATGGGCAGAGCAGGTAGCCAGGCCCAGACCTTTTGCAGCAAGCTGCTGCTCAATGGCGGCGCCATCGGCCTGGGTAGCGCGGCAGCCAAAATTCTGCACAAAAAAATCCGGCACAATCGCAATTATAACAATGGAGAAATTATTTCTCTGCGGCCTCTGCTCTTCTTCGTGAAGCTACAGTGAGCTTTTTGATTTTGGTTTCCTCTGTGTTCTCTGCGTCCTCTGTGGTTGAGGTGTTGGCTTGGACTTTTGCTGCTCTCCGTGTCTCCGCGCCTCCGTGGTGCATGTTGGAGTTGCTTTGATTGCGGCCATGCCGCAATGTAGTGATTTTAATGTCGAGGCCATTCTTTGCAAGAGACAGAATGGGCCAACCCTGGCGTGCTGTGCTGCATCTGAACAACCGCTGTCAGAAGTTCACTCACTCCCCGGAGAGTCCATGAAACGACGCATCCTTCTTGTTGACGATGAGCTAGCGATCCTCCTCACGCTGAAAGCCATTCTGGAGATTCATGGTTTTGACGTTGAGACGGCCGCATCCGCAAAAGAAGCCATTTCCAAGCTGAAAGCCAACAGTTATCACATGGTCATCACCGATATGAAGATGGAGCACGAAAAGGCAGGCTATGAGGTGATTCGCGCGGCCAAGAAGACGGATTATGACCCGGCTGTTTCTATCTTGACCGCTTATCCCCTGTTGGGCGGCGACTGGAAGTCAGAGGGTGCCCAGTCCATGCTGGTGAAACCCATGAATACGGACGATCTGCTGCGTCAGCTTGAGGTCCTTCTCATCCGGCATGAGGACCAAAAGCAGCATCGCCGCAACAGCGTGAAGTCTGGTAACAAGGTCAACGCCAAGAGTCAGGCAGCCGCCAAGAGACCCGCTTGAGCCTTGCTCACCCATGTTTTGTCACCCTCAAGGTGACTTCCTTCAAGTGGAAGAGCCAGACACAACAATAGACTCCTGCGGATCAATCATTGGTCCACAGACGAAGAATCTTCGACACAACCGAGGGCAGTTGTGTAATCCGAGGCCGTTTTTATGCGGTAGCCGCAGCAGCCCCTTTGCGCTGCTGGAAGCACTCGCGGCAAAATACCGGGCGTCCCTGGGTCGGTTTGAATGGGACCGTAGTTTCGCGCTGGCACCCGGAACAGACCGCCTTGGTTTCTACCCTTTGGTAGTTTCCTCCCCCTTGGGGAAGACCCAGTGCCTGGGCGCGTTTTTCCTTGCACTTTTTGCAGCGCTTGGGCTCGTTTTTGAATTGTTTGTCGTGGAAGAAAAGTTGTTCACCGGCCGTGAACACGAAATCTGCGCCGCAGTCGATACACTTCAGAATCTTGTCCTGGAACTCCATTGAGAGTGTCCCCCCTTTTTACTTCACCCTGGAATCCGGACGAAGGACAAAAAACGAAATCCCCAGCCAGTGGATTTCAGGGCTCTCCCCTACAGCAGGTTCGGCCCAACTACTTACAGATAAATGAACACTAGACAGCTCTTATGAATTCCAAATGAATACGAATGCGTGCGACATCTGTTAAAGCGGGCCGCTCCTTAGAGCGGCCCGCTGCCAGGTTAATCCTGCTCTTTGCGCGCCTTCTTGCGATTGCGTTTGCGCGCCAGGGCTTCCTTTACACGGCGTTTTTCGCCGGGTTTCAGATAGAAAGAGTGCCGCTTAACTTCCTTGATGATGTCCTCTTGCTGGACTTTGCGTTTGAAGCGGCGCAAGGCGTTTTCTAAAGGCTCGCCTTCTTGCACCCGAACTTCAGCCAAAACGAATACACCTCCCAACTTACCCAGTTGGACAGTTGTGAGTTTTGCAGTACTCAGGGTGCAAGTCAAGGACTAAGTTACATAAGTGAGTGGATTTTAGTTACCCTCTCGCTATGTCTTATTTTGAGACATCCCATCCGTAGAGCTTTGCGGCGTTGTCATGCAGTGCCATGTGGGCCAGCTCCAGGGCGCGTTCGCGGCTGATCTCTCCATCCTGCATCATGCCGGTAAGGGCAATGGCCAGGGCTTCCCTGCTTGACTGGGTGGTCTGCCAGCCAATATCCTCCCAATTAATCTCGGGCGTGTTGGGATAGAGGTCGGTGCCGAAGAGCACCTTCTCCGGATACCATTCCAGCCAGTCCCGCACCACTTCACTCAACTTGCGCGTAGAGATGAGCCAGGTTTGTTCGGAGAAATCTGCATACACATTGGGCTTCATCAGCAGATAATTCGTGTACTTGGTGTACGCAGCCGCCCCGCCGTGGATCAGGACAAAGCTGGTCTTCCGCAGCGACGCGTCGTTGAACAGGGATTCAAGCAGCGCCGGGTTCGATCCGTTCAGCATGAAATAGCTGCCGCAGCCCCCACCGGTATGGAAGTGAACAGGAAGACCCAGCCTGCCGGCCTCGTGGGCCATGGCGCGCAAGAGGTAGTCCTGCAGCTTGAGATACTCAGGCTTGGAAGGGACCCCGCCTTTGATATAGCGGGAATAAATCTGCTGTGCTTCTTTGGTCGCCTGGACCTGATCAACTGGAATAGGGCCAAAATCGAGCGTACGCAGATAGGCTGCTTCAAACTTGATGGCGACCGCGCCCTGTCTTTTTTGCGCCTCAAGGGTCGGAGTAATCACCTTTGCCACATACTCCTGCAAGGTTGCAGGCGCGGTGCCGAGGTTCAGATCCTTCAAATAACGCTTCAGCACCATCTCCTCCCGGGCATAAAAGAATTTCCGGTCTGGAGTCTCGTTGGCCACGCTGGTATTGTTCAGGGGCAGCATCAGGGCGTCGTCAAACGGCACCCAGCGGAAGTGCGGCGGCTGCAGGCCGCGTCCCAGGGCGACGCGGTTGGCTAACTCAATCTCAATGCCAAGCCGATCCAACACCCAGTTAGGAAAGTTGTCGGCCTGCTCCTGCATCACCCGCTGCTTGGTCTGAAGCAACTCGCGCACGTGCTCTGGAGTGCTGTCGTTGTAAGGATAGTTATAGAGCGCCTTCCATGCCGCCAGGAATTGCGGGTTTTCCGGACGCCCAATGGTAGTGGGCAAGCTGGGCTCCAGCGGATCACACGGCAAAGCGTCAAAGTCGTCGTCCTTCTCTCCCGGACCAACCAGCTTGGGAGGATGGGAATGGTTATCAATGGCTTTGATCTTCCCGATCTCCGCCAGCAACTGCGGATCAGGAGATTGAGCGCTCACCATACCACTAAGAGACAGTAACAACATCGAAGTTAAGATTCTTCTGCGCATGACTTTCCTATCCAGAATATTTTGGTAAAAAACTTTGATCGGCAAGATTAAACCCGCGCAATATTGAATGCAATCAACCCAAACTCTTCCTCTGTGACCCTCTGCAATGCTAACAATCAAATTCTTGCCAAGCCACGAAGGAATTTGTCCCACCTCATTCAGATCAGTCCCACCTCATTCAGATCAGTGGTGTCAGTGGAGATCAGTGGTAGCAGGTATTGATCCGCGTTGATCCGCGGTAGAAAAGGTTTTGGTTGTGGCTCTGCGACCTCAGCGATCTCTGCGATTGTGATTTTTGTTCTGACTTTCCTTTGCGCCCTTAGCGTCCTTGGCGGTGAACTGGTTTTGGTTGTGGCTCTGCCACGCTATGTTGGTTCGCGCAAATTTCGTGGCTAAGATTGCATGTTCTGATACCCTAAATACAAACCTTCATGAGCGCAGACGCAATTATTTCAGTTCAGGCATTGCAAAAGTCTTATGCCGCGGTGCATGCGGTAAAAGGCATCGACTTCGAAGTGCTTTCAGGAGAAGTCTTCGGGCTTTTAGGTCCCAATGGCGCCGGCAAGACAACCACGGTCGAGATACTGGAAGGTCTTCGCCCCCGCAGCAGCGGAGAGGCCCGTGTCCTGGGCTTTGATCCGGAGCGGCAAAAACAACAGTTGAAAGACCGTATTGGAGTCTGCCTGCAGGCCACTAACCTTCCGGAAAAGATCCGGGTTCAGGAAGCCCTGGAGCTGTTTGCCACGTTCTATACCCGAAGCGTGAATTCAGAACAGCTTCTCAAGCGATTGCAACTCTGGGAGAAGCGGAACGCATTTTACGGTACGCTTTCCGGCGGGCAGAAACAGCGGCTGGCTATTGGCTTGGCTCTTATCAATGATCCTCAACTGCTGTTCCTGGACGAACCTACCACCGGACTTGACCCCCAGATTCGCCTCGAAATGCATTTGCTGATTGAAGAACTTCGAGCAGAAAAACGAACCGTCGTGCTCACCACCCACTACATTGAAGAGGCGGAGCGCCTGTGCAACCGCGTGGCTATCATCGACGAGGGCAAGATTGTTGCGATTGGAACACCAATGGAGCTTCAGCAGAAGAGCCGTGGCCAGTCGCGCATTCAAATCATGTGTGGCCAGCCGTTGACAGCCGGTCAACTCCCGCAATGGCCAGATGCATTGGAAAGCAGCCTGAGCCAGGATGGGCGGACGCTGACTGTCTATTCCAACCGCCCAGCCCGCACCTTGTTTGAGATTATGAAATGGCTCGACCAGCATGGAGTGCCGTTGGAAGATGTCCATCTGAAGAGGCCCACCCTGGAAGATGTATTTGTGGAACTGACCGGAAAGAAATTGCGTGACTAAAGCATACCTTTCACTCATCGGGATTGACCTGAAGCTGGCCGTGCGCCAGCGCGCCGTAATCTTTTTCAACTATCTGTTCCCGCTGATTTTCTTTTTCATATTTGCCATGGTCTTTCGCGCCGGACGGAATCCCGGTGCTGCCGCCTACGTAGTTACCATGTCCGTGACACTCGGCATCTTGGGCAGCGGATTCTTTGGCGCGGGCATACGCGCTATCCAGGAAAGGGAGATGAACATCCTGAGGCGTTACAAGGTAACGCCCATTACGCCGGCGCCACTGCTGGTGGCCTCTATGGTGACAGGCTGGATCATCTTTATGCCCTTGATCCTGCTGGTCTTGACAATGGCCCATGTGTTTTATGCGATGCCTTGGCCAGCCCACCTCGGCTCGTTGCTCCTCTTTGTGTCATTGGGACTGGTTGCATTTCGCTCGATGGGATTGGTCATCGCCTCGGTGGCCAACTCCATGCAAGAGGGCACAATCCTGGTGCAGCTTTGCTATTTGCCCATGATGTTTCTTAGCGGCGCTACGGTTCCCATCGAAATCTTCCCTCCGTCGGTCCGGGTCATTTCGCACTTCATCCCCGCTAGCTACCTGGTCGAAGGTGTCAAAGGCATGGTACTGCGCGGCGAAGGTATTTCCAGCAATTGGAACGCAGTAGGTGCTCTATTGATTGCTACCGCCGTGGGGCTGATTCTGGGCATGAAGCTGTTTCGCTGGGAAAAAGAGGAGAAGATCAACAGATCTGCCAAGTTGTGGATTGTCGCTGTGCTGCTGCCTTTTGTACTGCTGGGAGCCTTGCAGGTACATCGCGGCGAGGACGTGAACAAGAGTTCATTCTTCGATCGTGATACCCAGCGCAAACAGACGCTTCTCATCTCCGGGGCAAAGATCATCGCTGATGGCAAGATCATTGAATCGGGCTCGGTGCTCGTGCAAGACGGCAAAGTTGTACAGATTTTCGAAGGCAAGCCGCCCGATGCAGCCTCGCTGAAGGCGCAACCGATTGACGCGTCGGGAAAGACAATTGTGGTGTCTAAAGGTGAGATTGTCGATCGTTCAGAGATTTTTGGTCTGCAGTAGTGCTCTGACCGCATGATTTTTGGATATTATCAGCCAGCGAAGCTGGCGACATTCTTCTAGCCCACAACGCGAGTTGTGGGTAAAAGAACGGAATAAAAGCAGAGCTGGCGAAGCCAGCGACATACGCATGTTCCCATTTCATACGGTCACAGTAGTAGACTGGGGCAAATTCGCCGGTGATGTCCACTCATAAATCTTCTGCTTCCTTGAAAATCCTTTGTATTATCTCGCGCACATCTGCGAAATCTGCGGCAACGTTGGGTTTCCTTTGCGCCCTTAGCGTCCTTTGCGGTAAAAAATTCCGCTAAGATCTTTTGAAATGCTTGCTCAACGCCAGTCCCTGCCGCTGGTACGATGATCCAATTTGGGTCCCATAGATCTTGTCCGGTCGAGCGATCAATGGAAAATACTTCAGACGGCCCATGATCTGGCCATGCTCAATCAGGAATGGAACTTCGTGCGCCCTGACCTCAAGAACGGCGCGTGTGCCTTTAAGGTCGCTGTCGCCAGCGCCATAGCCGAATCCGGGATCAAAAAAGCCGGCATAGTGGATTCGGAACTCGCCGATGTCCTGGTCCATCGACACCATCTCCGCAGCCCAGTCCGGTGGAATGCTCAACCTTTCTTTGGACGCAAGAATATAAAAACCGCCAGGATCTAGAATCAATCCACGCTTGCCTGGATCGTGCCGGATGTCCCAAAAATCCTGAGGGTCGTAATGGTTTATGTTGGCCAAGTCGATGACCGGCGTGTTCTCTCTGGCCTTATACGCGACAATTTCAGAGGCGTCGCTTCCACGCAGATTTACCGAGAGCTTGATGCTCTGTTTATCGATGAGTGCCTTTTCCGGGTTCCCTTCTTCGCCATAAACAAGCGCCTCGTCTTTCGCCCACTCAGCCTTTTCGAGGGCCTTGGTCGCGCTGTCCGATGGCTTAGGTTTGCCGCGAATGAACCGAAGCTGGTTTAAGGTCACGCCGGCCCGCACAGCAATGGTAAAAGTACGCGACGCAATTTCGGCAAACAGCCGGCCCTTGTATCCGGGCCGCACTTTCTCAAATGCAACGCCATAATCTGTAATTAGCCGGGTAAAAATATCTAGGCGGCCGGTGCTGCTCTTGGGGTTGGCCCATGCGGAAGTGTCCTCAGGAAGGTTGAGTTCCTCAAGCAGAGGCACAATGTAGACGCAACCCTTCTCAAAAACAGTGGCCCGGGTGAGATCGACCGTCGTGATCTTCAGGCCCAATTCCCGAATCCCAGCCTCCACAGTCGAGTTCTGCGGCACGAAGCTCGCCTGCACCCGATAGGCGATGTCCCCTAACCTGAGATCAAGGCTGGCCGGCTGAATCTGTTTCTCGGTGACTCCAGAAGACGGGGCTTGAATGCTCCCTTTGGCGATCAATTCCCTTATTTCCTGGGACGGCAGCATTCCTTCCAGTTTGCCCGTCTCGGCGTTCTCGGACGGCAAGTCTGGAAACAGCGCCATCTCCCCCTTCACGTCTGAAGTGGACATTCTCAGGACTCCTGATGACCTCGAAAGTTTTTCGGAGATGCCGGGCTGGCGGGACTTACGAAGCTCCCTCGGCTTCCCTCACCGCTGGATTTGCTTTGAGCATACCATAAGCACCGATGTTCCCGGCAGTCCAGTCTTGGGTTTGCCCCAAAGATCACTCGGTGTCTCAAGAGACTGCTGTAGCCACTCGTGCTCAGCGCCGGAGGCCGCGTAGCGAAGTTAGCCCATCAGCGCGTAAGGCTGGGCGCTTGAGCACTGATGCGGTTGGCCCTACATCCGAACCCAAGAAGATGAAAATCGACGCCATGACATTCAAATCAGCGAAACACCAGCCCCTGCAAGGGGCGGCAGATAGTAGCCCAGTACGTCGAGCCAGCGTGGCGCAGCTCTTGCGCCATGCTGGCTCGTAAGTGCTGGGTACAGAAAGAGCGAAACCTTTCCTTGCGCCGCAGGCCAGTGCGCAGCGCAGCGGAGCACCTTGAAAAATGCTTTTTGCATGTCACCTGGTAAGAAACTGTAATTCTGAAAGTACCCCCTGCTCAACTGAACGCTTGACTCGCACTTTTAATTACACTCGTTCTTGACGGAGTACTTTACAAGTGCTATTGTTATACTATTAAACTTGAGTCATCCGCGAGGACTTAAACTTTCGTGGCCTTATTTTCGCCTTGGCGAAGCTATGCTCAAAAACCGTTCACTCTCAGTTCTTTGATCGTGCCTGACTTTTCGATATGCTGCAGCAGACTTCGGACTGCAAAAATTAGAAATCACAAGTCTAGCTTAAAGTCTCCCTGTACCTCTGCTATCTTCGTCATCCGCTTTAATCTTCCCTTCTCCCAAGATTACGTGGGTATGGGCAGGATTCTATAATTAGTTTTTCCTAATATTTTAATAATTAGTACTCATTTTGGTCATCAAGAGCCAGTGTACAAGGCCTTAAGTCCCATCCGAGAGGCTTTGCGAAACCCAATAAAAATGCGCCTTGTCTCAATGTCTCAGTTTGGTAGCTCGGTTCATTTTTCCCAAAACTTGCATTAGCAAATTAAAGGAATATCATTGTATAGCCGATAACCGTCTTGGATTGGAGACTTCGATTCAGGGCAGCAGAACTATTGGTTCTGATAATTTATTCCGTTATGTGATATAAGCTGCCTACGCAAAGTCTTAATTATTACCAATGTAAGCGGCGAGAAAATAGTTCTCGGTGTGAATAACAGGATGGAGCTAGTGTTCAGCAAGCTGTGGTGGTTCGATCGCTACCCATGGGAGATTATCGCCATCCTATGCTTGAGCCATGGAGGGTTGCTTGCCCTCCTCCTGATCCAACGCAGGAAACGCAAGCATACGGAGAAAAGGCTCCAGCGGCACAGGGCCGTTGCTGATTCGGTCATACAAAACCTGCCGGTCCTCTTTTATTTGTGCGACGAAGCTGGCCGCCTCTTCCGCTGGAACCAGGCCCTCGAAAGTATTTCCGGATACTCGCCTGCTGAAATCGAGCGAATGAACGCTTCGGATTTCATTTCTGAAAGCGACTGGAGTGTCCACCGGCAACAAGTCCAGGAAGTCCTGAGCAAGGGTAAATCCCACGCGGAAGCATCCTTCCTGACCAAGAGTAGTAACAAGATTCCTTACTACTTCACTGAAGTCCTGGTTCAAGTCAACGGCAGGCCATGTCGCGCGGGATTGGGAATGGACATCAGCGAGCGTAAGCAGGCGGAACAGATACTACGCGACCTCCAGCAGAGGCAGCAACTGATGCTGGAACAGATGCCGGCGATCCTATGGACCACCGATCCCCAACTCAAATTCACATCAAGTATGGGGGCCGCCCTTAAATCTCTTCGCCTCAAGCCTGGGCAGACGAATGGCATGAGTCTGTACCAATTTTTCCGAGGCCAGGACTGCCTCGGAGTCTCAATTGAATCTCATAACAAAGCGCTTCAAGGAGAGTCGGCCAGCTACGAACTACTTTGGGAGGATCGTGGATATACAAGTTACGTGGAGCCGCTTCGAAATGAAGAGGGCGTCATCGCGGGTGTGATTGGGGTATCGCTGGATATTACCGAGCGTCGCCAGGCCGAAGAAGCTTTGCAGCAAGCCAAAAAAGCCGCTGAAGCGGCAACCCACGCCAAGAGCGAATTCCTTGCGAACATGAGCCATGAGATCCGCACGCCGCTCAACGGCGTGATGGGGATGCTGGAACTGGTGCAGCATACCGACCTTAGTCCCGAACAGACCGAATTGGTCCGTATGGCCCACGATTCAGCCGATTTGCTCCTGGTCGTCATTAGTGATGTTCTGGATTTTTCCAAGATTGAAGCCGGCAAACTGTATTTGGAGCAGGAGGAGTTTGACCTGGCGGACACCGTAGCGGATGCCACTCGCACCATGAGCACGCGCGCCCACCAGAAAAAATTGGAGCTCGTTTACCACGTCTCTCCGGAACTTCCTCCAACTCTTGTAGGAGATTCGGCGCGGCTCAAGCAGGTGTTGATGAACTTGCTCGCCAATGCCATCAAATTTACCGAACACGGTGAGGTTGTTTTGCGGGTAGAGGGCAACGGGCAAGATGCTGAAGGAATCAATCTGAAGTTTTCTGTCTCTGATACAGGCATCGGCATTGCTCCCGATAAGCAACAAGCGATTTTCGACCCCTTTGCCCAGGCGGATAGTTCAACAACTCGCAGGTTCGGCGGGACCGGCCTGGGCCTGACCATCTGCGCTCGCATCATCAACATCATGGGAGGCAGGCTTTGGGTTGAGAGCGAGGCCGGCAAAGGATCAACATTTTCCTTTACCGTAAGACTGGGCACGCCGGCATTCGGGAATATTCACGCTGCAAATGGAAGAGGTGAACTGGAAAACCTGCGGGCCTTGATTCTCGATGACAATCAAACCAGCCGTCTGATTCTGGAGCAAATGCTGCGCGCCTGGGGTATGCAGGTGGTTACCGCAGCATGTGAAGCTGAAGCGGCCCGCATCATGGAACAGGCGGCGGTAAACATACCGTTTGACTTGCTTTTGGCAGATTACGATTCCGCCGGAATGGATGCTGCCGGGCTTGCAGCCTGTTTGAAACAGAATCCTCAATGGATGAAAACAGCGATCTTTATGGTTACTTCGGACGAATACAGCACAACTGCAGCCCGCTGCCGTGAGTTGGGGTTGGGAACCCATCTGATCAAGCCGGTGAAACAATCGGAGCTGCTGGAAGCCATCCGCAAATTGTTGCTGGTCGATCGCGTGGCTGCAAAACAAGATGCTGCTCCAGCAGTCCAGGCGCTCTCCGGAAACAAGCTGAAGGTCCTGCTGGCGGAAGATAACATGGTGAACCAGAAAGTCGCCGAGCGGATGCTGGAACGCATGGGACATTCCGTAGTC